>Ga0182021_10005732_pt1 | contig 14751 bp, 17 predicted proteins | sample 612E3MmetaG_FD_120493 | JGI IMG/M metagenome (GOLD analysis project Ga0182021, IMG submission 120493) | Permafrost microbial communities from Stordalen Mire, Sweden - 612E3M metaG (Illumina Assembly) | ecosystem: Environmental > Terrestrial > Soil > Wetlands > Permafrost | place: Sweden... | reverse complement strand
TCCGGGCGACACGGTCCGCGTCCACGTGAAGGTCGTCGAAGGCAACCGCTCTCGCGTCCAGGTCTTCACCGGCCCCGTGATCTCCCGCACCGGCGGAGGTCTCCAGGAGGCCTTCACCGTCCGCAAGGTGAGCTTCGGCGTCGGCGTCGAGCGCACCTTCCCGCTGCACTCCCCGATCATCGACAAGATCGAGATCGAGCGTCGCGGCGATGTGCGTCGGGCGAAGCTGTACTACCTCCGCAATCTTCGCGGCAAGAAGGCGAAGATCAAAGAGAAGCGGGAGTACTGACGGTTCCGGGGGCTTCAGCCGACGTGGGTAACTCTCCGCGACGCGGTGCCGAGGGTTCCTCGGACGAGCGTCAGGCACCGAGTGTGGGCCGCCGGATCGCCGGCGGTGTACGCGAGTTCGTCATCATCGTGGTGGTTGCGCTCGTCGTCGCGACCCTGCTGAAGACTTTTGTCGCGCAGATGTTCGTTATCCCGTCGGAGTCGATGGAGAAGACCCTCGAGATCAGCGACCGGGTCGTGGCCGTGAAGATGGTCCACTACCAGCGCGGTGACATCATCGTGTTCCAGGACGACCTCGGCTGGCTGCCGGCAGCACCTCCGGACAACTCGCTGCAGAAGTTCCTGGAGTTCGTCGGAGTGCTCCCCGCCAGCGGCAACCAGTACCTCGTGAAGCGGCTCATCGGCCTCCCCGGCGACCACGTGGTCTGCTGCTCGACGGCCGGACGTATCACCGTGAACGGCGTCGAGCTCGACGAGGAGTCGTACCTCTACCCGAACGCCGACGGCACGACGGTGAAGCCGTCCGAGGCCGCGTTCGACGTGGTCGTGCCCGCCGGGCGCATGTTCGTCATGGGCGACCACCGCAACAAGAGCGCCGACAGCCGCTACCACCTGTGCGACACGTGGGCAGGTACCAAGGGGCTCGCGGCATTCCCGACGATCGCGTCGATCCAGGGACCTGTACGAGCGAACGCCTATCCGTTCGACAGATGGCGAACGTTCTCGGTCCCTACCACCTTCGCGAGCGTTCCCGCAGCGACCGCTGCACCTCCTGCGCTGCCGCAGATCAACGCGGCGAACTGCTGACGCCATGGCCGCGGTCGTACGGTCCGGAGGCGGCCTGTACGCCTACGAGCGGGCGTTGGCGCGCGCTGGGCTGACGCCCGTCGCGGGTGCGGACGAGGCCGGTCGTGGGGCCTGCGCAGGGCCAATGGTGGCCGCCGCCACGATCCTGTCCGAGCGGAAGTCCCGCCACATCACCGGACTGCGTGATTCGAAGCTGCTGACCGAGCGTGCGCGCGAGGAGCTGTACGAGGAGATCCTCGCCAAGGCGGTCGCCGTGGCGTGGGTCGAGGTGAGCCCCGCCGAGTGCGACGCCCTCGGGATGCACGTCGCCGACATCACCGCTCTGCGCCGTGCGGTTCTGCGGCTCAGCACACCACCCGCGTTCGTCATCACCGACGGGTTCCCCGTCGACGGGCTCGGAGTGGGCGGGGTGGGCATGTGGAAGGGCGACCAGGTCGTCGCGTGCGTGGCCGCCGCCTCCATCGTCGCGAAGGTGACGCGGGACCGGATCATGAAGGCGTACGAGGCCGACTACCCCGGCTACGAGTTCGCGGTCCACAAGGGCTACTGCACGCCGCTGCACCAGACACACCTCGACAGCCTCGGCCCCTGCGACATCCACCGGATGAGGTTCGAGAACGTGAGGCGAGCGACTAAGGTGGAACAACCATGAGTGCCGAAGACCTGGAGCAGTACGAGAGCGAACTGGAACTGGCTCTCTACCGGGAGTACAAGGATGTTGTCGGCATCTTCACGTACGCAGTGGAGACGGAGCGCCGCTTCTACTTGTGCAACGCGGTCGATCTCAAGGTGCGCACCGAGGGCGGTGACGTCTACTACGAGGTCTCCATGGGCGACGCGTGGGTCTGGGACATGTACCGGCCGGCGCGCTTCGTGAAGTCCGCCAAGGTCCTCACATTCCGCGACGTCTCCATCGAGGAGATCGCCCATTCCGAGCTCCAGGTGCCCGACACCAAGTGAGCTGTACGGCTGTGGATTGCCGTCCGACGGTCGTTGTCCACAGCACCGATAATCCCTGACGAGATTGGTCCTGCCACGCCCATTGTCATGGGTGGAGGTGGCTCATGGACGGGCGGCGTACGACTGGGGCGCAGGGCGAGCAGATCGCCGCGGCGCATCTCGAAGGGCTCGGCTGGACCGTCATCGACCGCAACTGGCGGTCGGGGCGCCTGGGCGAGCTCGACGTCGTAGCCCTCCAGCCAGGACCCGGACGGCTCGGTACCCTCGTGTTCTGCGAGGTGAAAACGAGGCGAGGTCTGGGGTACGGAGACCCGCTCGAGGCCATCACGTACAAGAAGCTCGGCCGCCTGCAAGCGCTGGCAGGTCAGTGGCTGGCGGCTCATGAAGTGCGCTGCGATCGAATCCGGATCGACGCGATCGGTGTCCTGCTGTTGGCCGGCGCCACCCCGGTGATCAACCACCTCCAGGGGGTGACGTCGTGACCGTCGGCAAGGCTCGGTCAGTGGCGTTGGTAGGGCTGACCGGCACAGTCATCGAGATCGAGGCGGCCCTCGGCGGCGGACTACCCCGGACGATCCTCGTCGGGCTTCCCGACACCTCGCTCAACGAGGCGAGGGAGCGCTGCAAGGCGGCGGTCTCCAACTCCGGCCTTCCGTGGCCCGATCGACTGGTCACGGTGAACCTCACTCCGGCAACGCTTCCCAAGACCGGTTCCCACTACGACCTCGGCATCACGGCCGCCGTCCTGGCCACTCAGCACGACGTGATTCGTACGGAGCTCCTTGACGAGACCGTCCTGCTCGGTGAGCTCGGCCTCGACGGCAGGGTGCGTCGGTGCCGAGGGGTGCTGCCTGCGCTTCTCACCGCCGCGGCTGCGGGCTTTACGAGGGCCATCGTGCCGGCGGAGCAGGTCGGTGAGGCGAGGCTCGTGGAAGGGATGACGATCTGGGGCGTGGGTGATCTCACTGATCTGGTCGCAGTACTCCGCGGCGATCCCATCGCAGAGCCGTCAGTGCAGGCGCCGTACCCGCCCTCGGCCACGGACCATCCCGATCTTCGCGATGTCGTCGGTCAGACAGAGGCTCGTTGGGTCCTGGAGGTGGCGGCCGCAGGTCGGCACCACCTCTTTCTCCATGGCCCACCCGGCACAGGCAAGACGATGCTTGCGGAACGCCTGCCGTCGATCCTGCCCGACCTGAGTCCCTTGGAGGCGCTCGAAGTCACCGCGATCCACTCGCTGGCGGGCGACAACGTGGGCGGTGAGCTGATCCGGCGTCCACCGTACGCAGCGCCGCATCACACGGCGTCCATGGTGTCACTCGTCGGTGGCGGGCCGAAGGCAAGTCAACCTGGTTCGTTCTCGTTGTGCCACGACGGGGTGCTCTTCCTGGACGAGGCTGCTGAGTTCCCGCCCAGCCTGATCGAGTCGCTGCGTACGCCCATGGAGGCTGGATCCATTCACATCGGGCGCTCGGGTGCACAGGTGCGTTACCCCGCGCGCTTCCAGCTGGTGCTTGCCGCGAATCCGTGTCCCTGTGGCAACTACGGCGCCCCCGCACGTCAGTGCTCATGTCGGCCCGATGCGGTCCGGAGGTACCAGTCGCGGATCTCAGGACCGGTCCTCGACCGGATCGACCTTCACCACCAGGTGCGGCCACTGACGAGGTCGTTGCTCAAGGACCAGCCACAGGGTGAGGAGTCGGCGGAGGTGGCTCAACGCGTGATGGAAGCCCGCGATCGCCAGGCTCGAAGGCTTGCAGGGACCCGCTGGCGGACGAATGGCGAGGTCAGCGGGCCTTGGCTCCGACGGCAGCTCCCACTTCCCGACGGGCTGGGAGTGGTCGACGACGCAGTGCGTCAGGGGAGGCTTTCGGCTCGTGGGGTCGACAAGGTCTTGCGGGTGAGCTGGACGCTTGCCGACCTGGCGGGGGTCGATGTTCCCACCGCGTCGCACGTGCGCACGGCATTGGCGATGCGCCGAGGCGAAGAGTTGGGGGCCGTCGCATGAACGGGGCGCACAGTCGGGCGCTGATGGCGCTGGCGTGCGTGCTGGAGGCCGGTCAGGAACGGTGGCACGTCACGGTCGATGGTGAGGGCGCTGAGGAGCTCTGGCAACGGCTCCTGCTCGAGGAGTCTCCACGAGGAATGCGGGCACGACGACTGGATCTCGACGCGGTGGAACGCGAGACAGCTTTGCGCGGATTCAGGTTCGTACACCGGGGGTCGGTGGAGTGGCCGGCCAGCCTTGAGGACCTGGGGTTGACCGGGCCTGTGAGGGGGATCGAAGGGGGTCGCCCACTGGGGCTGTGGGTTGCCGGCCCGATGTCGCTGTCCGAGCTCGGAGGGTCGGGCATCGCCATCGTCGGAGCCAGGGCCTCGACCGCGTACGGCGAGACCGTCGCGTCGGAGCTGGCGTCCGAGCTCGCCGAGGCGGGGACGGTGATCGTCTCAGGGGGTGCGTACGGGATCGATGCGGCGGCTCACCGCGGGGCGCTCGCCTCTGACGGCGCGACGGTCGCGGTGATGGCGTGCGGGCTGGATCAGCTGTACCCACGCGGCAATGATGCGTTGCTGCGTCGCATCCGGACCGAACAGCTCGTAGTGAGCGAGTACCCGCCCGGCACCACGCCCACGAAGTTCCGCTTCCTCACGCGCAACAGGCTTATCGCCGCAATGTCGTCGGCGACCGTGATCGTGGAAGCGGCCGCCCGGAGCGGTGCGAAGAACACGGTGGGCTGGGCGCAGGCGCTGGGACGTCCAGTGCTGGCCGTACCGGGGCCGGTGACCTCAGCGCTGTCCGTGACTCCCCATCGACTCATCCGGGAAGCGCAGGCGGCATTGGTCGCGAACGCGCACGACGTCCTTGCTGAGCTCGCACCGTTGGGCGTGCTGCAACCACCCCTGGTGGACCCGGAGTCGCGGCCGACGGACGATCTCGACCCAGGCGAGCTGAGCGTGCGGGAGGCTTTTCCTGCCCGTCGCGCGATCTCCGTCGACGAGCTGGGGTTGCTGGTCGGGATCCGAGTGGGGGAGTGCCTCGCACTGCTCGGGTCGCTCGAGGCGCGAGGCCACGTCGAACCTCTCGGCGACGGCACATGGCGTCTGGTCAGGAAGACAGCATGAACGCTACGAGCGGGTCACCATGAGGGCGTCGGGTTGTCCTCACCCTCGTCGGCGGCGGGGGACTCCGGGCGGGTCGGGCCGCGGAAGAGGTCCGTGACCCGAGACCCCATCGATCCGAGGCCACCGAAGAGGTCCTTCAGGGCCCGGTCGATGGTCTGCTCGGCCTTGGCGAACTGGTCGGTGTACGAAGCCGCTGCAGCTGCGGTCTCGGCGCTGAGGTTGGCCTTGGCGTCGTCCTCGCGGCGAGGGTACGAACCGGAGACGACGAGGGCGTACTCACCACTGGAGACCCAGCGGCGAAGCTCGCCGGCGCGGGCCACGGCGAACGGGTGGCTCATCGTCTCGACAACGAGCGCGCGGAGCACGAGATCACGGATGTCCTCGTCCTCGTGGTAATCGGTGGCCTGCTCGAGGAAAGACTCAGTGTTGAGCTGTGACGCGTCGCCGCCGCTGGCGAGCTTCATGTGGACGCGAAGGGCGGCGTCGGGATCCTGGCACGCGAGGAGACCCGCGCGGTCACCGGACAACTCGGACTTTCGCGACCACTCGGTAAGCGCGGCCATGATGGCTCGTATCCCCAACCCGCCGAGCGGGATGGACAGCAGGGTCGTCGACAACGTCGTGAGCAGGAGCAGGATCGTGCGGTACAGCGCGTGGCCGCTGCCGACATGGCCGAGCTCATGGCCCAGCACGAACCGGAGTTCGTCGTCGTCCAGGGCGTACAGCAAAGCGGAGTTCACGACGATCACGGGCCTGTCGAGGCCGATGGTCTGGGCGTTGAGGTAGGGGTTCGCGACGACGTAGAGCTCGGGCACCTGCTCGACGTCGAGCACGGTGGCGGCCTCGGTGTAGATGCGGAACAGCCGAGAGAACTGATGGGAGTCGACGCGGATCGCCGATCCGAGCAGCATCAGCCGAACAGCTCGCTCCGTGACGAACGCGGACATGCGACGTACGACCATGTCGAAGCCTCGGAGCTTCCTCAACGCAACGAGCGCGCCTCTGTCGGCGGGGTGCTCCCACGCGCGTGAACTGATGCCGTGCAGGACGGTGCGGTCGGAAGTATCCGAGGTCATGTCTCTAGTGTGCCCGCTGGCCGTACAGCAGCGGGGGGAGTTGTGGTCTCCTGGTGTGAAAGCCTCATCTGCTTCGTGGCCTGGACACGACCGTCACAGGTCGCCGTGCCCTTCCTGATGGTGTGAACCAGGGGAAGAATGCGCGGTACGGCGCTGATGCGCTTCTGAAGGGAAAGGGGGACTCATGACAGACCGATCCCCTGTGGGCACGCCATCGTTGGCCGGGCGAGTGGACGAGAGGGTAGGGCGACTGATCGAGTCGCTGATTCGTAGCCATCATCGGCGTCGGCTGCGTCGCAACGGCTGGTCGGCCACCCTCGATACCAACCCCGACACGTCGGTCGACGTGGCGGGTTCGCCCGTACGTGGCGGGAACGGCGTCGAGATCTTCGTGGACGGCGAAGACGCGTTCGCCGGGATGTTGACGATGATCGAGGGCGCTCAGCGCAGCGTCCACATCGCAGGTTGGCACGCCACGCCCGACTTCCAGCTGGGCAGGGAGAGCATCCCACGAGCCGTGGGCGACGCCCTTCTGGTCGCCGTCGAACACGCGCGAGTACGAGTCCTGCTGTGGGGTGGAGCCCAGCTGCCCGTCATACGGCCGACCAGGTCGGATGCTCGCCGAGCCCGGGATGCGTTCGCGCGCATTCCGGGAGTGAGCGTGGCGCTGGACGAGCGCGAGTACCTGCAGCACTGTCACCACGAGAAGCTCCTGATCGTGGACGACCAGGTGGCGTTCGTGGGTGGCCTCGACATGACCCACCTCACCGACGACCGATGGGATACGAGCCGGCACGAGCCGCGCACGTCACTCGGCTGGCACGATGCCGCTGCCCGCCTCGAGGGTCCGGTCGTCAGCGACGTCGCCGCCCACTTCAACGCTCGCTGGGCCGAGGTGACGGGCGAGCACCTGCCGGCCCCGCACCTACCCCAGGACGCCGGGCCGTACGGGGTGCAGTTCCTGCGGACGATCCCGGAGAACATCTACGGCTTCCTTCCCCACGGCGAGTTCTCGATCCTCGCCGAGTACCGTCGAGCGCTCGCAGCCGCGCAGCACCTGATCTACCTGGAGAACCAGTTCCTGTGGGCCCCGGAGATCGTGGACATCCTGGAAGACAAGCTCCTTCACCCTCCCGGTCCGGACTTCCGGATGATCCTGCTGCTGCCGAGCCGCCCCTCCAGCGGACGAGATACCACGCTGGGACAGCTGTCCAGGCTCGTCCAGGCCGACCTCGATCGTCGACTCCTGCCAGCCACCCTGCAGCCGATGGCCGGCGACAGCCCAGGCACCTACGTACATGCCAAGGTGGGCATCGTGGACGACCGCTGGCTCACCGTCGGCTCGGCGAATCTCAACGCCCACTCGCTGTTCAATGACACCGAAGCGAACGTCACGTTCACCGACCCGGAGCTCGTCCGCCGGACGCGCGTACGCCTGTGGGCCGAGCACCTCGCGACGGACGACGCAGAGGGGGACCCGGCTCGACTGTTCGATCAGCAGTGGGTTCGCATCGCGACCGAGCAGCTCACGAGACGGCGCGACGGGCTCTCGCCGACTCACCGACTGTGCCGGCTCGAAGGCGTATCCGCCCGGAGCGATCTCGTACTTGGCGGGTTACTCGGTCTCCTGGTGGACGGCTGACGTCAGGCGACTACTTCGTCCTCCTGCAGCAGGACGCAGCAGCGTCCGTCGCCCGGTTCCAGGGACGCGGTCAGTCCCCCGACCTGGTCGCATACTCCCTCGAGGAGGGCGTGGTTCATCTCGCACACGAGCTTCGCATGGGTCGTGGCAAGAGCGTGGAATGGACAGTTGGCCATCACGACCCGGTCGTCGTCGATCCGGGGTTCGTAGCCGAATGCGCTCAGAGCCTTCGCGGCGCGCTGGAGTGGCGTGCCCAGACCGGTGACTGCGATGCCAATGTTCCTGCCCTGGTTCCGGGCGGCCCGGGCGAGGGTCTCGGCGACAGGGGTGTCCTTCTCCGTGGCCTCATCAATCGCGGTGGCCATCAGTTCACCTGCCAGCGCGTACTCGCGATCGGGTAGCGAGACCGAGATGTCTTCGGAGCGGCGCCGGTAGACCTTCGCCGGCCTGCCGGCTCCCGGTCCCGATCTCCCGGTGAGGCGTACGTACTCGGACTCGAGCAGCCCCGCCTCCTCGAGCCGATCGAGGTGGAACTTGGCCTGGTGCGCGGGGATGCCCAGTGCTCTTACGGCTTGCTCTCGGCTGATGGGGCCCGGCTGGGAGCTGACGAACAGGTACAGCTGGCGACGCAGGTCGTCCCCGAGCGCGCTGGTGCCCGTCACGTCCCGGGAGAGGTCGTTCGTGGGGGTCCTCGCAGCAGTCGTTGGCGGCTCTTGACGATTTGGATTCGCTCTCTAACGTACGACTATGTCTGCTTTAGAAGTGCCCTGGTCCGACGAGGGCCCGGTCACCGGGTTGCCCATCACTCGGATGCTGAAGGGGCCGGCCGAGCTGCCTGACCTGGATGCCGCCACGGCCGCGGCCCGCAGCTTCCTCGAGGCACTCGGGGTGGCGTGCGACACGGAGGGCACGCGTGACAGTCCCCGTCGTATGGCGAACGCCTACGCCGAGATGCTCACCCCGCGCGATTTCGAGCTGACGACCTTCGACAACGATGAGGGCTACGACGAGATGGTGGTCGTCTGCGACATTCCACTGCAGTCGATCTGCGAGCACCATCTGCTGCCGTTCACCGGTACGGCGCACGTTGGCTACCTCCCGGGGGAGCGCATTGTGGGGCTGTCGAAGTTCGCCCGGGTCGTGGAGATGTTCTCCCGGCGTCCGCAGGTGCAGGAGCGGCTCACCAAGCAGATCGCCGACTGGCTCGACCGCGAGCTCTCTCCGCGCGGCGTCGGGGTCGTCCTCATGGCCGAGCACTCCTGCATGAGCTTGCGCGGGGCGAAGGTGGCCGGTACCTCGACCCGTACCACGGCGCTCACCGGAGCCTTGCGGAGCGACCCGGCCGCTCGGGCCGAGTTCTTCGCCGCCATCGCTGAGAAGAGGGCGGGATGACCGAGGGTGGGGTGGTGATCGTCGGGGCAGGCTTGGCTGCCGCCACCGTGGCCTCGACGCTCCGTGAGGCCGGCGACCAGCGACCGGTGACGATCATCGGAGACGAAGGCCTGCCGCCTTATGAGCGACCGGGACTGTCCAAGGGCGTCCTGCAGGGGAAGGCCGACCCTGAATCGTTGTACGTCCATGGCGCGGGCTGGTACGACGAGCAAGGCGTGCAGACTCGTCTCGACGATGCCGCCACGGCCCTGGATCTTGCCGAGCAGAAGGTACGGCTCGCCTCCGGCGCGTCCGTCGACTACGCAGACCTCGTGATCGCCACGGGAGCCCGTCCTCGGACGCTCGACATTCCCGGCGTCGGGCTGGCTGGGGTGCACAGCCTGCGACGGATACCCGACTGCCTGGCCCTTCGGGAGTCATTCGGCGAAGGTCGCAGGCTGGTCGTCATCGGCGCCGGCTGGATCGGCCTTGAGGTCGCAGCCGCGGCACGCGAGGCCGGTGTGGACGTGACCGTGCTCGAGTACGCCGACGTACCGCTCCGGGCCGCCCTCGGCGATCGATTGGGCACATACTTCGCCCAGCTGCACCGCGGCCATGGCGTCGACGTCCGTACCGGCCTCACCGTCACGGGCATCGAGGGACGCGAGGTGGTGACCGGAGTCCGTGCAGGGGGCGAACTGTTTCCCGCCGATGTCGTCGTCGTGGGCGTGGGCGCGGTGCCCAATGTCGAGCTCGCCCGGCAGGCCGGGCTCACCATCGACAACGGCATCGTCGTCGACGAGCACGTGCGTGCCCGCGAGCACGTATTCGCCATCGGTGACGCTGCCAACGCCATGAACACCGCGCTGGGAGCGCGGCTGCGCGTCGAGCACTGGGACAACGCGATCCGCCAAGGGGCCCTGGCCGCACGCGTACTCCTCGGCGAGGACGCCCGCTACGACTGGCAGCCGTACTTCTACACCGACCAGTACGACCTCGGCATGGAGTACGTCGGACGAAGCGCCCCCGACGATGACGTCGTGCTGCGGGGAAGTGAGGAGTCGGGTGAGTTCATCGCGTTCTGGCAGCGCCAGGGCGTCGTCACTGCTGCGATGAACGTCAACATCTGGGACATCAACGACGACCTGCGCGCCCTCATCGGTCGACGGCTCGACAGCGGTCGGCTGGCCGATGACCGGATAGCGCTGACCGGGCTCTGATGCTCGCGACCCGCCTGAGCGGACGCCACAGCGTGGGGAACTTGCCGATCCTGGGCGCACCGGCCGATCGATCGGAACTCCTTGGCTCGCGGCTGTACGGCCGAAATCAGCCGGAAGGCGAGTCGTCCAACGGGTCGAGGATGGCTTCTAGCCATGCAGTGACCTCCCACGTCTGGACGACTCCACCAGTGACGAACGGGTCGGCCTCTGCGAACCGTTCCGCGGCTTCTCGCGCGGTGAAGACTGCCAGCGCGCCATCAGCAGGGTTCTCCATGGGTCCGATGGCCACCAGTGTTCCCTCGGACTGAAAGGCGGACCAATGATTGCGGTGCGCGGGGAAGAGCTCACGGATCCTTGCGATGTCCACCTGAGGTGCCATCACGTACCGAAGTAGGTACTTCACGATCACTCCTGTATCGCACGCTGGACAGGTCTGCACTCTAGCCGCTGTCCAGAACATCCGAGTTGACGTGCTCAATGCCGCGGATCGTTCGCTGGGGAGGGTTGCACCGCTATCTTCGCCAGGGTGACTATCGATCGCTCCGTCATTCGGGTGAAGGCAATGCTCATCGCGCCGAATGCGGATCTCAGCGCCCATGCAGTCAGCCTCAATGCCCCGACAGCAGAGAATCCGCACGGGTACCACCGCCTCATCGGCGGAACGGTGGAGCTTGGCGAAACGCACCGCAAGACGATCGAGCGCGAGGTGGATGAGGAGCTCGGCGCCACGATTCAGGACCTCACTCTCGTCACCGTTGTCGAGAACATCTTCCGGATCGATGGTGTTCTCGGCCACGAGGTCGTCTTCGTCTACACAGGGCGCCTTGATCCTGCGCCGGCGGCCGGCGGGGCCACGTTGACTGAGAGCGACGGAAGCGTCGTTCCGATCGTTTGGCGCTCATTCAACGACGACGGCGAGTCCCTGCCGCTGTATCCGGGCGCCGTCGAACCGTGGGTGCGAAGCATTGCCGGGCTGAATGGGAAGGGCGTCGGGTGACGATGGAGCTCACGGCCTCGAGCAGAGTCAGGTGACCCTGGGACTAGGAGTTCGGAAGGATTTCTCGACCCACCTGTCCCATTGCTACGCCAAACTCGGTGTCACCGGCCGCGAGGGAATCGCCGAGCTGCTCTGCACCAGCAGGCCTTGGGTGTGACGGGCTGTGGCGACGACTGCTCGGGCGCCTCAGACACGCCCGACGCTGGTCTTGGCCTGGGCCACGACGGCGGCCGTGGTCGCGGGTTTGGCGTTCTTGAGGGCGATGTCCCCTATGTCAACGAATGTGGTGCCCTTGAGCACGAAGATCGCCGTCATCGTGTTGTTGACGCCATTGATCGTGGCGCTCCCCACGAACACCGCCGCCTGGTCACCGATGCCCGGCACCGAGGTGGAAGTGAATGCGATTCCTGCCGCTTGCACCTCCTGCTGCAGGCTGGCCTTGTCGGCATTCCATGTGGCTTGCGCCTGGTCGGGTGTTGCGGCTTGCGCAAGGATCACGAACGCCTCCGTCGAGCCGGATGTGTAGCCGCACTTCATGGCGCCCCCTGTCTTATAGGGCTGCTTGACCCCGGCGGGCATCGGCACGCCGGCCAGCGTGCTGGCTTCTGACTGCGTCATGACCTGGCACGGGTCCGTCATCACCTGGACCGCCGAGGCGGAAGGCGCCGCGGTCGTCGAGGGCGCCGCGGCCGTCGACGCATTCCCCCCTCCCACGGCCGGGGTCGATGACACCGCCGTCGGTGCCGACGGCGAGCACGCGGACAGGTACAGGAGTGCGGCGGCGAAGACGGTCATCCATGGTTTCCTGCGCACGGCCCCCCCTTGGTCGGCCGCGGCGTCAGGTCCGACGTTAAGAGGCTGGAGCCCCTCGGGCCCGCCGTCAACGGTGAGTCCTATCTTGCGCTGACGGGAGATGGAGCGCAACCGTACCGGTCACGTATGTCCGGATCGTCGTGCGCAGCCCTGGACAAGCAACTGGGGGGAGGGCTTGCGCGCGGAAAACTGTGCACTGGCACGGTGATCTCGTCCACAGCGACTCCTGTGACGCCCTGATGTGGTGTCGTACCAACGAGACGAAGCCACAGATTCGGTTGCGAATGCTGGCTTGCGGGCAGCGAGGTGAGCTCGCGTTCGGCAGGGCCGTGTTGGTGCGCATCGCCATGTTGTGGTGCTGTGCCCGATCCGGGCTTGGACTTCGGCGAGGTTGCTCTCAGGTCGGTGGCCCGCGGGACTGTGGTGGTGTTCATCAGTGCTCCTCTTGTGGGGAGACCCTGGGGAATTGCATGGAGATTGCGGATTCCGGATGAGTTTGCGGGACTCGTCTTCCCAGGCTGACAGCCGACGGCCGAGCTCGGTCTTGAACGGTGTCGGCTCGTTCCCGTACACCGCGTACCGCTGGCCGAGGCGTCCCCGGTCGGGTCGGGCGGCAATCACCCTCACCTCGCCGCCCGCCGACTCCAAGTCCCTGGCCACATTCGCTTCCTGCTGGGGGTGGGGATGCGCGCTGGGTTGATGGGTCGGCAGCTGGTCGAGACGGTGATCGTGGTAGTGCATTCGCCATCGCCGTCGCCGACCGCATGCCGGCCGCCGAAGACCGCTAAACAATGAACCGCCATGTACACCGTTCATCGGACATACAGTCCCGGAGGTTCCGCCGCGCCTGTGTCTTGGCAGGCAAGGTCACGAACCGAGGTGAATGTTGAGGGGGTTCACATGTTCACGTCCCGTCGGTCTTGATGGTGTTAGCGTCCGCAGGAGCACGATCTTGGACCTCATGGTCTTGGGCAAGTGCTGCGGAGGGGGACGGGATGGGCGCAGCGGGGTTGTGCACGCGTGCGAAGGCCAGGACGGTCGTGCGTGTTGGGGATGTGGCCGAGGTACTGGCCGTGCTCGACCAGACCGCCGCGCGGCCAGGCACCGCATGAGCCGGCCACTGGAGTGCTATGCGGGGATGAGTGTGCTGGTGGTCGATGACAACCCCGGCAACGTCGCGTTCCTGCAGCAGTTGCTGATCCGACAGGGCCTCGAGCGCGTGTACACCGAGACCGACTCGCGGAAGGTGCAGCGCCTGCTCGCCAAGTGCAAGCCCGACCTCGTGCTGCTCGCCCTGCGGATGTCCCACGTCGACGGCTTCGCGGTGCTGGCCCAGATCCGGAAGTATGCGGCCGGCGGCTACTTGCCTGTGATGGTTCTCACCGGGGACACAACCACGGTCTCTCGCAACCGGGCCCTGGTCGAGGGCGCGCAGGACTTCCTGACCAAACCGGTCGACGCCACCGAGGTGGTCCTGAGAATCGCCAACCTGCTGCAGACCCGCCAGCTCTACGCCACCCTGCGCTACCTCACCGCCGTTCAAACTCAGCCGGGCGGCGAGCGCGCCGAGGGCCTTGACCGTATTCAAGCGGTTCTGCAGGACAGGACCCTCACCCACGTCTTCCAATCCATCCAAGACCTGAACACCGGAGCCACCGTCGGGCACGAGGCCTTGTCCCGGTTCCCCGACCCCACCCTTGGCGGCCCTGGCCGGTGGTTCGCGGACGCCTTCAACGTAGGACTCGGGGTCGACCTGGAATGGCTGGCCGCTACCTCGGCGGTGACCTACTTCGACACTGCGCCCCCGGAAATGTTCCTGACTGTGAACATGTCCCCGGCCACGGTGATGCACCTCGTGGAGAACGAGTTGTGCCCGCCTGCCCTGTGGCCCCGGATCGTGATCGAGCTCACCGAACAAGTCCCGGTCGAGGACTACCCGGCCCTGCAACGAGCCCTGGCCCCGATGCGTTCGCAAGGTGCCCGTCTGTCCGCAGACGACCTTGGCTCTGGCTACGCCGGGTTTCGGCACCTGCTCCGGCTCCAGCCAGACATCATCAAGCTCGACATCTCTCTGATCGCCGGCATCAACCGCAACCATGAACAGCAAGCCCTGACCCGAGCTCTGCTTGCCTTCGCCTACGAAGTCGGGGCCAAAGTCATCGCCGAGGGCATCGAAGAACCCGCCGAACTCCGCACACTGCAAGACCTCGGTGTCCCGTGGGGACAGGGCTACCTGATCGGCCGCCCCGCCCCGCTACCAATGCCTTGGTCGGCCGTGGATGCCATCGCCCGCCCGGAAGCCGACGCGACCCGGGCCTGCCCTGACGTGAATCTGCTGCCACGTCCGATCTGACTGAGGCGCATGCCTAGTCCAGAGCTGTGTGAGTCCGACGCCTCATGCACGCTCTGTACGGTTCGCATTCGCCGGTTGGCACAGCCGAAGCAGGACTGACG
>Ga0182021_10005731_pt1 | contig 14751 bp, 11 predicted proteins | sample 612E3MmetaG_FD_120493 | JGI IMG/M metagenome (GOLD analysis project Ga0182021, IMG submission 120493) | Permafrost microbial communities from Stordalen Mire, Sweden - 612E3M metaG (Illumina Assembly) | ecosystem: Environmental > Terrestrial > Soil > Wetlands > Permafrost | place: Sweden... | reverse complement strand
GCCTTACGACTTGCGACTTACGGGTTTCATTTCAATTGGGCCTTGTCCCCGAAGAGGGGATGAGACGTGTACGCGAATCATATGAAAATTCTAGGAATTTGGCAACACATCCTGATTGGCCGACCGGTTTCTCAAATCCTCTCCACCCCAAGCGGCGCTCTCCTCAGACTGTCGCTCATGCCTGTTGGCCCGATAGCCGCGGCCAAAAAGGATTTGATAAAAGGCCTTTCGTATGGTAGAAAATTGATTTTAGCATAACTGATTGATTTTTTCCTCTATAAAAAGAACCTTCGATCGGTCCTTGGGGCCCGATTTTGACCTTGTTTGGGAGCCAGAGAAATGAAGAGGATCACGATTCAAGCGGAATTGGACCCGGCGAAGTGCGTAGGCTGCAGCACCTGCATCCATGTCTGCCCGGTATCGGCCATGAGGTTTAATCCGGAGAGGCCCCTGGAACGCACCAAGACCCCGCCTTGTGCGGACAGGTGCCCGGCGGGCAACGACGTCGAGGGGTTCATCAAATTGATGACCCAAGAAAGAATCGATGACGCCTTTCTTCTCCTTCGAAAGACCAACCCTTTTCCCGCGATCACCGGAAGGGTTTGCTTTTTCCCTTGCGAAGAAGGGTGCAACCGGGGCTCCTTTGACGAAGCTCTTTCGATTCACGACCTGGAGCGGGCCGCGGCTGAATACGCCGCCAAAATTCCCTCCCCCGTGGCTCCCCCGCGCCGTGAAAAAATCGCCGTCATCGGATCCGGGCCATCCGGGCTGAGCTGCGCCTATTATCTCCTCTCCTCCGGATGTCGAGTAACCATCTTTGAGTCCCAACCCCTCCTCGGAGGATGGCTGCGGTACGGCATTCCCGAATACCGCCTGCCCAAGAAGGTTTTGGACCGGGAAATCGCCGAGCTTTCCAGGATGGGCCTGGAAACCCGCACCCGGGTGACGATCGGTAAGGAGGTTTCCTTTCAGGAGCTCGAAGCCTTCGACGCCATATTCATCGGTTCCGGCCGGCATTACCACTCCAAGCTCGAGATCCCCGGAGAGGAGTCCGCGGATATAACCACGGGGGGCAGATTCCTCACTCAATTCTATTCCGGAGGATCAACCGCCCTGGGGAAAAAAGTGGCGGTCATCGGTGGAGGCAATTCGGCCTTCGATGCGGCCCGGGTCGCCATGCGGCTGGGTTCCGAAATCGTACTGGCCTACCGGCGTTCCCGGAAAGAGATGCCGGCTTTCTCCAAAGAGGTGGCGGAGATGGAAGAGGAAGGCGGAAAGATTCTCTTCCTGGCTTCCCCGGTCCGCTTTATCCTGGAGAACGGGCGGTTGAAAGCCCTCGAATTGAACCGCATGGAGCTTGAAGAGCCGGGAGCGGACGGCCGCAGAAAGGCGGTGGCGGTCCCCGGGGCCACCTTCACCATCCCCATCGACTCCGCCATTGTGGCCATCGGCGAGGAACCCGACCTCTCCTTCCTGCCCGACGGCATCCAGGCGGAAAAAGGAACGATTTCCATCGATCCCTTTGGGCGCACCAACCGGAAGAAGGTCTTTGCCGGGGGGGACGCTACCGCGACGATGGGTTCGGTGGCCAGGGCCATCGGAGCTGGAAGGGCGGCGGCGGCGGCGATCGATTCCTACCTGCAGGGAAAACCCCTGGTCGCCGCGGACCACCCGGAGATCGCCGACTTCCCCCGGATGAATACCGATTTCTTCGATATCCAAAAGGGCTTTCCCCCGGATCGAATTTCCTCCGCGAAAGCCGTCGTCGGGTTTGATGAAGTCCACCAGGGCTACAGTCTCCAGATGGCGCGGAGTGAAGCCGAACGGTGCTTCGGGTGCGCTTCTCTCCCCTTCTATAAAAAGGAGGATTGCCGGGGATGCGGGAACTGCGAGCAGCGCTGCCCGACCCTGGCCATTCAAATGAAACCTCTGCCGGAACCTTTCGTGGTAAAGGTGGAACCTTCGCAGTCCGATCCGAAATTGATTCAAGAACTCTGCACCCGGGCCCATCTCAACCCCAAGTCCATCGTGTGTTTCTGTACCACCACCCGGGCCGAGGAGATTGCCGCCGCGCTTCTGCAAGGGGCGAAGACGCCGGAGGAGATTTCTTTGAAGACGGGGGCCCGGACCGGTTGTTCCGTTCTCTGCATCCAGCCGATCTTCCGCCTCCTGGAGTCCGCCCGGGTGCCCTTCATCCAGTCCGCGGTTTCCCATGTCTGGTACAAGACCATTCCCAATATCTGGGAGATTCCCCAGGCGTTGAAGGATCGTCACGACCGGAGTGGGTTTCGCTTTGCCGAGGACACGGATTTTTACAAAAAGCTGACCAAGAGCTAAGGAGAAACCGATGTACCGAAAACCTCTCCCGCCGTTGCCCACCAGCCCTTCCCAGTACGGGATGGGGACCCAGGTGGCCAAAAGGGCCGGTGAACTTCCCGAGATGGGGTCGGTCTTGATGAGCGAGCTCTTTCCCTCCTCCACCCCGATTCTTTACCCCGGGGAAGGCGGGCTGCAGAAGATCCGTCGCGAAACGATCGAATCCCTGCGCTCGGTGGACCTGTCGATGATCAAGCCCCACCACTCGGTGAATATCCTCTCCTCCCACCACAGCTACATCCTCATGGGGGGAGAGCCCTACGTGGAAATGATCAAAACCGTAAGGGACACTATCGCCGAGCGAACCGGGGCGACGGACATTCGCCTTCGGGCCGGCGTCGGGCTTCGTTTCCGCGAGTCGGAAGAGTACCTCAAGAAATTCGGCCTGGACCAATTTTTTCAGGGGAAAGCCCTGGGCGTGGCCCCCATCGATAAAGGGGTGGCCATTCCGACGGATATCGGAACCCTTTATGGAATCCAGCGGGTCTACGATGCGGACTGGATTGTCCACACCCACAATACGGACATCCGCGAGGTCCATTTCCACCGGCTGGTGGACCGCATCATCAAACCCTTCGGCATGTCCTATGCTCGCTACGAGACCCGGTCGACCTACCACCATAACCTGGGCCCGCGGGGCGCCAACTTCGTCGCCCGGGCGATTTTCGATTCCGAGTTCGTGCGGAAGAAATTCGCCTTCTCTACCATTCTGAAGATTTTCCCCAAGGGGATCACCGGGGTCGACTCGGATAACGACCTTTTGAAACAGAATGAGCGCATTACCGTGGAGTCGCTCCGGGAATACGGAAAAGTGGTCCTGCTCCTGGGGAAGATCGACGAATGCATCGCCATCCTGGATTGCCCCGGGCCGGTTCCCTACACTTTTGGAGGAGGGCTGATCTTCGGGAATTTCATCTCCGCCAGCGTGGACCAGTTCGACCTGGATTACCCGCTGACCCCGTACAGCTTCTATACCGAGATGGCCTATGACCAGGGGGGAAAGCCGTTCTTCGAGGGAATTCCGCCCTGCAACCCGGCGATCAGGATGATTATCAATAACTATTCCTTTAAGGGCTATCCGAGCACCTTCTTCGCCGAGCACATGCCCACGGTCGTGGTGGGGAAGAAGATGGCCGAGCTGTTCCGCAACTGCCCCCAGAACCCGGAATATATGTCCCATGCCCTGACGGCCGATTCTCTCGAGGCCGCCATGGAATTTGCTTATAAGGCCACGGGAACCCGGAAGGTCATCGTCTTTGACGGCGCCCGGGAAGGGATCAACGCCAGTCACGCCCTGGTGGATTACCTTCTCGATCAGGCCCCCAAAGTGGAGCAGGAAATGGAACGAGGGCGGTTTTCCAAGTGGCTGGCCCAGCGGGGGATCGCCCCTTCGGCCCAGGCGGTGCCCGTATGATGCTTCCGTAGGGTCTGATGCGCCATGCGCTGCGACTCAAAACATAATCAGGGGGGTTTATGAAGAAGAGACTTACGGTCCTGTTCGTGCTTACACTGTCCCTGGGGATCTTCATCGGGGATGCCCTGGCGGCCGTGACGGTTCGGATCGGGGCGGTGCTGCCCTTGACCGGACCTCTGGCCATGGCCGGGCAACGCGTCAAGAATGTCATATCCTTCGCCGTGGATGAGGTGAACGCCCAGGGGGGGATCAAAGCGCTCGGAGGGGCGAAACTGGAACTGGTTTTCGGGGATACCCAGAGCAAACCCGAGGTGGCCATCTCCGAGGTGGAGCGGCTGGTGGAAAAGGAGAACGCCGTCATCCTGACCGAAGCCTGGCAAAGCTTCATCACCCTTCCCGCCAGTCAGACCGCCGAACGGCTGAAGACCGTGTACTACGCGCCGGTGTCCTACGCCGACAACATCACCGAGCGGGGGTTCCGGTATACCTTCCAGCAGGAGCCCAAGGCGAGCGACGTGGCCCGCGATTGGGTCCGTTTCTTGAATTTCGTGAATGCCCAGAAGTTCGCCCACATAACCAAGGTCGGGGTGATCTTTGAGAACACCGATATGGGGCAGTCCAATGCCGCCGCCGCCAAAAAATACCTGGCGGAGAACGGCTTTAAACAGGTGGCCGATCTATCCTACCCGGCGCGGGCTTCGGACTTGACCTCCACGATCGCCAAGCTGAAAGCCTCCGAACCCGAGGTGGTGTTGCAGGCCGGGTATATCGGAGACGCCATCCTGATCGCCAAGACCGCCGACCGCCTGGGACTCAAAGTTCCATTCATCGACAACGGCAATATCAACGATCCCTCCTACATCAAGACCATCGGGCCCATCGCCGAAGGAAAGCTCGGGATCAACATGTGGAACAAGGATGTTCCCGGAGGGCAGCAGCTTTTCGAAAAATACAAGGCCAAAATGGGCGAAGAGATCAGCGGCATCTTCGTCCTCTGCTATCAGGCCATCTGGGTTTTCAAGGAAGCTCTGGAAAAGGCCGGCTCGGCCGACCGCGAAGCGGTCCGCAATGCCCTGGCGGCCCTCAACATTCCCGCCTCCCGGCTCTATCTCCCCTACGAAAAGATTCAATTCAACGAAAAGGGGTATAACGTGGGCGGAGGGTATATCGTCACCCAGGTTCAAAAACAGGAATGGGTAACGGTCTGGCCCGAAAAATTCGCGTCCAAGAAGCCCGTATTGAAATAGAACACCCGTTCGCGACAGGAGGGGGAGAAGCGAAGCCAAGGGGCGGCTCCCCCTCCTTTTTTAGGCTCGGGAACCGAAGGGGAATGATCACCCGATGGTCAGTCTGGATCTTTTCCTGCAAGCCGTGGTCTACGGCCTCATCATGGGGAGCATTTACGCCCTTACCTCTTCCGGGCTCACGCTCATCCTGGGGGTTCTCAAGATCATCAACGTGTCCCACGGCGAATTCCTCATGCTGTCCATGTACGCGGCCTACTACCTTTTCCAGGGGTTCCAGATCGATCCTTTCCTGGCGACTTTTCTGATCCTCCCGATCCTCTTCTTCTTCGGGGCCTTCACCTTTTACTTCTTCATCCGGCCGATCCTGAAGGCTCCGGAGATCAATCAAATCCTGCTCACCATCGGGATTTCCATCTTCCTCCAGAACCTGGCCCTGGCGCTGTTCACCGCCGACTTCCGCACCCTCGAGCTCAGTTATTCCCAGAAGACCCTCGCCCTGGGGAAGATTTCCATCGGGGTCCCCCATTTCGCCGCCTTCATGATTTCCATCTCCGTCACCATGGGGTTTTATTGGGTCCTGAAGAACACCGACCTGGGCCGCTCCATCCGCGCCGCCGCCCAGAATCGCGAGGCCGCGATTCTCTTCGGGATCAACGTCGACCGGATTTACCTGATCACCTTCTCCCTCGGGGCGGCCTGCCTGGGGGTGGCCGGTCCCCTGCTGGCCACGTTCTATTACGTGACCCCGACCGTGGGCACGGTCTTTCTTCTGACCTCTTTCGTGGTGGTGATTCTGGGCGGCATGGGGAATTTCTTGGGGGCTTTCTTCGGAGGACTCCTCATCGGCCTCACCGAATCCGTCGGGGCCATCTTCATGCCCGGATCTCTCTCTCCCGTCCTTACCTTTGTGGTTTTGATCGTCATTCTCCTCTTGAAGCCGGAAGGGCTGTTCGGGAAACGAAGAAGATGATGGGACGCGGGAATTGGAAATTTTTTCTAGGACTTTCGGGCGCGCTTCTCCTCCTGATCCTCCTCCCCTTGACTTTCAAGATCTCTTCCTATTCCCTCCATATCTTCATCATGGTCCTTTATTTTTCCTACCTCTCTTCCGCCTGGAATCTGCTGGGAGGATTTGCCGGCCAGCACTCAATCGGACACTCGGCCTTTGTCGGCCTGGGGGCCTATACCTCGACCTTCCTCTTTCTGCAGATCGGTTTGAACCCCTGGATCGGCATGGTTTTGGGAGCCATCCTGGCCTCCCTGGCCGGCCTTTTTATCGGCTTTCTGAGTTTTCACTATCGCCTGAGGGGACTCTATTTCGTCCTGGTCACCATCGCCTTTGCCGAAATCCTGGCCATCCTCTTCTCCAACATCCGCTTTCTCGGGGGGGCGAGCGGTCTCGTGGTCCCCCTGAAGGAGGAGAGCCTCTGGCTCTTCCAGTTCCGCAGCAAAGTCCCCTACTACTACATCATCCTGACGATGCTGGCCTTGAACATCTTCTTCTGTTACTGGGTCCGCTGGACCCGGCTGGGTTACTACCTGATGGCCATCCGGGAAAACGAGGACGCCGCCCGGGCCATGGGAATCCGGGTGATGGATTATAAACTCCTGGCCACCGCCCTGAGCGCCTTCCTCTCGGCCCTCGGCGGCACGTTCTATGCCCAATACACCTATTTTATCGACCCCCTTACGGTCTTCGGGTTCGGGTTGTCCATCGAGATCCTGATTTATCCCATTGTCGGCGGGGTCGGCACGGTGCTCGGCCCGGTCATCGGGACCTTCGTGCTTTACCCTTTCGCCGAGCTGATCCGCACGCTGCTGGGAGCCAGGACGGCCGGAATCCACCTCATGGTTTACGGGGCCATTTTGGTGGCCATCATGATCTTGGCCCCGCGGGGAATCGTCGGCCTTTTCGGAAAACGATTCTCCCCGAAAAAGGAGAAATGAACCTTTGTCCCTCCTCCAGGTGGAAAACCTGAACAAGAGCTTCGGCGGCCTCATGGCCGTGCGCAACCTCTCTTTTTCCGTGGAGCAGGGCGAGATCGTGGGGATCATCGGCCCCAACGGCGCCGGGAAGACGACTTCCTTCGGGCTGATGACCGGGTTTCTGGCCCCCGATGCGGGATCCATTCTCTTCCGCGGACAGCCCATCCAGGGGAAAGACCCCGAGGAGATCTGCCGGCTGGGGATCTTCCGCACCTTCCAGTTGGCCCAATCCTTTCCCGAACTCACCGTCAAGGAAAACGTCATGATCGCCGCCCTGCTTCATCAGCCCGCCGTGCGCCTGGCGGAGCGGGAAGCCGAAAAGATCCTGGCGCGCATGGGCATGGCCGGGAAAGGGGCGGTTCAGACCAGACACCTCACCATTCCCGAGAAGAAGAGGCTGGAACTGGCCAAGGGCCTGGCGACCCGGCCGAAGGTGATGCTCCTCGACGAGGTGATGGCCGGCCTGCTTCCCACGGAGATCGACTCGGCCATCCGCCTGATTGCCGAGCTTCGCTCCGAGGGGATCACCTTCGTGGTCATCGAACATGTGATGCGGGTGATCATGTCCATTTCGGACCGGATCATCGTCCTGCATCACGGGGAGAAGATCGCCGATGGAACGCCCAAAGAAGTGTCTACCCAGCCGAATGTGGTCGAGGCTTATCTGGGGGAGGATTTCCTCTTTGCTTAAGGTCGAACGGCTTTTTGCCGGATACGGAGAGATTCAGATCCTGAAGGATATCTCCTTCGAGGTCGGCCAAGGCCAGGTCATCTCGATCGTCGGGGCGAACTGCGCCGGGAAAAGCACCCTTTTGAATACCATTTCCGGGATCCTCAAGCCCACCTCCGGAAGGATTCTGTTTGAAGGGGAAGACCTCACCCATCGTCCCGGGCACCAGATCGTCCAGAAGGGGATCGTTCAGGTGCCCGAGGGGAGAAAGCTCTTCCCGGCCATGAACGTGAAGGACAATCTCTTCGTGGGAGCTTCTTTCCCCCGGGCGAAAAAGGTCCGGCAGCAGAGTCTGGAGCAGGTGTTCAAGCTGTTTCCGGTCCTCCGGGAGCGGATGAATCAGGTGGCCGAAACCCTCTCCGGGGGCGAGCAGCAGATGGTGGCGATCGGCCGGGCCCTGATGGCCGGCCCCAGGCTACTCATTCTCGACGAACCGTCCCTCGGTCTTTCGCCGGTGATGATGAACGAAGTCTTCCACGTCGTCGAACGGCTCCACCGGCAGGAGAAGATCACCATCCTCCTGGTCGAGCAGAACCTGAAACATGCCCTGGCCCTATCCCATTACGCCTACGTTCTCGAAAACGGCCGGATTGTCCTGGAGGGAACGAGCCAGGAGATCATGAATAACGAGCATACTCGCAAGGCCTACCTGGGAATTTAGGGATATTCCCCCCGGCGATGCGCGGAGAGCCTTTCTCGCTCCCCCAATTCCCCGCCGTTTGAATTTTTTCACAGCTTCAGGCATCAAAGCGCCAAGGGAGGCCAGGGCTTTGGGTCAAGCTTCTCCAGCCACTGTCGCGCCAGGCCAAGCTGCTCCCGGATCGGCTCTAACATCGGGGCAATCGCCTCGGCATCGGCGGGGGTTATATAATCCAATCCTTCCAGTTTGGCCTTGTCCATCACGTACTGCGCGGTAACCTTCCTCTCCTTGGCCGGGGTCTTCGGCGGCGGCGAGGGCAGGGGGCCCGGCTTTATGGGCGCCAGGCGCTTGTGCCAGTCGGTGGACTGTTCGTATGCTTGACCGACCTGAAGAACCATCCGATCCTCCCACGGGCGGCCGACCAGTTGCATCCCGATGGGCAGGCCGGCTACGGTGAAGCCGCAGGGAAGGCTGAGAGCCGGCAAACCGGTCAGGCTGACCGGACGGAGGAAATTCAACATGTCCGAGAGGGGGGAGGGCCCCTTGATGGGGAAGGCCGCATGGGAGACCGTGGGGGTGACGATTACGTCAACCTGCCCCAGGACCCGCAAGTATTCGGCGGTGGTGAGCTGGCGGACCCGATGGGCCACGGCGCACTCTTCGGCGCTGACCATTGCCGAGCTTGCGATCCGGCGGCGGAAGGCGGGAGTATAGGTGGCCCAATGCCGGCCGAATCCCGTATGGTGGAAGGCGAAAGCCTCGGTATAGGCGATCGTCCAAGAGGCGGCTGCCCCGTATCCGGTCGGAGGCAGGTCTATTTCCCTCACGGATGCCCCGAGCCGCTCCATCTCTTTGACCGCGGTTTGCACCGCGCGCAAGACTTCTGGGTCAACCCCCTTGAAATAGTCCGCCGGGGGAAACCCAATGCGCTTTCCTTTCAAACCCTCCTTCGGCGAAAGGCTGAAGTCCCAGGGCGGTTGGCCAAGCGTGCTGGGGTCTTTGGGATCCGGTCCGGTCATTCCCTGGAGGAGCAGAGCGGTGTCCGCCACGGTGCGGGCCATCGGTCCGGCGTGATCCAGGGTCCAGGAGAGCGGAATAACACCCGACCGGCTGACGCGCCCATAGCTTGGCCGCAGGCCGACGATTCCGCAATTGTGCGCGGGGCCGCGGACCGAGCCCCCCGTGTCGGTCCCGGTGGCCAGGGGGATCAGATGCGCCGCCAGGGCGGCGGCCGATCCCGAGCTGGACCCGCCGGTGATCATCTCCGTATTCCAGGGGTTCCGGGCATCTCCGAAGACCTCCATCGATCCCGAAGCAAATTCCCAGAGGTTTAATTTCCCGAGGCAGACCGACCCCGCCTGGCGTAGGCGGGCGGCCACGGCAGAATCTTCTTTGGCGATGTACCCGGCCAAAACTTTGGACCCGGCGGTCGTCGGCAGGCCGCTCACATCGAAAAGATCTTTATGGGCGACCGGGATCCCATGCAGCGGTCCCCGGTACTGGCCCTGGCGGATTTCCTTTTCCGCCTGGCGCGCCTCCTCCAGGGCCTGTTCCCGGTTGAGGAAGATAAAAGCCCGGATCCGGTCATCGATCTCCACGATCCGCGCCAGGAGGGCTTCGACCACCTCTACCGGGGAGATCTCCCCCTTCTTGATCAGGGCGGCGAGTTCGGAGGCCTGGAGAAAGCAGAGGTCCGCTTTTCCTTCGGCCGCGCGAAGAGCCCCTGGAAAGCCGGTGGCGGCAACCCCCACGCCGGCGATCCCGGCTGCTTTAATGAAACCCCTGCGGCTGATTGGTGTTTCCAGCAGCTCTGTCCCTTTTTTCCCGGGTTCCTCCCCGGAGATCGAATCTTTTTTCCCGGATAGATCGTCCAACGCAACCTCCTTCAGCCGATAAATTTTTGAATCCGGACGGAGGATCGAATTTCCCCCTCCCAATCTGTGCTGTTGATGTTCAATTTCTGAAATTTTTGTTAGCCAAGATTTGATACCCTAAGTTACGCGCCAAAAGCTAATTGCTTCTTAATGGTTGCGGCTATGCCCCGCTGCGAGAATCAGTGTACAGGGAAACCGAGCTGTCAAGGCTCCATGCCCTTGGCCCTGAACACACCGACCGCGGCCGGCGTCGTAAGAAAATCGATCAGGGCTTTCGCCGCCTCCGCCTGCCGGGCGCCGCTCAACACCCCGGCGGTGAAGACGGTAAAATTTTGCAGCTCCGACGGCAACGGCCCCACGAACTGGATGCCGGGCACCGCCAAGAGTTCGGGAATCTGCTGCACGGCCATCTCCGCTTCCCCCCGGGCGACGAGTTTCCCAACCGAACCGCCCGCGGGGATCTTGGCTTTGGCTTTGACCTGGTCGGCGATGCCCAGGCGCTCGATTACTTTGACGAAATGGATGCCGCTTCCCCCGGTCCCGGTGTAGGCGATCGACTTGGCGTCGAGCAGGACGCGCTTCAATGCCTCGGGCGAACTGATGTCGGGTTTGGGAAGCCTCGCCCGCACCGCGATGCCAACCCCCGAGCGCGACAGATCCTTCCCCCCGCCAGCTGCGACCTTACCCTGCCTGATCAGGTCGTCGATGGCCGGCCGGGTCAGAATAACTAGGTCGGCCGACTCCCCGGCCTTGATCCGTCCGAGCAGAAGGTTCGCGGTGTCGTAACCAATCGTGACCTTGTGCCCTATGGCGCGCTCGAATTCCGGCAGCATTTCGACCATGACCGATTGCACGCCGTTCGACGAAAGCACCTTGATCTTTGCCGCCTGCGCGAATGATCCGTGAACGGCCAAGACCGCAAACGCGAGGCTGAAAATCGCCCGGGCGATGATTGCATAAGGCTTAATGTCGTATTCATCCCTTCAATTTCTTCCGTAAGAATTCATTTTCGGGTGGATTGAATCTTTCCCTGAATGTATTTCGTCGGGCCGGGCCAAGTTAGGATACAAAACAAAAAAGCCCATCCCAGGTTTTGGAACAGGCTTCTAAAGGGCTTCTCATTTCTGCGGCCCCCTCCCGGCTGTAAATTTCGTATACCTTAACCTAAGTGCTGCAAAAAAACATTAAAGACATCACCCCCACCCTCCCATCCCCCATCCGAGGGGGAGGGTCAGGGTGGGGGGGCAAAGATCACCCTAGGTGAAGTCCTGTGACCGCTGGGAAAATCACTGTGGCTCTCTAAATACAAGGGTAAAAACGATATTGGGGAGAAATTTATTGCACCTCTTGAGTAAAGAGTGGTCAGGAATATCTGAAACCAATGCCCCTGGAGGTTGAACTGGGACTGCCGGAAAATTGGGTAAGAACCTGAGGACTTGGTGCATTCATTTCTTGTCCAACCCCAATGCCTTCACCAGCTTGCCGATTTTATCGAAGTCCTGGCGCACGAATTTTTCGTAATCCTCAGGGTTCAGATAAAGGTAACCCATATCGAATTTCGTCATGACGGCCTGGAACTCGGGATCGTCCATGGCATTGTGAAAAGCCTCGTGTAACCTTTGCACAATCGGCCTGGGGATCCCCTTGGGGCCCATGACAGCGACGATGCCGGAGGAAGCAACATTATATCCAGTTTCCTTCACGCTCGGGGCTTGGGGATAACGGGGGAGGCGCTGTGATCCCCACGTGGCCAAAAGGCGGAACTTTCCGGCATCCACCAGCGGGGCCCAGCCCGAAGCGTCTGAGATGACATCGATATGCCCCCCCAGCAGGGCCGTGTTGTTCTCCGCAACCCCCTTGTAGGGCATATGCGTCCACTCGATACCGGCCGCCAATCCCAGTTCCTCCATGGCCAGGTTCGGCGGCGTTCCTACCCCCGGCGACCCGTAGGTGACTTTCTTAGGGTTCTGTTTGGCATACTTCAAAAGGTCTTGAATCGTTTTCCACTGGGAATCGCTGCGCACGACAATGCCAAAGGGGTTGGCTCCCCATCGCATGATGTGGGTCACATCCTCAACGGGGTTGAAGTTCAGCTTGCCCATGTGATAGGCGATTGTGGGACTGCTGGTGATGATGCCCAGGGTGTATCCGTCGGGAGGTTTGGATATGACGATGCTGGGCCCCACCGATCCCCCGCCGCCGGCTTTATTCTCGCAGATAATCGGCTGGCCCAGTCGTTTGCCGGCGCCATTGGCCAGGGCGCGGGAAGGTAGGTCAATGGAGCCCCCCGGGGGGTATGGAATGATTAAATTAATGGGCTTGTTGGGAAATTCCGCTGCGAACGCGGGAAACGCCAAGGCCCCGATCAAACTGGTTATCAATACAAATCCACCAAGCCCATTTTTTAGCCGAGACATACCCTTCCTCCCTGCAATTTAGTATTCCTGGTATTTTCTGGCCGCAGAATACCAGCCCTCGACGAGCGAGTCAAGGAATTTGCCAACCTTGCCCATCCTGAGATTTTCATGATCGGAGGGGGACCGATACGGAGTGTTGGTGTATGGTCGGCGGTGAAAGCATTGCAAAGGCTGGGGGTTTATCAGAAGTGTTCGGGAATTTGCCCGGGGGAAGAAGTTCCTTTATTCCGGTTCTTGTCTTATGAAAGGGCCACTTCAATTTCGGAAATATCGGAACTACGCCCCCCGCACACTGCTCGAACTCACAAGGAGTGGCCTATTTAATTTCGAAGCCGAACTCTCTGGCCGCCCGGCTGTAGAGCTCATGCTGTTCCTTGACAATCCGGTCCATCTCTTGCGGCGTGGTCAAGTAAGGGATCATGCCGATTTTCTCGATGACCGGCGGCATCGTGTTCTCATCAAAGCCCCTCTTCTGCGCCGCATAGAGCTTGTCGATGATCTCTTGGGGTGTACCTTTGGGAGCCAGCATGCCGAACCAGATGATCATCTCCACGTCATATCCCAGTTCTTTGAAGGTCGGGACATTGGGAAGGTGGGGGTACCGGGTGGTGTCCGAGACGGCCAGCGCCCGGAGCTCCCCCGAGGCCAGATGGGGGAGGGTAGGCTGGACAGTCGATTCGACAACCTGGGTATGTCCGCCGAGAGCGGCCGTGATGGCCAGAGTATCGCTGTTATAGGGGATATGAACCAATTTAATCCCCGCGGCCCGGCTCAGAAGCTCCATGCAAAAATGATGGGCGCCCATGAGCCCTTGCGTGGAGTATTTAAATTTTTCGGGGTTTTTCTTGGCGTCGGCCACGAATTCCGCCAGGGTCTTCCAGGGGGCGTCGGCTTTGACGGAGAAGACACTAATGGCCTTGGCGAAGGTCCCCACTGAGGAAAAATCTTTGTACGAGTAGGGAACCTTCCGCGTCGCCGGGGCCAGGTTGACGTGAGAGGTGGACCCGGCGAGCAGGGTGTACCCGTCGAGCTTGGCCTTGGCCGCGGCGGCGCTCCCGATCGACCCCGTGGCCCCGGGCTTGTGGGAAACGACGATCTTCTGCCCCAGATAATCCGGCATAATATCCAGGATGGGCCGGTAGGCGAAATCGATTCCCCCGCCGGGGGCATAGGGATTGATAAGGGTGATCATCTTATTGGGATAATCCTTTTCCGCCGCCTCCACCTGGGCGACACCCAGCACCAGCGTGAGCAGGCAGCCCATGATAATCCAACCCATGTTTATCAACCCTTTTCTGATAACCATGAAGACTCTCCTTTCTCTTGCCCCGGGGAAGGGGACTTTGTAGGCGAGTAGTCTTGCAATGATCCCTCAGGGAATTGGGGTCGCATCTTTAATTCTTGAACCCGGCTTGACTCAAAAGTTATCGGCGAAAATATCTATTCTGAGTTGCAAAGAATAAAAATATGACCCCCAATCCTTAGTTCCCCAACCCCCCGCCCTTGCACCTAATAAGATTTGCTAACCGCATTCAACAAAAACAGCGCCGTCAACCTTTTAAGGTGTCCAATACCTCGGATTTTTTCTCCTCATGCCTCAAAACACCGATCGCTACGGCTACGCCGAAGACCATGAGAACCGATCTGCTGGCTGGCTTTTCCTATCCCGCCGCTGCTGCCTTTCTCGGCCTATTCACTGCTTCTGGTAGAGGCCCAGCCCGAACTTCTTTAGGAGATCACCATTGATCCGGTAGTCTTCGAAAACCATCTTCGTAAGGGCTTCGCTGTTCAGGGAGTCGATGGCCCAGTTCCATTTCGTCATTGCGTCGATAACCATGGGGTCCTTGAAGGCCTGAAGCAAGGCGCCTTCCAGCTTGCGCTGGATGGCCTTCGGCGTTGCTGCGGGAACGGTCCAGCAGCCTCCGCTCATGATGGCGAAGTCATACCCTTTTTCCAGGACTGAAGGCGCATCCGGGAAGAGGGGGGACCGCTTGGGATTTAAGGAGAGTAAGACCCGTAGCTTTCCGGCCCGAACATGTTCCAATTCGTTACCTATGGAAGCGGAAT
>Ga0182021_10005730_pt1 | contig 14752 bp, 14 predicted proteins | sample 612E3MmetaG_FD_120493 | JGI IMG/M metagenome (GOLD analysis project Ga0182021, IMG submission 120493) | Permafrost microbial communities from Stordalen Mire, Sweden - 612E3M metaG (Illumina Assembly) | ecosystem: Environmental > Terrestrial > Soil > Wetlands > Permafrost | place: Sweden... | reverse complement strand
TCCGGGCCGGTGGTTACCATCCAATATGGTTGTTCCCCGCCATTCCAGACTTCGATTTTCCAACCGAAAACTTCTTTATAAAATCTTGCAGCAGCTTCCGGATCGTCGTAGGCTTGCTCAAAATGACCTATTCGCGGCATAATTATTCCCCCTATCATTTATTGATTATCAGCACAATTAGAATAAGTTTAAAATTCACCACTTGCAGTAAAAATTCCCTCTAATAAAATGGCGGAGAGGAAGGGATTTGAACCCTTGATAGAGTTGCCCCTATACCGCCTTTCCAAGGCGGCGCACTAGACCAACTATGCGACCTCTCCGCAACAGATTAAATTATATACGAAAAATTTATATAAATTCACCTTGTCTTATTACACCTCTGTTCGTAAACTAATAGCAATGGCATTAATTAAACTGGAACACGTTAGCAAAGTCTACGGCTTTGGTGGTGCAACTACTCTAGCCCTTGATGATATTAGTCTAGATATCGAAAGGGGCGAATTTGTGGCGGTTATGGGGCCAAGTGGTTCCGGTAAAAGTACTTTGCTAAATATTATCGGTTTACTAGACCGCCCCAGCCAAGGCATGTATATCTTTGATAGCCGCAATGTATCTCATTTACACAATCGCTCACGCGCCAAGGCCCGCCGTGATAAAATCGGTTTTGTTTTTCAAAATTATAATTTGCTTCCCAAGATGAAAGTTATCGAAAACGTTGCCCTGCCCCTGGCTTACCGAGGCATGACATCTTTAAGACGCCTGCACCGGGCAAGCGAAATTCTAAATAAAGTCGGGCTGCAATCCAGAGAATATTATTTACCCCGCCAACTCAGTGGTGGTCAAACTCAACGGGTAGCGATTGCCCGGGCGCTAATAAACAGACCTAATCTTATCATTGCCGACGAGCCTACCGGCAACCTCGATACTGCCAGTAGTAAGGTAATAATGGAGTTGCTCAGCGATATTCACCACGGTGACAACACAATTATCATGGTTACTCACAACCCCGACTTAACAGCCTATGCCAGCCGGGTTGTTTATATGCGCGACGGCCGTATCCACCAGGATAAAGATCTCGGTATACATGAAACTGCCGATATTACCGAGCTGCACAATGCACCGAGCGTTGATGAGGTCGAACTAATCGAAGAGCGCGAAAAAGTTAAGACTAAGAAGATTAAGGCTGCAAAGAAATGATATTGAACAACATCAAAATGGCAGCGACCAGCATAAGGGAAGCCAGAATACGCAGCCTGCTGACCATGCTCGGTGTTGTTATTGGCGTTGCCAGTGTTGTTATGACGGTTTCAATTGGCGAAGGTATTAAAAACCAAGTCGTCTCACAGATAGACCAACTGGGAAATAATGTTATCTCTATCCGGCCCGGGCGAGCGTTTAATCTTAATTCGTCTGGTAAAATTACTAAAATTAATATCGATAGCTTAATTGGTACCAGCACCCTGACTGATAAAGACTTGGCCAGTGTTAAGGCTACCCCCGGAGTGATTGATGCTAGTTATAGCGCCATGATTACAGGAACAGTCAGTACATCCAATATCCCCAACTACACCAATGCCACCGTTTTGGCGACTTTGCCAAATAATAACCAGGTTTTAGGACAGAAGATTGCCTACGGAGAATTTTTTAATCAGGCTAGCTCTGATGTCGCCACAACCGTGATTGGTAGCAATATTGCCAATGATTTGTTCGGACGACAAGATCCAATTGGTAATGAATTTAGTTTTAAGGGCCAGCAATTTGTTATCCGTGGTATTATGGCAACCACTCCAGAAAATCCCCTGAATTTTGGTACGGATTTTAATAATGTCATCTATATCCCTTTTAATGTCGGCAAACAATTAAGCGGTGGAAATCTACAAATTAGCGAATTGGATGCTAAAGTTGCTAGCGGTAGTTCGGTCACTTCGGTTGGTAATGCTATTCACCAAGCCCTACTTAATAATCACAACGGGCAAGAAGATTTTACAATCATCAAACAAACAGAATATTTAAATGCTACCAATCAGGTTTTTAATATTCTAACCAGCTTTATAGCCGCTATTGCCGGCATTTCTTTGCTTGTAGGTGGGATTGGCATTATGAATATTATGTTAGTCAGCGTCAGCGAGCGAACTCGTGAAATTGGAGTACGTAAAGCTATTGGTGCCACAAATCAGCAAATTTTAAGCCAATTTTTAATTGAAGCAACGGTTATCAGCCTTTTGGGCGGGGGAATAGGCATATTACTATCCCTTCTCGCCTCTTTCATTATTCGCTTGACCACTTCTATCCATCCTTCGTTATCGCTAACTACAATTGTTTTGGCCACCGGAGTATCTACGGTAGTAGGTATTATTTTTGGTATGGCGCCAGCTATCCAAGCCGCCCGCAAAGACCCCATAGAAGCCCTCCGCCACGAATAGCTTCAAGTGAAATATTATTTTTTAACTACTACACTTAATTGACTTTTTGTAGCTTTTCTGCTAATATATATTTAAGTTAGAAAAACAAAAATGGAACCATTAAAAACTACACCAGATACACCCAATCTCGCCTTTCGCACTGACCCGAACGGCAACATACTTAGAAATAACGAATTATCCTCTTCTTGTTACCGTTTTTTTAACATTCAAAAACGACTGACAGAGCAAGATAGAGAAACTAACCCTGATGATATCGAGATTATCGATGCGCATGAAGATTTTTTAGTCAGAGGTGATAGCGAGTTAGGAACGTTAGGTCGGCCAGAAACCGTTGCAAAAATAAAGCGCAACCCTGAAAATTTTATTATTGGGTTATCGTGCATAGCCGAAACTAAAACTCGCGGCGATTTTGTTATGGCTGACAATCCTACCGCAGATATTGAGGGCTTTGGCTACCCCGAAGCGTCTGAAATTTATGAAGTTCTATTGCCTTTAATATACCCCGATGTCAGTGAAGATGAAATTTATAAGGATGTTTTGGGCGAAGCCGAATCGCGCACCCTTGTTTTACGGGGTGATCCTGATGCTAAAATACACCGTTTTGTGCCAGAAAACTTAAAACTTGCTAGTAACGCAGAACTAATAATGCATTTGATAGAGCACAAGAAAGAATTGGCTACAGCTATAAAAACAACCGCCCTTGAACTTTTTGAGACTTCTGGTGATATCGAAGATGAAAAACGTAGTAATTTATCGGATGCTCTGTTTAACCTTTACGAGCTTGATGTTTTTCAGAGAAAATTAGAGAGAGCGTTAAGTCAGGAAACACCAGAAATTGGTGACGGATTAGATGAAAAACTTCAAACAAAAGTTAGCAGACTTAAGTCAGATATAGAAAAACATACCAAAAAGCACGCGGAGTTTGTTCAACAAAGCAACCCCAATGCAGAAGCTTATTGGAAACAAACAACAGAAGAAATTAATTGTCTAGATTATTTAACGAGGGTACTCGCAGAAAATAACCTTAATACAATAGATGAGGCACTGGATTATCTAGAATCTAAGCAGGAAGAGCTTTTGGATTTATTTGATCAAGCGCCACAATATGATTTAGCGGAGCAGATTAACAAAGAAATTGGTGTTGTGATTTGGTTAAAAAAATACCTCAGATAATTTAGCCGAGTTCTTTTTTGAATTTCTCTATTAAATCAACCGGCGTGGGGTTAAGCCCATTTAGTAAAGCCGAATAAATTGTTACAAAATCGCCAAGTGCTACTGTCCATATAAGTTGCTCTAAAATAGTTTGCCCCTGCACTGCTACCACAATCGGTGCCGGGCGGCGGCCACTAAGTAAGCGCTCGCTGACCTCGAAACGCTTTTGTATGCGCGGATGTTCTAAGTTAGATCTTAAATCAATCACCGCATATGGCTTTTCTAACGGGTGGCTCGTCCAGCCGATAAATTCATTATGATTAAACTCCGGATACTGGTTAACCCAAGCAACGTTTTTGGCATTTTCGTTAAAACTAATCTTCCACTTGTAAGCCGCCGGGAACATTAGCGGCCCAGCATACACAACTACGCTTTTACCAACCACATCCAAAGCCAGTTGTTTGGCATAATTTTGAGCCGTCGCCACATCCGGCCGCCACCCGGCTACTGCCTCTTTTAGGAAATCAATGGTTGGCTTGATGGCAGAAGAAGCTTCACTGGCATCAACAAACCCAAGTTTTACAAGCCAAGACACAAAAGCTTTAAAACTATATAAAGTAGCGTAACGCGGCTGAGTAACGCTTGGCAAAATCGCCATCGGATAATTTTTAGCTTTAGCGATTTCTGCTAATCTACCACCGGATGCAATTACCACTATTTTGGCTTTAGCCGCTTCGGCTTTGCCCAAAGCCTCAAGTGTTTCTTCAGTATTGCCGGAATAGCTCGAAGCCACAAACAAAGTTTCGCTCGAAACGTATTTGGGAATATCATAATTGCGGCAGATTTCGAAGGGAATTTTGTGGCCTGGCCATGTTTGGCTGAGCAATGCGCCCAAGGCGGAACCACCCATTCCGGCAAAAACAATATTATCTACATCAGCCTTTCCGAAATTCAAATCAGGCATATTAAATTCATATTCCAGCTGTTGCCACTGCTTTTCGGCTATTCCTAAAGCGTCCTCGGCATCACGCTCATGGATTAATTTCAAATCATCAAGCATCTTATATCCCTTTTCTTTTAATCATTCTTTACTATACCGTATCACGATTTGCCCTAACCGATAAAGAGGGCTCTTTTTTGGTTATCAAGCTTATGTTATTGTACTAACAAAGCATAAGTAATATTGGAGGGTGGAATGTTTGGACTAAACGACGACGATAAAGATGATAAGCAACCAATAAAAGATAATCATGGTATGGTTTCGACTGATCCTGCTGTTAATCCCGAACCGGTTTTCCATGAAGATTCTCTAGAAGAACCAACTACCGCGATTAGCAGTCCTTCTAACGGTAGCCCTTCCGGCCCACCTTTTATGCCACCAGAACCAAGTAAAAGTAACGCCCTTAACCCGCCCTCGTCTGTCTCTCACGATAATGCTGAAGATTCTGACTTACTAAGCATTAAACAAAAAGCCCTGCAAGAATTATCGCCGCTAGTTAATCACCTGGATCAGACTCCTGAAGAAAAATTTAAAACCACCATGATGATGATTCAGGCAACTGATAATAAAAAACTATTACCCGATGCTTATAAAGCCGCTCAGGCGATTACCGACGAAAAAGCCAAGGCCCAAGCCTTGCTGGACGTTATTAATGAGATAAACTACTTTACTCAAAGTAGTTAGTGGCTTCTAAAACTCTACTATTTATTTATAAAACCGGTTTTAGTTTTCTACGAATAATCGTTTGATAGACAACAGCACCTGTGGCTGATGTCCCCAAAAATATAAACACCAAGCCTGGAGTACTTTGGCCGGTGTTTGGTGTGGTTGTCGGTTGAGTAGTACTTATGGTCATATTATTGGTTTGTGAGCTGGCCTGAGTGTTGGTTTTGGCTGAGGATGCTATAGGTTTGGTTGTCTGGGCGGTTGGCGCAGCAGCCGGTGGTTGGTTGCTTTTACCCCAAATCACATGATAGAGCCAACGCCCACCAAAAAATAGGCTAAAGAAAACCGCAATACAAACCACAAAAATAGCTAAAGACATAAAAATTGCCAGGGGTCGGCTAACTGCATCAGTAGTATGCCAATATTCTTTAATTCCATCTTTACTGACCGACCACTTCTTAAACCACATACTAAAATTCCCTCTTGTTTAGAGATAATTTTAGGCTGATTCGTTTACAAAATCAATTAAATGTTATGTAGCTTATGCTTAAAAATTAGAGTGACAAATAAAGAATGCCGAAATGTGTGATTATTAGGCTTAGTAATCCATACCCATTGGGCCCGGTGCTGGTGCCGGAGGTGTCTTTTCCGGAACATCGACAACTAATGCACCCATAGTCATGGCCGTACCGGCAATTGAAACGGCATTTTGCAGAGCTTCTTTGGCAACTCTTGTCGGATCGATAATCCCGGCTGGTTTCAGCTCAATAAGTTTTGATCCTTCATTTACGTCAATACCAACCAGCCCCTTACCTGTCCTAACTTGTGGCAACCACTCATCAGCATTTAATCCGGCATTATCGAGCAAAATTCTAAATGGCTGTTCTAGAGCATTCTTCAAGATTTGCCGGCCTGCCGATTCGGCATTAGTCTCTTGAGCTTTAATTTGACTGGCTAAGTGAATCAATGTGGCGCCCCCGCCTGGTACGATACCTTCATCAAGAGCAGCTTTTACGGCGTTAACGGCATCATCTACACGATATTTCTTTTCTTCTATTTCAGTTTCGGTAGCACCGCCAACCTTTATTACTGCTACTTTGCCGCCTAGGGCTGCGCGACGCTTTTCCAGGTTTTCTTTGTCGTACTCGCTGGTAGCCTTAGATATTTGAGCGTTGATCTGAGACATCCGAGCTTTTACTTCTACCGGATTGCCGGAACCTTCAACAATAGTTGTGTCATCTTTTGTAACGATAACTTTGCGGGCTGTGCCGATCATTGCTAGCTCGGCATTTTCGAAAGTATAGCCCTGCTCTTCACTGATAACCGTAGCACCGGTTAATACCGCGATATCATTTAAAATATCTTTGCGACGGTCACCAAAAGCCGGCGCCTTAACAGCCACCGTGTTAAATACTCCTTTTAGTTTGTTCAAAACCAATGTAGCTAATGCTTCACCTTCTATATCCTCGGCAATCAAAACCAGATCTTTTTTACCGGCTTGAGCTAACTTTTCTAAAAGTGGCAAAAATTCCTGGACGCTGGTTATCTTCTTGTCGGTGATAACGATAGCCGGTTTGTTGTAAACAGCTTCCATGCGATTGGCGTCAGTCACAAAGAATGAACTGATAAAGCCACGGTCGATGGTAAAACCTTCTACCACTTCGCTCTCCAGGCTCAGACCCTGGCCTTCCTCAACAGTCACTACGCCATCCTTACCGACTTTATCGATAACTTCAGCGATTAATTCACCGATTTCACTATCGCCAGCTGAAATTGCAGCGACTTCTGAAACCCGTTTTTTGTTAGTATGAATATCTTCGCTTAATCCGCTCAATTTATTACTTGCATCGTGAGCTGCCGCTTCTAAGCCCCGGCGCAGTTGCATCGGGTCGTGGCCGGCGGCAATCAAACGATTGGCTTCTTTTAAGATGTGATAAGTCAAGATAGTAACGGTCGTAGTGCCGTCACCAGCGACATCATTCATTTTGTTGGCAGCTTGTTTAATAAGTTCCGCGCCAATTTTATAACCCAAAGTTTCATCGTCAACTTCGGGTAAATCAACTGCTTTAGCAACTGTTACACCGTCGTGTGTAACGCTGGGCGCACCGTAGCTTTTGCCGATAACCGCATTGCGACCTTTAGGGCCCATAGTGGTCTTTACGGCGTTATACAAAATCTCTGCGCCGGCCAGAACTCGGCGACGGGCGTCATCATCATAAAAAACTTTTTTTGCCATATTCAATATCCTTCCAAAATTATTTTAAGGTAGCTAAAATATCTTCTTCTTTGATTAACATGTATTCGTCTGCACCAATTTTTACCTCGGTAGTGCTATAGCTTTTATAAAGAATTCGCTCGCCGACTTTAACGCTTTCGACCTTTTTGCCGATAGCTAGGACCTTGGCGATTTTTGGCTTTTCGGCCGCTTTATCAGGTAAAAGCAAGCCACTGGCGGTTTTACTTTCGGCCTCTTCTTGTTGGGCAACAACATAATCTGCGAGAGGTTGAATTTTAACGCTCATAATACTCCTCTTTTAAACTTAAATTCTTACTGATTATTTTAGCACTTAAGGGCTTAGAGTGCTAATTTAAGAATTAATATACAAAAAGCCTTTTGAGCTGTCAAGATTAATATTATTACATCATAATATTGACTTAATATTATACTTATGCTAATATATTATCTGTAAATCAAAAACAAATATGTCTGAACAGACTTTCACAAACACCAGACCTCCTAGGCAATTTACTGACATTGAGACAAATAACCGCAGATTTCTCGACGGTTTTCTCTTTGGCCATAAATTTGCTGATTATTTTTTTGCTAAACACCAAAAATCTATATCTTGCCATCGTATTAAAGAACTTTGCCAATCAATAGCTGATGAGTCAGATCGTAACTGGACGGGTGTTTTTTTGGCTGTTGATGAAATAGACAAGTTAGCACAAAAAAGAAAACCCTCTTATAGCGAACAAAAAATGCCTGGCATCGATAAGAACAAAGTTTTAATGTTTAACCATTTTATACGTGAATGCATCAAAGAAGCCACAGCTACAACTTTTACTTTTAAGCAAACTGTTAATACAATTGCTAACTCTATTTACCCTGCCAGAAAGGGTCCAAACGACGAAGCCAGACAAAGATTAATTGACGAATTGGCATCTGTTACTTTCGGCATGTGGCACGAGCAATCATTGATAAACCTGCTCAAAACAGCAGATGTAAAGTACTTTGACGCCACCACAGAAGAAGACGAAACCGGAGTGGACGTATTTATTGCAACAGAAAACAACAAATGGATTGGTGTAGACATTAAAAGCCATATGCCGCAAAGTGTCAGAGACAGAGTGTCTGTCGGAGGTACGCGTGCCTCCATCAAGGCCCCGATAATAGGTACCGGCACCAACGATAAGGGGAATGTTATACTTTCGGCCGACTATGGCATAAAAGGTATCCCCGACAATATGCTTTTATCCCCGCTAAAATTCAGCTTAGAAACTACACCAGATGCAATAGAAGCTATTTGGCAGGCATGTGAAAGCGTTTCGTATACCAAAATACGTGAATATGATAGAAAAGGCGACACTTTTATACCGTGCAAAATTGTTAGAGATCTAGGCCGCTTTGCTCTATAGTTATTTTTATGTTATATTAACTCTTTTATGTCAGAGTTATATATAGTCGACAATAGCAGAGAGCAGTTAGATGCACAGTTAAGAGAGACAAAAAGAGATAAGTTTGTTGATCTTACGGTTAGACTGTTGGGTATCAGAGCTTTTGTTCTCATAGATTCTGATATTCCTTACCCGGGAGCTATAGCATCGCACTATTTGCCGCAACCGATAGTTTTAGAAAACTTTCCTAGTCAAAAAACTTTCATTATTGACAGATTGTCTACTCCAATACCGCCTGATTCAGAATATGAATTAAATTATTCTACACGGGTTGCCGAAGGCCAATGCTTTACAGGTAAAGAACCTATTTCTAAAAAAGCATTCCTGATTATACCCGAAGATCCTGCAGATCCTGCAGAGCTAGAGATATTCAATAGCGACGAAGTCCTGCCAGAAAAACTGCCCTAATATATAAACAAATCTATTCTTCTATTATTTTTTTAACCTTAGAAACATAAGAATCAAGTTTCGCTTGGCTATCAGCTTCGGCATTAAGACGCAATAAAGGCTCGGTATTGCTGGGTCGCAAGTTTAACCAGCCATCATCAAAAATCAGCGTCAATCCATCTAGCCAATCAATTTCTGCCCCTTTAAATGAGTTTGCGACTTTATTAATAACAGCTTCTTTTTCTTCGACCTCAAAATTAGTCTCCGGTATGGCGTGATACTTACGATATTTGTCGGCTAGGCGGCTTAAGCTCTGGTTACTTTGACTAAGAACCGATAAAGCCACAACCGCAGCAATTAAACCGCTATCGGCCATAAAATTATCTTTAAAATAATAATGGCCACTATGTTCCCCAGCAAAAACGCCACCGTGTTTTCGCATATCTTGCTTTATAAAACTATGACCGACCCTTGTACGAATGGCTATCCCGCCATTATTTTCTATAACTTCTTTGGCAACCCGACCCGTAATGGCGTTATGTAACACAGTAGCACCTTTGGTTTTACTCAAAAAATACTCGGCTAAAATGGCCGTCATTACAGTACCGCTTAAAGAATCACCTTTTTCGTCGATCAATACGACGCGGTCGCCATCACCGTCAAATGCCAGGCCGGCATCAGCTTTTTGTTGTTTTACGACCCTAACCAAATCTTCTAAATTTTTTGGTTCAAGCGGGTTGGCAATATGATTAGGAAACGTGCCATCCAGCTCAAAATACATCTCACTAACTTCGAAAGGCACATAGGGCTCCATCTCCGGGAAAATTTTGCCGGCCATTCCGTTACCGGCATCAACTACTACCTTAAGTGGTTTTAGTTGCTCAACATCCACAAAACTAAGGACATGGCTAATCCAATCTTCTGTGATGTCTTTTTTAATAAGCTGGCCCTGGTCTTTTGAAAACACAAACTTATCGGATATTGCTTTATCTCTTATATCGAGTAACCCCGTCTCTTCACCTATGGGCTTGGCCTCTTCGTGACATAGTTTTATACCGTTATATTCTCCAGGATTATGGCTGGCTGTTATCATCGCACCACCGGCTAAGCGAAAATTTCCCACTGCAAAATAAATCATATCGCTGGTAACCTGGCCGATATCCCATACATCTCGGCCTTGCCCAATTAGCCCCTTTACCATAGCCTTCGCCAATTCTTTGCTATCGGGGCGCATATCTCGCCCAATCGCCACCGGCCCTTTATGGGGCAGCCAATCGGCCAGCGCTTTACCTATTTTTTCTGCCACATCATTTGTTAGTTCACTGCCTACTTTGCCGCGAACATCATAGGCCTTGAAAATCTGTTTAAAATTATCTTCCATATCACCCATTGTAGTTGATCACCGTTACTCAGAGTCAAATACTGTCTTATAGTAACTAACCGGCTTCATATTCTTTAATGAACGGTATAGTTCTTCTAGTTTTTTAATTTCCTTAAAGTCGGCTTGCTGGCGTTTCAGAGGATTGTTGAGGTCATCTATATGCTTTGTGCCTAAAAGTTCTGGCAGCGGATAACTTTGTAACCCTTCGGCCGATACAATATTAGTTTCTGTCTCAAGTCCTTTATCTGAGTCTCTTGTATATTCAACGTATACATCCTGTATTGATTCTATCCAATCCAACACCTCATCTTCTTGTACATCTTCATCTAAAATTAAGTGTCCGGGCACAACAAAACGAATATGCATCTCGTCATTATGATTTGCCGTTTCTGTTTTTGGTCTAAGTATAAAACCCACAGTATTTACATACTCATAACCTTTTTTAGTCCGCATTTCTTCTTTTAAATCGTAAAAGATATAGTGTTTGAATGCATAATTTTGCTTTCTGGCCAATGCTTCATCTAAACATAAAAATTCGTCAAAATTATATTTACAAACCAAAGCCAGCAACAGTTTAGTGTCATAGATAAACATTTGCCTGGTGTCTTGTCTGGCCTCGGCCAATTCTTGCAAGATTTTGCTTCTTTCTGATTCCTCAGATCTGGCAACTTCGTAAAACGCAATTCTTTCTTCAAATTTGGTTAGCGCAATATAATTTTTTTGCCAGAACTGTTCCAAAAGCGAAATATTATCAGTAATATTCTTCTCGATATCCTCTAAGTCGTCATTAAACCCAAATTCTGGACTAGCACCATGACCCATACGCATATTACAACAATTATTTTAGTACTTGTCAATATTTTGTAAAAGGTGTATAACTAAATAATCTTGGGTGGAGGCCCAAGCGAAAGGTTGGCGCCAAAAGCGTCAATAGAATCACGAGGTCTGGAGGGACCCGTGGAATTCAATGGAGCCTTGTCTAAAGCCACCGACACATATGTTGTGTCAATGACAGGCGAACACTTTGATCCAATAGGGTTCGTCGAGCGACTTAATAGCTCGAAGAACCAACATGGCATCATCAGTGCTTGCCCCAACTCCTTTGAAGTAGTAGTGAAAACTACGAACAGCGAGGCTACACAGCATTTCTGCGACGACGTAATCGCAGAGATGAACATCGAGGCTACACACCGCGAGATGTTCGAGACCTGCGACAGTCAGTCGTGGGTCAAGATCAGAAGCGACGTTGTAGAGATGCGTCTGCATCCCTTCAGCGTCGTCATAGGTGACAGTTTCACGGCGGCTTGTTTCATTGTCCGTGTTAACGGACATCGTGTTAACGAACGTCGTGTCAGTGGTAACAAAACCACAATTGTCAACTCCCCCACCGGTATCTTGGTGAGAATTAAATCGCCTCATCTTGATGATACCGAGATACGCACCAGTTTTAAAAATCGGTGCGCATGGCTCCTACGGCAGTTTCTGCTTGAGGAGCTTCGGAAGGGGTAACCTCCGACCCCTTCCAACCCGCGGGTTGAGCTCCTAGCAAGAATGCGCGCTGCTAGTTGTAGCCCCCGCCAACAGAGGAGAGACCGCTTAATAAGTGGTATTGGTGCGGTCCTAACCCGCCCCTCTCCTCACACCTTGCCCGAACAGGCTGAAGTTCGTCTTTTTGACGATTCCCAGCCCTTCGGGCTTTTTCTTTAACCTACCATATTTGACAATCACTATTATTAGACGTATAACAGAATGTATTCGAGAGAAATTTCGACGAAGGGAGCAATGTTTAGTCTACCAAGTAGGTTGGTTTGACAGAAGACTCCACAAGCGGGTTAACAAAAAGAAAAAGCTTTAGACGCTTAGTAAAACATTTCCCTCTGCAGGGACGCCAGTTGCCATATTGGCGCCAAGCTCAGCCGATAAGTCGGCTTGGATGTGTTTTGCTATGCAGCCTGATGCAAAGATGTGCGGATCACTCCCCTATGGGGCTAGAAATGGATCCTAGCACACTCAAGCAGCTTTTTCTCTAAGCGCCCTGGGTGGTGTACGTGAGCGGGCCATGCCGTTAGCTACCAAGCCGTCAGCATGACCAATTACAGTAAGATCCGGCTTATATCAGCCGGCCCATACTCTCGCTCCACGCACGTTGTCTCCGGACAAAAATCAACGACCGAGTATTTCGGCCCGCGATGTTTTTTCCGTAACACGTGCACCACTCCAGGGCGCGCTCGCGCCCATCTAATCCAGGCCCTGTGCGGCAACCAAAGTAAGTGTTATACGTCAAAAGCGTACGACCTCTTAAGCCCACCTGGGCCTTTTTCTTTTTTAATACTTTATCTCTTCCAAAACCTGGCGAGCGACTTCTCTTTCATCCCACGGTATTTTTTTACCACCTTGATTCCGATAATTCTCATGACCTATCCCTGTCAATACGACAATATCGCCTTCTTTAGCATCTTTAAATGCCCTCCTTATGGCCTCTAACCTATCGGCAATTTCTACAAATTTCTCTACACCGCCGGCTTTTAATATTCCACCCTTAACAGCCGCTCTGATACTATCACCGTCTTCGGTATATGTTTCGTCATCCGTTAAATAAATATAATCAGCCAATTTGGCAGTAATTTCACCCATTATTGGTCTTTTAGCCTTGTCACGGTCGCCGGTTGCCCCAAAAACTATCCTCACTCTACCCTTAGCCACAACTTTTAGAGTCGTCAATACTTTTTCTAAAGCATCGGGAGTCACAGCAAAATCGACCAGCACCATAAAAGGCTGCCCGGCATCAATCGGCTCCATACGCCCCGGAACCAAAGGTACATTAGCTATGCCAACCTCGATTTTATCGGTCTTTATACCAACCGCCTCCCCAACCGTAGCCGCCATTGCTGCATTATAAACGTTAAACTCACCTACCAAATGAGTCTTTACTTTAAGAACTCCCTTGGCACCAATCAAAGAAAATACCGTCCCCTTAGGAGTTAATTCCAATTCCTTAATCTGGTTGGTTGCCTTGCCATGGCCGATGGTCAATAAACCGTTTTTAACCTTGCGAGCAAAAAATTCAAACCAAGCATCATCCGCATTTAGAACAGTGGTCTTTGGCTTAAACTCTGTAATTAATCTGGCTTTTGCTAGAGCATAATTTTCCATTGTGCCGTGGTAATCCAGATGATCCTGGGTCAGATTGGTCACGGCAGCTATTTCTACAGGTACACCAAGCACTTTATGCTGATCAAGCGCATGGCTGGTTACTTCTAAAACCACCCAGTCAACAGCCGCTTTTTTGGCTTGGTTAAAGAATTTTTGCAGTGTCCAAACATGTACAACCGTCACGTGAAAATTATTAGCTTGACGAAGGCCATTTATCTCTGTAAATGCCGTCGTAAATACTGCCGTTTTATAGCCACCGGCCTTTAATATCTCATTAATATAAGCACAAGTAGTAGTTTTGCCGTTGGTACCTGTAACGGCAATGACACGCATCTTTTTGGCCGGAGAACCTTGTAGAACAATGGCGGCCCGAGCCTTTTGTATACGGTATGTGCTTTCGACTTTCTTTAATGCCTTTTTCGGAATAACTTTTCTGACTATTTTCTTTACGCTGCTCATGTTTCTAATATACCTGAAAATTTTATTTTACGTGTGATACAGTGAAGCAGTTATGAAAATACTAGGAATAGAGAGCAGTTGCGATGAAACCGGAGTAGCTATTGTGGAAAATGGTACAACACTTTTAGGTAATGCTCTGGCCTCGTCAATGGACATTCATGCCCAGTTCGGCGGCGTGGTACCCGAAATCGCTGCCCGCAGTCATATTGAATCATTTATCCCTGTTATCGAACAGGCTTTCACGGATAGCGGTCTTGGTTGGTCGGATATTGACGGTATCGCCATTACTACTGGAGCCGGTTTGTTGGGCAGTCTACTAATTGGCATTTTGACTGCCCGCACATTAGCAATTATCAAAAACAAACCGCTTTATTCCATCAACCATGTCGAAGCCCACATATATGCCAATTTTCTAGTTGAACCAGTCCCCAGCTTCCCTGTTCTGTCACTGATCGT
>Ga0182021_10005729_pt1 | contig 14754 bp, 24 predicted proteins | sample 612E3MmetaG_FD_120493 | JGI IMG/M metagenome (GOLD analysis project Ga0182021, IMG submission 120493) | Permafrost microbial communities from Stordalen Mire, Sweden - 612E3M metaG (Illumina Assembly) | ecosystem: Environmental > Terrestrial > Soil > Wetlands > Permafrost | place: Sweden... | reverse complement strand
ATATCCTCACACGCTTCATAAAATCCAACCAAACGACCATCTAAATAAGATTGACTTAATTTATCATTATTATTAGTTACTTTAGTATGTTGTTTCTTCCCTTCTTCAACACCGAGAGAGAAAGCTTTGTCCATACATTCTTCAAACCAATTACCTAAAGTGCCAGATTGATATCTACATTCTTTTAATAATTGTTCTTTGATTTCGTCAGAGGTTTTCATTGATTCTCCTTAGGTATATCCACAGCACTATTATTGTCCTGAATTTTTACAACTTGTCTTAGATAAGGATTCAAATCAGATGCTTTCTTGGCTAGTGAACCAAATAATGATGTTTGGTCATACATATATTCATGAAGTATTACTTCTCTAAGTGAAGCAAAAACGGGCAAAGCTAAATCAATTATCTTCCCGTCTTCCGCTTTGATAACGGGCATGAAGAAATATCCCGACTTGCTTATTGATTCAGCATAAATTAAAATTTCATTTTCATTGAATTGTATAATATCTTTGGCTAATGGTAGGTTATCAATAGTTATTTCGTTGTTCTTTCCCGTTTCTTGATTTCTTTGTTCAATTTTTATTTTTTCTTTATTTGGAATAATAATTAAATCCTGACTTGGAAAAACCCAAAATTTATTTCGACCCTGAAAGTTGCATGAAATTAAAATATTTCCTTCATGCGTGGCATAATCTCCCCGATGATATGCAATAGGATTAGAAATATAAGGTTTGCCATTTTCAGTCCTGACTAATTTTATAGGAATATTTTGAGTTATTTTATACCAATGTTTAGATGGATAACGACGATGAATTTTAGCGAGTAGGATTCTTTCTTTTTTTAATTTGTAGAAAATATCATTTTGTTCTTTGATATAATTAACTAGCCATTTAACAATGAAGAACGCACCAATAAAAAGACCAATGATAAGTAACGCACCGATAAGAACATACCAAAATATTGGATTCTTTAGAAAATCAGTAAAACTTTTCTTAGGTTCAACAGGCGGAGTGGGTGTATTCTGAACGACGGTCACCGCCATAACAATGTTTATCAGAAATAGAGTAATCACGACGAAAACACCCAAATTTTTCAATGATTTCATTTTTTCTCTGATTAAGAAAGAGAAAAGGACTTTTTAAAGTTTTATATGAAAAAAGTAAGGGGAGTATTAAATAAAGCACTCCTAAAAATAAAAAAATTATTCAAGATAGCAATAAGCCACGTATTATCTAACGTGTACGCTTACTATGCTTTTCTTGATAACTGTTGCAATTCCTACTCCGATTGCTATAATTATACCAACTACGGCTAGTACAATTAAGAGGAATGGTAAAGACTGACCTAAGTATTGGATAAATACACCAATACCACTACCAGCACTTTCCATAACTCCGCAGATTCCCAAAGTATCATTTGCAGGGCAAGTTATTGTCATTATATATAAACCCCCATTGTAAAAAATCTAAAGAATTATTATATTAAAGGATTCGGTGTCAGGAAATTTGTAACAAATTTAAATTCTTTAATCGTCTATATTCGTGATTCTTTTCTTTGCATTCTTCGCACATTTCACTAAATTTAGCATTTGTCTTAAAGTAATCTTCACATTGTTTGCAGTATCTTGTATATTCGGATTTCTTGCACATCATTTTGAGTAATTATGAATTTGAGTTTTCTTTTTATGTTCTCTTTTCTCCCAAAGCTTCCCTTTATTTGTATGTCTTATCTTTCTCGTTTTCATTGAAAATGAAAAATGAAATAATTTCTTATTTTAATTTGCCAATTTTTTACAAATTTCTGTATGTCCTTGAATCCCTTTCCAAAATAACTTATTCCTTTATAGACAAGATAAATAATTCCGACTTGCATAGAAAAAAAGAAGATAACAATCCCCCAATAATTTAAGGTATATCTTAAAGCTGTAAATGCAGGAATCGGAATATATAAAAATAAATAAATTGCGACTAGAACTCCTAGAATGATAAGCACTGCTAAAATTGGGGCAATTCCTTTTCTATTTAATTTTGTTTTTATCATAGTTTTGCGAGTGAATTTAATAGATTATAGAAGAAATATGCAACTGCAAAGATTAAAAATACTGCACCGACGATTAAACCTATTTTTACAATCCATGAAGCATAAACCCAAATATAATAATTTATTGTAATTACAGCCTGAATCTTTTTATAAATATCAACTTCCTTAGTCGCTCTTTGCATATTGTAATCTGTTTCTTTGGCTAATTCTTCGAGTTTTGTATCTTCGCAACCTGTGCAAGTAAATGCAGGTAGCCATGTGCTAAAATCTGCAAAAGTTACTCCATCAATATAAACTGTATCGGGATTTGTATAATGGCAGTCTAAATCTATAATTAAATTATCATTATGTTTCAATTGAAAGATAGTTAAATTATAACTTGCATTTCTATTTTCTATTTGTTCATTATAAACTATATTCTGATAATTTGTTATTTCTCCTGCGGAATTATAAGTATACGAACCATGATTAATAGTCAGATTACACCAATCTACAACAGCATTCGGATATTGCGGATAATAATTTGAAATATTGTATGGTAAATTATCCCATGAATACATTATCCCGACAGGTATGGGTCTAGTTCTTCCGATTAAATCTTTGCTATCATCGTAAAATTGATAATAACCATGTAATCTTAATATACTTGAATTTCTATCCACAATTGTTTCTCTCCATAAAGTTACTTCCGCACTAACGGGATGTACATTACACAGTACAATAACCAATGCAAAGATGGCTAGTATATTGTACAATTTTGTTTTATTTTTCATATTAAGTGCTTTGTTAGATAATTAACTATCCAATAACCCCCTAAGAATATTAATCCGATTGATAATAAAACAGTTGCTATTAAAAATATCCAAAAGCCAATAACTATAAATTCGTAAATTATAAATGCAATTTGCTTTATGTATTCTATGATTTGTGATTCTGCCTGTTGAAGATATTCTGCTTTTAATAAATCGGGTTGTAGTTTAGACCATTGATAAGCTTTGCATAAAGTACATTCATAAGTTGGTGAAGAAACAAATAAGTTCGCAGGAAGAGTTAAACTTTTTTGATTAGAATTTGTAAAATAACAATCTAAATAAACTGTTGCTTGGTCACCTCTATCTAAAGAGATATAATATTCCTGATTTTTTATCGGGGTATCAGTTACAATTATAGATTTTTCATTAACTAAAGGTGTTGAATTTGTGCCATCAAGAAGCGAATAATATTTTTGCGTGGTTATATTTAATGAACAAAATTGAATAACATTTCTATTAGTTGCATTATTCCATTCAGAAGGATAAATATCATACTTAATTGTAAATTGAAAAGGATAGGCATCTTGTTTATATCCAAATAGGAAAGAATTAATATCTGAACTATTAGCATTTCCATTTGTAACGGGTACCCCTAAAACGAATTTAAATAAATTAACTACATCAAATAATTGCAATACTAATGAACTTTGAGGGTCAAATTTATTTAATCTATCTTGAACAATTGTATCTTCTTTCGGATGAATAACTGTCAAATAATTTCTAACTGTATGATTGTCGGGCAAAGAATAAGTATTTTGATAATAATAAATTGCTGAACTCATATTAATACAAAGTATCAAAATCGTTAATACTGAAAGAATACCTACTATTGGTGTTAATCTCATTTTTCTTTTCATTGTTTGTTGCGTATTTAAATTTTTAGTCATTGATTCACCAACCAAAAACGAACCATACGAAGATTCTTATGGCTGTAACTCCTATTGTTGAAAATATAAATAAAACTAAAGCTAAGGCAGGATATTGCGGAATCATAAACAATAAAAACACAGATAGAGCTATACCGCCTATAATCGCAATTATCATAACCCAATTTGCTAACCATCGGTATGGATGCAAATCTTTTGAGGATAAATAAAAGTCGTAGCCTGTTGTAGTTCCGTTTAATGTTTCAGTTCCTAGATATATATTTTCTCCGAAAAGTTTGGTTATGTTATAATTTCCATATTGACCGCTAAATTGTGCGTTGCCACTAAAATATCTGAAAATATAATCTTTGTTAGGTTCGTATAATTTCAATACTGCCTGACCGCCTGAATAAGTACCATGAAATACTTGGGGTTTGAATGGATTAAAAATTAATGGATTAAGGAAAGTTTCTGCGTTGTTATTTGTTTTGAAATTTGCAAATTCCGCAGTTACATAAGACGAAGAACCTGCAATTGAACTTAAATCATTTTGATTAAATAATCTGACTGTTACGAAAAAAGGATTTCTTACTTTAAATGTTCCTGAACCATTAACGACATTTGAACATGAAGATGAATAAATTGTGAATGGATAATCTCCTATTTGTGAGAAAAGCAAAGTTAAATCATAAGCACTTGTTAGATAATTCCAATTTAAATTAAATGTAGAAATGGAATTATCTAATTCTTTTATATCAATCTTTAAATTTCCGATGTATTTAGGAGTGTTATTCAAATAAAAATAATACTGCATTGGATAATTTATGTTGAAATCTACATAAGGATATGCAGGTACAATTAATTGCGGAACTAAATTATCATAACAGGTAAAATTAGAAGGGATGATAAGATTATTATAATAATCTGCAATTTCCCTCGATGTTAAAGTTCTATTAAACAAAGTTACATCGTCTAAACTTCCATTGAGAAAATATCCATAATCAATTATATCGCTTCTAAATGAAGTTCCGAAAAGAAAATAATAAGGACTTTCAGGGATTGACGAAGTACCTATAATTGAACTTTCAACCAAATTTCCATCAAAATAAAAAGTCATATTTTGGTCTGCTGAATTAAAAGTTCCTATTAATAAATGCCAATTTCCATCTGTTAAATTATATTGAGGATAACTATAAGTTCCTAAAACATATTGATTAATAAACACATCATCAATATCAAAATAACTCACGTCAGGATAGCCATTATTTATGCTATCTTTTGCTAGTGCAAAATTCCAATGGAAATCTCTATCAGGAATTTCTCTTGCGACAAAAGTTTCATAATCGCTATCTCTTCCATTTGATTTAACCCATGCAAAAATAGAAAAATCATTAAAGCTTTGATTTATTTTATTAGTTATATCTACAAACGTATCATATCCATTAAAAAGAATAGATTTTCCAAATCTTCCATCAATCCATGTTTTATTTGTTCCGTATATAATTCCTTGAATATTATGACAGCTATCTGTTGCAGTATTGCCTATGCCTTCATCGAAATGCCATAGTGCAATTACGTTATTATCTGCACAGGTGAAATTCAAAGGGTATATTTCATTATATATGCTAGTGACTTCCGAAGGGGCTAAAGTTCGGTTGAAGAAAGCAATATCATCGAGACTGCCTTCTAGGGGAAATCCGTTGTCATAATTTAAACCAAAATAAAGATTATTTAAAGTTGCAGAAATTTGAGAATATCCTGTTGAATAATTACTGATAAAAACACCATCGATGTATAATGTTGAATAACCTGTGTTTCCATCAAATGTCCCTATAATATTATGCCAATTTGAATCATCGATGTTTTTTATTCCAATACTATTAGAAGCCATAAAAACAGCATAACTATTATCGCCTTCATTTATTTGCAAAGCTTCTAAATATTCGTCAGTGTAATAATTTCCACTTTGAAAAAGAGTTTGATAAGCTATTTTGTTTGTCATATTAACCCATAAAGAAAAAGAGAATTGGGTCATAGTTTGATTGAAGAAATCTCCTGCGTTCACATAATCATCAACGCCATTGAGTTTAATCGCAGTTCCATATTTTCCATTTTCGAAATGAATGTTTGACCCATACATATTTGCATTCGCACCATAACAGCTATCATTCACGCTATATCCTTCCCCTTCGTTAAATTTCCAAAGAGCAAACGGTTTATCGATATTACAATCGATAGGTCTTGCACTTGTTAAAGAAATAATTAAAGGAAAAATAAGTATAGCTAGGAAACTCAAAATTGCTAATCTCCTTAAACCTAGTTTTTTAATCATTTTGTAATACAATTAGATTCCAATGAACTATATAAATATTCCTAGTTTGGCAGAAAAGATATTGTTTGATTTCCATATAATCCTATTTTTATGCTTGAAAGATTTATGCTTACATTCGTCGTAATTATTGGATAGCAAAAACAATTTACCATAGTATAATTTTTAGTTGTTATTGCATCCACATATAAGGTATACATTGTGAAAATAAATAAAGTAATCAGGACACTTAGAATTATCCATGTCTTAAAAGCTTTAATAATATCCTTTATCGCCATGTTCTTTTAATGTTTTAACATGAGTTCCTACCACTTCGGCTTTAAGTTTTAAGGTTTTTATAAAAATAGTCAAACTTTCTATAAGAGCATATTCATCTACGCTTTTATCAATTTCGATAACTATGGATATTTGTTTAAGGGTCATTTCGATTTTTCAATTTTTAGCCTGTAACTTTGTAAATAACTTTCTTTATAAGCATTCCTATTGCAATAATAATAAAAACTGTAAAGAATATGAAAACAATAACCATCATTGGTGTTAGTGTATTTGAAAGAAAAGCCAAAGTTCCATAATAAATTTCAGGCAATATTCCTGTTTCTGAATTTCCACTAACATCGACGAGCTTAGTAGGAATAGGCATACCGCCTGTTGAGCTTTGGGAATAATTTACTGTTGTAGATAAAGGACAATCCGAAGGGCAATTTGCGTTAGATTCTCCACTGTCACAAATTCCATTATTATTGCAAGTTAATCCCGTTGTAGTTACTGTTATTGTTTGGGAAAGAGAAGAATAACCTAGATGGATAGCATCTCTTACTCCGACAGTTAAATTATAAACACCTACATTAGAATAAATACAAGTTTTAGTCGATGATGTGGATTCCGACCATGCATTATTTCCTTCACAATCTACTGCATATAAAATTTCATTTCCTTCTGCATCACTTGCACTAACATAAATATTTAATGATTGACCAATGCCAATAGTAGTCGAAGGGTCAAAAGTAAGTGTATTTATTGTCGGATTATTATTCGTTGATTCTTCATAAAATATTTTTGTTGAAATACCCCCACCACTACTAGAACAAATAATATCTAAAAATCCATTGGCGTTTAAATCCGCAGGTATACAAACACTTCCGCCCGAAGAACCTATACGATATTGTGATTGCGGAGAACCATCATTATATCCATTAACAAGAAATACATCATTAAAAGGGTCATATAATTCTAACTCTTGGTCATCTGATTCTGCAAATAATGCAATCATATCTAAATGTTTATCGCCGTTTAAATCTGCTAAAGTTAAAGGCGATTGAGTTGGAAAAAGAGTTCCCGCTATACTATTGCTTCTTACTCGAATTGTTGAACCATCTTTTCCTTTCAAAACATAAAAAGCATAAGTAGACCCGACCCCATATTGAAAACCTGTATGATAGTACATTATTTCGTTATCATTGTCAATACCATTGTAATCGGGGTCTATTGCGAAATCGCCTGATTGATAATAAGTATAAAAAGGAAAACTTCTCGACCAAATAGAAGAACCACTTTGAATATTAAATGCTGTTAATAATTGTGAGTTTGTATTCGAATCGCTTACAGGATATTCAAAAACTAATAATCTCCAAAATTGAGAACTGTCTGATTTGAAAAATTTTGCTTTGCCGATACTTTGTGCGGTAGGATTTTTTACTAAATGAACTAATCCATTTTCATCAAAGACTACAAGAAAACCTGCCGAAGTATATAAAAATTCAATAACGCCATCATTATCTATATCCTGCCATGATAATGGTTCTTCGATGCCAGTATCTAAAGAACTATCAAAGAATGTGCCTATAAACTTGGAGTTCATTAAAATATTCGAACCGTCGTACGTAAATGTTAGAAAAGTTAAATTTGTGGTTGTTGGACTATTTCTAACTGTAATTGCAGAATAAACCTTATTTCCTGTTCCCCTTAATCCTGCGTTTGGTGAATTATTTATGCTAACATTTATTTCAGTTATTTTTCTTAATGTTCCTAAAGTAAGATTAAATAAATAATATCTTAAAGTTAAATTATTTCCATAATCAAAATAAGCTAATAAATCATTTTGATTTCCATCATTATCGAAATCTGAAATTGAATATTGACCATTTATTCCGTTTGGCGTATATAATTGGCTTACTAGATTGTAAGTCTTATCATAAACATTTATATAATTTCCATCAGGAAGAAATAAAATTTGATTTTCTGTATTGTTGAAATAATAACTTTTTACTAAAGGCTGATTATTTCTACCGCCATAATATCCCGTTATTATAGTATTCAAAAAGGACTGATTAAATTTTCCGTAAACATCGTTTGGTTGAATATTCCATGCGGGATTAAAATCATTTCCGTATCTGTTCCAATCAAAATATGCCGAAGCAATAGGAATTATAAATAATGATAAAAATAACATAGAGAAAACTAAGATTGAGAATGGAAAGCCAAAACCTAGTTTTTTAATCATTTTGTAATACAATTAGATTCCAATGAACTATATAAATATTTCTTAAATCCCAAAATTAAACAAAATAAGAATATTATTGAAAACTGCAAGAAAAAACCCGATTGCAAGAAAAAATATTAAGATTGTGATAAATGCAGAAACGTAATAATTTTTATGATTGCTGTAAATTGCTAAAAGATTTATTATTACGACGGTTAAAATTATATCAATTAATTCCCCTATCCAATAACCAAAAATGCCCCATAGAAAGTTTAAGAAATAATTAGTTTCACGCCCGACCTTAAAATATTGTGTTCCTAAAAATGTTAAAATAATGTCTAAAATAAATAAAATGATGAATGAAGTTAGAATCCATTTTCTAAAGATTTTTATTTTTTCTTTTGGAATTTTTTTGTAAAATAAAGCTTCTAAAATAACTAAAATTCCAAAAAAAGCCATCGAAGTAAATATTGCCAAACTTGCGACGTTAAAAAACAATACACAGAATACGAAAACTGCTATTGAAGGAATTATCAAATACTTTTCTCTCTTTTCTTTATTGACTGCCATAGAAAAGGCGTCGGATTCCCCAACGAATTAATAGAATCAGGATAAAAATAACCAAAATCAATAACATTGTTTGCCAAAAACCAATTACGACGATGAAAATTAGGAAAATTACTGCCAAAATTATAATAGTCCAAAGCCCCATTTTCAGTTTGTTTTTGATGGTTTTAGTAGGAAGGACTATAAATCACACTTTATAGCCTTTTCCTATCTCTAAAAGTCTTATTTGCAGGAATTTCGCTATTTTAAATATTATTGTGATTAAAAAACCCATGAAGAGGAGATACAAAAAACAAAACTCATAACAATTTCTTTTTTTATATGTCCTCTTCTGGGAAAAAAGAGGTGATAGGATTATTATGAAATTAAAGTTTATAAAACTAACGGGGTTGAACGTGTCTTTAAGCATCCAACCCCATTAACAGCTTCACTTATGAGATATTAATCTATTTTGTTGAAAGAATAATTATATCGGAATATATAAGTATTATTGTGAAAATCTGTAATAATTTTTTAACATAGTATACATTGAATTTAAAAATTGTTCCATTTGTTCTCTTGAATGAATAGAATCAATCATGGGTTTTAGTTCTTGTTTTAAATCTAGCCAATGAACTTTATCGTTTAGTTTTATCTTTTTTTCGTTCAAGCCGAATCTTTTTTTTATCATGGTATTTTTGCTTAATGCATTTAATTCTATTTCCCCCTTTAAAATATTTTAGGCAATTCAAACATAATGATTTTCTATGAAAATAACCATTTGTTATAATTCCACAATTACAACAATAATTAACTTTCTCCTTTTTTAATTTAGTTATGTATTTCATCGGGAATAAGTGAGGGGGGGAAGGTGAAAAAGAGCGTTGATATAAGTACTCGTCAGTTGCTTCGCCCCCTCGAAGTTCCCAACTGACTATGAAGGAAGGGTAGTTTTAGGAAGAGGAAACTCCCTGTCAGAACCCCTGCCCTCGATAAATCGCTCTGACTATTAAATTTTTTCATTAAAAACCTCATTAATCATTTTACTTCTTATTCTTTCTAATTGTTTTCTTTTTGCTTCACTCCATAAACTTCCGTTTGGTTTAAAATGCGGACATAAAATTCTTGGGTCTTTTCCAGTTCCATATATTCTGCAAATATTCGGGCGATTTTCGTAAATCTTACATTTCAAAATATTTCTGTCTAAAAAAGGACATCTACAGTCGTCATAAAAATAGTAAATTTCATTTCCCTTTTCTATAATTTGTTTAAAATTAGGTTCAATTTTATCTTTAAATTTTTCTATAAATTCTTTTTCAAATATCATAAACCCACAACAACCACAGTTATCTAAACATTTTTCACAATTTATTGCTATATTCTTTATTCACTCTCCTTTTGTTTCTTCGTAATCTTAAATTTTCCTGAAATTGCTTTTCGGCACAAAAATTGTGATAATAATCGTCGGCAGGACAGGGTTTTTGACAAATTGTGCAAACCCCTTTTATGAACGGAACGCCTTGACTGTTTCTCATAGCCAATATATTAAAAACCCCATTACAATTAAAATATCGCCTATTGAAACAAATAAAGCTTTATCGAAGAATATTAATAAAATTAAAATATTATCGCCAAGAGATTTAAACTTTATATTTTTGTCCTTCCTTTTGTAATAAAAAATATGCCTGTCTGATTTTCTTCCTTTAGATTCTTCTTTTAAAATTTTTGGAATAGGTACAGGCATTTTCCAATCATTATAATAAGTTACAATTCCGTTGAAGATTAAACCCAATATTACAATCCCCAAGCCTATATAATATTTCAGAATTTTAAGTCCAAGAATATAAAGATATATGCCACAGCTTATAGAAATTAAAATTAGTATTGGAAATAATTTATTTCTAAAATCCTTCATCTTTCCCCCATTTTTTTTTGTGGCAACTAGGACAAAGGTGATGATGAAATTTAGTACGTCTTCCGCATACTATACATTTCTTAGTGGTATTTGGCAGAGATTTGCGATTAAGAAATCTGATTGGTCTTTTCTTCCATACTGTTTTATCAAAAATTCCTTTTCCTTTCTTAATCATCGTCTATATCCTCGTCGTCATCTTCGTCATCTTCATCATCTTCGTCATCTTCATCAACTTCTACAATATCAAAATATTTATCATTTAATTTTTCTATCTGATTACATATTGTATCGAGTTCAGAATAACAAAAATGCTGTCTATCATCTCCAACTAAAACCCATTCTTCCATTTCGTTAATTAATTTGACTGTCGAACGATGCCCGTCTTCTAGTACGATTTCAAATTCTAATTCCTTAGGAATTTTTCTTATCCTTTGTATTTTTTTTGTTTGTTTCATTTTACACCCCCATTATATTTGAATGGGAATATTTTTAATTTTGCTGTATTTTTCTATAAATTTCATTTCATCCTCGGAACAAGCCCGATTATATGCACCTTTCATTTGAACTAATTTACCCTGTTTATATTCCAACGTGATAAGGCTTTTATCCATTTCTTCTTTCAACCGCATAAACATTAAATAAGTTTCTTCTTTTAAAATTTTATCCAAATAACTCGCTACACAGTTAGAATTTGCTGTACCTTCTGCAATAATATCTTTAGTTGATGTTGGAACAATAACACAATAAACCTTATCTTCATATTCTAATTCCTTTTTAGTTATTCTTTCAAATTTTAATTCATCATAATCTTTTTTATAAGCCCTGTAATTTGCTATAATGATATCATGCATACTTCTAAGATATTTTGGATATTTTTTCATATCTCTCCCAATTGTGCTGACCATTCTATAATAATCATCAAGTTCTCTTAATCCTTCTATAGGGTCGAGATTTTCAAAAGGCATTAAATAATTGTAGAGATAATTAATCAATGTGTTTAAATCATAATGATATAATTCAACTAAGTTTCTTAATTCAACCAATCTAATATGATTAACTATTCTGAAAAATTCAACTTTATCTTTAACTTCTAATTCTGAATTTTCTAAACAATTAACTAAATTTTCCATTAATTTATAATTTCTAACAAAATTATTTTCTATTTCCGTAGAAACTTCTATATCATATTTTTTAAAAAACTTTATAACATTTTTTGTGTAAAAATTTAGGGGTTTAGTTAAAACATACTTTGAACTACATCTCCCATGATAAAAAAAAGATTCGGTTTTTATTCCTTCCTGAATATAATTTTCATAAACCAAAGCTGAATTTAATCTTGAAAAAAACGTGCTTAGACTTCCACAATTCGGATTTATTTTTTTAGCTAACAATATCATTTCTTTAAAATGTTCTTCGTTAGTTTTCAAATCATCAATATAAATATTTTCAAAAAACTTATACTGATGGATAACAGGAAGATAACGCTTTTCACGCTTCATAAATTTCTTCATTCGTTGCTCTTTCAAATCATATAATAATTTTATCGGCGAATCAGGTCGAGTAATATAAATTATGTGCTTATCTCTATTCAAAATTATTTCAGTCATTTTTTTCTACCTTGATAATTATACCAAATTGTTTTAAATTTTCTATTAAGCTAACATGGAGAGCGTCAATAACTCTAAATTTATCGACAGGATTAAAATATCTAAGTTCGTCAATTATTCTTTCGCAGGTATTTTGAATTTCTTTATCGGTTTTTTCTGCTTTGATTATTTCATCCATTTTTATTTTCTCCTAGTTCTTCTTTTACTAAATTAAACTTAATAGCTTTTTGCCTTTTTCTTGCAGGAACTCTTACAAATACAAATTCTGTTTTGTCGTACTTTTTTGGTAGTGATATATATAGTTTCATTTTCTAACTTTTATATTTATCTCTTGCATCGAACCATGACACGCAGTATTTTTTGCATCTGATAAATCTAATTTCTCTTTTTCATTAAATTTATCTAATCTTTTTATCAAGAAAAAAATAATTAAGAAAAAAATGCTGATTCCTAATATAATTAATATAATTTCTATTGTAGTTACCATTTTAACTCACTATTTTTTTCCTTAGATACTTTATTTAGATATCCACATTTTAAACATTTCAAAACTACTTCGCCCTCGACGACAGATTTAACTAATTTGGTTGAATTACACGCAGGACAGGATGTTATCATTTTTTTAATTGTCATTTTGTAACATGAACTTTCCATTCAGGATTATCTTTTGTTCCGCATCGTTCTAATGTTCCATCTTTTTCTAATTCTTTAATTAACATTTTATATTCTTTAGGAAAATCTTTTAGTTTAGTTGGAATTTGTTTAAATTTATGACAAGGACAATCTTCGAAATAGTTTGTTTCATTATCAAAAAAGTTATAACCACAACAATTTGCTTTTTGTGTCTTAAAAAAACGATGTTCTCCTAAATTGTGTCCGCAAATACAAATTTTTTCATCACAGATACAAAATTTTGTAACTTTTTTGCAGATGGGACATTTATTGCTCATTTTCCCACCTTTTCGATATGGTCATTATCAGGTTGAAAAATTAAATTTTTAGTTTTCATATCTTCTAAAAAATCTAAATATTCTTTATATTCAAATTTCATTCCATTTTCTACAAAATCATTGAAAAATTCTACTTTTCTTATTGGATGCCCCCTTAGAGAAATATAACTATCCATTAATTCTATAAATATTTCTTCTTCTTTTAATTTTTTCTTCGGTTTAATATCTAATAAAATTGTTTCTTTGTCTGAAAAATATTTATTCAGAAAAGTTTTTTTAATTGAATAATTTATATTTTCTTTTTGGCTTTCGCTGTATAATTCGTAATCTTTGCAAATGTCGTCGGGTAAATCGATTGAAATTATTATTTTTCCCATTTTACCAATCCTTATCCGAAACTGATTTGGGTTCAATAAATTCAGTTCCATATTTTTTTGATAATCTATTTAATTTTTCTTGTTCATCTGAAATATGCCCATCTACTATTTTAATATAATTAGAATCTTTGCAATTTTTACACGCTAATTTTTCATTTTTATTTAAAAATAATTCTTTTGAAGGTTCACCACAGATTTCGCATTTTGATTTAATCTTTTTCATATCGTTCATGTTTTTTTGTTATTCTTAATTATTTTTTTTACAAGTTCTTCGTCAATTTTCAATTCATTTTTATTCATTTCGTATAAAATATTTTTTAATTCTTCATTATAGATTTTCAATAAATACATAAATATTTTAGTTGGTTCATAAATGTTTTTTCTATAAGATTTTTTAATGATTCCATAATTTGCTATTTTATAAATCGAAACAGAAAATTGATTATTATTAATTGATTCAGAATAAAGAGAATTAGGTTTTAACATAGCTTCTATCTTTAAACTTTTTTCATCATCGCTTACAAATGATTCATATATGTATGCCATTACTTTTCTCGACGTGGTTGTTGTTTCTAACCATTTTAAAAATGACGAAATTCTCCATATCAAAATATCTTCCTCGTTTTGTTCGTTCATTTTTCATTTTCGTTTTTTATAAACTTAAAATTAGGGTTTATTACATAACCTCTGCACGAAGGACAAGTTATTTTTTTAAATTTACTTTTACTATTCCATGTATGCCCACAAGAAAGGCAAGTTAATAATTTTTTTTCTTCCATATTTATCTTTATCTTTCTTATTTTTAAATATTATGGTGCTATAAAGATATATTT
>Ga0182021_10005728_pt1 | contig 14754 bp, 12 predicted proteins | sample 612E3MmetaG_FD_120493 | JGI IMG/M metagenome (GOLD analysis project Ga0182021, IMG submission 120493) | Permafrost microbial communities from Stordalen Mire, Sweden - 612E3M metaG (Illumina Assembly) | ecosystem: Environmental > Terrestrial > Soil > Wetlands > Permafrost | place: Sweden... | reverse complement strand
GCCATTGCGCCTATGCCGTATGAATCAACTCCTATTTTGCGGAATACCGCAACGGCTTCTTCCAGATTTCTTATATTTATTATTTCCACCAGACAGCACCAGATTCAAAAAATTAAATACTTCTAAAGGACAATAAATAAGGAAATGGAAAATTTATCAGGATACAGTTTGAGAATCAATCTTTTGAGCACTAGGTAAAGCATCGCCGATAAGAACGTCTATTTCCGCTCCGTTTAAAACTTCTTTTTCGAGTAGCTCCCCCGCTATCTTATGCAGTATGTCAATATGATCGGTAAGAAGTTTTTTCGCTTGCTCATAATTCCGCGAGACAATTGACACAACCTCCGCATCAATTTGCTTTGCCGTTTCTTCGCTGTAATCTTTATGAGTGGCAAATTCTCTGCCCAAAAAAATCTGTTCTTCTTTTTTTCCGTAACTCAACGGCCCCATTTTATCACTCATACCCCATTCGCAAACCATCTTTCTGGCCAAATTTGTCGCCCGCTCAATGTCATTTCCGGCGCCAGTAGTAAAATCATGCAATACTAATTCCTCGGCAGCCCTTCCTCCCAGCAGGATGGAAATGTTGTTTTCCAGATATTTCTGCGGGTAAGTATGCTTTTCATCAATCGGTAATTGCTGAGTTAGACCAAGAGCCCTTCCACGGGGAATGATAGTTACTTTATGGATCGGATCTGTTCCTGGTATCAATCGGGCAACCAGAGTATGTCCTACTTCATGATAAGATGTATTTCTTTTTTCTTCATCGCTTATCACCATGCTTTTTCTTTCCGTGCCCATGAGAATCTTATCTTTGGCAAATTCAAAATCGCTCATGTTAATTTTCTCTTTATTTGCGCGGGCGGCATTGAGCGCCGCTTCATTAATAAGATTTTCTATATCGGCTCCAGAAGTTCCGGGAGTACCTCTTGCCAAAACAGCGAAATTAACGTCTTCCGCTATCGGCGTTTTGCGGGCGTGAACTTCAAATATTTTTTCCCTGCCTTTAACATCGGGCAGCGGCACAACAACCTGTCTGTCGAAACGCCCCGGCCTTAGCAGCGCCGGATCTAAAACATCGGGACGATTGGTGGCGGAAATAAGAATAACACCTTCATTGGATTCAAATCCATCCATCTCCACCAGCAATTGATTGAGAGTCTGCTCTCTTTCATCATGGCCGCCTCCGAGACCCGCGCCACGATGACGTCCAACCGCGTCAATTTCATCAATGAAAATTATACAGGGAGCGTTCTTTTTGGCCTGGCTGAACAAGTCCCGAACGCGTGAAGCTCCGACGCCGACAAACATTTCCACGAAATCAGAACCGCTGATGGTCAAAAAAGGCACTTCCGCTTCGCCGGCAATTGCCCGTGCCAAAAGAGTTTTTCCGGTTCCGGGCGGACCTATAAGCAATAGTCCTTTGGGAATTCTGCCGCCCAGTTTTGTGTATTTCTTAGGATCCTTGAGAAAATCGATAACCTCTTCCAATTCGGCCTTGGCTTCATCAATTCCGGCAACATCGGCAAAAGTCACTCTCTTGGATTTATCAGTAATCAAGCGGGCCTTGCTTTTACCAAAGGCCATTGCCTTTCCTCCGCCGGCCTGCATTTGGCGCATGAAAAATATCCAGACGCCTATAAGAAGAATCATCGGCGCCCAAGAAATCAACACATTCAGCCAGGTATATTCTTCCACCGGTTTGGCAGTAATCTTAACCCCTTTTTCCCTAAACTGCGCTATGAGCTTATCGTCTTTGGGAGCAAAGGTTTTAAAAGTATTTCCGTTGCTCAGTTTACCGTTAATGCCATCACCCTGAATAGTTACTTCGCTGATTTCCCCCTTATCGAGAAAAGCTATCATTTCACTGTAAATTATGTCTTTCGTTCCTGCCTTGGGCTGATTATAAAGCTGCCAGACAAGTAGAAAAACGAGCAGCACCGTAAGGACAAGAGCTATATTTTTTTGAAACTGATTCAATTTTTTCTCCTTAAAGATCAATTATATTTTAACCCTTATAATAATATTTAATATAACTCAAATAATTTCTATTGATGTCTAAATAATGGTTTGCATCAACTTACCTATATCTAAGAATTCGTAATTTCCAGTTTTAGAACTTTTTTTGTTTCAGTAGTTATTTTTACCCGGTCACTTAAATGCATATTTTCTATACCTATTACAGAAAGACCATCAACCAGCATCAGGATTTTATCACGATTGTGACGCGGAATTTTATGGTCTATGAAAAAACTTTTTATTTTTTGCCTGCCGGTCATTCCCAGAGGTTGAAACCAGTCTCCATCTCTTCTGTTTCGTATAATTAAAGGCTTTTCAATTTTGTCAAAATCCAGATAAATTTTATTTTTTTCGCCAAAATTAACTTTTTCTTTTTTTACAATTTTTGCGTTAACCTTAAAACCTCTTTCTCTAATGTACAAAGAACCAGGAATGTCCATGACATATTCATATTTAATTTTTTTTAAAGAAGCTCTTCGCTTCTCCAGGATTAATTTATCATACTCCCGTCTGACCTCCATTCCCATAGGCAAAGAAATTCTTTTCCCCGATTCGCATTTTCGAGCCAGGTTATCCAGTAATTCTATATGCGCAAAAAAAACTCCATTCTTCGTCGGATTTAGATTTTCAAGAATATTTTTGAATAATCTCCAGCGAACAGCATCAGGCAGTAGATTTACGAAATCTATTTCAAACGATATATTATTTCCATTGTATTTAATTGTGGATGATTGCATAACTTTGGCGACATGCTGTTCAATAAGATCATTTTCCGCGCGCAATATTTCCGCCATTTGAGCCAGATTCTCTTCAATTTTCGGATTATACTTTTTCCTTAGATACGGAATCAATTCGGCTCTGATCTTGTTGCGCAGATGCATTTTACTTTTGTTGGAATTGTCTTGACAATATGAAAGCCCAGACTTTTTTAAAAAAGAAATGATTTCAGGTCTAGATATTTCAATTAAAGGACGGATAATTTTGCCTTCCCGTTTTGGTAAAAAACCTTTTAGTCCTTCCAAACCGCTTCCTCGTAAAATGTTCAGCAAGACGGTTTCCGCCTGATCATTCAAATTATGACCCAGGGCAATTTTCTGCGCCCGATGATCTTTGGCTACTTTTTCTAAAAAATTATATCTTTGCCGCCTGTAAAAATCTTCCGGTGAAATACCTCTGTTATTATTTTTCTTACCCATCTTGCCGGAGCAAAAAAACAAACCCATCTTTTTAGCCAAGTCACGCGAGAATTTCTCATCTGCGTTAGATTCCCCTCCCCTTAATCCATGATTAAAATGAGCAACTATCAGGGTTAAATTAAGTTTTTGCGAAATCGGTACAAAAACTTTAAGAAGAGCCGTCGAGTCCGGCCCGCCGGAATGAGCTACCACTATACGCTCACCATTTTCTAAAAGATTGTATTTTTCTATAGTTTTATTAACTTTTTCTATCATAATCTATTCAAATAAATAATTGATCTCCAATAGATCTTCACAGTAATAATCCGCTTTAAAATTCAATAAATCATTTCTATTACCAAGTCCGTTTAAATATGCGCAACTCAATATATCCGAATTTCTGGCGGTAATAACATCATTGATACCGTCACCGATAATCAGAGAATTTTCTCTGGGCGGCTTATATTTGTCCAGCAAATATTTTATTGTACGACGATCTGGTTTGGAAAACGGCAGTGAATCAATTCCTATTATTTCCGCAAAATATCTATCTATCTTTAATCCTTTTGCTATTATCAGTGTGAAATTATAGCGTTTGTTGGTCAGAATTATTTTGGTTTTATTTTTAAAATTTTTCAGAACTTCTTCTACATGCGGATATAGTACGGTATTATCCAAAAGATGTTGACCATAATAATCGGTAAAAATACGCATAGCATTTCTATGTAATCCGGCGCTATCTTGTCCGAGAACTCTTTCAACAAGCTTGCTTATACCATCACCGACAAAACTGATAATTTCACTTTCCGGCTTTTCTTTAAGATTAAGCATATGAAGAGTGTAATTAACACTACCGGCCAGATCGTGGCCTGTGGAAGCAAGTGTGCCGTCGAAATCAAATATCATCAAATCTATTTTCTTCATTAAATCACCCATTTTCTATATAACCAAGTGCGGCAACAAACACAAGATTTTTACTTTAAAAATTGTTTGACTAACTTCCCGGTCAATGCTAGAAATATCACAAACCGCTTGGATCCTTTTTCTCGACTGAGACGGTATTGAACTAAAATGTCGAATCAAGGTCTTCCTATATTCGGAAGGCCTTTTTTAATGAGACCCAAGCGTCAGAAACGAAGTGTACTGAAGCTTGCTGGTCGAATTATCCCCTGAGCGAAGCGAATGGGGATTGTGGGATATAGCTGAAAACGAACGCAATGAAATTTATCCCTGCCACCTGAAGGTGGCGGGATAGTGAACCTGTGGATTTCAAATGGGATCCCAAAGTGAACTATCCCCGAAGCGCAGCGAAGCGGGATAATTCGCTCTAAGATTTTCCGAGCACTACGTTTCGGCGCAGTGCCCCTATAGTGCCCTTTAGGGTATTTAGGGTAAAAATCAAGGCTCATTATATGAAGAAACAACATTTAAAAAATTTTGCCATCATCGGCACCGGCATGGTAGGAACAGCAATTGGATTTCTCCTTAAAAAAGCCGGTTGTCAAATCGTTTCTATCTGTGATAAATCTCCCGCTGCTTTGAAACGAGCTCTTCCCTACTCTGGTGGAAAAGCTTTTCTAAATCCTCGGGACATCGTGCAAAATGCGGATTGCATTTTGATTGCCACTCCTGACGATACTATTTCCTGCGCTTGTAAAGAAATTGCTCATTCTCCATACTTAAAAGGCAAATTCGTTTTTCATATGAGCGGCGCAGGTGGTCTGGATCTTCTGGAAACAGCAAAAGAAGCGGGAGCCTCAATCGCCAGTATTCATCCTCTGCAGAGTTTTTCTTCCATTGATCATGCAATAAAAAATATCCCCGGCAGCTATTTCGGAGTTACGGCGGATAAAAATTCCATGTCAATGGCAAAAAGTATCGTTTATAAACTTAAAGGAATTCCCATCATCATTTCTCCACACCAAAAAACTCTTTACCATGCAGCAGCCTGCTTCGCTTCCAATTATCTGGTATCTTTATTAAACGTGGTAGAATCAGTTTACAAATCCATTGGAATCAAAGAAAAAAACGCAAAGAAAGCCTATTTACCTTTAGTTTACGGTACCCTGAAAAATATTGAAAAAGAAGGTTCAATTTCATCTCTTACCGGCCCTATTGCCCGCGGTGATTTTGGTACTGTAAAAAAACATGTAACGGAAATTAATAAAAATATGCCGCAATATTCTTCCTTATATTCTTCTCTGGGCCTAATAACGATCCAATTAGCGCAACAAAAAGGAACTTTAAATGCTGGACAGGCAAAAATAATCAACGACCTTTTGAAAGGAGTAAATCATGAGCACTCAAAATAAAGTAACCAGAAAAACAACTGCTGACATAAAAAAAATGAAATCTTCAGGAGAGAAAATTACCGTACTCACAGCTTACGATTATGCAATGTCCTCAATACTGGACGAATGTAACATTGATATTATTCTGGTCGGTGATTCTCTGGGCAATGTCGTTCTAGGTTACGACACCACTCTGCCAGTAACCATGGAAGACATGCTACATCATACTAAAGCTGTATCGCGCGGCGCTCACAACGCATTAATTGTCGCCGATATGCCTTTTTTATCTTATCAGGTATCCGAGCATGAGGCGATAAACAACGCCGGCCGGTTTTTAAAGGAAGCCAACGCTCAGGCTGTCAAGTTAGAAGGTGGCAGAGAGTTTGCTGAAGTTGTGCGTAAAATGACATCTTCGGGAATACCGGTTATGGCCCACTTAGGATTAACTCCTCAGTCCATACATCAAATAGGAGGTTATAAAGTACAGGGGAAAAATGAAGATGCCGCCCGCAGAATTATTGAAGACGCAAAGATTTTGGAACAAGCAGGTGCATTCTCTGTTGTGCTTGAATGTGTTCCGGAAGGTCTTGCATCAGAAGTAACAAAATCAGTTTCCATTCCGACTATCGGCATCGGCGCAGGAGTTAATTGCGACGGACAGGTTCTCGTAATCAATGATTTACTGGGAATGAATGAAAAATTTACGCCTAAGTTTGTAAAAAAATACGCCAATTTGAATCTAGAAATTAAGAAAGCGGTGAAAAATTACATCGGGGAAGTTAAAAATGACAACTTCCCCGACAGTGAACACAGTTTTAAATAAAGGGATATCCAATAGCCTTTAGCTATTGGATAATTCGACTTGCGCTTCAATGAGCCTTGATTTTCCGAAACGCAGTGATCGGAAAATCTTAGAGTGAATTATCCCGCCACCTTTAGGTGGCATGGACAAACTTCGCTGCGCTCGTTCTACCACGGCACTATGTGCCTGGTATAGTTACGCTTCGAGCTGCACTTCGTTTGCTTTCAGCTTGGCTCACTATCAGCGAGTCTCATTAATAAACTATTATTTTTGCATTTTCCTTTAATTTCTTTAAAATATCGTTAAAAGCTTCCATTTTCTTTCTCTGTTCCAAATAAGAGGAAATTTTCCCTTTGGCTTCTTCTAAAGTAACTTTCTTGGCAGGTTTATGATCCAGTACTTGAACGATATGATAACCAAATTCGGTCTTAATGACCGGACCAATCGCATTCTTTTCCTGAGAGAAAGCGGCATTTTCAAACTCTTTCGTCATCTGTCCTTTCCTTATATAATTCAAATCTCCGCCAACCTCCTTACTGGGACAATCAGAATTTTTACGGGCAAGTTCCCCAAAGTCACCACCATTCAACAATTGCCTGCGCAGATTTTCTATTTTCTCTTTTTTCTCCGCTTTTACTTTATCACTGTCGTTCTTTCCAACTGCTACTAGAATGTGGCGAACGTGTACACTTTCAGATTCAACGAACAATTTTTCTCGATTATCGTTGTAAAATTTATTTATTTCTTTTTGAGTAGGCTTAACTTTCTGATCTGCTTCCATATTTCTGAACTTTTCTATCTTAACAGCCAATATAATATCTTGCTGTGTTATTTTATTTTCCTTTAAAAAATCATCTATTTTTTTATTGGGAGGAAGGCTGGCTTTTATACTATCCATTGCCGCCGTAACTTCCTGATTGCTTGCTTCTATCTTCCTTTTTTCAACTTCATTAGACAAAAGTGTTCGCGCTATGAATAGATCTATTAATTGCTTTCTGATATTTTCTTTAAATTCTTTTTGTTTATCGGACGGTATTTTATCTTTGATAAGATTAAACTTTTCTTTTACGTTATTATCCAAATCCGATTTTTTCAAAACTTTCCCATCAACACTGACGGCAACATCGCCGGTTGGTACGTTCTCAGTTTTAACATCAGCCACACTTTTTGAATCTGGGACACTGGGGACAGAACTCTGAATATTATTCGCGCCGACGGCAGGTACAGATTCCTTTTTGTTTGTATCTTTACAGCCCGGAAAAATAATTAGAACAAACAAAATTAAAATGACCGACAAGCTTCTGCTTATTATAGTTTTCATGAATTTCCTCCCAAAAAAAATTTTTAAAAGTTTTTATATATTTATAACCTATATTTAAAATATCTATATCCGTCAAGATAATTTTCCCTATATTTTAAATATTTTGTTATTTTCAGGTTATTGTGCGCAGGTAGCGCAAAATTTCCATTTGTTCAAATAACGGAGGAATTTTCTCACTTGTGTTCAATTTCAACACAGACATACCTGACATGGCAAGAATCCTCTCCAAAGCTAAGAACATATTGATTTGAGGATAAACTTCTCTGGTAAAATAATTAATCAGTTTTAAAGTTCTAAAACCGTCAAACCAATCATTGAAATGCCTTGCCAGTGTTTTTTTATCTTTCGCCACACGACGTATTACAGACCAAAAAAGAGGGAATTTACTGTCTTCCAAAAATGATTTTAATATTGGATGAATTAGCTCAGCTTTTATTATAATTTCATTCTCCTTTGCAATCAACATTTCATTCATAAGCCACAGCCAATCGGCTAATATCAAAAATATTCGCGGATCGTACAGATAATATTCTTCTCTATAATCTCCTGCAAGAAATCTCTGTATTCTTCTGCCGGTTCCGAACGGAACCCGAGCTGATGAACGGGCTGAAGGATAGACGCATGTTTCTTTTATGTAATCAATTTTACAGATTTTCGCCAGTTTGTTAAGAAAATAAAAATCCTCTCCCGCTTCCCTTTTATTCATGCCTCTTACTGCCAGATAAGCTTCAGTGGAAACGGCAATTGTTGATCCTATAGAATGAAAAGCCCAGGGAGACTTTGCGTATTTTAGTCCCAGAACCCAGTAACGTAAAAAAATTTCATAACAACAAATTGCGGCTTGTTGCATATGATTCAAAGGATTTTGGTGTTCATAGGCGATTATTGCGGTTTTAACTCCTCTCGTAAAATAATTCTTTATCACTGAAAGATAATTGTTTTGCACTAAAGTGTCGGCATCAAGACTTAAAATCATATTACCTGGAACGGAACTTTTACTCAGCAATCGTAAAGCCGTATCCATGCCAATTTTCCGCGCCATTCCCACTCCCCCTGCATTTTGTGGTATTTCATATCCTTTCGATGACGCATTTATATATCCAAGTTTCATTCTTGCATCATACACATCCATCAAATGAGCAATAATCTCTTTTTCTTTTTTAAATATCTTTATAGATTTTTTTCTTACCAGAGCGTCCAGATATTCAATAGTTTGTAAATTATTTTCTTTTACTGCAGCGGGAGAGTTATCTTTATTGTTAATAACACATATTACAAGAGAACTTTCATGAGAAGAAGGCGGATTTTTTGCTAAAGACGCCAGTGTGCGAAAAAGCATTTCTCTTTCCGCATAAGCCGGTATGACTATGACCTGAGAAATATTATCAACGTCATTCGCGATTAATTTCCACTTGTCACCGGCCGAATAATTTCGCAGATAATCATCGAACAAAGATTTTTTCTTCATTTTAACAGTTTTGCAACTCTTTCTTTCAGCAAGGAATAATCATCATTTGCAATCCAGTTAATAATAACTCCTTTTTTCTCCATGCGCCGAAACCACGTTTCCTGTCTTTTTGCAAATTGATGAATGGCGATATTTAATTTGTTTTTCATTTCATCAAAGGTGATTTGTTCCTGCAGATATTGAGAAATAAAACGATATTCCAAACCGAAACTCTCGAGCTTTGACCAACTCAATCCCGCAGAATGCAGATCTGAAACTTCTTCTATCATTCCATTTTCCAATCTTTCTTCCAGCCGTTTTGTAATACGCTTTCGGAGCAATGCTCTTTCCCATCTTATACCAAATACCGCGGCATCAACCTTAGGCCTGTCCTGCCTGTTTTGATTTCTAACGCTTCTTACCAGTTCAATTTCAACCGCCCGGATTAATCTTTCGGTATCATCAAGGTCAGTCCTGTTATGCAATTGAGGCTTTAATTCGTAAAGAATTTTTTGCAGTTCATCTTTTGCTTTCATTCTTAAGTTTTTTCTTTGTTCTTCTTTTATCGGAGCTTCGGGCATATCATACTCACAAAGCACGGATTCCAGGTAAAGCCCCGTCCCTCCAGCAATAACAGGCAATCTATCTCTTTCCTGAATGCAATTAAATATTTCATAAAATCTTTTCTGAAATTCAAACAGATTAAATTCATTTTCCGGTTCCAAAATATCTATCAAATGATAAGGAACCTGCTTACCTTTGACGATATATTCATTTAAATCTTTGCCGGTGCCAATATTCATATTCCTGTATACCTGACGTGAATCTGCGGAAATTATTTCTCCATTGAAATCATAGGCGAGCCTTGCCGCAAGACGCGTTTTACCGGAAGCTGTAGGACCCAGAATTACTATAAGATTTATCGCCATATTTTATCTTGATATTATCCTGCTTTATAGGTAAAAAAAACAATTAATATTTTAAAATTATAAATAATGACAAAGAGACTGGATTTAGGGAAAGAAGCGATCTTCCCGCTGATTTTAAAAATGAGTTGGCCGTCAATTATATCAATGACGGCCATGTCTCTTTATAATTTTATAGACACCTTCTGGCTGGCGCGTTTTAGTTCACAAGCCCTGGCTGCGCTTACCGTCTGCTTTCCCATTCAATTAATTGCCGCAGCTATTGGTATAGGAACAGGCATTGGAGCCGGCTCTTTTTCCGCCCGGATGTTAGGAGCTGGTAAAAATCTTGAAGCAAAACAAGCAGCCGGTCAGACATTTTCCCTTTCTTTATTTTTTGGCTTTGTAAGCATCATCTTTGTTTTACTTTTCGGAGACTCGATGCTTATTTTTTTTGGCGCTTCCGATGAAATATTACCTCTTTGCCATGATTACCTTTATCTCATAGTTTATAGTTCACCTTTTCTCTTTTTCGCTATGATGACCGCTATTATGCTTCGTGTCGAAGGCAGGCCTCTTTTATCCATGTATGTTGTTGTAATAGCCTTAGTCTCCAGTGCTATTCTCGACCCCTTTTTAATTTTTGGAATTGGCCCTTTCCCACGAATGGGAATCAAAGGAGCCGCTCTTACCACTATTATCGCACAACTGATCATGTTTATATTTTCCCTGATTTTTTTGCAATTGAAATCATCTAAATTTGAATTCAAATTGAAGTATACTATCCCCCACATTCAAATAATCAAATCAATTTATTCAACAGGCTTTCCTTCCATGGTCATTAATTTTATAGTCAGCATTGTTTTAATAATTTACAATCATGTCCTTGCAGGTTTCAGCTTTCAAGCAATAGCGGCTTTCGGAATATGTTTTCGCGTCACCGGTCTGGCCACAATGGTACTTTTTGGCATAGGCGCCGGTTTAATGCCGATTGTCGGATTCAATGCAGGTGCCAGGCATTTTCATAGATTGAAAGAATCTGTTTTCGTCGCCCTGAAAATATCTATTTTCTTTGCCGTAATTGCTGTAATTATTTTAGAAATATTCGCTTCTCAGATATTAGGAATTTTTTCCAATGACCCCATTTTAACTGCCATTGCCACACCAGCTTTACGTATTCATATTGCAGCGCTTTTATTGTCCGCTCCCATAATAATTTATGTAAATATGTTTATGGGATTGGGCAAAGGAACTCTTGCAATGTTTATACTTTTTATTCGCGATATTATAATATTTATTCCTTTGTTAATTATTTTACCTATTTTTTGGGGAATAACAGGAGCGTGGATAGCGTTGCCTTTAGCCAATATGATAGAGTTATTTTTGGTTACTTACTGGGCGAAAAAAGAATTGCGGCGCTTTGAAGAATAATCGGTTCTTTTTAACTCAATTATCCGTTAATCGCTTCGCGGGATTGGAAAGTTCCACTTTCGTTTCGAGCTTCACTTCGTTAGCTCTCAACGAGTGTCACTACGACTTACGCTTTAATGAGCCTTGATTTTTACCCTAAATACCCTAATGGGCACTATAGGGTCACTGCGCCGAAACGTAGTGCTCGGAAAATCTTAGAGCGAATTATCCCGCCACCTTCAGGTGGCAGGGACAAACTTCACTTCGTTCGTTCTCAGCTTTCACAATCCCCTCTCGCTACGCTCAGGGGATAATTCAACTTACGCTTCAAACTGCGCTACGCTTGTTCTCAGCTTGTTTCATTAAAAAAAATGCCCCGTATTTACGGGGCATTTTTTGTTTAGTTAAAATGAATTAATTGCGTGTATTATAGTGGCTGAACATTTGTTGCACTTGGACCTTTGTTTCCCTGTTCAATATCGAAACGAATCTTCTGACCCTCGTAAAGAGTCTTAAATCCTGTTCCTGCTATTGCACTATAATGAACAAAAACATCTCCGCCTTCATCATTTTCAATAAAGCCGAACCCCTTCTTCTCGTTGAACCATTTTACTTTTCCTTCTGCCAAAGCTAATAACCCTCCTTTTAAATATTCGTCTCCTACCTGATAAAATTTTGCAGGAAACATAAAAAAACCGCATGAATTCTTATCTTAAATCAAGAACTCTTTGCGGTTATTTTCTTTTTTGTATAACTTAACACTTACAATTTCCTAATAAAAAAAACCGCCTTAATCTAACCAAAAAGAACCAATGCAAAAGCGATTTTTTCAAGTTCGTTTAAAAATTAGCACTGTTATTTTTTAAAATCAAGCTTTTTTTCATAATTTTATCGTGAGACTCAAATTTTAAAATTGAAACACTTTTAAATTTGCAAGCGGAGGGTTGAATATTACATAGCGAACGTTGAGTTTACATACCCGTGATTATGTTTTTTTTACTATAAACTTGCGCAAATTCGTCATAAGTTTTTCTTCTTTTCCAAAATAAAAATGATCAGCTCCTCGAACAACTTCTATAGTCGAATTTATTTTTTTCACTTCAGGGATCAAAATATCCAGGGAACAGAATTGATCAGCGTCTCCGCAGACAAGCAAATCAATTTTATTTTTTAATTTATTCCACTCAAAATCAAAATAATCAATTGGCGGTGAAACACAGATACTGCAAGTAAAAGGATTATTTTCCCCAGCGAGAATTTTTGATCCAACCCACGCCCCAAAAGAATAACCTGCAAAAAACAATTCCGTCAATCCAAGTTTTCGCAAGTATTCGCAGACGGCAAAAATATCTTCCTTCTCACCTTTTCCTTCCTCATAATTCCCTGTGCTCCCGCCTACTCCCCGGAAATTAAATCTTAAGGTGGAAATATTTTCGGCGGCAAAAGATTCCTGTATGGCTTCCACAACATTATTATACATCGACCCGCCCATCAGGGAATGAGGGTGGCAAATTACCACGCCTTTTTCTTCTGAAGTTTTGCATAGTAAACCTTCAATTATCAAAGAGCCATTTTTTATATATATTTTTTCTTCCCGCACTTTAACTCCTAACCCTTTATAACTACATCAAACCTAGTAGGGCGCGATCTCCGAGCGCGCCGTTTGCTTTAATCGGATTGTTCGGGGATAACCCAAATAAACTAAATACCCTAAAGGGCACCAGGGGGCCACTATAGGGTCACGCGACATTCCCTTCATTAAATTGATCCGGCCATGTGGCAGGCGCAAAAACTTTGTTCATCAAATTTTTCCAGACGCGGCTCCTGCTTTTCGCAAATGTCAGCTCTGTAGGGACAACGATTTTGAAAAGAACATCCCTCTTCATTTTCCGCTCTGGCCTCTCCTTTTATTCTTATTATTTTTTCTTTTTTGCGCGGATCACAGACCGGCACAGCCGAAAGCAACATACGGGTATAGGGATGAAGCGGGCGATTATATATATCCCTGTTTGAGGCGAGTTCGACAATCTTGCCCAGATACATGACGGCAACTCTATCAGAAATATACCGGATGACATTAAGGTCATGGGAAACGAATAAATAAGTCAGTTTAAAATCTTTTTTCAAATCTTTGAGCAGATTAAGAATTTGCGCCTGAATGGAAACATCCAGTGAAGAAACCGGCTCGTCGGCAATTACCAACTCCGGATTTAACACAAGCGCGCGCGCTATGCCGATACGCTGACGTTGACCGCCGCTGAATTCATGTGAATAACGACTGGCCTGCTCCTTTTTCAAGCCGACTTTCGCCATTATTTCCAGCGCCACCTGAACACGCTTTTTTTTATCCCCGATACGATGAATAGTCAGCGGTTCTTTAATTATACTCAGGGCTGACTTTCTCGGATTGAGCGAAGAATAGGGATCCTGAAAAATCATCTGAACATTACGCCGATAGGCTTTCAAAGCTTCCTTATCGAACGAAAATATATTTTCGCCTTTAAAATTCACGAAACCCGCCGAAGGCTTTTCCAGCCTGGTTATCAATCTCGCCAGCGTTGATTTGCCACAGCCGGATTCTCCGACAAGACCCAGTGTTTCACCATTGAAAATCGTCAGGTCAATATTATCAACGGCATGAATGATTCTTTTTTCAGAGCTAAAAAAACCGCTGCTCAAAGCATATTTTTTCGTCAGTCCCCGAATTTCAACCAATGAGTCAGGCATTATCCACTCGTTAATCTAATTAGTATTCTTCAAACTGTATTTCCAACATGAGACAAAATGACCGGGATCAATTTCCAGAAGTTCTGGATCTTTCCTGTTACATTCTTCATCAGCGTAAGAACACCTATCATAAAAACGGCATCCTGGAGAGACATCATACAAATCTGGAACAGAACCAGGAATCGTTTTGAGGTATTCCTGCTTTTCCGGTGAATCAAAACATCTGGCCGGTATTGATTCCAGCAAGCCCTGAGTATAGGGATGCATGGGCTTGGCAAACAGAGCATCCACTGTGGAGGATTCAACTATTTTGCCCGCATACATTACAGCAACCTTCTCGGCGGCCTGAGCAATCACTCCCAAATCATGCGTGATTAGAACTACCGTCATGTTATTTTTCCGCTTTAATTCCGAAATCAATTCCAGAATCTGCGCCTGGATAGTGACATCCAGAGCTGTTGTTGGTTCATCGGCAAGCAAGAGTTGGGGATGACAGGACATGGCCATGGCAATCATCACGCGTTGCCGCATGCCGCCGCTGAGATTGTGCGGATAATCCCGGGCGCGTTTCTGCGGATCAGGAATTCCCACTTCGCGCAAAAGCTCGACGCTCAACTCCATGGATTTTTTCGCCGGAAGTTTTTGATGAAGACGGAT
>Ga0182021_10005726_pt1 | contig 14755 bp, 11 predicted proteins | sample 612E3MmetaG_FD_120493 | JGI IMG/M metagenome (GOLD analysis project Ga0182021, IMG submission 120493) | Permafrost microbial communities from Stordalen Mire, Sweden - 612E3M metaG (Illumina Assembly) | ecosystem: Environmental > Terrestrial > Soil > Wetlands > Permafrost | place: Sweden... | reverse complement strand
CTCCGGGGACACCCCTCTGTGTTCATTGCCGAACACGAGTGCCGACGGCCTTAAAAGGTCGAGGTCATAAAGGGAAACTGATGCGCCGCCGAGACGGGTCGCGTATATCCGAAATCCCTCCTCTCTTAGAGCTGAATAACACGCTGCGACCGACGTGTGCCTGCGGCGGTCAAGCCACTTGCTTGCGCTTGACGAGCTCTTCTTCCCGATGCGCGGAAATTTCTCAACGGTGTAGAGAAGCTCGACGCGAAGGACGCCGACCGCGTCGCAGGACCGGAGGATCGCGCTCACGTTGTGCGGATCATGAATATTCTCCAGCACCACGGTCAGGTCGGGCCTCCGCATGCTCAGAACGTGACGGAGTCTTTCCGCGCGGCGCTCACCTGGCGGCATGCGATTCCTCCTGGATTTCTTCCCCTCCCTTTTCTCGGCGCACCTGGAGCATGATGATCGCCCCCAGGACGAGGGCCGCGCCGGCTCCCTGGAGGAGCGTCAGTTTTTCTCCCGCCACAATCGCCGCGGTGGCAATCGCCGTCACAGGCTCAAGCGTGCTGACGATGATCGCCCGTGACGACACAACGTGACGGAGTCCGGCGAAGAAGAGCGAGTACGGAAGGAGAACGGAGATGACCGACAGGCCGACCAGCCCGGCCCATGTCCCGGCTGAAGGACTCTCCGCGATGACGCGCCACGGAGGATTAATGAAAAGCCAGAACACGGACGCGAACCCGAATCCGTACAGCGTGACCGTCCAGATGCTGTACCTCGCCAGGAGGTGCCTCGTAAATACCGTCATGAACGCGAAACAGACCGCCCCCAGGATGCCGATCCCGAGCGCGCCCGCGGGAAGCCCGCTTGCGGCCTCGAATCCCCCCACCGCACAGTAACATCCGGCAAGCGCGAGGAGCGCCGCCACGAACTTCGCGGCCGTCAGTTCTTCCTCGCGCGTAAACGCCGCATACGCCATGACAAACAGAGGCGCCGTGTACTGAAGGAGGATCGCTATGGCGACCGAGGCTTCCCTGATAACGACGTAATACGTGTAGTTGGCTCCGGCGATCCCCACGACACCCAGCAGGGCCATCCTCCAGAGATCGCTCCGGCGGACGCGGAGAAGATCCCTCCGGAACAGGAGGAGAATGCAGAGCATGAGGATGACGGAGAATGTGACCCTCGTCTGGGACATGAGAATCGTGTCGACCCGGCGCGCGAGGAGGAGCTTTGCCACCGTGGCGGCGCATCCCCAGAGGAAGGCGCCGGAGGCGACCATCACATACCCCCTCCACTGCTTCATGCGGACGGCCGTTCTCCCTCATCCGGCTTCGGAGGGGGATCACCGGGGGGGAGCTCGGCTTTGAGACGGTAGAACAGCCCCTGATCGGTGTCTCCGAGATACGTGTAGAGATCTCCGAGACGTTTGAACAGGGGAACGGGATCCGCGACGTGCGGGAGGCCCGACTTCAGGAACTCGATGAGGCCGGCGGCGGGAGGGATGTTGAGATCGGGCTCGTGGAGATCAGCTGCCTTGATGTACGGATCGGGTTCCGCGGGATTCAACGCGGCGGCCTTCCGGTAATAGTGGACTGCCAGCTCGTGATTGTCGCTCGTCGAATACGTCGCTTCGAACATGCCGGCAAGCCAGAAAAACACGTCGTAGGCAACCTGCGGAAACTCCCCCGCGACCTTTTCGCCGAAGAGCCGCACTTCATCAGGCGTCAGCGACGGATTCCAGAACAGAAGCCTGTAGGACTCCATTTCGGAGACGCGCTGCGCGAGCGCCGACTGAAAGACGTCGAATATCTCGTTAAAATCCGTCGAGGAGGCGAAACATTCGCGTATTTCTTCGGGTGAGTAGGTGCGCATGAGCAGGATCTGGTCCGCGCGAGCGTAGGGACTGTGCGTGACGACATTCACCGGCGGGCTGGCCGGAACCGGTGACGTGGGAAGCTCTGTCGCAGTTTCAGTTAACCTAACAAACCCACCTCTGAAAATCAACCAATCGGGCGGCACCGGGGAGCGGCCCAGCGGCCACAGGCGGTTTTGCAGGAATGGGAATTATTGCTTATTTTATCTACAGTATCTCGTGTATCCCTATCATTGCCTTTCATCGTCCACGGTATTTTCGAGGAGACCTCATGGCCCAGCCCGCAGACACAAAGACAACTGGAAAAACGGACACAATTTCGATAATCGACAACAGGACCGGGAAGCGGTACGAGTTGCCGATCGAAAACGATACGATAAGGGCGATCGATCTTCGCCAGATCAAGGTCAAGGACGACGACTTCGGGATGATGACGTACGATCCGGCGTTCATGAACACCGCCGCATGCAAGAGCACGATCACGTTTATCGACGGAGACAAGGGGATACTCCGCTACCGCGGATACCCGATCGAGCAGCTCGCGGAAAAATGCTCCTACCTGGAAGTCGCCTACCTTCTCGTCTCCGGGGAGCTTCCCACGAAGGCGCAGCACGCCGAATGGTCGAAACAGATCACGGAGCACACGTTCGTCCACGAGAACCTGAAGAAGCTGATGGACGGGTTCCATCACGACGCCCACCCGATGGGGATGTTCGTGAGCACGATCGCGGCGCTGTCGACATTCTATCCCAGCGCGAAGAAGATCGCCGACCCCGCGGAGCGAAAACTCACGATCTACCGGCTGATCGGCAAAGTCCCCACGCTGGCGGCGTTCGCATACCGCCACAGCATCGGGATGCCGTACGTCCATCCAGACAACGAACTCGACTACGCCTCCAATTTCCTGAGCATGATGTTCAAGATTGCAGAGCCGAAGTACAAACCGGATCCGGTCCTGTCGAAAGCCCTGGATGTCCTCTTCATACTCCATGCCGATCACGAACAGAACTGCAGTACGTCGGCGATGCGCGGGGTCGGGAGCTCCAAGGTGGATCCCTACAGCGCGGCGGCAGCGGCGGCAGCGGCGCTGTACGGCCCGCTGCACGGCGGGGCGAACGAGGAAGTCCTCAGGATGCTCGACCATATCGGGAGCATCAGCAACATCCCGGCATTCATCAAGGACGTGAAGGAAGGACGCGGGCGGCTGATGGGATTCGGGCACAGGGTCTACAAGAATTTCGACCCGCGCGCCACGATCATCAAGAAGCTTGCCGACCAGGTATTCGAAGTGACGGGGCGGAACCCGAAGCTGGACATGGCGCTCGAGCTTGAGAAGATCGCGCTACAGGACGAATACTTCATCAAGCGGAAGCTCTACCCGAACGTGGATTTCTACTCCGGCCTTATCTACCAGGCACTCCGGTTCCCCGTGGATATGTTCCCGGTCCTGTTCGCCATCGGCCGCATGTCGGGGTGGCTCGCGCAGTGGCAGGAGATGCTCCTGGACGAGGATCAGAAGATCGCCAGGCCCCGCCAGATTTATCTCGGCCACGACAAGCGGGATGTGACGATGCTGAGCCAGAGGTTGTAACAGCCCTCGCCGAAGGTGCTGTAACCGCCGGTTGCGCTCCGGGCGCAGCCGGTGAGGCGGAATCAGACGCGGCCCGTGCCGGAAGGTGCGGGCCGCGTTTCACGTCCTGCGCCTTCTGCGAGAGGAGAGCGCGTTCATGATATAATGATCTGAAGGCGAATGAGCAAGCAACTACGCCGCGGTGGGAATGTGCCCAAAAAGCGCCGCAATCGTTTCTTTTCATGGCTCATCCTCATCATCGTTCTCTGGGTTATCGCCCGATACATGCATTACATCTTCTTCTAACGTGGGATGAATGAAGGGTCCACGTAAAAACGCGGAGGAAACTGCGAAATCGTCGTTTTGTCCCGCCATGAAGAGGAATTAGTTCCTCTTTCATCCTTCCGGTCGATTCCGCCTCTGTCCGATTATCGCTATGCTTGATCAAGGTTCGGGCGATTGCAGCGTCTCTTCATCTTCCGCCTTCAAATCGAAAGCAAATAGAGAACAAGCTCACTCATCGAAAATCGGGGGTGAGTTAGATGAACCGTTTTTCCAAACAGCAGAGTGGCCATGAAAAAAGGACAGAACCAGACAATAAAGTCTCCTCAGCCGGCGCGCCGGCGGGGTGCAAAAAAGGAGGATGGATACCCCTTGTATCCGGCAGTGGATGACATTTTCGCAAAGGAGAAGGAAGAGGTGAGCATAGACCCTGAGGACATTTCAAAGACAAAGTCTGTAAAGGAGATCGAGGTCCCCGGGGAGAACAATGAAAAGGATTTCGAGGAAGATATGTCCGGAAGCGACCTGGATGTCCCCGGTTCAGAAGCGGATGACGGTGAGGAAGGGAATGGAAAAGAGGATGAGGAGAACAACTTTTACAGCCTGGGGGGAGACAACCACAACAATCTGGAGGAGGATCAAGGAGAATAGGCTAAATCCGGACCGGAACCCCTCCTCCAGACAACAGGGCGAAGGCTCCACTACTTCTGCGACGTCTGCTTCTCCCAGTCTTCACGTGTGAGTACACTTATCGGCGCGAGCGACCTTCCGCTGAGCGCGCTGTTTATGCCTGCGATGTGCGCATCCGTCCAGGCATGGAAATCCTTCTCCACGCCGGACAGTTCGGAGCTGAGAGATTCAGCCCGGTCCAGTTCCGTCTGCGTGGGGCGCCCCTCGTAGCCGTTCAGGCTCCCGTAAAGGTCCGCCGTGTATTCCCGCAACCGCTCTTCTCCCGTTATCATCCCTCCTTCCTTTGTTGCAACAATCTTCATCCGGAAGGCGTCTGCTTCCGACGATGAAGCGCGCAGCCGGGCTCCCAGCGTATCGGAGGCGGGGAGCTTTGACGCACCCGCTTCGAGCGAAGAGCGGACCCCGTTGATCTCCGCCACGGCGAACGCCATCTCTTCAAGCAGACGGTAGACCTTCATTGTGAGATCGAACTGAGCCTTCCGGTCCTCAAAAGTGTACGTGGACCGCGGGTCGGTCTTCACAGTCAACTGATGCACGAAGACGTTCTTCCCCTTTGTCAGCTTTATGGTATACACCCCGGGGACGACACGCGGACCGATTCCCGTTCCGCCTGCCCCGGATGCCCCGGGAGGAACCCTCGGGGGCTTCAGTCTCATGGACCAGGTGGTCCGGTTCAGGCCCCTCCGCTTGCTGCTCGGTATCGTCCCGAGACTGGCCCCGTTCTGATCAAGGACCTCCATCTTCAAATCGCCGAATATGTGGCGCTTCTTCTGGTAGTAGGTGATGACCGCATCACCCGTCGGGTTCGGTCCGATGAACGATGCATCGCCGTACACCCACCCTCCCCACGCCGGGATCTGCTGCACTGTCGGCAGGGCGGACCGGAACGCGATCTCTTTTTCGAGCGTGTCTCTTGTCAATCCGCGGAGAGGCGAAATATCGTCCACGATCCAGATCCCGCGGCCGTGTGTCGCGATCACGAGATCATTATCACGCGGGTGAACCACGATATCCCGCACAGCGACATCGGGAAAGTTCCCCCCCTTGTACTGCGCCCACTCGTGTCCGCCGTCGAGAGAGACCCAGATCCCGAATTCCGTCCCCAGGAAGAGGAGGTTTTTGTCGATGGGATCCTCCTTGATGACGTGTGCATATCCCCTGACGGGGCCCGGTTCGCCGGACGCGATCCGTTTCCACGTTTGGCCGTAATCCCCGGTCTCATACGCGTACGGCACCATGTCCCCGGACATGTGAAAGTCGAACGTCGCGTACGCCTGCCCGGCGCTGAAATGCCCGGCTTCGATCGATGAAACCCATCCGTTCTTCGGCAGCCCCTTGATGTTCACCGACGTGTTGTGCCAGGTCTTGCCCCCGTCGCGCGTCACCTGGAGGTTTCCGTCGTCCGTGCCGGCCCAGATGACGTCAGAATTCAGGGGCGATTCGGCGATCGCGTGGATCGTCGTATTCATCTCGGCCGCGGAATTGTCGATTGTTACACCGCCGGATTGTTCCTGCTTCTGCTTTTCCGGATCGTTTGTTGTCAGATCCGGCGAGATCTTCTCCCACGTCTGGCCGTGGTCGCGGGAACGGAAGAGAAACTGACTGCCGAGATATATCGTCCCTTTCTGCGAGGGACTCAAAGCTATCGGCGTGTTCCAGTTAAACCTGAGCTTCTTTTCGCTCGAGACCGGCAGCGGTTGTATATTCCGGTTCTCGTGCGACTTCCGGTTGATTCGACCGATAGTTCCCCCCTGGTACTCCGCATACAGGTAATCCGGGTCCGCGGGATCGGCGAACATCCAGAATCCATCGCCTCCGTACATGTTTTCCCACTGCGCGTTTGCAATCCCGCCGGGATACTGGGAGAGTCCGACCCATGAGCTGTTATCCTGTAGCCCGCCGTACACGCGGTACGGCCGATCCATGTCGACGCTGACGTGGTAGAACTGGGATATCGGGAGGTTATCGGCTTTCCACCACGTGTTTCCTGCGTCGTAAGAATACCAGAGTCCTCCGTCATCGCCAGTGATCAGGTGGTCGGTGTTGAGCGGGTCGATCCACACGTCGTGAAAGTCCCCGTGCGCACCCCCCGCGATGTTGCTGAAGCTCTTTCCGCCGTCCGTGCTGGCGATGAGAACGAGATCAGGCTTGTAGATCTTGTTCTCGTCTTTCGGGTCAACGATCAGGTTCGCGAAATAGAACGGGCGCCAGACCATGTACTGGCTCCGATCGAGCGCCTGCCAGGTTGCCCCGCCGTCGTCCGATCGGTAGAGGCCGTTCTTCGGCGGCTCGGCCTCGATAAACGCATAGACGACCTTCGGCGACGAAGGGGCGACGGCAACCGCCACGCGTCCCCACGGCTTTGACGGAAGTCCGTGAGCGGTCTCCTGGTTGAGATCTACCCACGATTCCCCGCCGTTCGTGCTCCTGAAGAGGCCGCTCCCGCTCGGCGCCGAGGAGCTGTCGCCGCCCGAGCGAAACGTCCACCCCTTCCGCCGGAAGTCCCACATCCCGGCGAATATCGTAGAAGGATTGTGGACGTCCATGGAGATCATCGAGCAGCCCGTCGAAGGATTGGGCCCTTTGAGTATGAGCGACCAGGATTTCCCTCCGTCCGTTGTCTTGTAGAGCCCGCGGTCGTTGCTGTCGCTCCAGAGCTTTCCCGGAACCGCGGCGTAGACCACATCGGAATTTGCCGGATCAACGATGATCTTGGCGATATGCTCCGATTCTTTCAGTCCGGAGTTCGCCCAGGTCTCCCCGGCGTCGGTAGACAGGTATATTCCGTCGCCGACAGAAACGCTGTTCCGCGTCCATGACTCGCCCGTCCCGACCCAGACCCTCTTCGGGTTCTTCCGATCTATCGTTACCGCCCCGATTGATTGAACCGGCTCCTTGTCGAATACAGGCTTGAACGTGGTTCCCCCGTTCACAGATTTCCACACACCGCCGCTTGCGGCGGCGACAAAAATCGTCAGCCGGTTTCCGTCGTGGATCGCGTCAAGGGCGGCAACCCTGCCGCTCATCGCCGCCGAACCGATGTTGCGGGCACCCAGGCCGGAGATGGCCTCGGCATCGAACTGTGCTCCCTTTGGTTTTTGGACGCCCTGTGATTCGGATTGCGGTGCAATGCCGATCAGGGCACAGAGTGCGACTGCATGAAAGAGACTTGCATTCGTCATTGTCATGGGTTTCAAATTCCCTTCATGTGTCAGTACGGGGAGTTCAAAGCGAGAATTCGTGCGTATGGGACCCGGAAGCGTTCAGTGTGATTCCCACCGCCGCTAATGAGGCGCGGTCGCCAGAGCCGGCTTCATGAACCTGTCGGCTTCGATAGGCAGGTTGGCTTCGATCCTTTCGTAGACAATCTTCCATTTAGACTGGCTCCCCTTCACGTTCCCTTCAATGGAGTAGGGTAAATACCACCCCGCAACCTCTTTGAACTCGCTCGGGTACATCTCGTAGTACCGGAAAGCCCCCCGGACGTTTCGCTCGATTTCGATCTTGATCGGGACGTAGTATTCCTCGTCGAGATAGAAGTACTGCACGTCACCGTTCTTCAGCGTCACTTTCAGTTTGTAGGCATCTGTGCCTTCCACCTGGTCCTTTCCTACATATTCGACCTTGTTCCCTTTCTCCGCGTAGTTCACGAGGGGGCCGTCAAAATCCGAATCCTCGATTATCCCTTTCAATTCCTCCTCTTCGAGCGGTTCCGGATCTTTCTTCCCTCCCCACGGGTCGATTTTCCACCCGGTCGTCCCGTCGTACGCCGTTACGCCCGTCAGCCCCTGTGTGGAGTTCTCTTCCCGGACCATGTTCGGGCGCCTGTTCAACTGAAGGAGAGCCGTTACATATCCCCCGTCCCCGTAGTATTTCCCCGACATGCGGAGAGTCCTGACGGCGACCAGTTTTTCACTCCCCCCTATCGCTTTCAGGTATTTTCCCACAAGTTCGTCGGCACTTTGTGCCGCCATGCTGCCGGCAGAGATCGCCAGGCCGAAGAGTACAATCCATGCGGTTCGCGTATTACCCTCCTCGAATGTGTGTTTCGGGACAACGACTGGATGTACCGCGTGGCCTGGTGCAAAGCCGACGCGCCCTTTCGGGTACAGCAATCAGCGGGTATCGAATTTAGGAACTGGCGGTGAAACAGTCAATACGGTGGCGGCTCAAGATACCTCGGACCTGAATGCCCCTCAGACCTGCCAGAGGGTGAGCCGGACCTAGTGAGGTACTTGGAAGGCAGCCGAAATTCCCTTGACGCCGGCGATCTGCGAAATCTCCGCATCCATCACGGCTTCCATCACTTCCAGGGCGATTCCGTGGAACTTCTCTCCCAAGATCGCCAGAACACCTCCGTGGATATCTGTGACGATCACCTTGATACGCTCTTCCAGCGGTTTCAGAATCCGTTCTTGGTCCTTGAGAAGATCATTCCAGTTGATTACTTTGCTCCCACGCATGGCGACGGTCCTCCGTTGGGCGAATGACTTGCCGGTCACTTCACTGCAGAGTACTACTCGCCATTTCTTTTGCCAGGACCCAAATTCAACTAACTTCAGAACATCCGTACTATTGGCGGTAGCGATTACTTTATATCAAAATGGATTTTATGAACTTACCGACAAGACCTCGATTGAGGAGCTTATATGATAGACTTTTCAGTCGGCTGGCAGTGGAACGACAGTACCAACGACCAGATATCGATAATTCATTTGCTGTCTCAGGTTCCGGAATTGCGCTCGTGTTTTTTCTTCTTTTTTCTGGTTCTGGCGTCTGCCAAACCACATTCGTTTCTATCCCGAAGGAATCATCACACCTTTATCATTTGGACTTCGGGCGTAACTTCTTTTCCACGGCGGATGCCGAGAAGACCGAACGCACTCAATACTATGACTTGCTGAAAGAACTTGAAGCCAAAAAGGGAAACATCGCTACTTCCGCCAGCGGATTGCTTAAAACCTTGCAGCTCTATGATTCGGTCTTGGTGCAATTCATGCTCCATGATACTTATCTCTATCTTCGTTATGCAGTGAATACACAGGACGAACAGAGCGAGGAAGAGAGTTCAATAATGGAAGCCGAGTTTGCCGAACGAACTGCATTCCTTCAGCAGGAGTTGATGCAATTGGACAGCAGGCTCTTCGACAGATTGCGGAAGGAACAGCCTGGTCTCAATGCCTATTCGTTCGAGGTGGAATCGGCTCACCGCAGCCAGCCGTATACACTTTCGCTAAATGAAGAGGAAATCCTCAGCATGTCGTCGCCGTTGACAAGTGATTGGCAATACAAACTCTACCAAACCTTGCTTGCCCGCGGTTCCTATGGATCGGTCGTGACCTCGAACGGGACGTTGGATGCGCGCGAAGATCGCAGGACGATTGCCGCCGATACCGACCGAACCGTCCGTGAGGCGGGATTCAGAAGCCTCTATTGGATTCCACAGCGTACTTCTACCGGGGCACATTAATCACATCCGAAAAAATAACATATCCAATACCTCAATACGCTGATAGCTGCTCCTATGAGTATGAGAACCAAGACCTGAAAAGGGAATCGAAGTTTAGCAGAGGTAAATTTGAATCAAATGTAGAGTACAATTATGATCACGATCTGGTCCAAAGCGAAACATATCACGCCGCAAGGTGATCAGCAGTCCGACAAGTTGATGAGAGTCAATGTGACCATTACCATCAAGAGGTAATCTTGAAATTACTGATTTGCTCTCTCGTCCTATCATCCTGGGTCATATCTTGTTCTTACTCCCAGACGATGATTGTCGGAAGACTTGTTGGCGTGGACCCCGCCATAGCCGATTCCGTGAATATTGCTTTCAAAGACGGGACGGGGGATACCGTCTATTCTCAGACCCATTTGTCCCGAATGAATACATTCAGTTTGTCCAGTCGAGAAACGGGTGGACTCCTTCTGGATGTTACATGTCCCGGTTTCAACCCGGCACAGGCTGCAATTCTGACCATAGGATCAACATTTGACACTGTGGAAGTCCAATTAAATCCTGTCTCGAAACGCCATGAAGAAAGCAGGATTACGTTTCTTGATTCAACTTCGTTAGTGGCCAGATTCGCCATGTTGCACATGAAATCGCGTTACCGGTTGAATGTTCGATATCCAAATGAGCGCAACAGGTTCCTGGAGACGGGTGGAGACATGGAAACCTTCAAGGTCGATTGGACAGACGATGCCAGATTCACAACCAAAGGACTTCTGCAGGAAGAGGAACCAATTCTGCGTCAAGAGTTGATCATGCAGTACATTGAGATAAACGTGTTGTCACCCCAAGGTGCGTCAAAGGACAGTCTCAAGAAATGGATTCCTGAAGTTCCGCCGGAATCTCCAGTGTGGTGTTATCATCTGAATCTGTACGACTTGGTCCCCGACTATTTCGGGCACTCCAATGATTGGACTTGGTACTTAGATGAGATGATCGCAAAGAGTTCGGGCAGGCAGTTCCGCGCAAAGCTGTTGGCAGATCGCGCCCAACTGGCCTTGGCCTATCGTGATACTACTACTTTTATGCAAAAGCTGAAGGTACTCACCAGTGACTACTCCGATACAAAATGGGCAGCCGAGACCTACCGGTTGATCCATCCATTCCTCAGGACCGGGGAAAAGGTGCCGCTCTTCAACGTAAGATCGATTGACGATACGCTAGTCTGTATTTCATCGACAAAGATGATTGGGAAGGTCTATTTGATTGATTTCTGGGGAACATGGTGCGGTCCATGCATTGCAGAAATGCCGTATCTTCACAAAGCATATGAACGTTTCAAAGGGAAGGGTTTTACGATTGTGAGCATTGCGCTTGACGAAGTCGTAAATGTCGAGAGATTTCGTAGGCACAAATGGCACATGGCCTGGCTCAATGCATGCGTTGGGAATGACCGTCAAAACGCAACAATCTTAGCTTTTGGGGTACCCCACTATCCATTTCCAATTCTTGTTGACTCGAAGGGAATAATTGTGGCTCTGGAAGATGAATTGAGGGGAGATCGGCTGGAACAAACTCTGGAGAAATATGTAGACCCAATGCAATGGCAGCGAAAGGAGTTGTTGGTTCAGCATCTGAATGACATCTGCACACAAACCAAACAACAAGGCAAGGAATCCGCGCTACTGCGTTTCCTTCCAATTGAAAGGCAGGACCATATACGCCAGGTGATCCTCAACGGCGAATTCGACCAGGCCAATGCACTGATGGAAGAGAGTCAAACACAGATATCACTTTTTGCTGACGCGAAGATCCGAACTATGGATATCGAGTTCAGTTTCTCTGCTCCGGATGCAAAAGAGGTTTTTCTGGCTGGAAGTTTCAATGGATGGAGCCTATCAGCAGACAGGCTCAAAAAAAAGAGAAATGGTACCTGGACAATTACGAAGACTCTTTCAACTGGAATTCATTGTTATAAGTTCGTTGCTGACGGTAAGTGGTTTATCGATCCGCTGAACACGAAGAAATACCATAACGGGTATGGGGACGAGAACTCAGTGGTTGTTGTTTCTATGCGAGCAAACTAGCGTTGCGTGTTGCAGATATGGATTTGTAACCTAATCTTAGGAAGGCTGCTCTGACGTAGTCCAGGGAGTACAACCGCTGCGAGTGAGCCGCGTCAGGCGGCAGCTTCTTAATCTTCGGAGAAAGTCGGGGAGCAGAAGATGGCCCTACCTCAGAATAGCCAGAAGTGGCTCAAACGCAAGGCCCGGAAGGGGTTTCGGGGATATCCAATGGCAACCGTTGCGTTCTATGGCCCTGATGACAAACGGGCTACCAAAGTCGCGGTTGGCATAATCACTCACGGGGATAATGTAGAATTCATGGAACGATGGTTCTCAGACGAGAGTGATGTGCGGATTGATCCTGCGATTACTCAGAGGGTTGTGGCATTCATCACCGAACATGGCGTGAAGACGGTCGGGTATGCTGATCAGATTATAGGATGTCCCCATGAAGAAGGTGTAGACTATCCAGAGGGAGCAGCCTGTCCCAAGTGTCCATTCTGGGCAGGTCGTGATCGGTGGACAGGCCAGCCGGTCAATTAAGTAAAGGACCGAGCGCGGCTCAACCAGCTGCTGAACCTGGCGGAAGGTGACTTGCCCATCGATTCCAAGAATCATTATTACAGGACTCCAGGCGGGGGGTGCTGTGGGGTGCTTTGCTGTTTCCGGTACAGATCTCTTCGCCGGGGTGGCCGATGGCGGTGTCTTTCTCTCCCCTTCAACTCGCATCATTTGCGGTGCAGAAGTTCAGTTCCAATTCGATGCAGCCCAAGTGGACGACCGTATCTGAAACCAACAATTATGGTTTTTATGTGCAGATAGGTTCCGGATCACTGTTTCTTCAGATTGTGGTTTTCGTACGTTTGCGATACCTTTGGACGCACGCCACAGTCCGAGAGGCTCCACATGAACCCGATTCCATCGTTCAACCCGAATGCCGCACGGGTGTTCGCCTTCGCACTCATTCCCTTGCTCCTGTCACCACAAACCTCGGCCCAGCCGTCGACAATCAGCGAGTCGATCCAGGTTTTCCGGACGTATCCGTTCTCCGATCCTGATCCGGTGGCACGGATCAGTAACATCTATCCGTATTTCCGGTTTCAGGGGTACAGCAACCGGCCTGTCAACCGTCCCTGGACGATCATCACACTGGAGAACCCATACATCCGCGTTCTTGTCGCTCCCGGCGTAGGCGGAAAAATCCTGGGGGCGTTCGAGAAATCGAGCGGGAGGGCATTCATCTATTACAATCACGTGATGAAATTCCGCGAGATCGCCATGCGGGGGCCCTGGACCTCCGGCGGGATCGAGTTCAACTTCGGCGATATCGGGCATGCGCCCACGACGGCGACGCCGGTCGATTACGTCACAAGGAAGAACCCGGACGGGAGCGTGAGCTGCATCGTGGGGGCGCTTGACCTCCCGTCACGGACCGAATGGCGTGTGGAGATCAGACTCCCCGCCGACAAGGCTCTGTTTGAAACACGCTCTTACTGGTTCAATCCGACGGACGTGAGCACTTCATTCTATCACTGGATGAATGCGGCGGCCGATGCGGATTCGACACTCCAGCTGATTTATCCGGGGAAGGCGTATATCGGGCACGGGGGGGAGCCCTCGCAGTGGCCAATCGGTCCGGACGGCCGGGATCTCTCGTACTACAGGGACAATGCGTTCGGGTCGTACAAATCATATCATGTGCTGGGCGTGTACACGGATTTCTTCGGTGCGCGCTGGGGGGAATTCGGCATGATACACTGGGCGCGCTACACGGACAAGCCGGGGAAGAAACTCTGGATCTGGGGACTCTCACGAGAGGGAGAGATCTGGAAGGATCTGCTGACAGACACCGCACTGGGGAATTCGCAGTACGTGGAAATCCAATCGGGCCTCCACTTCAACCAGGCAATAATGCAGAGCAGCAGGACCCCATTCAAGCACATGCAATTTCTTCCCGCCTCCTCCGAACGGTTTACGGAGACCTGGTTTCCATTCAAAGGGGTGGGAGGGGTCACGCGGGCCACGCCCGACGGCGTGCTGTATGTCCGGTCGACGGAGGGAAAACTCCACTTCAGCTTCTGTCCTACCTGCGAATTCCGCGGTCCTGTATCGGTCCGGGTTCAGGGCGGAGCCACACGATCACGTACGGTGTCGCTCTTGCCGCTCCAGACCATGGAGGACTCTATCACCATTGCTGACCCTCGGGCGCGTTTTGAGATCAACGTCGGCTCACTGATTCGCTACGCAAGCACGGATGACAGTGAGCGTGTGCTTCAACGCCCGATCGCGTCGGCTCAACCGTTTGACTGGAATTCTTCTTACGGACAATCAATCGATGCACGCGAGCGGGCGCGGCAGCGGGATTACGAAGGGGCGCTCACTGCATATCGCCTGTCACTTGGAAAGGACCCGACATTTCTGCCGAGTCTTGCCGGTGCGGCGGAACTTTTCTACAGGCGGATGGATTACGATTCGTCGTTCATGTATGCCCGCCGCGGGCTCGCGATCGACGAGTATGACCCGGAATCGAACTATTTTTATGGCCTGTCCGCACGGAAGCTGAACAGGAACTACGATGCAAAAGACGGTTTCGGCCTTGCCTCACAATCGCGCGAGTACCGCCCGGCGGCCGATCTCCAGCTCGCAGAAATGGCATTTGCTGCGGGAGACTGGAGTGAAGCCGAAGTGTACGGAACCAGATGCCTGACTGACGATGGATCAAACACGGGGGGAGCACAGCTCATGGCGGTGCTGTACCGCCACACGGGGGACACAGCCGGGGCGATGCGCATCCTGGGTGATATGATCGGCCGGGACCCGTTGAGCCACTT
>Ga0182021_10005725_pt1 | contig 14757 bp, 10 predicted proteins | sample 612E3MmetaG_FD_120493 | JGI IMG/M metagenome (GOLD analysis project Ga0182021, IMG submission 120493) | Permafrost microbial communities from Stordalen Mire, Sweden - 612E3M metaG (Illumina Assembly) | ecosystem: Environmental > Terrestrial > Soil > Wetlands > Permafrost | place: Sweden... | reverse complement strand
TTCGACTTCATGACGTCGGTGACGAAGGAGATTGCCGGACTTTATAAAGTCGATGGCGTCTTCAGCAATCGCTGGTCGGGCTCCGGCATGTGCTACTGCGAGCATTGCCGGGAGAACTTTCACGCTGCCAGCGGCATGGATCTGCCGCGCACCCTCAATCCGCACGACCCCGCGCGCCGCGCCTACATGGGGTGGCGCCAGGAGCGCCTGTTCGAACTCTGGCGGCTGTGGGACGGGGAGATCCGCAAAATCAACCCCGCCGCGCGCTACATCCCCAACTCGGGCGGCGGCGCGACCTCCGAGCTCGACATGAAGACCGTCGGCGAACTGGCGCCCATCCTGTTCGCCGACCGCCAGGCGCGCAGCGGCGTCACGCCCCCCTGGGCCAACGGAAAGAACGGCAAGGAGTACCGCTCCACCATGGGCGCGAAACCCATCGGCGGCATATTCAGCGTGGGCGTGGAAGAGCCGTACCGCTGGAAAGACTCGGTGCAGAGCGCGCCCGAAATCCGCCTGTGGGTGCTGGACGGAATCGCCAACGGCTTGCGCCCGTGGTTCACCAAATTCGCCGGCTCACTGAACGACCGCCGCTGGCTGAAGGTGGTGGAAGATCTGTACGGCTGGCACTATCGCAATGAGCGCTACCTGCGAAATGAGCGCCCGCTGGCGCGCGTCGCCATGGTCTACTCGCAGCAGACCTCGCACTTTTACGGCGGCCAGCAGGCGCGCCAAAAAGTGGAGGACCACACGCTCGGTTACTACCAGGCGCTGATCGAAGCCCGCATTCCTTTCGAGATGGTGCACGACCGGCTGCTCGACGCGGCGCACGCCGATCAATTCAAGGTGCTGATCTTCCCCAACATCGCCGCGCTCTCCACGGGGCAGTGCACGCAAATCCGCGATTACGTGCGGCGCGGCGGCAGCATCGTGGCCACCCACGAAACTTCGCTCTACGACGAGTGGGGCGAGCGCCGCGCGGATTTCGGGCTGGCCGATCTCTTCGGCGCATCGTTCGGTGGCGCCACGGATGCCCGCATGCAGAACTCGTACCTGCGTTTGGAAAGCGACCCGGCCACGGGCAAACGGCATCCCCTGCTGGCCGGACTGGAGGATACCGGCCGCATCATCAACGGCGTGTCGCGCGTCCACACCAAGACTATCGGGTCTTATGACTACCCGCCGCTCACGCTGATTCCGTCCTACCCCGACCTGCCGATGGAAGAGGTATTCCCGCGAATTCCGAAGACCGATATCCCCGAAGTCTACCTACGGGAAATCGGTAAGGGCCGCGTCGTTACTTCCCCTGGGATATCGACCGCACGTTCTGGGAAGTCCTCTCGGTGGACCATGCAAAGCTGCTGCGCAATGCCGTCGATTGGGCCGCCAACGAGGCTCCGCCGGTCACCGTGACCGGTCCGGGCGTGCTGGATGTGACCATATGGAGGCAGGCATCGTCCCTGACGGTCCACTTAGTCAATCTGACCAACCCGATGATGATGAAGGGTCCGCTGCGCGAGTTTCTCCCCACGCCGCCGCAAAAAGTCTTGGTGCGTTTGCCGGATGGCACGAAGGCGAAGAAGGTGCAACTGCTGGTAAGCGGCGCGACACCGTCCGTGCGGGCAGCGAACGGCGGCATCAGCCTGACGATTTCGTCGATCGTGGATCACGAGGTGATTGCGATCGACCTGTAGGCGCTGCACATTTCCTGGAGAAACCTGCATACGACAGGACACTATTCCAGGTGGGACAGACCATCGCCTTTTGTGGTCTGTCGTGCCTCGCTCAACTACGATGCCCTTCACCCGCAGACACTTGCCCCACTGGATTCCAGAGGAGACCGCCGTTTTTGTTACGTGGCGCCTTGCCGGCTCCCTTCCGCCCCGAACGGAGATTCCCGTCCCGGACAGACCATCGCCTTCTGCGGTCTGTCACGGCTCGCTGAAGCACGGCTATTTGACAGACGACAAAAAACGATCGTCTGTCCCACCTGCTTTCCTTCGGCAAGACGAGCGACTTGACCGCGTGCAGTGCGGTCCCGTCTGGCTGCGGGATTCGCGAGTCGCTTGCGTGGTGGTGGACGCTCTCCTATATGGTGAGACGGTTCGCCGGTTCTACGAGCTCCACTCGTGGGTCGTCATGCCCAATCACGTCCACGCAATCCTCGAACCGCACACCGCAATGCCCACCATCATGCGATGGCTCAAGGGTAGAACCAGCCGCGTGGCCAACCAGATTCTGGGCCGCACCGGGACCCCATTCTGGCAAGACGAGTCTTTCGACCATTGGGTACGATCCGCCGAGGAACTCCAGGATTTGATCGAATACGTGGAAAACAATCCGGTCAAGGCCGGCATGGTCGAAGCTAAAGAGCATTGGCGATGGTCAAGCGCGGGCTGGTTGACAGACGACAAAAGGCGATCGTCTGTCCCACTTCTGTCACTTCACCGCACGATATAATCGGGTGAAATGCCCGAAATCCGCCACTCCGTGTGCGCCTTGGACTGCCCGGACTGCTGCTCGCTGGTGCTGACCGTGCAGGACGGGCAGGCTACCAGGCTGCGCGGCAATCCGGAGCACCCCGTGACGCGCGGCTTTCTGTGCGGCAAAGTGGCGCAATATCTGGAACGCGAGTATCACCCCGAACGCCTCCTCTATCCACAGCGCCGCGTGGGAGCCAAGAGCGCGGGACGCTTCGAACGCATCACGTGGGATTGCGCGCTGGACACCATCGCCGAGCGCCTGCGCGCGGTGGCGCGCGAGTTCGGACCTGAGGCCATTCTGCCGTACAGTTACAAGGGCACCATGGGGCTGCTCAACGATGGCGGCATGGATCGGCGTTTCTTTCACCGGCTGGGCGCTTCGCGGCTCGACCGCACCATCTGCTCCTCGGCCGGCGCCTTCGGCCTGACGCAGGCGTTGGGCGTGCGCTACGGCACCGAGCCGGAGCAGTTCCGCCATTCCAAGCTGATCCTGGCCTGGGGCGCCAACATTCTCGGCACCAACGTCCACCTGTGGCCCTTCATCATGGAAGCGCGGCGCCATGGGGCCAAGCTGTACACCATCGACCCCAACCGCAATCGCACCGGCGCGGCCGGCGACAAGCATTTCTTCATCAATCCGGGCAGCGATATCGCGCTGGCCCTTGCCATGATGCACGTCATCATTGGTGAAGACCTGCACGATGCCGATTACGTGGCGCGCTACACGGAGGGTTTCGACGGGCTGCGCGAACGGGTGCGCGCCTGGACGCCGCGGCGCGCCGCGGAACTCACCGGCATCGCCGCCGATGAGATCGTGCAGTTGGCGCGCGAGTACGCCACCACGCGGCCTGCCGCCATCCGGCTGAACTACGGCGTGCAGCGTAGCGAGCGCGGGGCCACGAGTGTGCGCTCGATCGCTCTGCTGCCCGTGCTGACGGGGAGTTGGAAAGAGGTGGGCGGCGGCCTGCAACTCTCCACCTCGCAGGCGTTCCACCTGAATCGCGCCGGCCTGGAGCGGGCCGACCTGCAGCAGGCGGCGCTGGGCCGCGAGGCGCGCCTGGTCAACATGTCGCTCCTGGGGCAGGCGCTGACCACGCTGGACACGCTCGACGGGCCGCCGGTGAAGGCGCTGGTGGTCTACAACTCCAACCCCGCCGCCATCGCCCCCAACCAGAACGCCGTGCTGCGCGGCCTGCGCCGCGAGGATCTGTTCACCGTGGTGCTGGAGCAGTTCCAGACGGACACCGCGGACTACGCCGATATCGTGCTCCCTGCGACCACGTTCCTGGAGCACACCGACCTGTACCTGGCGTACGGCCACTATTACCTGCAAATGGCGCGGCCGGCGCTGGCCGCCCCGGGCGAGACCAAGAGCAACGTCGAGGTATTCCGCCTGCTGGCCGGGCGCATGGGCTTCGACGAACCCTGCTTCGCGGATACCGACGACGACATGATCCGCACCCTGCTGGATTCGCCGCACCCATTCCTGAAGGACATCACGCTGGAGCGGCTGGAGCGCGAACATTCCGTGCGCCTCAACGTTGCCCCGGACGGCGCGCCCTTCCTGCCTTTCGCCGAGGGCAACTTCGGCACGCCCGATGGAAAGTGCCACTTCGACGCCGCGTCACTCGACTACCAGCCGCCGGTGGAGAGCCGGCATGGCGACGCGGCGCTGCGCGGCAAGTTTCCGCTGGAGTTGATCTCGCCGAAGCACGACGACAGCATGAACTCCACCTTCGGCCATCGCGGCAGCGTGGATCTGGCAACCGCCGCGCTGCACTTGAGCGCGACCGATGCCGAAGCGCGCGGCATACGCCATGGCGGCCAGGTGCGCGTGTATAACGACCGCGGCGACTGCCTGCTGACGGCCAGCGTGGATGGGCGGGTGCCGCCCGGCGTGGTATCGGCGCCCGCCGTGCGCTGGGCCAAGCGCGCTCCTGACCAGCGCAACATCAACGCGCTGACCAGCGATCGTCTCACCGATTTCGGTGGCGGTCCCACCTTTTACAGTTGCCTGGTACAAGTAGAGAGATGCGGAGACTGATGACACACAAATTGTTGACTGAGCGCCGCGCCGCAGTGCGCCTGTGCTGCTCGCTGATCCTGATGGCGCTGGTACTGGCGCCCACAGGGTGCAAGAAGAAGAAAGTGCGCGTCGGGGCCACCGATGAAGACACGCCGAAGATGATGAGCGTTCTCAACATGGGCGATCCCAAAGTGGAGCCCCAGTTGATTAAGGGCCTCCATGGCATCGAGGCCTCCGCCTGGCGCTGGACCGAGAAACAGTTCACGGTGGCGCTGCGCCCGCCGTTCGGCTCCGGCCAGAAGGGGGCAAGACTGACCGTGAAACTGACGGTTCCGCCCGTGGCCATCGAGAAGCTGAAGAACGTGTCGCTCTCGGCAACCGCCGGAGGCAGCGCGCTTCCCCCCGAAACGTATACCACGGCCGGCGATTATATCTACGTCCGCGAGATCCCGGCGAGCCTGCTCACGGGAGATTCGCTGCGCGTGGATTTCCAGTTGGATAAGGCCATGGCGCCGAGCGGCGCCGATATACGCGAACTGGGGATCATCGTGTTGAACATCGGCCTGGAAAGCAAGTGAGCCCGGCGCGGGAGCGGCGCTCCCCCACCCTGGCGAGCGCCGTTTTCTGGCTGGCGCCCCCGCTGCTCTGCCTGGTGCTCTACTGGCGCGGCTTCACGGCGTGGTTCCGCGCCGACGATTTCGCCTGGTTGGGAACCGGCCTCTACATCCAGAACTTCCACGATTTTCTGGTGGCGATCTTCGCGCCGCAGGCCCAGGGGACCATCCGGCCGCTCAGCGAGCGCGTGTTTTTCATGCTGGGATTCAGCCTCTTCGGGCTGGACGCGCTGCCCTTCAAGATGGTCGTGTTCGCCACCCAGTTCGCCAACCTGGCGCTGGTGGCCTCCATCGGGGCGCGGCTCACCGGACTGCGCTGGGCGGGGTTTTTCGCCGCCATTTTCTGGGTGCTCAACAGTTCGGGCATCGAGCCCCTCGGCTGGTGCTGCGTCTACAACCAGGTGATGTGCGGCTTCTTCCTGCTGCTGGCCTTTCACTTCCTGTTGCGCTATGTGGAGACCGGCGAGCGCCGCTACAACCTGTTCCAGTGGGCCGCATTCCTGCTGGGATTCGGCGCCTTGGAACTGAACGTGGTCTATCCGGCGATCGCGGCTGCCTACACGCTGCTCTGTGTGCCGGCCAAGGGAAAAGACAGGCCGGGAGGCCTGTCCTACCTGCCCATGTTTGCCGTCTCCATCGCCTACGCGCTGGCGCACAACGCCGTGGCGCCGGCGTGGAAGACCGGCGGCTACGCCATGCACTTCACCGGCGCCATGTTCCGTACGCTGGGCAAATACTGGACCTGGTCGGTAGGCCCCACCTTCCTGTTCACGCCCTACTACCTCCCCAAGTGGCTGCTGCCCGCGGGAATCGCCGTGGTCTCCGCCGGCCTGCTCGGGTTTCTGGCGTGGAAGCTGCGCGCTGGCAGACGTGCCGCCCTTTTTTGTCTGGTCTGGTATCTGGCCGTGCTGGCTCCAGTGCTGCCTTTGCGCGACCACCAGACCGAATACTACGTGTTCCTGCCCTCGATCGGGCTCTGCTGGCTGGGCGGCTGGGCCGCCGTTTCGGGCTGGCGCGCCGGAGTGCGCGGGCGCGCCGCCGTCATCGCGCTGGCCGCCATCTACGCCCTGATGGGAGTCCCCACGCTGCTCGCCGCCTCGCAATGGAATCACGCCATCACCATGCGCGTGCGCAACCTGGTGGAAGGCGTGGCGGGCGTCCACGAACGCTATCCCTCGAAGTCCATTTTGCTCGAAGGCGTGGATACCGATCTGTTTTGGAACGGCGTGCTGGACCGCCCCTTCCGTCTGTTCGGTCTGGACCACATCTACCTGGCCCCGGGCAGCGGCAAGCGCATCGCTTCGCATCCCGACCTGGGCAATATCGACGATTATATCCTCCCCGCCGGCGTGGTCGCCCAGGCGCTCCAGCGCGAGGAGTTGGTGGTCTACGACGTGCGCGGCCGGCGCCTGCGCAACATCACGGCCATCTATGCCGCGCTGCCGGGGGAAAGCGGGCTCCCCCTGCGCGTGGATGCCGCCAGCCCGCTCTCCTCCTACCTGCTGGGTCCGGAGTGGTACCCCAGCGATGGCGACCATCGTTGGATGCCGCGCCGCGCCGCGCTGCGCATGGGCGCACCGTCAACGCCCGGCCAGAAGCTCTATCTGCGCGGCTCCTGCCCCGACGAACAACTCAGGGCGGGATCTCTTCCCGTGACCGTAACGGTGGAAGACGTGACACTGCCCGCCACGGCGATCCGGCCCGGAGAGAATGCGTTCGAGCTTGTGTTCGCGCTGCCCGATTCGGTGGTGGGGAAGGCGGAGATGCGCGTGACGGTGGAAGTGGGGAGGGTGATCCGCCCGGCCAGCGATCCGCGGGATCTGGGCCTGGTCTTCGGCACGTTCGAAGTGCGGTAGCTTCACCCCAGCCGCATCCTCTGGACACGGTCGAAGGATCCTGAAAGAATGAGTACGGTCCCAAATCGTGCATCCCCGGTGGGCCATCTTGTTCAACTACAGGAGAGCGTTCTCATGAATTCAAGCCAATCGAGCAAGGGCGCCGTATCCCGGCGCGCCGTTGTTGCCGCCGGCCTGGCGCCGCTGTTGGTGCCGCGCCACGTATTGGGAGGCGCGGGCTACCAGGCGCCCAGCGACAAACTCCGGATCGCCTGCGTGGGCGTCGGCGGCGTGGGCCAGGACTATGTGGCGGGCTGCGCGGACGAAGAGATCGTGGCCCTTTGCGACCTCGACCACGAGTTCTCCGCGCCGGCCTTCAGGCTCTATCCCAGAGCCAGGATTTACAAAGACTTCCGGCAGATGTTCGACAAGGAGCAGAAGAACTTCGACGCGCTGATCGTCGCCACGCCGGATCACTGGCATTCTCACCTGGTGTTGGCGGGCCTGGCGATGAACAAGCATATTTACTGCGCCAAGCCGATGACGCGCACCCTCGCCGAGGCGCGTAGGGTGAAGGCGGCCGTGCTTGCCTCCAAGGTCACCACCAAGGCCAGCATACAGGATTCCCGCGCCTCCCCTTCCCGCGCCACCACGGAGTTGCTGTTGACCGGGGCCATCGGGCCGATCCGGGAAGTGCACTACTGGACCGGCACGCACAGCCCCAGCGGGTTGGCCAGACCGTCGGAGATCCAGGCGCCGCCCGAGGGGATGAACTGGGACCAGTGGTGTGGCCCATCGCCGGCGCGGCCGTACCACAAGCTCTACCATTACGGCAGTTGGCGCCCCTGGTGGGATTTCGGCACCGGCAACGTGGGCGACGTCAGTTGCCACGCGCTTCACGTGTTCCACGAGGAACTCGGCATGGGGGCGCCGGACTGGATCGCGGCCGACGCCTGCCAGTCCTTCTCACCGGCAGGCACCGTGGAGAACAGCGAGTGCGCCAGCATCGCCAACTACATCCAGTGGCACTTTCCGGCCCGTGGCAAACACCCGGAGATGATGGCCTACTTCTACGATGGCGGTTTGCAGCCGCCCCGGCCTCTGAGCATGCCTCCCGATGTGGGGATGCCGGGCAGGGGCATGATGTTCGTCGGCGACAAGGGCGTGCAGGTTTCCGCGTTCTATGGCGGCAGTCCATCGCTGCCCGACCATCTCTCACCCAAGCCCGGCCAGCAGTTCCGAGGACTCCCCGGCGGCTGGCTCCTGCCCGAGAGCCGCTTCAAGGACTTCCAGCAGCCCGAACCATACCTGCCCCGGTGCGAGCGGCCGGATCACTACAAGGAGTGGATACGGGCGTGCAAAGCCGGCAAGAAATCGATCACGCCCGTCGAGTTCGCCTGCGATCTCACCGAATTCGCCTTGCTCGGAGCCCTGACGCTGCGCCGGTACAGCACGCCCGGCGTGCGCGGCGCGGGGGGGTGGGGGGCATCCGGCCGATCGGACTCCGCGATCGTGTGGATTCCCGCGTCCAATGACGGCCATGTGCACGACCCCGTGGCGCGCCCCCCAGCCGGCGTCGGCACGGGAGCGGTCTACTGGCGAACTTCCAACGTCCTCCGCTGGAACGCGGAAGCCGGAAGAATCACCAACGACGAAGTGGCCAACCGCCTGGTTGACACGCCCTACCGCAAGGAGTGGGACTACAAGGTGTAGGCCGCGCCCGGCGCGCAGGCCTACGCCGGCTGGGAGACTTTCGGGATGCGCTCCAGAAGATCCTTGAGCTCGTCCCGGCTCTCCACGCCGATGGAAAAGGCGTGGACCGCATCCTTGTTCACGGCGAAGCGCAACGCCTCGTCCACCCTGTCGCGCAACTGGCCCTCGCCGAGGATCTTCATGCCGACCACGCCCTTGCCGTTGGCTTTTAGCTCGGCGAGGAGCGGCAACACCTGCTCGACCGGGGCATCCATACGGACCCCGGCGGGATTGATCCGGCACAGGCAGAGGTCGAGCCAAGGGCTCTTGGCAGCCACTTTCATGGCCTCCACGGAATGGCAACTGATGCCGACCGCCCTCACCTTCCCGGCCTGCTTGGCTGCCGATAGCGCATCCATTGCGCCCCTGTCCAACTCGTCCCACTGCGGGCTCATCCGGGAGTGGAGCAGCACGACGTCGATGTAGTCCGTCCCCATCTCCAGCAGGTAGCGATCCAGGGTTGTCTTCATCTGTTCGGCGGTGTGAGCAGAGGTCTTGGTCTGGATGGTGACCTTCTCGCGCGGCATCTTTTTCAGATTCAGGGCGGCCTTGACGGCGGCGTGGCTGCCGTAGGTATCGGCATTATCCCAGAAGAAGACGCCGTTGTCGAAGGCGTACCACCAGAGGTCCGCCAGGCCGCTGGCGCCGAGCTTGCGCATCTGGTTGGAGCTGGCGCCCCCGCCGAAGGTGCCGGCGCCGAGGGCCAGGCGCGACACTTTCACTTTGGTGGGTCCGATCTCAAAGACGTCGCTGGCGCGCCGCACCTGCGCCGGCCATGCGTTCAGCGGTATCGCCGCCGCCGACCCGAAGGCCAAAGACCGTCTGAGAAAGTCACGTCGATTCGTTCGAGCCATTGGTTCTCCCGCAACTGCAAGTCAGAGTAACACGGAAACCGTCGCGCCGGTCAGGGCGCCAGCACCAGAGCGTGCGCAGCCTGTCGCGCGCCGCCGCGCTGGACCGCGGGCGCCAGACCTTTGATCTTTTTCGTCATGACAGCCGCCGCCTTGCCGCCGTCCGAGCCGGCTGCGTGGCATGTTGCGCAGACGGGCTTCGCGCCGGTGAGCATGTCGGCGCCGGCCCGCTGGGTGCCGTGGCTGGAGTGGCACGCCGAGCAGCCTGCCATTTCACTGCTAGTGAAAACCCGCGCGTGGCGGCTCTGTTGGAACAACGCCGCGATCTCGCCGTGACAGGCGCCGCACTTGGCGGCAAGGTGCGACGGGTGCGCGGGCGACTGTGGGTCGTCCACCGCGCGGATGTTGTGGACGCCGTGGCAATCGACGCAATTCGCCGCCTTCTTATTCCCCCCGGCGAGTTTCGCGCCGTGGATACTCTTGCGATACAGAGCCAGTTGATCGGTGCGCTGTCCCGGCTTGTACTTGTGGATGAAGGCGGCGTCGCCGTGGCAGCGCCCGCAGTATTCCGGCGTGTCCTCGCGCGTGACGCGGACCTTGAAGCCTCGGCTGGCGTTCATGGACAGGTTCGGATCGTCCTCTCGCGGGTCGCCGCCATGGCAATCGGCGCAACTGATTCCATACTTGTAATGGATGTCGTCCTTGAAGACGATGCTCGTGCCTTCCTCCACGCTGTGGCATTCAAAGCACGAGTCCTTGGCGGCCCAAACGCTGAAGGCGGTCAGCGGGATCAGAAGCACCGCCAGGAAATGCATTCTTGTGGCGAACATGGGGTTGAACAGCAGTCTACTTCGCCGCGCCGGACAAAGTCAATGAGATTTTCAGGCCGTATAATCCTGAACAGGGATCCGTGGAGCGGGCGTCTCGCCTGCCATGCCGGTATTCGTACCGGCATTTTCGAAGAACGTCGGTAAGGACGCCGGCGTGGCAACCGGGGTACCCTCTGGGTCTGGTCGCTCCACGGATGCAGCCCGATGATCAGTCGGGCGTACATAAGGCCCGCTATTTAGGCCGCACACCGCTAGATCGCCCGGGTGTAAGTGAAAAACGTGTAGACGAACCCGCTTGTCTTTCCCGCCTGCTTCAGATAGGAGCCGGGGACCAGGCTGCCTACACCCATTTCGAGAGTGTTCTTCCGGGTCGGGGTCCAGGTGAATTGGGCATCCACACCCTCGCCCACGTGATTGCCGGTGGCCTTGTTGTCGAACACGGTGCGGACGTTGCCGGAGTTATACAGTCCGTCTTGGGTGGTGGCCAGCCACACGTCGCGAAAATTGACCTTCACGGTCCACCGGTTCGCCGGGTGGAAGTCCGCTCCCGCGCGCCACTGCCCGATATTGCGCCAGGCGTACAGTCCGGCCAGGCCGTTCTGGGGCTGGTTGAGTCCGTACAGGAAGTCGAAGGCCTGGTGGTGCCCGTCTTTTCGTCCGTCATCGCCGGACGCCCACAGAAAATCGCTGTTGGGATGCAGCCTCCATGGGCCGTGCGGCGCCGTCCAACCGCCGCCGGCCACATAGCCGAAGGCTTGCACCGTGTCGTTGCCGTAGGCGCCGCCTTCCCTGGCGGCTTCGCCGGCATAATCGAATCCGCCTGGGAGTTTGCCTACCAGGCGCAATCCGCCGATCAGCGTTTGCTGATGGCCCGATACTCCGTCCTTGCCCTTCACGTTTAGCGCGGTTCTGGCCATGAAGTAGGGCTCGATCTGTCCATCCTTGATCAGCTTTCCGATAGTGGCATAAGCGACATAGAAATGTTCGCCCGGCTTGTGCCGGTCCATGCGATTGACGTCGTACAATAGCGGCGATCCACCCAACACATCGAGCTTCAGTTGGGAGGTCGTGATAGTTGCGCGGACGATCTCGAAGGTCTTGGTTACATTGCTCCAGTCACCGGTCCCCACCAGACGCCCCGTGCCCAGCGTCAGTTCCTGGCGTCCCACGCGGACCCTCACGCCGTTGCCCTTAAGCTTGCCTGCTTGCACGTAGGCCTGGCGGAAATCCATGGGATCGGCCAGCGAGGCGGCAGGGGTCACCTTATAAAACTCGGCGCGCGCGTCCTGCCCTTCCGCATAGAAACTCAACCAGGACGCAGGCTGGAAGGCGACGCCCAGGCGAATGCGCGTCAGCACATAGGAACCGGCGGGCGTCAGGGCGAAGTCCACCCCTTGCCCCGACTCCCAACGCGCGCGCACAGATCCCTGAACCTTGAGGGTGCGCGCCAGATAATTCGTCAGTCCGTGCGGACTTTCCGCCGCCGGAGGTACGGCGTTCTGCGCGCTTCCCCTGCCGTCGAAGAAGTGGGCTACGGCGACGAAGAGACACAGGGCAGCCAAACGACGAAGACTCATGTTCAACGCTGCTTCAACGCTGGCCGCGCCGCGGCAAGAACAACTCTCAGTCCGCCTTCGGCACTTTCCCGGCGAGGGCCTTGCTGAGAGCGACGGGGTCCACGCCGTCCTTCGAAATGGCGTACCCGCCGATGTACTTGCCCTGGCGAAACACGCACAGGCGCCCGAGGTACTGATCGGTAAACTGGAAGGCTTCGTCGGCGATGGTGGCCGGGGTGGTCGCGCCGAACCGCTTGCGCAGTTGCTCCATGATGGCGGCAGCCGACTGCGGCGTGGCTTCCAGCACCACGAAGGCCTTGCCGAAGTCGTATTGCGCCGCATATCCGCGCTTCAAAATGCGGATGCCCAGCACACTCTCCGGCACCAGGCGGAGGCCCTGCCGCTGCTCGGCCGGGAACCACGCCAGCGGAGCCGGCAGCGAAGTGCTCCCCGGAATGATCTTTTCAAACGCCGCCGTCCATGCCTGCAAGACGGTCGTGTAATCGCCTTCGGGGTTGGCGCCGATTTCCAGGTAGTACTGGCCCTTGACGAAGAAGGCGCGCCGCGGAACGATCTGGCCGTTCATGCCGATCTTCTGGGTGGGCACACGCCCGTCCACGTTGGCGGTGAACATACCATACGCGGAATCGGGGTCGCCGAAATCGGAGAGATCGATGACCAGGGTGACCTCCCCCTTCTTGCAGGTGACGCCCGTCATCTTCAGGAAACCGTAAACCAGGTAACCTTCCGCGTTCCCGTCCATGTACTCGAACAGGTTTTGCGACTCGTAGGAGCGCTCGGGGCCGGCCTGCGACCAGCCCGGCACAAGGTTGCACGCCGGAACGGGCGCCTGGCCGGCCGCGGCCAGCACGCCGCTGGCGGTCAAAGCCAATATCAGGCAGCCGATCACTGCGCTAACCAGAGAATTGCGGCGAGTAGACATGGGGATCTCCACGTGACAGAACACGAAATCTTAACCGGGAATCTGAGTTTTGGACTCCCGGCTCCTAATCAGTATAACCCGCTTGGTGGGGCATGCTTTAGCCTGCCAACGCCCCACACGGCCAACGATCTTCTAGTGTTCTCCGGGCGGCGGGGCGCTGGCGTCGCCCCTGCCGGGCAGCTTCCAGCCATCGAACGCCGGGCCGTTCTGGAAGAACTTGGCGTCCTTGCTGAGAGGTCCGGTTGCGTACTTCGCATTGGCCTGGCCGAAGATCTTTCCCGCCCGCAGCGTCTCGTCGTGAATCTTGGTCACCAACTCCCAGTACCGCGGGTCGGTCTGCGGGAATCCCGAGAACTGGCTCAGATCGTTGTTGCCGGGGATGACGACATCAATACCGGGCACCGACGCGATGTCATAGGCATTCGCCACGGCGGTGGGCGTCTCAAGCATGACCACCACCAGCATGTTGTCGTTGACCGTCTTGGCGTAGTCGATCCCGTTGATGCCCCAGATCGCGCGCGCCTGGCCCTGGCCGGAACTGCGCCGCGCCACCGGCGGATACCGCGCCCACTTGGCGGCTTCCCGCGCCCGGTCCACATCGTCCACCGTGGGGATAACGATGCCCAGGGCGCCGATATCGGTGGCATGCTGAATATGCCATTCCTGCGCGTCCGCCAGCCGGATCATGGGAATTGCGGCGACATGCGGACACGCCGCGATCATCTGCTCGATGTCCCTGAACTCCAGCGTGCTGTGCTGCATTTCGAACCAGGTGTAATCGTAATGCTTGGCCGCTTCGCAATAGCCTTTGATATCCATCGTCGATTGCGTGAAGCTGAAGACCTGCTTGCCTTCCAGAATCTTCTGCTTGGCCGTGTTATACAGTTTGGGTTTCGCGGCGGCCTGCCCTTGCGCCGCCACCGGGACGCTCAGCAGCGCGACGGCCAAAAACGAACCGGCCACCCGTCTCATCGATGAACTTCTCGTCATTAACATGCACTCCTTTTCGAGACTTACCTAGCGCTCCCTGACGGTCGCGGCTCTGAAAGCGCATCGGAGCCGCGACCGTCAGGGAGCGCTAGCCTGAGATTGTACTCACTCCGGCCCGGCTGTATCAGGCGTAGGCAGCGAGTTCCTTCTCCGACGGACGCAGGCTGCCCAGGTTCGGCGGCAGATCCCGCATCGGGCCGCGCCACTCCAGCATGCGGTCCACGTCGGCGTGCAGCCGGTACTTCTTCTGCACGTCGGCGATCTTGGCGCCCACCACATCGATCTTGGCCAGATCGAATTGCCCCAGGCCGCCCTGGTAGGAGTAGTTGAGATAGCCCGGCCAACTGGCATCGATTCCCATGCACTCCAGGCCCACGCGATCCACCGCCAGGAAATCCGTCGAGGCCAAGGCGATGCGACTCGGCACCGGGGTGCCCGATACCGGACCGTTCCCCTCCATGCCCTCGTATCCGTCCACGATCCCCACGCCCCAGTTGTGCATCATCTTCTGCACCGCCAGGTACATGTTGTAGTTGCCCGCCCGTATGCCCACGTGGAACTTGCGCTTCTCGCTGTCGCCCCAAGGCCGTTTCTCTCCCGGAGGCGGAGGCAGCGGCGCGCCCAGCACCACGTTCTTGATCGACAGGGTGGCTACCACCATGTTGTGCGTCTTCATCACCCCCGAGGAAATCAGGAAAGCGTCGGGGTCCACGAAGCGCGCGCCCAGCCGGATGGGGAGGGGGTGCATGTCATAGTCCATCCCAAGCATCAGCTCGTAGCGGTCCGGAGTCTCGCTGGGATTTTCCAGCTTGATGTCGAGGGGCTTGTGATCGGCGAAGATCTTGCCCCAGCCGAGTTCGTCGGTGGCCTGCTTGGCCTT
>Ga0182021_10005724_pt1 | contig 14758 bp, 13 predicted proteins | sample 612E3MmetaG_FD_120493 | JGI IMG/M metagenome (GOLD analysis project Ga0182021, IMG submission 120493) | Permafrost microbial communities from Stordalen Mire, Sweden - 612E3M metaG (Illumina Assembly) | ecosystem: Environmental > Terrestrial > Soil > Wetlands > Permafrost | place: Sweden... | reverse complement strand
GTCCCGTGACGGGTGTCCACGAAAAAGTATAGGGACTTGTTCCTCCGATGGGTGCTGCCAAAAGCTGGGAGGATGCCCCCGCACAGATTGAGCCGGGGGTGGCTGTTGCGACAACATAAACTGCATTTCCTGACAGGACGCGGATCGTAGCATTTCGCTGATGAACAGGAGTGCCATTCGGACCTTTTGCAAAAAATTGAGCCTAGTAATCCCCCAGCGGAACGTTTCCGGTCAGTTTTACCCTTGCAGGCAGGGAACCCGGGAAAGTTGTTATCCTGTTACCGGAGGGAAATGTGATTGCAATTGTTCCTGAACCCGGCACAGGAAAAACCGTACCCGAAAGAAGAACAGTATCCGTATAAAGTTTTACTTCCGGAATGGAAATGCTGAAGAGGGCACTGTCGAGGGCAGTAAAAAGCGTATCCAGGGTATGATCGATGGCCATGGCAAAATCGGGGAAATAAGCTGTAGTACTCATAAAGGCTCCGTTCCTGAAATCGGTCCAGCCAGCCATGGCGGTTTTTTTATTTGAATAGATCCCGTTATAATCGCCCTGGTAAAGCGGGTCTCCTCCTCCCCCGCAAGTCGGACAATCAATTTTCATTTTTGCATTTGAGATCTTTTGATTGGTGATAAAAGTTGCACCCCCGTCGGCAGAATAGGAGGCATAGATACAGGCGCTGTCATGTGTAGGCGTATCCCGGGTGTCCATCCACTGAACATAGAGGTGTCCATTGTCTTTGTCACACCAGATACCGGGATGCCATTGGTTATTGTTTTGCGTGCCGGCATCATCGTTCACTATTTTTGCTGCCGACCAGGTGGTTCCTCCGTCATCGGAATAGCGGCTCCAGATATCAGGCTTGTTTCCATCTCCGGGAGGATCGTTTGATGCATAAACCAGGTACAATCTTCCGCGGTGAGGGCCATAACTGTTATCAGCCGCGATCATCGGGTAAGGGCGGGTACGCATACCGAAGACAGAATTCCTGCCATTCACATCTGTTCCCACATAATTGGAAAATTGTTGCGCCGACATCTGGGTAAATGTAAGTCCCCCGTCGTGCGAACGGTAAAAGGTATAGACAGATGCAAACGAGGTTCCGGAATTTGTAACCACATAAACGGAACCGCCCTGGATGTTGTTATCGGGGCCCACGCAAACCATCATCCCGGGAATACTCTGGGTGGCCGGGGCAAATGTGCTTGTGTAGGTCGCTCCGTGATCCGTGCTCCTGGAAAAGTTACCTGCTCCGTTGTTGGTCATGCATGCATATACATTGTTTGCATTGGGACCATTTGTCTGATCACAGGCAATCCAGCATTTGTCGTTCCCGGAAAGAGCAGTAATACCAGGTCCCCAGGTTATGCCGTTATCGGACGATTTAATGATTTTTACCCCCAGGATGGTGGTTGTTCCAAATAAGTTTGCATAGAAAAGATTTCCCAGGCTGTCATATGCTACCACCGGATCACCCTGCATCGTGGAACCAAAATTGGGAACGACCGATTCCCAATCGAGCCCATTTTCCGAATGGTGCCCTACGTTGGTATTGTACGCAGTGAAATACCATACAGGGATCGCTGGATTGGCCGTCATATTGCTTTCTCCAAAATCAATTCCCAGGTTAAAATTGTCCCAGTTATTAATCGTTATTACCGTTGAGGTTGTGAAATTGTTTCCCGGTGCCAAAATTTTATTCCACATTGAACGGGGCAGCTGATCAAGGTTGGGATTATCCCCATTCTGGGAAAAAAGATGCAGGGAAATCAAACAGAATCCGAAAATGACCGAAAAAACAGGGATCCGGATTGTCTGTCCTAAAAAAGTAACCATCTTCATATTTACTATTTATCCGGATTAATCTTAACAACTAATATACAAACATATAAAAAAAACTGCATGTTTGCAAGAATATTCATTTTTATACAGGCATTATTTTTAATTTTAACGTTGAATCACAAGGGATATTTTTTGTTTTATGTAACCCGGGGCTCCTATTAACGTCTAAGTCACAAAATGAAGTTTCAGGACGACAACCATTACATCGGGAGAGTGTTAAGCGGAGACGTTTCGGCCTATGCTTCCCTGGTAACGAAACATAAAAACCTGGTTTTTTCAATCGTCCTGAAGATCGTAAGTAACCGGGAGGACGCAGAAGAGATCTCACAGGATGTTTTTCTTAAGGCCTACCAGGCGCTGAGCACCTTTGAAAGAAAATCGAAATTCTCCACATGGCTATACAGGATTGCATACAATGCGGCTATATCGAAGACACGGAAAAAAAAGGTTGAAATGGTTGCGATAGAAGAAACGGTCATTACAAATTATTCGACAGATGAGATCGGGAGGAACATGAATGACCTGGATGAGAATGATCGCCCGTTGATCCTTGAGAAAGCGCTGTTGCGATTGCCGGAAGAAGATAACCTGCTGATCACCCTGTTTTATAAAAATGAAAATTCAATTGAAGACATCAGCGGGATCACTGGTTTATCGGCTTCGAATGTTAAGGTAAGGCTCCACCGGATACGTAAAAAACTATATGAGGAGATGAACGGGATGTTAAAAAGGAATTGATAAAAACTGAAACAATCGTATCTTTGTAATTGAAATGGAAAAAGAAGATTTTTTATCGGATGATTTATTAAAGGATCTTTTCAGGAAACAATCCTGGGAAAATCCCGGAGAAGGTTTTACAGAAGGTGTCATGGAGCAGATCCTGAAGGCGCCTGAAGCTGTTCCGGCGAAAAAACCCTTCTATCTCATCCTCCGTTCATCCTGGCCGTATGTTATTCTTTTCCTTGTTACCGTGATATTCCTCATGACTTCTGATCTTCCGTATACCGATTATATTCCCGGTAAAGAATACTTCACAAAAAATCTTCTTCCCTATTTTGGTTCCTTGTTTTCAGGATTCAGGCCCCTGTTTTCAAATATCAAGACCATTTCAATCCCCCTGATGATTATTCTTGCATGCGGCTTGCTGGTCGGTTTTGATCATTTCTTTTTCCGCAAGCCGGGTGTAAGGCATCAAACCACACGGTAAAATGATCCCGCAGGAGATCGCAGATTCCCTGGTAAACTATTTTTCCCGTACCCGGAATGTTTCAATTAACATCCTGAAAGTTTCCTCTCTTTCCGGTGGTTGCATCAATCATGTTCACAGGCTGGAAACCAACCTCGGTGATTTCTGCATCAAGTATAACCTTCGTGACCGTTTCCCGGAAATGTTTACCTGTGAGGCCGATGGGCTTGCATTGTTGAAAAGCGCCGGTGAAATTCATGTTCCGGGCGTCATTTGCACAGGTGAAGCCGGATCGTTTGATTATATTTTACTGGAATTCATTGAGCAGGGCAGAAAGCGTTCTTCTTTCATGCAGGATTTCGGGCGATTCCTGGCCAGGCTGCACAGGCATACTGCAGGGTATTTCGGTCACGAACTTGACAACTATATGGGATCGCTTCCGCAGAGCAATAAAAAACATACTACATGGAATTCATTTTTCGTGGAAGAACGATTGAAAAGACAGGTTTCTCTGGCGAATGCCTATTTTTCTTCTGCTGACTTTTCTGCATTTGAAAGATTGTATGCCCGGCTGGATGAACTGTTGCCGGCTGAGCCACCCGCTTTGCTTCATGGCGATCTCTGGGGGGGAAATTACATGGTTGCACATGACGGCAATGCCTGCCTGATCGATCCGGCTGTTTACTATGGTCACCGCGAAGTTGACATTGCCATGACCATGCTTTTCGGCGGATTTGATGAAAATTTCTATGCTTCGTACCGGGAAGAATATCCCCTTGAAAAAGGATGGCGGAAACGGATGGATATTTTTAAACTTTATCCTTTACTGATTCATCTGAATTTATTCGGATCCGGGTATCTTGGATCCGTTACCGGTATCATCCGGAGATTCTGAAGGTCAGTTATTCTGATGTTTTTCGAGCCACAACTGTTTGAAATTCTTTTCGGCAAATTTCGGCAGCTCTCTCCGTGGGCCCCACCATTTTTTGAAGTACATCCTGAAGGCCCTGTTTTTCATACCGGCTCCTGCCTTGTCAATCATCCATCTTCTCAGCATCACCATTTTCCAGCCTTTCATCATGAATTTCCAGGCCGATTTCGCATATCCTTTTTTTACCGTTTCATTCCGGTTATACAAAAGCAATTCATGAAGCGGGATGTGCATGGAGCAAACTTCAGTACATTTTCCACAGAGTGAACAGGCATAGCTTAAGTGATTGTAATCTTTCAGGCCCAAATAATGCGGCGAGATCACCGAACCGATCGGTCCTGAATAAACCGCACCGTAAGTATAGCCACCTATGCTCCGGTAGATCGGGCAGGCGTTCAGGCAGGCCCCGCAACGGATGCAGGCCAGGGCCTGGCGCTGTTCCGTGTGTTTGAGCACCTCCGTACGCCGGTTGTCGATGAGAATGACATACATCTCTTCCGGACCATCAGGTTCCCCATTTTGCTTCGGTCCAAAAACGAGATTGTTGTATGCGGTGATGAGCTGCCCAGTACCATAAGTAGCCAGCAAGGGGAGAAACAGGTCGAGGTCATCCAGGGAGGGAATTATTTTTTCAATCCCGACAACGGCAATGTGTATCTTCGGGAAGGCATAGCAAAGCAATCCGTTTCCTTCATTTTCGGTCAGCACCAGTGCGCCGGCATCTGCTACCAGGAAATTTCCACCGGTAATCCCAACATCGGCACGAATAAATTTAATCCTCAGCTGCTCCCTTACAAACCGGGCAATATCTTCAGGGGTGCTGTGCAGGGGAGTTCCGAATTTTTCATTGAAAAGCAGCGCTACATCTTCTTTCGACTTATGCATGGCCGGGGTGAGGATGTGGTAAGGTTTTTCACCGGCCAGCTGAACGATAAATTCCCCAAGGTCGGTTTCAACGACTTCGTACTTATGTTTCTGGAGCATCTCATTGATCTCGAGTTCCTCGGAGAGCATTGTTTTTTGCTTGACAATGAGGTGGGCTTTGGCCTTTTTGATGATGGAAAGGATCTCCTTCTGGGCATCTTTTTCTGAGGGAGCCCAGATGACTTTACCTCCGCGTTTTACAAAGTTGGTTTCAAATTCAACGAGGTAGCGGTCGAGGTTGCTCAGGACTTTATGTTTCCGCATAGCAGCCCGCCGGCGTGCGAGTTCAAGGTCGGAGAATTGTTGTTTTCCCGTAATTACTTTTTCATCGTACCTTCCAATATTAAAATCCAGCCGCCTGCGGTGCTCCGGGTTAAATGAACGCTTTTCAGCATCGGCAAGGAATTTATCAAGTATACTCGACATACAGGACGTTTAAATTACTTGAGAGGTACAGGTATCTTCTGAACCCTTCGCTCATGTCTTCCTCCTTCAAAATCCGTTGTAAAGAAAATCTTTACCAGGTTCAGTGCTTCTTCGGGTGAAATAAAACGAGCCGGAAGGGCAATGATGTTGGCATCGTTGTGCAACCGGGATAACCTTGCAATTTCATCCGTCCAACATACAGCCGACCGGACCAGGGGGTATTTATTGGCAACGATCGACACTCCGTTGCCGCTTCCGCAGAGGATGATTCCCATTGAATAGATTCCGTCGTTTATCGCTTTTGCCAATGGATGAATAAAATCAGGATAATCGACACTTTCTTCTGAAAATGTGCCAAAGTCCCTGAAACGATATCCACCGGATGACAGCTTCTCCATCAGATCCGCTTTTAACCTGAATCCGGCATGATCACATCCTATTGGAATATCCTGGCTAAAGTCAAACATTGTTAATAAACATATTTACAAAAGTAATCATAATTTCGTCGGAGATGAATTTGTTGCCGGACACATGAAATGAATTCATAAAATTGAGTATTAGGTATTTTCATTTCCATTCCGGTTTTTATTTCATTTCTCATGTTATGTTTGCCAGAAGATTTAACACGTTCAAAGAAATCTGTATTATCAATAGGTATCTCTAAATCAATTTCTTAAAATTTTAACAAGGGATTGTTTATAACTACGTAACTTTGTTAAAAAATTCTGACAACTTAATGCTTCTTTCAAAAACTCATCGTCAAACAGAAATATTTTCATTTTAAAAAGAAAATATTAACAATTTATACAATAAAATTCCGGAGTAAAAAATGAACAACTTATCAACAAACAAAATTATTAACAGCTTGTTATTAACCTATTATTTTACTAATTTTCAGAATCATACAACATTATAACTTGCGTTCAGGTGTTAATCAAATAAGTGTAACGTAAAATAAAAATTCCGGACAAGAATAACATCAACAGAATTAACACCTATCATTATAACAGATATAAATTTTAAAGATTTATTATTATTATTATGAATTCAAAAATTCATATAAAAGATAAGAAAAACGAATCAAACCTGAAATTTATAGAAGAGATAAACAGGTTAAAGAAAGAGAAGAACGCGATCATACTCGCACATTTTTATCAGGTACCGGAAATTCAGGACCTGGCTGATTTTGTCGGTGATAGTCTCGGTTTATCCCAGGAGGCGTTTAAGACAAATGCCAATATCATTGTTTTTGCAGGTGTTCATTTTATGGCTGAAACGGCAAAAATTCTCAATCCCGCAAAAAAAGTTTTATTGCCCGACCTGGAAGCCGGTTGTTCATTGGCAGATTCCTGTCCGGCAGGAGAATTCAGAAAATTCAAGGATATGCATCCCGGGCATATTGTAATATCTTATATCAATTGTTCGGCTGAAGTAAAAGCATTGTCGGATATTATCTGTACTTCCAGCAACGCAGTGAAGATTGTGGAGTCACTTCCGAAGGATGCAAAGATCATTTTTGCACCGGATAAAAACCTGGGAGCTTATGTAAATATGATCACTGGAAGGAATATGGTTTTATGGGAAGGAAGTTGTGAAGTGCATGACATCATAAAAACGGAAGCTGTCATTCAATTAAAGGCGGATCATCCGGGTGCAAAGCTGATTGCCCATCCCGAATGCAAGGCGGTAATTCTTCAGATGGCAGATTTCATCGGATCCACCACGGCACTGCTGAATTATACCCAGCGGGATCCTGCAAAAGAATTCATCGTGGCCACCGAAACAGGCATCCTTCATCAGATGAAGAAATCATCACCGGATAAAAAATTCTATGTTGTCCCTACCGATGAAACCTGTTCCTGCAATGATTGTCCTTATATGAAAATGAATACATTGCCGAAATTGCTAAATTGCCTGAAGAATGAATCCCCGGAAATTGTTTTATCAGAAGAATTAATGGATAAAGCAAGAAAACCGATACTGCGTATGCTTGAATTATCAAAATAACCGTTCTTACATGCGAAAACTTTTAATCATTTCCAGATCTGTTCTGCTTCTTTATTTTTTATTTTTCATTCTTAATTTTTCATTTTCCCAGGATACCACGGTAACGGTCCAAAACGGATACCAGAAATTTTATTACAAAAGCGGCGTCATTTCGAGCCAGGGCACCATGAAAAACGGGCAGCCCGATGGTTACTGGAAATCCTATTTTGAAAACGGGAAATTAAAATCGGAAGGAAACCGGAAAAATTTTGAACTCGACAGCCTCTGGATTTTTTACAACGAAAAAGGACAGCGCATCCTTGATGTAAATTACCGGAATGACAAGAAAAACGGGATCAAGACCACCTACCTTGAAAAAGAAATGATCCGGGAGATGTTTAAGAATGATGTCAAAGACGGAATTACACGTTATTATTATTCCGATGGTAAACTTAAAATGGAAATTCCTTTTGTGAAGGGCCTGGAACAAGGATTTGCCAAGGAATATTCAACGGATGGAGACATCATTACACTCATAGAATACAAGCGGGGTTTTGTAATCGACCGCCTGAAGATCAACCGGAGGGACCATAATAACCTCAAACAGGGAAGATGGTACACCTTTTATGGAAACGGAAATATCCACGTGGAAGGAAATTACCAGGATGACCTGAAAGACGGTTATTTTAAAGAATATGCAGAAAACGGCGACCTGATCAGTGTGGATAAGTATGTGAAGGATGTGAAACAGGCAGAGGCCCAGGAGATCCGGAAGCTGGATATAAAGAATGAATATTATCCCGACGGTAAGATCAAGGCCAGCGGGACCTACCGCAACGGGACCCCGGAAGGAATTTACAGGGAGTACAGTTCGGTGGGACAAATCATCCGGGCGCTGGTTTATGATATGGGAATTGTTACCGGGGAAGGAATTGTGAAGGAAGATGGCAGCCGTGACGGGCACTGGAAGGATCTTTATCCCGACGGGCAACTCAAAGCTGAAGGCGATTACAAGGAAGGGAAACCGGTTGGAGATTGGAAATTCTATTATCCTGACGGAAAACTGGAGCAAGCCGGCAAATTCACAGGTATGGGGAAATTTTCCGGAACCTGGAAATGGTATTATAACTCCGGGCAGGTGATGCGTGAAGAGGAATATGATAACGGGTTGAAAGACGGGATGCATACTGAATATGATGAGAATGGAAAGATCCTGGAGGAAGGAGAATACATCAAGGACCTGGAAGATGGTCCCTGGGTTACTACGATCGGTGATTACGTCGAACGCGGAACTTACCGGGACGGATTGAAAAACGGGAAATGGACCAGTTATCGCCTGATATTAACCAATTCAAAAACAGACAGCGTCCTTTCGTTTTCGGGTAGTTTTGTAGAAGACAATCCTGACGGAAAACATATCTATTACTGGGATAATGGGAAGGTAAAGGATGAAGGTATTTACCTGATGGGAAAAAAAGAAGGCGACTGGATCAAATACGAATATGACGGAACACCATTCCTGGTGATCACTTACAGGAATGGCATGGAAACGAAATACGACGGGGTAAAGATCAAGCAACCCCTTGAGTCGGGCGATCAATAACCACATAAGAAAACATGGACAATTACAAAAAACCGGCAGGAAACCGGAGAGGAAAACAAACGCCGGATTCCCGGAAAAAAGATTCATCTGAAAAAAGACCTTCCTATACCCGGAGAAGGGACGATGAGGATCCCCCGCGTGAAAAACGAACCTATTCTCCGGCCCGACCTTCTTCTCCCCGGAAAAGAGATGAAGATAAAAGCCAGGGAGAAAAACGGCCCTATTCTCCAACCCGACCTTCGTCAAACCGAAAAAGAGATGAAAATGAATCTCCGCGTGAAAAACGGCCCTATTCTCCACCCCGGCCTTCTTATTCCCGGAGAAGGGATGACGATGAGGCACCACGGGAAAAAAGAGATTTTTCTTCCGGTTCCAAACGGAGAACACCGGATTCGCGGTCTTCTGCCCCGAATAGAAAACCTCATCCCGGCGAAGCCACCGAAAGTGATCTGATCCGGCTGAACCGGTATCGCCAATGCAGGTATCTGTTCCCGCCGTGAAGCGGATAAACTGATCGAGGCAGGTGCCGTGCAGGTTAACGGGAAGGTTGTCACCGAACTAGGAACGAAAGTTTCAAGAACCGATAAGATTTCTTATGGCGACCAGGCGCTTTCACGTGAAAAACTCCGGTATGTCCTGCTGAACAAACCCAAAGGATTTATCACCACCACCGATGACCCTGAAAACCGGAAAACCGTGATGAACCTCATCGCACGCGCCTGCAAAGAACGCATTTACCCGGTTGGCCGCCTCGACCGGAATACAACAGGACTTCTTTTGTTCACCAATGATGGAGAAATTGCAAAACGGCTGTCGCACCCGAGATACGGAATCAAGAAGATCTATCATGTTGGCCTCGACAAGAATGTTTCGGTAGCGGATATGAAGATTATCCTTGCCGGAGTTGAACTGGAGGATGGGCTCGTGAAAGCGGATGCCATTGAGTTTGTAGGTGACGGGAAAGACAAAAAAGAGATTGGCCTTGAACTTCATACCGGGCAGAACCGCGTTGTAAGAAGGATCTTTGAAAAGCTTGGGTACAAAGTGGTGAAGCTCGACCGTGTATATTATGCGGGCCTCACAAAGAAAAACCTTCCCCGCGGTGAATGGCGCTTTCTGGAAGAGAAAGAGCTTAACATGCTTAAGATGATCGGGACGTAAGGTCAGAGATCGGAGATCAGAGGTCAGAGTGAAAGATTGCCTGCCTGCCGCAGGCAGGGAGAATTGAAAATAGAGAATTAAGGTTGGGTGAAATATTAAAATCTAATTTATGATAAAAGGGTTTGTTTTAGGAACATTGATTTTACTTTCCAGGTTTTGTTTTGCCGGCATTGATCCCAACCAGGACCTTATCCGGTCAGCCGGGGATGCAACCGTTTATCCGAACGACAACCTGGTTGTGGTTTTCGACAGCACACGGGTGGATGTCAAGGAATCAGGCCTGAGTTATGTCTGGACCCATACACTGACCAAGGTCTTAACTACCAAGGGCGCCATCGACCTGAGCGTGGTGAAGTTCGGGTATGATCCGCTGTCGGCCTATGTGGATATCAAAAAAGTAGTGATCTATAAAAAAGACGGAACCATCCGCAGCCTCGACCTGCAGAATGTACTGGATTACCCTGCACCTGCAAGGATGATCTACTGGGGTGCAAGAGAAAAGATGATAGAGGTGGGAAGACTGGACCCGGGAGATGCCATTGAAGTGATTCAGTTCAAAAAAGGATTCACCTATGCCTTGCTGGAACAGGGAGAAGATGATGACAGTAAATACATCCCCCCGATGAAAGGCCATTACTACGACATTGTCGAATTCTGGAGCGGAAACCCGGTAAAGACGAAGGTATACCAGATAGAAGTTCCCAAAGACAAACCACTGCAGTACCAGGTTTACAATGGTGAAGTGCAGTCGTCGGTATTGTTCAGGGAGGATAAAAACGTATATACATTTACCAAAAAGGATATTATTCCCTTCAAGCCAGAGCCGCATGGTGTGGCAGCATCGGATGTGGCAACCAAACTGCTTCTTTCAACAAGTCCCGACTGGTTTGCAAAATCCCGGTGGTTCTATAAAGTGAATGAAGATTTCGGCAGTTTTGATGTTACTCCGGAAGTTCAGGCCAAAGTAAACGAGATCCTGAAAGGTGCAAAAAACGAATTGGATTCCATTTCCATTCTGACCCATTGGGTGGCTGATGAAGTTCGTTATTCAGGGATTTCGATGGGTTGTGGCGAAGGCTATACACTTCACAAAGGAGCGATGACTTTCAGCGACCGTTGCGGTGTTTGCAAGGATAAGGCAGGTATGCTGATCACCATGCTGCGTGCAGCCGGGTTCAAATCATATCCCGCCATGACCATGGCCGGTTCAAGGATCGATTACATTCCCGCCGACCAGTTCAACCACAGTGTGACCATCGTAAAACTGAAAGACGGGAAATACCACTTACTCGATCCCACCTGGGTTCCTTTTGTAAGGGAATTATGGTCGAGTGCCGAACAGCAGCAGCAATACCTGATGGGTGTTCCCGAAGGTGCCGACCTGGCAACCACTCCGCTTTCGGCGCCGGAGAATCATTTCCTGAAGATCGACGGAAAATCGTCTTTATCAGCAGACGGAACCCTGACAGGAAAGCTTACAATTACCGCGGAAGGTCAGACCGATGCCGGGATCCGCGGGATGTTCCGGAACTACAACAAAACTCAATGGAACCAGAATGTGGAAAAAGAGATCCTGAAAATATCACCCCTGGCTGAAGTCACACATATTGAATACACCGATCCCATAGATTACAAATCCGGTCCGATCCGGATCACCATTGAATACAAGATCCCTGAATATGCGCTGGTTTCCGGTGACCAGGTCCTTTTTACACCGGTGTCGGCTTCCAATGTCTTTAAAAATTACCAGCCACACCTGTTCTTTGAAACCTGGATGAAAGAACGGAAATTTTCATTCCGCGACCGTTGTTCAAGGTCGGTCGAAATCAGTGAATCCATCCAGCTTCCGGGAAATTCAAAAAACATATACCTGCCGGAAGTTAAAAATAACACGGGTGATGTTTGTTCCTTTCATGGCGGATATGACTGGAAAGATCATACCTTGACATTGAACGAAAAGATCGTCCTTGGAAAACGGATCTATGACGCAAAAAACTGGCCGGAATTCCGCGATGCCGTTGTTTCACAGAATTCATTCGCAGACGATCCCGTTGTTTTCCATCTTCAGAATTAATCAAGATAAAAAGTCAATTATAATGAAAAGATTTTTCTCCATTGTACTAACCTCCATCCTCCTTCTTCCCTCCTCCATCCTCCTTTATTCCCAGGATGAAAACTATGATGCCGTTTACCTGCAGCTGAAAAAAGAATACACCCTGAATCCCGACGGCAGCATGGATTACCGGTATGTGAAAAAACAAAAACTGCAGACCTACCGGTCATTTCATAATCTATACGGAGAGACATTCATTATTTATCATCCGGATTTCCAGACCCTGAAGGTGAATGAAGTTTATACGGTCATGGCGGATGGCAAGAAGAATCCTTCTCCTGCAAATGCCTTTAATGAAGTCCTTCCCGGGTTTGCCGCCAATGCCCCCGCATACAACAAGCTGCGGGAGATGGTGATCACGCATGCCGGAACCGAACGGAATGCCGTTCTGAACCTCGATTACGTTCTGCATTCAAAAAAGGGATTTTATCCCTGCCTGATGGGAAATGAATTGTTATGCGAGGTGGAACCGGTAAAAGAACTCACATTCATTATCAGGGTTCCTTCAGGAAATAAACTGAATTATTCGGTCCTGAACAGCACAGCAACGCCGGTGGTTACTAAAGAAGGTGACTTGCAGGTTTACACCTGGAAATTTTCAAATATACCGGCGATCTCTACCGAAGACTTTCAGAAAGGCGGCAATGACCTTTACCCGCGGATCATATACAGTACGGCGAAAAACCGTTCGGACCTGTACAGGGAATTCCAGAAACAACCCGCATTTTCTTATGGTTTAAATGCCGAAATGAAAAATACGGTTGCGGCCATTTCCGCAGAAAATAAAGAAAAGACAGATGTCCTTTTAAAGCTCCAGGAAAAAGTAATCAATGAATTCCGTTTTTACCCGGTTCCGATGAAATACACGGGTTATACCTGCCGAACGCCGCAGGAAACCTGGAACAGCAATGGCGGAACGCTCATTGAAAAAGCAGTTCTCCTTACTTCGTTGCTCAAAGCGGCTGGTGTGGATGCGGATCCTGTATTCATGATCCGGAATAGTTTGTATGATGAATCCATCGGATCGCTGATGGATGTTGAGGATATCCTTGTGAAGACTGAACAAGACGGCAACGAACCGGTTTATTTATCGGTGAATAGCCTGAATCCTCAGAACCTTTTATATGGTTCTCCCGACCGAGTTTTTGTTGAATTACAACAAGGGAATGCTCTTGTGGTAAAAACCCCTTCTGTTAAAAATAAGATCAACCTGGGCGGGACTTTTGCGGTGAATGAAAAAAATCAATTATCGGGAGAACTTTCCATTTCGGAAAATAACGGGACAAATCCTTACCTGATGCTGTTCCGGGACAAGAACAAGGCAAAATCCCTTATCGGGGGAGGATTATCTTCTTCCGACCTGAAAGATCCCGACATTACAAAAACAGGAATGGATCAATCTTCTGTTGTGATCGCCGTTCAAAAAGATAAAGCCTTCCGCAGCGATTCAGATTATTACTTTCTTCAATTGCCGTTACTCACCAATGGCATTGAAAGTCTTGGCATCCACCTGTTGCCCAAAGACCGCACCACACCGCTGGAAATCTCATCCATGATGGAAGAAAGCGACGACTTTACGTTCGTGCTTCCGGATAAGATGAAACCATTTATCCCGGTTGACAAAATGGAAATAAAGAACAATGCAGGAGTCTTCTCGTTTGAAGTGAAAATAAAAGACGAAAAAGTGGTCGTTCACAAATATCTTAAACTGGAAAAACGACTGATCCCGCCAACGGAATACCCGGAATTCAAAGCCCTGCTGGATCACTGGAATGCTGACCGGTACCGGGAAGTGGTGTTGGTGAAGTAGAGGTCAGAGGTCAGAGGTCGGAAGATGGAGGATGGAAGATGGAAATTACTTCGGCATTCATTCTTTACAGAACTTTCCCAACGACGTAATGATGTTTGTCTTTACTTTTATGAAATAGACGCCGGATGTATAGTTTTGAACATTCAGATTGATTTTATTCTCCCGGGTTCCGGTTTCCGCGATCTTTTTTCCGTCCACACTATAGATTTCAACCTGTTTCTCAACACTGTTGATGTTTGTCAAATCGATTGTAAGCAACGTTGAAGCGGGATTCGGATAAACCGAAAAAGCAGAATTCCTGTGTTCATTGATTCCAAGGTATGCCGAATCATATTTCATGACTGATATTTTATTGAGGTAAGCCGAATCCACAAATGACAGGTATGGAATTCCGGAAGGATCAATTGCCAGGCTGATATAAAGAGCCCGTTCCGGTGTAAAACCCGGTGTTCCGACTGGAACCCAGTCAACACCATCAAACACCATCACTGTAGCCTTATTGGAATTTGCATCAGCTGAAAACGCCACATATAACTGATCCGTTGGACTTATTGCCATTGTGATATTCCAACCAACGGATCCTGAAAACCATTGTGGTCCGACATAAACCCATTGGGTTCCATCAAATTTCATAACAGATATCTCGTTGGCTGAGTTCTCATATTCAATATAGGGTTCACCAAATGAATTGATGACAAGTGGTTCACCGAAGGACCAATTGTTCGTGATGAAACCTGGCGTTCCAACAAACACCCAGTTGGTTCCGTCAAATTTC
>Ga0182021_10005720_pt1 | contig 14762 bp, 15 predicted proteins | sample 612E3MmetaG_FD_120493 | JGI IMG/M metagenome (GOLD analysis project Ga0182021, IMG submission 120493) | Permafrost microbial communities from Stordalen Mire, Sweden - 612E3M metaG (Illumina Assembly) | ecosystem: Environmental > Terrestrial > Soil > Wetlands > Permafrost | place: Sweden... | reverse complement strand
TGTGCGTGGCGCCGTTTCTACGCAGGTGGATCTCGACGAGCGGATCCATGGCACAGAGTCCCTGGCACCCGGTGCCGGTCACCGAGGCGCAACGACCGGCGCACTCGTCCTCCCGCGGACGGATGACAGCGAGCACGTTCGTCTGGGCCAGACCATCCTCGAAGGCCTTCAGCACTTCCCGGCTGCCCGCGGCCACGCCGCCCGTCCCCAGGCAAATGCGCACGTCGACCTCAGGGATCGTGAGCCGCGGGTTGTGCGGCACGGGCTTCGTGAGAGAGCGCTCGGCGGCACTCATGCCTCCGCCTCCACCTGAGCCGCGGACCCGGCTCCATCCCCCTCGACCCCGGCTCGGAAGGCCTTCACGACTTCCACCGCTTTCTCGGGAGTGAGCTTGCCGTGAGCGCGATCGTTGATCATGACCACGGGCGCCATCCCGCAGGCGCCGACACAGTGCACCTCTTCTATCGTGTAAAGCATGTCCTCGGTGTTCTGCCCGGCATGGATGCCCATATACTTCTCCAGCTCTTCGGAGACCCGGGTGGCGCCGGACACGTGACAGGCGGTGCCGTGACAACAGCGAATGGTGTGCTTTGCGTGCGGATGGAGCCTGAACTGGGCGTAAAAAGTGGCCACGCCGAGTGTCTGGCTCAAGGGTTCGTTGGCGGCTTCGGCCACCTGTCTCATGATGCTCTCGGGTAGGTAGCCGTAGATGGCTTGAGCACCCTGCAGAAGAGGGACCAGCGCCCCCTTTTCCCCTCTATAGTGATCCACTAGCTCTGCGAACTGCTTCTCGAGTTCCCGCTCGCCCGTGTCCCCAACCGTGGCCTTTGTCGTCATTCGCTGATTCCTCCGTAAGTCCGAGCTATTGTAGCTCGGCGTCCGTTCCGTGCCTCATACATTATGACCGGCCTGCTGCCTACTTCCTAGGTCTCCGCCCCGCGGCCTCATGGCTTGAGCGAAACTTTCTCCGGCCCGGAACGAGCTTCTGACGAAGGGAGCGGCGTGCACCTGCAGACCTAGAGCTTCACCCCGCTCCCGGTAGAGGTCGAACACAGCGGGCGGAACGTACTCCACCACGGCTAGGTGGTGTTTGGAAGGCCGCAGGTACTGACCAATCGTGACTACGCCCACACCCGCGGCCCGCACGTCCTCGAGAAGGGCGCCGACCTCCTCTTGCGTCTCCCCCAATCCGACCATGCATCCGGTCTTCACCAAACCGGTCCGGCGTGATGCTGCGTAGGCGAGAACATTCAGTGACCGCTGGTATTCAGCCTGCGGTCGCACCGTCGCGTAAAGGCGAGACACAGTCTCCAGGTTGTGATTGAACACCTCAGGCTTCTCGGCCAGCACAACCTCCAGGCTGTCGAGGCGACCGAGGAAGTCCGGTATCAGTACTTCGATGGTGGCCCCTGGGGCCCGATGGCGAATAGCCGTGATCGTAGCGGCGTAGTGGGCAGCGCCGCCATCGGCAAGGTCGTCGCGCGTCACCGAGGTCACTACCACGTGCTCCAATCCCAACGCCACCACCGCATCGGCTACGTTCGCCGGCTCTGCCGGGTCGAGCCCGGCCGGGAGACCGCTGGTGACACCACAGAAGGCACAACTACGCGTGCACACGTCGCCCAAGATAAGGAAGGCAGCGGTGCCTCGCTGGAAGCATTCGCCCAGGTTGGGGCACAGAGCGCTTTCACAGACCGTGTGCAGCGCCCGCTCGCGAAGCACGCCCTCCATCCTGTTTAGCGAGTCCGCTCTCGGGAGCGGTTTCTTCAACCATTCTGGCTTTCGCTCGGCCACGATCTCTTCCTCACTCACTCGTCCCGGCCGGCGCCGCACAGGGCCGTCCATCCCCGCTTCCAGAGGGCAGCCGTCCCTCGGCTTCCGCCATCGCAAGGCGCATCACATCCTTCAAGGGCAATCCCTCCGCCGCCGCCACCGCGGCTGCGTCCTCGTACTCAGGCGCGAGGCTCACCAGCCGCCCCTGCCACCTGCCCCACTTCACCTTGATCAATCGGCCGGCCACCGTCACCTCGACAGCGCCTCTCTCGGCTATCCGCCGAGTCATCGTCTGTCGCCGCAACCCCAAGGTGCCGGTCTCGCGGAAGATCAGTCCGACCGCTGACTCCTCTTGGCTGGCGGCAACGAGCGCGTGCAGCACCACCCCAGGGCGGTTCTTTTTCATGTGCGCGGGCACTGTCCATACGTCGAGCGCTCCCGCCTCGCGCAGGGCTCCGCAGACGTGCCCGACCACCTCGGGCGAAAGATCGTCGAGGTTGGTCTGCAGCTCCACCACCAGGTCGGTCCCGCCCGTGGCCTCCCCCGTCCGTTCGCGGCCAACCAGCGCCCGTAGCACGTTCGGTCCGCGCTCCAGTTTCATGGATCCCGCTCCGTATCCGACGGCCTCCAGGCTCATGCATGGCATTGGGCCTTGTTCCGCCCCGAGTTGGGCCACGAGAAGAGCACCCGTGGGAGTCGTCAGCTCGCGCATCTCGGGCCCACCCACGACCTCGTAGCCCTCCAACAGTCTGGTGGTCGCCGGGGCAGGTACACCCATGCGCCCGTGCGAGATCTCCACCGTGCCTCCGCCCACCGGGATAGTGCCAACCGCCACGCGTTCGATTCCAAGCGCCTCGACCAGCACGAACGTCCCCACGATGTCCACCAGCGTGTCGATCGCGCCCACTTCGTGGAAGTGGATCTCTTCGGGTGCGCAGCCGTGCACCGCGGCTTCGGTGACCGCCAGCCGGCGCACAGCCTCCACAGCCCGCCGGCGCACGGTCTCAGACGCCGAAGCAGCGGTGACGATCCGCTCCATGTCGCTCAAATGCCGCAGCGGGGGAGCCTCCTCCCCCTCGCGCACTACCACCCGGGTGCACGCCAGCCCCCACTCCACACCCCGCACGACCTCCACGGAGACCCCCGCCAGGCCCAAGCCCTCGACGCCGCTCCTGAGAGCCGTCTCGAGACCGCCGCCGGCCCGATCAGTGTCGAGCAAAGAGGCCAGGAGCATGTCGCCCGACACACCGGACCACGGGTCGAGATAGAGGATCCTGCTGCTCATGGCATCTCCCTGATTGAGGTCGCTGTTGCATTCTCGCATGCCACCTCATACACTGCAGAACGTGCGGTCTTATGACCCCGTGTCTGGGCAACCCACAATCTCCGGTGTGAGACAGTGACGCAAAGGCGACTCGCTGACTACATAGGACTGACCGTCCGCCGGCTTCGCTCAGACCGGGACTTCACCCTGCAGGCTCTGGCCGACGAGTCCGGGGTCTCAAAGAGCTACCTCGGCGACATAGAGAAAGGCCGCAAGAACCCCACTACCGACGTCATCGAAGCCATCGCCGACGCGCTGGGAGTGCCCGCCCGCGAGCTGCTCTACCACGCCGCCCTCGACGAGGAAGATCCCTTCCTGGAGCCCGAGCAACTCACCCTTGAGGACAACACCGAAGAGGATGTGGAGACTCGGGAGCTGACCCACCTGGCTCGGCGTATGAGACCCGGCGACAGGCGCTTCCTGCTCGAATTGGCCCGCAGGCTCTCCCGCTAGTAGGCGCCCAGTTCCTCCAGCCGGTCGTCGTCGATGCCGTAGTAGTGCGCGATCTCATGGATGACCGTGTGGCGAACCTGCTCTCGGATCCGTTCCTCGTCCTCTCCCACCATCGCTTCGATCGGTCTCTGATAGATGGTGATGCGATCGGGCAGGGCCATGTAGTAGCTGGTCCGCTGGGTCAGAGGCACCCCGTGGTAGAGGCCCAGTAGGCGGTACTTGTCCCCGGCCTTCATGCCTGCGTCCAGCAGCTCGTCCCGGGTCGGCCATTCCTCGATGTCCACCTGGACGTTCTCCAGCCGCTCAAGGAATTCGTTGGGCAGAGAATCGATGGCCTCCGAAACGAGGTCGGCGAAGGCGTCAAGCTCCACAGCTCACCAACCCTTTCGCCCGCAGCGCACCAAGTAGGGCGCGCGCCGCGGCCCCGCGATGGGAGACCCGGTCTTTGTCCTCGGGGATCGCCTCGGCAAGCGTCAGGCGCCAGCCTTGAGGCTGGAAGACCGGATCGTAGCCAAAGCCGTCGTTGCCTCGCGGCGCCGCGGCGATAGTGCCGTCGGTGACGCCCTCCACCTCGATACGCCGAGCACCGTCGCCCTCGACAGTCCCATCTGCCACTCCCTCCGGCAACACCAGGCACAAGCAACACACAAAGCGGCCTTCCCGGTCGGATCTGTTCCCCAGCTCGTCCAGCAGCTTGCGGACGTTCGCTTCATCGGTCGCTTGTGGACCCGCGAACCGCGCGGAGTGCACGCCGGGGCGGCCGTCCAGCGCCCTCACCTCTAACCCCGAGTCGTCGGCCAGCACCGCTGTGTGGCCCCCCATCGCAGAGAACACCGATTCGGCCTTCAGGCGGGCGTTGGCTGCGAACGTGTCACCCGTCTCTTCGGGCAGGCTGATGCCGTCCGGCATAGCATCCACGGAGAGCGCCTCTCCCAGGAGCCGGCCGAATTCTCGCGCCTTGCCGTGGTTGCTGGTGGCAAGCACGACCGCAAACGGCGCGGACACGACGCCCTCAGTTCGCGGATCCGCGCGGGTAGGCACGTGCGACAACGTCCATCTGCGCGTCCCTCACTAGGGCGATTCCTTGCTCGGCGAGTGCCAGCATTTGGTCGAACACCTCCCGTTCGAAGGGCTCGCTCTCGGCAGTGGCCTGAACCTCGATGAGGCGCCCCTTGCCGGTCATCACCACGTTCATGTCGACGTCGGCGGCGCAATCCTCTTGGTACTCCAGGTCCAACACCGGCATGCCCCCGACCACGCCCACACTCACGGCAGCGACCGAATCCGCCAGCGGCAAGGATCGCAGGGCACCGGCGTCTACTGCCCGCTTGAGCGCCAGATGCAAAGCGAGATACCCGCCGCTAACCGCCGCGCAGCGCGTTCCCCCGTCGGCCTCGATCACGTCGCAGTCGATGTAGACGGTCCGGTCGCCGAGAGCCCCAAAATCGATGACAGCCCTGAGGCTCCGCCCTATGAAACGCTGGATCTCGACGGTTCGCCCGTCCTGCCGGCCGCGTACGGCCTCCCGCGGGGTCCTCTCTCTGGTCGAACTGGGCAGCAGCGAGTACTCCGCGGTAAGCCATCCAGCGCCGCTCCCCCGCCGCCAGCCAGGCACACCAGCCACGACCTGTGCAGAGCACAGCACCCGTGTGCCGCCGAGCTCCACAAACACCGACCCGTCCGCCGTGCTCACGAAATCCGGCGTCAGCTTGAGACTGCGCATCTCCGCCGGCCCCCGTGCGCCGGTTCTGCAGTTGCTATTCATAGAGTGCCGACCTCCCTGATGGGTAGCTGCAAGAATCGGGCGCCCACTGCTCTGAACTCCTCCGGGTCGCCCGTGGCGAAGAAACGATAGTCGCCCTCTCTCCCCTGAGCATTGCCGATGCCCTTGCGCGCCAAGATCTCGCCCACCTCCCGCGCGGTCTCTTCGGCTGAGTCTATCAGGGTGACCTGCGGGCCTAGTAGGCGCCGGAGCATGTGACTGATGAGGGGGTAGTGAGTGCAACCGAGGATCACGGTGTCCACAGCCGCTTGCTTGAGCGGCGCTATGCACTCGCGCGCCGCCTGTTCGACTTCCTCAGAGAAGACGTCGCCCTCCTGGATGAGCGGCGCCAATTTGGGGCAGGGTACCGCGAACACCTCCAAACCGGCGTCCAAAGACTGGAGGGCGTTCTGGTAGGCATTCGACCGGACGGTGGCTTCGGTAGCCAGCACACCAATGCGCCGCTCTCGAGTGACCAACGCCGCCGCGCGAGCTCCGGGCATGACCACTCCCACGATGGGAGTCGAGAACGAGGCTTGCAGCTGCGACAGAGCCGCCGCGGCCGCCGAGTTGCAGGCCACGACGATCAGTTTGACCCCCAGCCGGCTCAGCGCTTCGGCCGCGGAGAACGCCAAGTGCCGGACCTCTCCCAGTCCCCTGGGTCCGTACGGGAAGTTGGCCGTGTCGCCGAGGTAGACAAAGTCCTCATGCGGCAGATTGACCAGGCATTCATGGAGAACCGTGAGCCCGCCGACCCCCGAGTCGAAGACCCCTATCGCCCGCCGGTCCGCGGTCTGCCCGCTCGTTTCACTCATCGTGCGGCGATTCTAGCAAACGGTCGGCGGCCGTCGCCCGCTGCAGCACCGCCCGGCGCACCGCCGCGTTGATCTCCGCCCCAACAAGAAGCATCAGGGCTCCCAGAAACGCCCAGAACAGCAGGATGATCACCGTGCCGATGGCGCCGTACGTGAGCCAGCGCACCTGTAGGACCGCCTGACTGACGAACCAGGACAACCCAGCAGACGCGCCGATGATGGCGCCCACCGAGAACAGCGCCCCGGGAATGATGCCGTACCACTTCTGTCTGCTGCTCGGGGCAAGGCGGTAGAAAGCGCCCAATGCGCCGACCAACAGCAGGACCACCACCGGCCAGCGCAGCACGACCCACAGCGAATGCACCACGGAATCGTACCCTGCACGCGCTCCAATCTGGTCCCCTATCCAGGAACCGAACACTAATAGAAGGATGCCGGCCGGAATGAGAACAGCCCCGGCGACGGCAAGCCCTGCAGCCATCGTCCGGCGCCTGTGCCAGGACCTGGTCTCTTCTAGCCCGTAGGCCTTGTTGACAGCCTTGATGAGAACCATGATGGCGCCGGACGCGCTCCATACGGTAAGGACTACGCCGACCGAAAGGAGAGTGGCGCTCGTTGCGCCAACCTGGGCGAATACGTTGTCCTTGATGATCTCGTAGAGTCGGCTGTTGGTAGAAATCAGATCTGCCAAGCCACCGAGTAGCCAATCGTTGAGGTGTGAAGTCGCCGGTATGTACGAGGCGAGGGCCTGCAGGAAGAGCAGGAATGGGAAGAGACTGAACAGCACGCTGTAGGCGACCTGCGACGCCAAGCCCAGACAGTCGTGCCTGTAGAGTCCTCCAGCGACTCCCTTGGTGCCTCGCAGTAGCCCGGCGCCGATGCGCCGAAGCCTAGTCGTCATCAGCCGCGGCACCGTCCAGGCGATAGCCATAGCTGGGGATCAGCGTGTTGAGGCGTGAGATGAATTGACGCTCCAGAAGCACGACAAGAGCGTTCTCGACAACCGCCGGAGAGCACGCGAGCCTCGATTGAATCTGCCTGGCAGTCAAGCCGCCACCCTCTGTTCTCAGGCACTCAAGCACCTGCCGCTGCTCTTCGCTCAACCTCAACGGGGGCGCACCATGCTGGACGCCCGGCGGCGCTGCCGACGCCCCTGACCGCGAGTCTCTATGCTGCTGAGAGGCCATCTCCGGCTTCATAGCGCCTCCTTCCAGCGGTTTGCTGCCACGGCTCTGCTTCACAGGAGCATTTCCCGCTCGCCGGCAACGTCAAACGTTCACCACATCGTCTCTGGCCCCTCCTCGGAAGAAGAAGAGCGAGATAACGATCATCACGCCGGACAGAAGCCAGATTACCGCGTACTGGCGGCCAGGGTGAAATCCCGTATGGAAGATTTGCCCGGCGATGTCGATCGCCGCACCTGCCACGAGTGGGGCCACGATGTTGGCGAAGCCCCTCATCATTGAGAACATCCCCGTGAATTGGCCGATGTGTTCCTTGGGCATCAGCCGGATCAGTATCGCGTAGGGCAGTGTTAGGACGATCGAGCCGCCCAGGCCAAAGATGGGCAGAAAGATGAAGGCCCACTTGATCTTGGGAATGAAGGCGGCCAACAGGCACCCGCCCAGATATACCCACAATCCGATGCGCATCACCCGAGCGCGACCGAATTTGTCTGCGAGGTACCCGCTCGCTATTCCGGCGATCATGTAGGTCACCCCGACTAGGCCCAAGAGAAGCGCCCCGGTCTGAGAATTGGAGTGAAGAGTGTAGATGAAATACAGCATTATGAACGGGCGGAGCCCCGCGAGGGTAGACTCCCATAGGAATGCGGCCACCATGAACCGCTGTATTGGCTTATTCTCTCGGACCGACCGGAACACTCGCCGCACTTCCCCCCATATCTTCTCGCGCGACGGCAGCAAGGACAGCTCGGGCTCGGGCTCGTGAATCTTCACCACGGTGACGTAGGTGAGCGCCATCATCAAGAAGCTGCACAGGATGAACGGAAGAGGCTCCCAGCGGTAAAAGAGCTCACCGGCTACCACCATGCCCACGAACATGCCACCCCCCCGCATGAACGACTGGTATCCCTGGACCTTCCCATGATTGCCAGGAGGAGTCACGTCTGGAAGCAGCGATTGGTACGGTGACGTGTAGAAGTGGTAGGCCGCGAAGAATACGAAGGTCGAAATGGCGATAGACACATAGCTTGGTTGGAACGGCGCCAACATCAACGAGGCCGCCATAAAGGGACCGGCGAAGATCATGAAGGGGCGCCGGCGGCCCCAGCGCTTCGTCCAGATGCGGTCGCTCAGCACCCCTACCCAAATGGGGATCAGCGAGGAGAAAATGCCCTCGCCGCCGATGGCGAACCCGATCAGGGTGGCCTTCCCGGGAGCGTTCCCGAGGATCCTGTCCAGAATGACGGGCAGGTAGGTTGTAACCAATGACAGGCCAGTGGAGAACCCAAGGGTGGGGAGCGTGAGCACGATCATCGTGCGAACGCTCATCTTCTCCCCGTTAGCCACTCGAAGCCATCCCTAGCGTCCTCTCCCCGCGAGTGGTGCCTGAGCCAGGTTTCAGACCAGGCTGGATTCTACCAAAGGGATGGCGAAGTCCGAAAGTTCGGACGCGAAAGCGGCTGAGGTGCCGCGGGCGCTCCCGGGAGCGCCCGCGGCACCTCAGCCCACCTCATTACTTGGCCGCGGCGTAGTTGGCCGCTGCGAACTCCCAATTGACGAGGTTGTTGAGGAAGGTCTCAACGTACTTCGCCCGGAGATTGCGGTAGTCGATGTAGTAGGCGTGTTCCCACACATCCACCGTCAGCAACGCGGTGATCCCGTGCTTCAGCGGCAGGTCGGCGTTGCCGGTCTTCATAACCTTGAGCGCCCCTTCTTCCACCACCAGCCATGCCCACCCGGACCCGAATTGCGACACCGCCGCCTGGGTCAGCTCTTTCTTGAAGTCGTCGAACGACCCGAATGCCTCGTCGAGGGCCTGGGCGAGTTTGCCAGTGGGCATGCCATCTCCGCCTGGTCTCATGCACTTCCAATAGAAGGCATGGTTCCACGCCTGGGCGGCGTTGTTGAAGAGAGCACCCTCGGAAGTAAGGACGATCTTCTCGAGATCTTCAGGGGTCTCGTATTCCTTGCCGTCGGCCTCGATCAGACCGTTCAGATTGGTCACGTAGGCGTTGTGATGCTTGCCGTGATGGTAGTCGAGTGTCTCCCCACTAAGGTAGGGCTCGAGCGAGTTCCGGTCATACGGCAGGTCGGGCAGCTTAAAAGCCATGTTGGTCTCCTCCCAGATACTCTCGTTCTTCACAGCCGGTGCTACCCCTGGTCGGCGCCAGCCAAACCCCGCAAGGTTTGCCTACCCGCTGAGCCCTTGCTTCCACAAGAACGAGCGCACGAGATCCGAGAGACGTGGCTCCCCACGTTCGGCCAATTCGTACGTTATCTGTACGATCGGCTTGTTGAGCGTCAGCAAGCTGCCCAGGGAGAAGGGAGTCGCGCTCACCACCACGTCCGCAGGTACCGCATTGATGGTGGACTCCAAGTCGCGCAGTTGCTGCTTGTAGTACCCCACGGCCGGAAGGATGGGGCCTAGGTGCGGGTAGTTCGCGTAAGTGTCGGCCAGCTCCCCCATCGCGTAGGGCCGAGGGTTGATGATCGATTCGGCGTCGAACTGCCTGGCTGCTTCAACCCCCGCCCCGGTGCCCATTCCACCGTGGGTCAGCGTGGGACCATCCTCCACTACCAGCACCCGTTTTCCGCGGATCATCGAGCTGTCGGAGGCGCTGATGATCGTGTCGGTCATCACGATCACAGCTGACGGATTCACTTCGCGGATGTTCGCCACCACCTGGTCGACATTTGCGGGCGCGGCCGTGTTCACCTTGCTCACCACGGCGATATCTGCCCGGCGGACGTTCATCTCGCCCGGGTGGTATGCCAACTCGTGGCCGGGCCGGAAGGGGTCCACGATCACGATCTCGAGATCGGCGGAAAGGAAGGAGAAGTCGTTGTTGCCCCCGTCCCAGATGATCACCGAGGCTTCCTTCTGAGCTTCTTCGACTATGGCCTGGTAGTCGACACCCGCCCACACTACGAGACCGCGACGGATATGCGGTTCGTAGTCCTCCCGCTCCTCCACCGTGGTCTTGTGCCGGTCCAGGTCGGACAAAGCGGCGAACCTCTGCACCCGCTGGGCAACGAGGTCCCCGTAGGGCATCGGGTGGCGGATCACGGCAGGCTGAATGCCTTGGGCCATGAGGACGCCCGCGACGAAGCGCGAGGCCGGGCTCTTGCCCGCCCCGGTGCGCGTGGCCAGCACCGAGATCACCGGGACCCTGCACTGGATAGAGGTGCTATTCGGACCGAGCAACGTGAAGTTCGCCCCCCCCGCCAGCACCCGGGAGGCTTGGTGCATCACGAAATCGTGGGAGACGTCGCTATACGCGAAGATCACGTCGTCCACCTCTTGCTTGCGGATGAGGCCGTCGAGCATGCTTTCCGGGACTATGGGGATACCCTCGGGGTACTGGGGGCCGGCAAGCTCGGCGGGGTAGCGGCGACGGTCGATGTGCGGGATCTGCGTTGCGGTGAAGGCGACGACGCGTACGTCTGGGTCATCGCGAAAGACCACATTGAAGTTGTGGAAGTCGCGACCCGCCGCCCCCATGATGACCACCCGCTTCTGCGCCACCGCCGCCCTCCTATGGTCCCTGCTTCCGCACCTGTTCCACAGAGTCTATCTCAACCACTCAAAAATGGCCGGGGCTCCTTCCGGTGGGAAGGAGCCCCGCGGTAGCAGCCCTGTAAGCCGGATTCTGTCCTGAGGCTGCTGGGAAATACCGCCCGGCCGCCAAACCACGCTGGGCGGCGCGATACTACGTCCTCGGGAGCGCCAATAGCGCCGCTATTCGCGCTCCCTGCGTCTTTCTCTTCCGCGTACCCATCGCGCCCTGACGGCCGAGCGCCATTTCCCAGCAGCCTCTTGGATAGCCATCTATCTGTGGCCGGCCGTTGCCGGACGGCTCATGCGGCCAACCCGAAGGCATCGGGCGAGCAACCCTCGAACGCCTCCCTATTCGGCCTTGCACCGGGTGGGGCTTGCCTGGCCGCCATGTCACCATGACGCCGGTGCGCTCTTACCGCACCATTTCACCTTTGCAACCGGACGAGCCGGTTTGCTGTGTAATTTCTGTGGCGCTTTCCCTGGGGTTTCCCCCGCTGGACGTTATCCAGCACCCTGCTCTATGGTGTCCGGACTTTCCTCGAAAGACCCGCATCATGCGTGCCCCCCGCGGCTATCCAGGCTGCCCCTGGAGTATAGCGCGTCTACAGGTCGTCGCCGTCCACGAGCTGCTTCGTCAACGCAGCGGCCTCAGGGATCGGAAACGACTTGGCGAAGTGACAGGCGGCCTGGTGCCCATGGCCGACTTCTTTCAGTTCCGGCTCCTGCGTCTCGCATATGGGGAACTGAGCGATGGGGCACCGGGTATGGAACCGACACCCTTCGGGGGGATCGATGGGACTGGGCACGTCTCCGTGCAGAACGATACGGACCCTCTCGTGCTGCTTCTCTGGGTCGGGCACAGGAGCGGCGGACAGCAGCGACTGCGTGTAGGGATGGTTGGGGCTGTTGTATACCTCTCTCCAGCCTCCTAGCTCCACGATCTTGCCCAGGTACATGACTGCCACGCGGTCGCAGATATGCCTGATTACCGACAGGTCGTGGGCGATGAACAGATAGGTGAGCCCAAGCTCATCCTGTAGCTCTTCCAGCAGGTTGATGATCTGCGCCTGGATGGATACGTCCAGGGCGGACACGGGCTCGTCGCAGATGATCATCTTCGGTCTGAGCATCAGGGCCCGCGCGATACCCACCCGTTGGCGCTGACCTCCAGAAAACTCGTGAGGATAGCGGTTGATGTGCTCGGGACTCAAACCGACCCTGTTCAGCATCTCCCTTGACTGAATCTCCCGCTCCTTCTTCGTGCCGATGTGGTGAATCACCAGGGGCTCAGCCATGATCTCTCCGAAGGTCATCCGGGGGTTCAGAGAGCCATAGGGATCCTGGAAGATGAACTGCACGTCGCGCCGGTAGGCCTTCAGCTGCTTGCCGCGCAGTTTGCCCACGTCGGTATCACCAAAATGGATCTTCCCAGCCGTGGGCTCCAGCAGCCTGTTGATGCACCGGCCCGTGGTCGATTTGCCACAGCCGGACTCCCCTACCAAGCCCAGAGTCTCCCCCTCGTCTACCGTGAAGGAGATGTCCTCCACCGCCTTCACCGTCTTGCTGAGGCGGGAAAGGAGCACGCCCTGGCCCACGTGGAAGTGCTTGATCAGACCTTCGACCTGCAGAAGGGCAGCCATCTAGCGACCCTCCATTGCGCAACGCGGAGATTGAGCGATGAACTGCTTGTCTGCCGAGAAGTGACATGCGGACGAGTGGCCCGGGTCGATCTCAGCAAGTGGCGGGGCCTGTGAGCGGCAGATGTCTTGAGCATAGGCGCAACGCGGGCTGAACGAGCAGCCACTCGGAAGGTTGATGAGACTGGGCGGCTGGCCCTTGATCGGGCACAGCTTCCCTTTATCGTCCACGTCGTGCCGGGGCAGGCTTTCAAGCAGCCCCCAGGCGTAGGGATGAAGCGGCCGGTAGAAGACCTCGTCGGCCGGGCCGTACTCAACCGCCTTACCCGCGTACATCACCAGCACATTGTCGGCCATGTCGGCCACCACACCCAGGTCGTGGGTGATCATCATGATGGCCGACTCCGTGCGGGCCTGGATCTCCTGCATCAGCTCCAGAATCTGAGCCTGGATGGTGACGTCCAGGGCTGTCGTGGGCTCGTCGGCAATGAGGATATCGGGACCGCAGGCGAGCGCCATGGCTATCATGGCCCTCTGCCGCATACCCCCGGAGAACTCGTGAGGATAGTCTCGAACCCTCTCTTTGGGCCTCGGTATGCCCACTCGGCCCAGCAGCTCCGCCGCGGCCGCCACAGACTCCTTACCGGTCATGTTCTTGTGGAGGCGGAGAGGCTCACCGATCTGCTTGCCGATCCGATACACCGGATTGAGTGAGGTCATGGGGTCCTGAAAGATCATGGCGATCCGATTGCCGCGCATATCGCGCTGCTCTTTCTCGCTCATCTGCAGGACACTCCTCCCCTTGAAGCGGATGTCGCCGCTCACCACCTTGCCAGGCGGCTCTGGGATAAGGCGCATGATCGAGAGCGCCGTCACCGACTTCCCGGACCCAGACTCGCCGACCATGCCAAGCGTCCGCCCCGGCTCAAGGGTGAAGCTCACCCCGTCTACGGCCTTCACCACCCCGTCTCGGGTGAAAAAGTGCACGTGCAGGTCGTCAACTTCGAGAAGCGGCGCCAACGATCACCCCTTCATCTTCACGTCGAGGGCATCGCGCAGGCCGTCACCGAGCAGCACGAAGGCCAGCACAGTGGTCAGGATGGCAAGACCAGGATAGAGCATGAGCCAGGGCGCCGAAGTCATGTAGGTCTGAGCTTCGCTCAACATCCCGCCCCATGAGGGCTTGGGTAATTGCACGCCCATGCCCAAGAAGCTCAGGGCCGCTTCGGTGAGTATGGCCCCGCCGACGCTCATCGTGGCGTAGACAATTATCGGAGCGATGGCATTCGGCATGATGTGGCGGAAAACTATCCGCGGTGTCGACGCGCCCATGGCTCGGGCGGCGTCCACGTACTCATTCTCCTTCACGAAAAGAACCGAGCCTCTGAACACCCGGGCAATGCTAGGCCACCCCAGAATGCCTATGGCGATAAAGACATTCTGGATGCCGTTCCCCAGCAGGGCCAGTAGCACGATGGCAAAGAGTATGTACGGAAAAGCGAAGAAGATGTCCGCGGTACGCATGATGATGGCATCCCACCAACCGCCGTAGTAAGCGGCGAACGCTCCCGCTATCAGACCAAGAAGAACCATGATCGCGACGGCCACAACGCCGACCATCAGCGACACCCGAGCGCCATATATCACCCTGGAGGCGATATCCCGGCCGGCGAAGTCAGTCCCAAAAGGATGAGCACTCGAGGGCGCGTTCAGCGACATCTGCGCCACGGTGGTCGTGTCGATCTCGATGGGGTTACCGAGAACTCGAGGCACCCAGAGATCGGCGCTCACCGCGATGACGATGACAAAGATGATCCAGCCCAGCGCGACCAGCGCCAACTTGTTCTTGCACAGTCGCCGCCAGGCGTCCCCGCGGAGCGTACGGCCTTTGCCGCCGAATTCCGAGATCGGCAGGGGCACGCTAGGGCCCCCAGGTCCGATAGACGGCATACCTACGCCATCTTCTGACGGCGGCTCTTTTTGCAAGCCAGTCTCTTCTCTACTTCGCCGCATGTCCGTACCTGATGCGCGGGTCCAGGAAGGCGTAGCTGACATCCACCAGCAGGTTGATCACCATCACCAAGACCACAATGATGACAACGCCTCCGGTAACGACGGGCCAGTCCCGCAGGGTGATGGCCCTGTATATCGTGAATCCCACCCCCGGCCAGTTGAACACGGCTTCCGTGAGAATAGTGCCCCCCACCATGGCGCCGAGATCCAGGCCAAGAAAGGTCACTACCGGGATCATGGCG
>Ga0182021_10005719_pt1 | contig 14764 bp, 9 predicted proteins | sample 612E3MmetaG_FD_120493 | JGI IMG/M metagenome (GOLD analysis project Ga0182021, IMG submission 120493) | Permafrost microbial communities from Stordalen Mire, Sweden - 612E3M metaG (Illumina Assembly) | ecosystem: Environmental > Terrestrial > Soil > Wetlands > Permafrost | place: Sweden... | reverse complement strand
GCACGATCAGGTTACTATCGCAACGGCATCGTCCGAGCAAGTCGATTTCAACGGTTTTCCGGTTTAAGGCACCTCGTTTCGTTGGATTAGGCTGCCTTTTTAGCCTCCTGTCGAGTGAGCCAGGAAAGCCGGACAGCCCACCGAAAGCAAAACGGCGCGCCTGATGGCGCGCTTTGACTGCGCGACGCACGGATTGCGGGTTCCGGCCGTGCTACCCGCCCTGGCCGACTATTTCAGCGGAATCTCCATTGAACTGCTGCACTGCGGCGGTTCAGTTCTGTTGGCCGCCAAATCTCGGATTCGCCGGGCGAGAAGAGGCAACCGGGATGCGCCTACCGCCGGCGCAGCACCGCCAGCACCTTCACGTGCGGACGGTCCGTCGGCTGGAGGACGTTGCCCGCCACGGGCTCACCGTCAACGCGCAAGTCCACGGCGCCCTTGCAGATCCCCGATGGGTTCTTAACCGTAATATCGTACAGCGCGCCCCGCCAGCGGCGCTTGACTGAATACCGTTTCCACTGCGCCGGAATGCAGGGGTCTATCCGGAGCCCCGCCAGGGTCGGCCGCACGCCGAGAATGTACTCCAGCCCCACCAGGTACATCCACGCCGTCCCGCCGGTCAGCCAGGAGAGCTGCGCAGTGCCATAGCGTTCGTGATCCGGTCCATAAATCCACGAGGTAAACGCGTACGGTTCGTTTCCGTAGCGGTCCGGATCCCGCCCCGACGGGTTGGGCGGCAAAACCTGCGAGAAGTACTGCCACGCCCTGTCGCCCCGGCCCAGCAGCGCTTCGGCCATGATCGCCCACATGTTGGCGTGCACAAAGATCCCACCGTTCTCGCCCGCGCCCGGCGTGTTCGACGGAACCTGAGTCTTGCCGTCGGGCATGGTCCAGAAGGCGGGGAAAAAGATCCGCAGACCGGATTCCGTGTTGAGGCGCTTGTACGCCGAGTCCATGGCCCGGGTCACGCGCTTGCGGTCGAGCGTCCCCGCGATCACGGCCCACGACTGGGTGTTGAGGAAGATCTTGGCATCCCGGTTCTGCTTCGAGCCCATGATCAGGTTATCCCCGAGGAGCCGGCGATACCAGTCGCCGTCCCAGCATTTCTTCGACTCGAGGACCCGGGTGAACCGGCGGCTGGCCGCGCGCAATTTCGCCACGTCTTTCCCGCGCCCGAGTTGTTCCGCCATTTCCGTGAGCAGGCGCGTGGCGTAGATGAACTGCTGGGCCACCATCACGCTCTGGCAGCCCGTGTAAGACACCGTGAAGATCTGCAGGAAGTCGTTCCAGTCCACAGTGAACAACTTGGGCAGACCATCCTTGCCGGTGTGTTCGGCGATGAACGTCAGGCTGCGGAGGAGATGTTCAAAGACCGACCCCTCGCCCTTGTCCAGATACGGCAGGACGCGGTTCAGGAACTCCAGGTCGCCGGACTCGGCGAGATACTGGTACACCGTAAACACGCCCCACACGGCGGCGTCGCTGCGGTTGAGATCCTTTTCTTCAGGGGACGGCTTGAGCGTTTCCGGATTGACGCCCATGGCGCAGTGGCCGTCGGCGTACATGGTGTGCAGAATCCGCTCGATCCGCTCGCGGGCATCGGCGGGAAACAACTGCGGCGCCGGCATGGCGTCTTGCATCGAATCGCGATAGCGCAAGGCCCCGGCCGTTCCGGTATGGCGGGTCGAAACCGAACGGCCCAACCGGAACGTGACGCGAATATTATAGGGCAGCCAGGTGTTCAGCATCACGTTGGCGGCCCGGTCCGGAGTCCGCACCTGGGCGCTTCCCAGGGCCCCGTCCCAGAATCGGGCGATTCCGGCCAGCGCCCGCTCGACGTCCCGCTCGGTCCGATACCGGGCCAGGATCCGCGCGCTCTCGGCGAACGTCTTGCTCACCGCGTAGCGGTAAAGCACGTGCCGGGTCTGGCCCGGGGCCAGCGCGATCGCGCTTTGCAGCGCGCCGCAGGCGTGGCGTCCGCCATCGGGAATCTCGGAATTGCGCAGGCCTCGCTCCAATCCGACCGGATTCGCTTCCGAACGGCCAAAGCCGATGAACCGGTCCCGGTCGATTTCGAAGGCCCGCACCGGGACGGTGGAGGCGAAGATGCACTGCCCCGTGAAAACACTCTGGAACGCGAAGTACAGGGACTTGATCCCGTTCAACTTCGGGTCGAACGTCAGCCGCCACTGGTTGCCGCAGACCAGGTACCACAGCGCGTCCTTGATGTATTCGTGGAGCGAGAACTCCATGTAGCTCGTCAGCTTGAGCCGGCGCGGCGACCGGCCGGTGTTGGTCAGACGGACCGACCACAACAAGACATCGTCCTCCAGCGGCGCCAGGTAAGTCACTTCCGCGCGAACCCCATTCCGCTCGGAATCGAACCGGGTGTAACCGAGCCCGTGCCGGCACTCGTACCGGTCGAGCGGCGCGCAGGTGGGGCGGAACGACGGGTTCCACACGGTCTCGCCGTCCTGAACGTAGAGGTAGAAGCCGGGGCTGTCCACGGGCAGGCCGTTGAACCGATAGCGCGTAAGTCGGCCCTCGGAAGGCTCCTTGTAGAACGCCAACCCGCCGGCCGCCTGCGACACGATCGCGTTCACGTTCCGGCCCATGAGATAGTTGATCCAGGGCGTCGGCGTATCGGGCCGGGTGATCGCATACTCCCTCGCGCGCTCGTCAAACCGTCCGTATTTCGCCATTGCCGCACTCCTTTCAGAATTCTTCGACCACCGGTTCGCCGTTCAGCCAGGCGATCATGTTGAGGACCAGGTAATTCCAGTTCTGGAAGCCGATGTTGAGCAGCGGCGCCCCATTTTCTGGCTGATAGTATTCGTGCAAGGCGCCGCTCTTCTCAAGGTCCGAGCCGAACAGCGCGATGGTCTTGTGCGCCAGTTCGCGCGCGTCCTCGACGAAGCCGTATCGGACCAGGCCGCGGAAGACCATGTAGTTCGAGATTCCCCAGATCGGACCGAGCCACGACGACGGATTGCCGGAAGCGCGCAGATTGTACATCTTCTCCAGCCGCGAGAGCGTCCGGACGCCGAACGGCGCGTTGAAGGTGCGCGAATCCCGGTAGTGCTCCTTCACCATCCGTTCCGCCTGCTCCGGCGTGGCAATTCCCGCCCACAGGGCCAGGAATCCAGACCAGACGCCGATGCGCTGGATCAGGCACGGCCAGTCCCGCGGCTGCCCGGAATGCGCGGTCCACTTCCGCAGTTCGGGCGTCGTCAGATTCAAGTCCACGCTGTAATAGAAGCCGTCGCGTTCGTCCCAGCAGTGTTCCCGGATCGCCTTCAGGAGCGCGTCAGCGTCGGCCCGGTACTGGGCAGCGACCTCGTCCAACCCCGCCCGTTCGAGCAGGTACACCAACGCGAGCAACTCCTTGTACATCAGACAATTCAGGTAAATGGAGCCGCTGCTTCGCGGGGGCCGGCCGAAGGTGCAGGGGTCGTTGTCGACGCCGATGGCGGCGTCGTTCTGCCAGAAGTAGAGGCCGCAGGCGTGGCGGTGGTGGTTGCGGTAGTTGTTCACGAAATACTGGAAGTTCATCAGGCCTTCGCGCAGCCACTCGATGTCGCCGCCGTTCTCGCGCACGATGAACGCGGCGTGCTGAACGAGGCAGGGCTTGTGCATGTTCTGCGCGTAGACGTCCGCGGGCATGGTGTTCCCGGTCCGGTTTACCCAGATGGGCACCCAACCGACGCAGGAGCTTTTTTTGGCGAACTCCAGCCAGTTGCGGATGCACCCCTGCTCGTAGACCGTCAACCGGCGGGCCTCCGCCTCGGGATCGTCCTGCCGCCGGACGATCTGGCGCAACGCCACGTCGGTCAGCCAGGAATCCCAGTCCCAAAGAATGTCGCTGTACTGGTCGCTGCCGGGCGTCAGGAAGGGGTGCCTGATCTCCCCGCCCGGCTCGCGATACATGAGCCGATAGTCCTTGCCCACGAATTGGACGATTCTCTTGACGTGCCCGGCTAACGCTGAATCCATCGTTCGGTCCTCCGTGACTTCTCTCTCATAGTCGGTTCAAAATCGGTTCGAGCGCGGGAAACAACTGCCGGTAGAGGTCATGCTTCTCGCGGTAGAAGGCGTGGCGCGCCGCGTCAGGCTCGAAGACACGGTCCTCATGCACGAAAAGGTCCACGGCCTCCCGCGCGGAGCCGAACGCGCCCGACGCGATTCCCGCCAGCATCGCGGCGCCAAGAACGCCCGCCTCGGTGATCCGCGGCCGGATAATGGGAATGCCGAAAATGTCGGCTCGGATCTGCAAGCCCTTGTCGGATTTCGATCCGCCCCCGGAGGCGATGAACCCGGTCGTATCGATGCCGAGGCCGCGCAAGGCGCCGATGCCGTGGACGAAATAGAGGGTCGCCCCCTCGATAATCGCTTTCAGGATTTCGCCGCGCGTCGTACCGGTCTTGAGCCCGACGAGCACGCCGGAGGTATCCGGGGCGTGATGCGGCGGCGGGTCAAAGTGCGGAAGCGCCAGCATCCGGGTCGGCGCGTCCGGGATTTCCGAGTACAGCGATTCATAGATGCCGGACCCGGCCGGCGGCACGTCGGCGGAAGCGAAGGTGTCGCGGAACCACTTGGTCAGCAGCCCGGCCTGGTTGTAGAGAAACGAAACGTAAAGGTCGGGCAGCACGTGATGCTCGATATTCAGGTTCTCGTGCAGCATGCGCAACGGGTCGGCGGGCTTCCGATAGATGGGCGTGATGCAGTCGAAGGAGCCCATGCCGTAGACCGCGCGGCCCGCCGCGATCCCCCCGCACCCGAGGGCATTGCAGCATTGGTCGTGTCCGCCGGAGACCACCCGGACGTTCCGCGGCAGACCCAACTCGTCGCTCATGGAGGCGGAGACGGTTCCGATAAGCGTTCCGCCGGGCACGACGCGGCCCAGCTTCCCGCGCGGCACGCCGCTCCAGGCCAGCAATTCATCCGACCAGTCGTTCTTGTCCAGATCGAACAGCAGCGTGCGGTTGGCGTGCGAGTTGTTGGTGACGGGATCGCAGCCGAGCAGGAAGGCGATCAGATCCGACCACAACAGGAAGTAGTCCGCCCGCTGGTAGATCTCCGGCCGATGGTCCCGGAGCCAGAGCAGCTTCGGCAGGGAATAATTCGGGCCCAGCAGGTTCGGATTGATGGCGTAGAATGCCTCATGCCCGAAGGTGTCCCGCAGCCGGTCCACGTGGTCCCGGCCGCGCTCGTCCACGCACAGGATGCTGTTGTCGAGCAGGTTCCGGCCCCTGGACACCGGCACGAAGGCTTCACCGAACGAACTGACCGACAGGGCCGTCACGGGATCGGTTCGTGCCGCGGCCGCGACCTCCCGGATAACCTCGCGGGTCTTATTCCAGACCGCGCGGCTGTCCAGCTCGGACCAACCGGGCGCCGGGTGGAGCATCTCGTATTCCCGGTAGGCCTGCGCCAGGCAGGATCCGTCGAGACTGAAGACGCCGGCCTTGCATCCGGTGGTGCCGAGGTCAATGCCGAGCAGGCTCATAGGCTCTTCGTTTCGTAGCCGAGGTAACGGGTGAAGGCTTCCCGCACCGCGCTCGCGACGTGCCCGGCGGTGACGCTGACGTGGTGGCGGTAGCCCTCGTGCCCGACGTACGCGAGCACGTCCTGCAGGTTCCGGATCTGGGCCACGCCGGCGCAACCGAAGAAATCCTCGGCGATCGGGTCCTTCGTGAACTCGCCTTCCCCGAGATAGCACCACAGCTTGCCATCCGTCGTCTTCGAACTGGCGAAGGTGAGCGGGGCCGGCGCGATTCGCCCGACGTTGCAGCCCCAGCCGCAACCGGCGCCCATCGCCTTGGCGAACATCGGATGGTCCACGATCTGCCCCTTTTCGGTCATCAACCCCTGCGGGACCGGGCCGCAGTGGAAAAGAATGCACTTGTCCGGATCGTCTCCGTAGTTGTTGTTCCAATCCAGACAGGTTGCCGGCCGCTGTGAAGCCAGCCGAAGCGCAACCATCGGGACGGCATTGCAGACGTCCAACTCGCAGGCGGCGACAATGCCGCGGTCGTTCAACTCGCTCAGCAACACGCAGGGGGAAACGCCGAGTTCCTGTTCCAGTTCGATCCAGCACCGCAAGGCCAGGCAATCCAGCCGGTAGTCGGCGATGATATCGTCGAGCACCAGGCTCAGCCGCGCGAGCGTCTGGAACTTCTCCGGCGGCACGCCCGTCCATCGCGTGTAATTCTTCAGGCGCCTGGCCTTGGCCGCATAGCGTTTATCGGTGGTCTTGACGTTGCGGATTCGCATGAAGACCTCGGAAAGGTCCAGCGCTTCGGTGGCAATGCCGTGACGCTGCAGCGTGAGCTCGTCGAACCGCACGGTCTTGAAGGCCGTGGTGCGGGCGCCGATGGCGCCGACCGTCAGGCGGCGCATGGCGTTCGTCACCCGGCAGACGGCGGCGAATTGATGGATCTGCGTCGCGAACGTCTCGCTTGCGGGCGCGATCGTATGCGGCGGGAAGGTGGTGAACGGCAGCCCGTACTGGCAGAAAACGTCCATCACGGAGAACTTTCCGCAGAACGCGTCGCGCCGGTCGGCAAACCCCATCTTGTCGAGTTCGTCGGGATAGGCGTGGATCAGGATCGGCACGCCGCAGTCCCGCAGCGCGGCGATCGCGCCGGTCTCGTCGCCGAAATTCGGCAGGCAGAGAATCACGCCGTCATAGCGCCCGCGGTTCTCGGCGAGGAACTGCGCATACTTGAGGCCATCGGCCGTCCCTTCGATCGCGCCGTATTTCGTCAGCGATTCGTCCATCAGCAAGGTCTTGTAACCCAGCCGCCTCAGAATGGACGTCAGTTCCCTTCGCGCGCCGGAAATCAGTTTTTCCGGGAAGAAGCCGCGGTTCCCGAAATAGAGCGCGAATGTGGTCGGTTGTGTCTTCATGATCATTCCTCCGGTTCAAGCACGGTGGCGGAATCCTGCGCGTCGAGATCCTCCCGAATCACGGACAGCATGGCCTCGTAGACCGCCGCTTGCGCGCTGGCGATGCCCTTCTCGATGTGGCGCTCGTACGGCTGGCGGATGGCCGTCGCCACGTTGATCTTGGCGATGCCATGTTCGATCGCCCGCAGGATGTATTCCTTGCGGATCCCGGTGCCGCCGTGCAGCACAAGCGGAATGTCCGTGGCGTTGTGAATGCGGTCGAGCTGTTCGATGCTCAGCCGTGCGGCGACCTTCTGCTGGCCCTTGGCGGCGGCGGAAATCGCGCCATGAATGTTGCCGATGGCCACCGACAGCCAATCCACTCCGGTTTCCGCCACGAACCGCCGGGCTTCCGCGGGATCGGTGAATCCCTTGCCGGAAGCGAACAGTTCCTCGTACGGCGGCAGCGGGCCGGCCTCATGCCCCATGACCGCTCCCAATTCGGCCTCCACCGGGACGTTCGCCGCGTGCGCCATATCCACCACCGCCCGGGTGCAGGCGATATTCTCGGCCAGCGGCAGGCGGGAACCGTCCACCATGATGGATTCGTAGCCCGCCTTGACGGCCCGCGCGAGAATCTCCAGGTAGTCCACGCGGCGATCGTCCTCGTCGATCACCGGCACATGATCGAGATGCAGCCGGGTATGTCCGGGCCGCTTGAACTTTTCGTACTCGTCCCGCACCGCCTCCAGGCTCCGGGACTCGAACTTCTCCCACTCCAGGCGGGCAACCACAACCAGGCCCACGCTGTTGCAGTCCGCGATCGCCTTCACCACCGGCTCCACCATGGGCAGATACGGGATGTTAAACGCGGGGATCGCCGTGCCGGCCCGGCGGGCGCGCCGCATCAATTCGCCGGTCGAGACATAAGCCATGCCCGTACTTCCTTTCGCGGGGGATAATCAACGTTCCGTCTGCAGGAACAACTCCGGCCGGTAAGCGGTCGGAAAGTTCGGGTTATACTTGTAGGCCGCGTAGCAGGGCTGGGGCCCCTCGGCCATGCCTTCGAGATTCAGCCAGCGCCGGTCATCGAGCATCGCGTGCCACGTGGTCAGGAAGTCGCGGCACTTCCAGGTGCGGCAGTTGAGATCGTTGCGATGCCAGTCCTTGAACTTGCCGGTTTCGAGGCGCTTCTCGACCGCCAGCGCGGCCTCGACGTGGCGCAGCGCCTGCCAGGCCTGGAGATACGCGTCGTAGCCGCGGCCGTCCAGGTAATGCGTCGCCGAGCGGCAGAAGGCCAGCGCCATACGCGTGAGACTCAACGCCTTGTCGAGCTGCGCCACGGCGTCGTTCTCGAAGAACGTCCGGCGGTTGCCGTCCAGGTGCTGGACGGCGTCGCGCGCCCGCTCGGCGGCGAGATCCCACTTCGGTTCGGCGGCGGCCAGCCGCGCTTCAATCCAGACGAGCGCCTCGCGCAACGTGGCGAACGGGGCCAGACCCCAAATGCCCGGCGGCTTGTCCTCCCGGTTGTAGAGCCGCTGGAGCGTGAAACGGACGAAGATCGTGTAGAAGTTGTCGCCCACCGTGTTGTCCGGCCGTTCGTCGGCGGCGGCAAAAGGGATTCCGGTTAGCGCCCGGTAGGCGTCCGCCACCTCCCGGTGTTCCGTGCCCAGCACCCGTCGCGCATACCAGCCGAAATACCCGTCGCCGTCCTCGCCGGCGATCGCGGTCATGGCCGCGTAGTCGTTGGCGTAACCCATGACCTGGCGCAGATTGAAAATCTTCTCGCGCACGTTCCCGACGTTGAGGATGAAGATGTGGTTCATGCCGAGATCCACGGCGCGCTTGAGTTCGCGGGCGTAGACCCGCGGCGCGAAACTGGTCACGCGCATGGACTGGGCGCCGTTGAACATCGAGATGTGCTGATAGACGCCGGTCGCATACGGCGACGCGCGGACCAAGTCCTCCAGGTTTCGGCGCATGCAGGCGTCGCCGTCATCCGTGTGGATGATCGTGGTCGTCGCGGGGTAACGCAGCAGGCCGGCATTGTAAAGGTTGTAGAGTTCGCCCCAGAGGTAGCCGAACACCTCGGGCTTGTCTTCCCCGCGGACCTCGCGAATCAACTCGTACTGGGCGGCCAGCACCTCGTTGATGATCCGCGCCTTCTGTTCCGCCGGCGCGTCCGGCTTCATGTTCGGATCGTCCACCCAGAACGGGCGATCGATCAGACCGCGGAAATTGAGGGTCCACAACACCTTCTTCCCGGCCTGGCGTTGAATGGCCTTGCGCCAGTAGGCAATGATCGCGGCCCGGTCGGTGGACCACGAGAAGGGGATGCCGCGCGGCCAGAAGAACGGCGCGGAGCCGAGCGGCTCGGCGTGGTGCTGGGCGATGTAGAGCCCCATGTCGGACGCGAGCTTGATCTGGGGCTCGTCGGGCAGGATGTTCGTGCCCGGTATCACGCAGGTGCATTGCAGGCGCAGCGCCAGCTCGAACAATTCGCGCCACATCTCCATCGCGAACCCATGCTCGGGCTTTTCCATCTGGAAGCCCACCAGCAGATCCTCGTCGTTGAAGAAGAAGCCGCGGTGGCGGAAGGTGTAGGGTTTGGAGGCGGTCTTCCCGCACGGAATCTCGACCCGCTCCGCCAGCGCGGGGACGATTTCGGTGAAATAGCGGCACGGATCGGCGTCAAGCCACCGCTCGCCAAAAGCGTAGAGGCCGTGGATTAGCCCGAGTTCGTCGGACCCGGTGACGGTCACGCGGTCGGGCTGCACTTCGATGGAATAGGCGTCGAAGGCGCCGGCGGAGGCCTCGAGGCGCAACTCGATCCGCCCGGCCCCATCCGCGTGCCCGCCCCCGCGCCCCCACCCGAGCTTGAGGCGCAGATCCTGGCGCAGCGCGGCCGCGGCGTACGCGACGGCGGCGCTGTTGCTGTGATCCTGAACAACGGTTTCGGACGTGAGAACGCAGGGGTTCATACTGGCGCGCCAACTTTCTCTCCGGGAAGGTCCCGGTCTTCGGATCGAATTGTCGGCAGAAGGTACACAAACGTTTTTGCTGTTGTCAAGGGAATCGCCGGAGTCTGCAGCAGCCTTATGGCCTCCGGAGGGCGAGGCTCCTGCCGTGCCGACCGGCAGAAATCGCATGAACAAGTCCGTGATGGAACACGGCGCCGTATCAATGGTAGGGTGTGAAGGATTCGACCCACCTGATGTATGCGGACCGGATCGAATGTCGGCATGATCTCGGATCAAGAACTGTTGGAGGTCCTGGCGGGCGCGCTGAGGAACGGACGCGGCGTCGCTGTTCCAGTGTCCGGCAGCAGCATGGGACCGGACTTCGCCTCCGTGCGCGACATCGTGGTAGAGCCTTTCGCGCCCTCCGCGATCAGGCTGGGAAGCATCATCGCCTTTCAGCGCAACGGCCGCTGGATTGTCCATCGCGTGATGTGGAAGTTCAGGCGGACCGCGGACCCCTTCTGCATCACCAAAGGCGACCGCCTGCGCGCGCTTGACCGGCCGTTCGTGAAGGCTTCGGAAATCAAAGGGATCGTGGTTGGACTGGTCACGAACGACGGCGACACGATCAGTTTGACGTCCACACCCCGGCGGTTGGCCGGCCGGTGCCTCGTGATGCGCGGGTGGCTGACCGTCGGTCTGTGGTCCCTCCTGGCGTTCCGTCCTTTGTCCCGTTAAACGAAAGTCCCGGATCGGGCTGGATCCTCGGGCAGGACCTGCGGTCAGGGTTGTGGCAGGGTCCGCTGCAGCCGGTAGAAACGCTGTGTCGTGGCTGAATCGGGATCGGAAACGGTTGTGATGGAGCCATCGCCGGTCGTCGGCGATTGCGCCAGTGGACTCCAGTCGTCCGGCAGCAGGCTGGTGGCGCGAAAAACTTGATAAAGGGCGTTACTCACCGTGCTGAAGGATAGTTGCGCGGGTGAGGAGCCTTGCGGCGCGCTGATCCCCGACACCGTCGGCAAAGGATAAACGGTCAGCACGATGGAATTGGTCACGACAGGCCCCCCTCCGTTCGCCGCCACCACAAGGCGCGCCGTGTAGACTCCACTGACCCGATAGACGTGGTCTGCCGTCTTGGCATTGGTGGGCTGCGTGCCGTCCCCGAAGTCCAGCGTGGCCGTGGTTCCGTTGGTGCCGAAAAAAGCGGAGTTCGCGGTCCACAGGTGAACGACGTCGTTGGAAACATTCACGCGATACTCGGAGGTGGCGAGATGGGCATCGGCGAGTTGAAAGCCGTTGGAGATTACATTCACCAAACCATCCCGCACGGACATCCAACCGGACCTCACGTCGGCACCGCCGGCGTTGGTTTCCTGCATGTCGCCTTCGATGAGTTGCGTCTGCACATTCCCAAACAGAACCGCATTCGTTTCTGTGTAGTTCGTGGTGCCCATGGACCAAAAGTACAGGTCGCCATCGGGCATGAATAGGTTCTCAACGTCCAAGGCGCCGAAGTTGAAATTGGTGGCTGCGGGCATCGTCCATCGGAACTCCGGCATGGCATTGGTCGTTGAAGACCCGGGAGAGAGTAGCGTCAACATTTCCGCGGGTGTTTGGCCCTGCAAGGGGAGGTCGTAGGTCGCCACCACGTTGTTGGAGAAATCGAGCAGGTTCAACGTGTAGGTACCGTTTGTAAATTCGGCCAGATCGTTCGTGTCGCTATAGGCCGTTTCGCCGCGGATGGTGCCATTGTCATTGTAGAGATCGTAGCTATTTGTATTTGACGGGACAACAAGACTGGCCGCAACTATGTCCGACCCATCGGCGGAAAGCATGAGGGATTGGAATGTGGACCCGTCAAGTCCCTGTTCGGTGAAGAAGAGAAAATAAATCTGGCTGACGTTGGGTGTGGCGTTGGTTGCAGCCCATTTGGATCGTAAAGCCAGGCGGCATTGATGCTGATTCATCATGCTGGATAAATAGAGGGGTTGCGCGGCGGACAGGGTCACTGCACTTCCATTGGCGTAGGCATGCGTGACGCTTGATTGCACAGAAGAATGATAGAACTGTTGGAACTGCGAATACTGGGCGCTGACCCCCGGCACGAACTGCAAGGCTTGACTCGGGGAACTGTTCGTCACGGTCAACCGATTGGTGAATACATACGCGCCCGCCAAAAGGAATGCATTCGTGCTGGCGAACTCAGGCAGGTTGTTGTTGGTGGAGATCTGAAATTCAGGAGGCGCCGAGCAGGACACCAGTCCCAGTTGAACGCCTGAGGAGGAATGGTCCCAGTCGTCAACCTGGATCAACATGTTCGAGTATCCGGACAGCGCACCGGCGGGAACGGTCAGCGTCAGGACCAGGGTTTGGGTAATGACTGTGCTTGGCGGGATCAGGATTGGGGAAGCTGAACGGCAGAACGAAACCAGGGGTTGTTGCAGTCCCTGTGTGCCGACAACATTGCAGTCTACGTTGAACAATGCCCCTGTCGTCAGCGGCTGGGCCAAGCGTACAATCAGACTGGTTTGCCCTGCGGACCACACCGCATACGCCGGAACATTTATGCTTTCGTCCTGATAACACTGACCGGGCGCGAGTTTGAAACGCATCAGGAGATCCGCAATTGGAGCCACCGCGTTGGTGGTGAAGGTTTGCACTGAACCTTCCGCGTGGATGACGCGTTGCGATAGATACTTGTGGCTATTTGTGATGATGTCGCCGGAGCTTTGGATGCTCCAGCCCTCATAGGTGTTGAGCGAAAGGGCGGGTAAATCAGGCGTATCCGCCTGCGTTAGGGGCGCGCCTGCAAGCAGGCAGGCGAGCGGAACCAGAGTCCGGCAGAATGCGGAACGGAGACACATTGTCATTCGAACCTCCTTGCAGTTACCCCGAACCTGTGCTTCAAATGCCGCAATCTACGCAGTTCCGTTGCAGGTGTCAACCCGAGCAGAACCGGGACCAGGAATTCGCATTATGGCCGCTCCCACAAGCGGCGGGAAGGTCTCCGACCCTTCCCGCCCTTCTACAGAAAACATGCGGAATGGCACAAACTGTAGGGCGAGAACGGTTGAGTACTCGAAACCTTCCCGCCGCCTGCAGCCATAATGCGAATGGCCGGAGTCAGAATTCCGTGCGAGAATCCCGTCGAAAGGGCGGCACCGGAATTGTTTCCCATTCCGCTCCGGCCCAACCCAATCGGCCGACGATTACGCGAGACGAGTACGGTCGAGGAGACAGCCTTACAGAACACGCCACTCCCAATGCATCGTAATCATAATCTTCATCGTAATCGTAATCCAACTTCACGAGAGAGAGGATTAAGATCAGGATTCGTTCTTTCTTTTCCTGCCGCTGGGCATGCCGGCGGGACCGCCGGCGTCACAAGACCTCACCCGCGGTCATCGCCGGAGGTTCGCGGCGGACGCGGCCGGCGATTCCCAATGGCCGTGTCCACCAGGCCGGCCAGGTAGAGCAGCAGGCAAACGAGAAAAGGCAGGCCGATCCCGGCGACTCCGGGCGACTTGCCCGAGGCCCCACTGAAATCGGTGGCGAATTCATAGTACGCCTTCAGCGTGACCAGGAAGTTGACGGCGAACCACACGAAGGCGAGCGCAAAAGCGATTGTAAAGACCACGGCCGACACCCAGCGCCGCTGCAGGAACTGGCCCGCGCCAGGACACACGAGCGCGGACAGAACCAAAGGCGTCATCGAAAAACCTTTCGCTGACGGTCGAACCGGTGACAAGGGAGGAGGGGTGTTCATGATGTTGCTCTCACTTCAGGCCTAACCGTCTTGAGATCAATCCGATCGCCGCCCGGCTTTCGTTGACTTTCAAGAGCATGGACACGGCCAGGTAAGCGCCGCCGCCCGCGGCCACCGCCAGGATGACGGTCGCGATGCGCCACGCCAGTCCATGTCCCCACCCCGCGATCCAGACGGGGACCGCCCAGGCGGCCACGCCGCAGGCGAGGCCGGCCAATCCGACGGCCGCCATAAACCCGAGCCACGCCTTGGCGCCGCCATATTTCACGTCCCGCCTCAAATACGCGGCCAATTGCACGAAGTTGACGAGCGCCAGGATTCCCGTGCTCGCGGCCAGACCCACGTGGCCGAGGTGGAACGCCTTCACCATCGCCAAGCACAACGCCAGATTGATCCCGATCCCCAGCAGGCTCACCCTCAACGGCGTTTGCGGCCGGTCCAGCGCATAGAAACACGGCTGCAGCACCTTGAGCCCCGCGTAGCCCGACAAGCCGATGGCATACGCCCGCAACGCCGCGGCCGTCCGGCCCGTATCGGCGGCCGTGAACTCGCCACGCTGGTAGATCACGCCGATGATATCCGGCGCCAACGCCACAAGCCCGAGGGTCGCCGGCACCGTCAGGTAGAAGGCCAGCCGCAGCGACTCCTCGACCGTGCGGCCCACGGCGGCCCTGTCTTTCCGCGCGTGCAGGAGGGCCACGGCCGGCAACGTGACCGTCGCGATGGCCACGCCGAACACGCCGATGGGGAACTGCATCAACCGGAACGCATAGCTCAGCCAGGAGCGCCCGCCGTTGATTTCCGACGCAAACAGGGCGTTCACGAGCACGTTCACCTGCACGGCCGCGCCCGCGATCATGCTCGGCCAGGCCAGCGACCACACGCGCCTCAGGCGCGGGTCGCCAAACGCCGCCTTCCAGCGGAACCGGTAGCCCAGCCGCCACAGCGCGGGGAGTTGCATGACCAATTGCGCCAGGCCCCCGACAATGACGCCGGCGCTCACGCCGTAAAGGGCCGCCTGGGTGAAATGCGGATGCCGCCAGTCCGGCTGCGGGTCAAACACATACGCCAGGCCCACGCCGCAAACCACCGAGACGATATTGAAAACGGTGGACGCCGACGCGGGCAGCCCGAAAATGAATCGCGCATT
>Ga0182021_10005718_pt1 | contig 14764 bp, 11 predicted proteins | sample 612E3MmetaG_FD_120493 | JGI IMG/M metagenome (GOLD analysis project Ga0182021, IMG submission 120493) | Permafrost microbial communities from Stordalen Mire, Sweden - 612E3M metaG (Illumina Assembly) | ecosystem: Environmental > Terrestrial > Soil > Wetlands > Permafrost | place: Sweden... | reverse complement strand
TTGTTTCTCATTCATCAAAATCTGAAAAAGTATTGTCTTGGCAAGATCATTCGGACCGACAAAAGCCACTTTGTCTCCGGTATGAATATTGATATTTAACCGCTCAAACATCGCCTGACCGTCAACTGCCTTGAACAAATTATTAATAGTTAAAAGATCATTGCCTGCTTCACGTTCCTGTTCAAAATTTATATAGGGATATTTACGCGTGGAAGGCTCAATATCCTCAATAGTAAGTTTCTCCAGGATCTTTTTCCGGCTTGTGGCCTGCTTGGACTTGGAGGCATTATTGGCAAAGCGCATAATAAATTCCTTCAACTCCTTGCGCTGATCTTCTATCTTCTTATTCGCCTCGCTGCGCTGGCGCGCCGCTAGCTGACTGGCCTCCGACCAAAAAGTATAATTTCCCGAATGCAGCTTGATCTTGCCAAAATCAATATCCGCGATATGGGTGCAAACTTTATCCAGGAAATGCCGGTCATGCGAAACGACAATTGCGGTATTATCAAAATCGCAGAGAAATTCCTCAAGCCACATGCTGGAATCGACATCAAGATGGTTTGTGGGCTCATCCAAAAGCAGGATATCCGGGTTGCCGAATAAAGCCTGGGCCAAGAGCACTCGCACTTTCTGCCCGGCTTCCAGTTGCTTCATCTGGACGGTATGCAGCGCCTCTTCAATGCCCAAACCGTTTAAAAGTTTGGCCGCGTCAGATTCCGCGTTCCAGCCTCCCAGCTCAGAAAATTCCTCTTCAAGCTCTGAAGCCCGCATGCCATCCGCATCAGTAAAAGGAGTTTTCGCGTATATCGCGTCTTTCTCCGCAATGATCTCATAAAGTCTTTTGTGCCCGATAATAACCGTGGTCAATACCGTGAATTCGTCAAAAGCGAACTGATCCTGCTTTAAAACCGAAACCCGCTTGCCCGGAGGAATAACAACCTCTCCGGAACTTGAATCGATTTCTCCCGAAATAATCTTCAAAAAAGTCGATTTACCCGATCCATTGGCCCCGATCAATCCATAGCAATTTCCGGAGGAAAAAACAATATTTACCCCGGAAAAAAGCTTACGTTGTCCAAATTGCAATGATACATTTTCAACAGAAACCATTTTTTCACACCCTTAATCTTTCGCTTGTTTACCTACTTTTGGCAGGATCATTGAAAGGATTGTTATTATATCAGATTACCTTAAATTAGCAATACGCTTTCTCGGCTAATCGGACGGCTTGCAGGGCAGTTTTTCCTGTAAAAGCGTTCTCCATTGCTCCTTCCAGCCTGACCAGTGAGACGCCCCGGTAACCTGAACCACCTTCGCGCAAGAAACATTCCCCAATTTCCTGACAAAATCTTCGCTCAGACTCAGTGGAATAACCTTATCATCTTTTCCCGAAAAATGTATTTGCGGCAACTTGGCCAGCGCTTGAGCGTAATCCGCGGGATTCAAAGACCCCTCTAAACGGCTAATACCGTGATATTTACTTACTGCTCTATGATCCAAATTACCCGCTACTGTCCTGACGCTAAGAACATCCGAACGCCGCAAGGCAACAAGCAACGCCACTGCGCCCCCTCCGGAATATCCTACGAGTTCCACGCCAGAGGCCCCAGCCGCTTTTTTAATCTCGCTAACCGCCTGATCCATGTCCGCGATCACCTCTTCAGAAAAACGCTTATCAGACCAATAAAGATTACTGCACTTAGCGCAGGAAACATATTGGCAAGGCCGCGCCAGATAAGCTATATTCCGGATATCGTCACGCGCAGCAAGTTCCAAAACGAAATTAGCGCGCGGAGTCGGATCATCTGAAAGGGTGACTTTCGTTTCCCAGGCATGTCCGTCACCTTCTATATAAATGCGTACCGGCCCTTGAGAAAGACGGAATTTCTGATAGGAAAGCAGGGTAAAAGATTTGGCGGAAATATATGCTTTTGCAAAACCATTGCTTGCGGCAAAAGTATCAGCGTAGTTTACAGGAGATAAAGTAACGCAACCGCCGCAGACAAGTAATCCTAAACTGATGAACAAAAACCGCAAGAACATTTATTCCTCATTATTGAGCTCAAAAACCTTAAGCGAAACTATTTTTAATCTCCTCCGGGGACAAAAAACGGAACTCGCCTGGCTGCAGATCACCGAGCACCAATAAACCAAACGCGACGCGCTTAAGCTGAATTACCTCATGCCCGATAAATTCAAACATCCTGCGTATTTCCCGGTTCTTTCCTTCCGTCAATTCCACAATCAAGTGCGACTCTTTATTACTGGATTTGCGCAAAGTCAGGGTTAATGGTTTTAAAAATTCTTCCCGGTCCCAAATCCCCTTTATAAGCTGGTGAATTCCCTCTTCCGTAACCTTGCCCTTAACCGTAACAATATACGTTCGCCTGATAGCGTTAACCGGATCGGTTAAATAAGCGGAAAAACTGGTATCATTGGTCAAAAGCAACAATCCGCTAGTCGCCATATCCAGCCGGCCGACAGGATGAAGAGCTTGCAAATCATCCGGCAAAAGGTCAAAAACCGTCCGCCGACCATGCTCATCGGATCTGGTAGTGACAACTGACCTTGGTTTATACAATAAGATTGTCTTCCAGCTCTCCCTGCGAACTTCTTTACCGTCTAAAGTAATCTTGTCTATTGCCGGATCAACCAAACAAAGAGGATTCTTTACCTTCTTACCATTAACCTTAAGCCGCCCATCCAGAACCCATTCCCTGGTCTGGCTACGGCTTGCCAATCCCAATTTCGACAAAGCGCGCTCTAAAACAAATTTACCTGTATTCTTGGTCATAGCGCCCTTTTATACAAAATAAACTCTCGACAATAAGTAGTCGGAATTAATTATCTACAAGCCCCAAAGTAAGCAGCTGCTCTCTGAGGATAGTAATCTTTATTTCTTTATTATTAATCAATTGCAGAATTTCGCCCTTCAACTTCTCTTTTAGCTCGGAATTTTCCAGAATCAACTGCTTACCTCCGGTGTCCTGGCAAAAGGATATGGAATCACAGCCCAAATCATTAGCAAACCTGATAGCGTCAGCGATTTCATAAACATTATTTGTAATAATCGTAAAACTGTATATTATTTTCACCTTTAATCCGAGCTTGTTTTTTAAGAATATCAGCTTCTTTATGTTGTTAACCACCTTGGAGAAATCATTCCCGCACACCTCTTTATAAATCTTTTCTGAAGCGGCGTTAACGGAAATATAGATCCAATCCGAACCTTTTATTAAATGCTCCGCCCATTCATCGTTAATTAAAAGGCCGTTTGTATAAATATTGGCTTTCTTGTGCTTAACTTGAGTTAGCCAAAGATAAAAATCTTTAGCCTGCTCCATAAACAGTATTTCTCCTCCCAAAAGAATAATTTCCTTAAAAGGTCCCCAATTTATATTCTTTTTAAGGGTTTCGCTATCAAGTACCACCTTGGAAGCAGCGTCCCGACAACACATCTTGCACATGATATTGCACATATCGCCGAAATGGAGCATGATAGATTCCGGATAATCCGGGACCTGGCTCCTTTTATCGATTGGATTTTTTAGTTTCGACATAAAACAATTATCGTAGCAATGCAAGCTGCCATGCAAAGACAGCCATCTGGCAATCTTCAACCGGATGCTTTTCTTCCAAATCCTGTCCAAAGGAGTACGGTAAATATTGCCGAAAACCCAGGGCGCGCAAAAACAGCAGCCAAACACATTCCCGAACATATTAATATGGACTCTTTCCCACAAGAAAAAGCAATAAGTATTTTTCTTTCTCCCCAGGAAATATTTCCCGATATTAAAACACACCCCGCAGCCTTTGAAAATCTTGCTGCTTACAGCATTCCAAGCATTTTTGATCTTTTTGGAAATCTTATTTTTAGCCATATTTACCCGTATTTAAACAAACTGGACATCTTAAAACACGCCATTATTTAGGATATATTATAGCAGAAGAACACCCGTATCTCCATCTATCTCTACGCTAAAAAACTGTCCCCGGGCACGCTTTTCAGCTAACCCGGGGACACAGTTTGTTAATTAACCGAATAACCTCCGGAAGATTAGTTGCTATACAGAGCCTTTAATTGCTCGATAGTCGGATGAGTAGTGTAATATTCTCCCTGGGGACCGATATAACCATTATTGCGCTTTATCAAGGTAACCGGAGTATAGCTGCCATTTGAATTAGGGACATTGATTGTCACCCTTTCTCCGCTTAAAGCCTGGTTATACTGATTATCACCGTTTACATATACTACATTAGAAAGCACAACCGGTTCCGGAACGACAATATATCCGGAGGTGCAAGGCTGGTAGTAAACGCGATCATAATGTAAGTATTGTATGCCCCCAACCGTAATTCTGGTGCTGCCGAAAGGAAGCACCCGGACAATTGCTCCGATGGGAGGAGTATCCAGGAAAAACTCCAACCCAAACCATGAGGGTTTATAAAACCTGCCATCATGATAATTATACCGCTCATGCCTTACTTCCACCACTTCGTGTCTTTGCTTACCGCGCCTATCATCGTCCCTGGCAAAGGCATTTGAATAAACTAATACAGATAAAAAACAAACCCCAGCCGCTAACAACACTCTTTCAAACTGTTTCTTTGTGTCCATATCTTCCCCCTTTCATAAGCTTAGACAACGAAAAAAGCAGAAAAGTTCCCTTGTTTATATAATTAACGAGTTGGATTTAAATTCTTGTGACCTTATCCCCTTTAATCAAGGGATCAATCGCAGAAGGAGAAATACTCAAATTAACCATCGGCTTGCACTTCTAAGGTATGCGAACTTTAATTTTCATGAGTCTCTTTTTTTTCTTCTTTCAAAGCGGCGTGGCGTTCAAATCTAGAAAATGCCATATAGGCGCAAGGAACAACAAAGAGCGTCAACAGTGTGGAAAAAGCAACCCCTCCGATAATCGCAATAGCCATCGGTCTCATCGTCTCTGACCCTACCCCCATAGCAAAAGCTATAGGAACCGCAGCAGTGATCGTAGCCACCGAGGTCATAAGAATCGGCCTGAGCCGGATCGGACAGGCATCCAGAAGCGCCTCTCTAACCCCCATCCCCTCTTTTCGCCGGACATTGGTAAAATCAACCAGAAGAATAGAATTCTTTTTCACAATACCCATCAGCAAAACAAGACCGATCAAACTGTAAAGATTCAGTGAATTATTGGTCAAAAGAAGCGCTAAAAACGCGCCGCTCACGCTAAAAGGTAAAGCTAAAAGCACCGTACAAGGATGTATAAAACTATTGAACTGAGTTGCCAATACCATATAAGCGACAAAGATACCGAGAATCATGGCAAAAATAAGGCTCTGGTTTGATTCCTGGAATGCCTGAGATCCTCCGGAAAAAACCACCCGGTAACCTTCAGGAAGAAGCTTCTTGCCAATCATGACTACTTTTTCCAAAGCCTCTTGCTGGGAATGGCCGGGAGCAGGATTAGCGTAAATACTGACTGCGCGTTCGCGGTTTTTTCTGGTAATCGAATACAATGTCGGCTTAATCTCCGTAGTAACTACTTCCGATAACGGCACAACCTCCCCAAACTGGTTACGAATCCAAATCTTTTTGATGTCTTCGGGATTGGCGCGATCAACATCTTTTAATCTAACGCGAACATCATAACGCTTGCCTAAACTTGTAAACTTACCGTATCGTACTCCGCCGACCATGGCATTAAGCGTATCTCCGATCGAAACAATGCTCACTCCGTGTTCAGTTGCCTTTTGCCTGTCGGGATAAACCTGAAGTTCCGGCATACCCAACTGAAAATCCGTATCCACATCAGTCATCACTCCCGAATCTTTCATCTCCGCAGAGATCTCCTGACTAAGCTGCCCCAATTTATCCCAATCCGGGCCCCGAATCGTAAATTCTACGGGAAAACCGCGCTGAGCGGTAAAACCGGAAAGCGAAAGATCCTGGATAGAGGCGCGTTTCATTCCGGGAATAGAATTAAGTTTTGCGCGCACCGTCTGCATAAATTCCTGCTGAGTCACATGATGACCTTTAACCAGCGGTCGAGCCTTCAAAGGTTTCATCGTAATAAAAAGTATGCCCTGATTAACCTGTCCTCCGCTGCCAACGGCGCCAAAGGTACTATCCACCTCAGGACGGCTCATCAAAAACGCCTCTGCCTCCTTAAAAGCCTTATCTGTAACCTCTATTGAAGACCCCAAAGGAAGAGTCAATCTGGCCAGAAAACGGCTCTGATCCTGAGCGGGAACAAATTCTTTCTTCAAAACCAGGGTAATAGCTAAAGATGCGACAAAAACCAAGAATGCAACTACCAAGACCGTCTTACGGTAATTAAGCACAAACCCCAACAAATTGCGATAGCGTTCCTTCAGCCAATTCAAGAATCTCTCAACAAACTTTCCAATTCTGGTAGTATGACCTACAGACAAAAACTGAGAGCAACGCATCGGCGTGATAGTAATCGCCTCAAGCAGAGAAAAAAGCACTGCTACAGAAATAGTAACGCCGAATTGGAAAAAAAACTTTCCCACAATACCCTTCATGAAGATAACCGGAACAAAAATAGCCAGAATGGCTAGCGAAGCGGCAATCGCGGCAAAAGTAATCTCTCTGGCGCCGATTAAAGCCGCTTCCAGCCTGGACTTACCTTTTTCCAGGTAACGCGAAATATTCTCTAAAACCATGATCGCATCATCAACCACGATCCCGATTACCAAAGAAAGACCAAGCATGGTAAAAGTATTAATAGTAAACCCCAGGAAATAGATAACTAAGAAAGCGCCCATGAGAGAAGTGGGAATAGCTAAGAAAACATTTATTGTGGCGCTCCGGGATCCCAGGAAAAAATAACAAACCAGCGAAGTCAGAATAATCGCAAAGATCAGGTTGAATTTAAGCTCATTCACCGAATCCTTGATAAATTGAGTTAAGTCATATACGATCTTCAGATGCATCCCTGAAGGCAGGCTCTTCTGGATCTCCGCAACCTTGGCTTTTACAGCCGCTGCCACGGAAACAGCGTTTGTTCCACGTTGCTTAATGATCCCTAAGCCTATAGCGCTGCGGCCGCCGGAACGCGCCATACGGCGAATATCCGCCAAACCATCTTCAACCGTACCCACATCTCCGATACGCAAATCTTTCCATATCGGTCCTCCCCTAACCCTCTGAGGAATATTAATATTCTCAAAAGCCTGAGGCGTTGCAGCTTCTCCGTAAACCCGGACATTCAGCTCGCGGGAGCCCGAATCAATGTAACCCGCAGGCTGATCAGAATGCTCGGAAACAATCGCGTTCAAAATATCTTCAACCGTCAGTTCCCGCTCAAGCATTTTAGAAGAATCAAGCCAGACTCTCAAGCTCGGATCAACATATCCTCCCAAATTTATATCGCCAACCCCGCTAACTGAAGTAAGCTGATCTTTAAGCGAATCGCTGGTATAATGAATAAGATCTTTTAAAGGCCGCTCTCCGTAAAGCGCCACCTGCATGATCGGCTGATCTTCCGGATTAGTCTTAGTAACAATAGGAGGATCGATATCTCTGGGTAGGTTCCTCTGCGCCTGGGCGACCTTAGCCTGGATATCCTGCACCGCGACATCAATATTGCGGTTTAAGTTGAATTCAATCGTAACCTGGCTTTGCCCAAGCCTGGACTGAGAACTCACTTCCTTTATACCTTCGACGCTCATCACCACATTCTCAATCACATCCGTGACTTCGGTTTCCATAACCTCAGGAGACGCCCCTTCCCATGTCACAGTCACCGTAACCACAGGATAATCCACATCAGGAAGCTGGCTTACCCCCAATTGCGATAAGCCGATCCAGCCAAAAACCAGGATGCCGATCATCAGCATCCAGGCAAAAACGTGATTTTTTATAGAAATATCCGAAAGTGTCATCTTATTTTTCTACAGGTATCTCTCCTGAAGCGACCTGCAATTGCAAGTAATACCGTTTGCTTGTGTATAAAATACTATTATAGCTCCTGCGCACATCATTCAAATTCTGTATCGCGGACAAAACATCCAGATTATTAACCACATTTTTATCATAATCCGCAAGCTGCAGCGTATAGTTCGACTCGGCTGATTTCAATGCTTTTTCCAAAATAGCCAACCGCGAAAAAACGGAATGCGCGTTAATGTAAGCCAAATGAATATCCTGATTAACCAGCCTGCCGGTCCTTTTAAATAGCAACTCACTTTCCCTCGCCTTGGCGTTAGCCTCTTTAACCAAGCCAAAAGTAGAGGTCCCTTCCCAAATCGGCACAGAAACCTTAAGCACGGCATCCCATCTTCTTTCTGTCGGGGTTGAAGCCAAATGAGTGAAATAATCTCCCTCAAAGCTAACCGAAGGGAAAAACCCGCTGCGGGCAATCGCAACATTCTTCTGAGCCAGAAACCAGGCGTATTTTGCCGCCAACAGATCATTACGGACGTCCGCATTACTTAAATATTCGGATTCCTGTTTTAAAACAAACTGAGATCCGGAATCCGTAAGATCCTTGACCGGACGGCCGATTAAAAATTCCAGCAGCTGGCGGGCAACCATCTCCTGAGACTTTGCCGATTCAATCTGATCCTCAAGGATGTAAAATTGAGTTTCGGTGCTAACCACTTCGCTGGTCCTGGCCTTACCCAAATTCTCCCTGTTCTTCAGCTCATCAATACGGCTGTTGAACGCCTGTTTAATCGTCTCTAAAGCAAGGAGATCCCCTCGTATTTCCAAAAGCAAATAAAAAGCGTCGGAGACATCCGCGAAAAGAAGCTGCTGAGCGCGAACCTGCTCGCTACGGAACTGTTTTTTCCCATACCCGCTAGCGGCCATTGCGGCAAACTCTTTAAAACCGGAAAAAAGTTGCTGCTGAAAAACAAACTTTTGTTCATATTTCTTTTGGGGAGTTGACGATCCTAAATCTTGCCTTGTTTGCGTCCGGGCAAAAGAAACCTGCGGCAAAATAGTTCCCAGCGATTGAAGAAAACGTCCTTCCGCCTCTTTTATCTTTTCCGTGTCAACCGCTATAAGCTCGCTTTGTTTCAACGCGAGCTTATAGCATTCGCTAAGAGTCAAATTTTGCGAAACATCTTCCGGGACAGTCCCGGGCTGAGCTGCCGGAGCGGCAAAGACAGCAGAACAGGCAAAAAACAGCAAAAAGAAACACAAAAATATTCTTTCCATTAAAAATTCCTTTTTTAGCCTTAGAATTTCTCTTAAGACTTTCTCCTCACAACCCCTAAGACAAATTTGATGATATTATAGCCCGAGATCATCATTCCTTCAACGGATTTAAGCAAACCTATCTGATCCCATTCATTAGGTTAAAAACCCTGAGACTTTAAAGGATTTAAAAATTCGTAAAAGGGAAAATATAGCACAATTCGAATAGGCCACTAATAAATAATGTCCCGAAAAATGAAGAAAACTGTTGCGAATACCGGATTTTTACAGATTTTTATGAAAAAAATCAAAAAGGAGAAAAGCGAAAGGCATATTAAAATTTTCTCTAAAGTGAGTTTTCTGGAGCTTATTTCAAAAACCTTAAACTTAGTGAAGTCGAATATTCTGCCGGGACTACATATCATTACCTAATACACTCCCAAGGCGTCGTCCCGCTATCCCACCCCGAAGAAAGCCAGTTTAAGCCTGCCCCCTAATAAATTATTTTTGCCGTACAAGCTTAACTTCTTTGTTTTCTCCTGGTTGCAGTTTAATTCTTAACATATTATAATGCCCCTCTCCGAACAAAATCACATACGAACCGGGATCGATTTCTTTAATGTTAAAATTGCCGTTTAATTGGGTCACTGCCTGTTTTTCTAAAATCGTGCCCTTATACTGATCGAGATTGACTTTATTAGCCACGCTAGTATCGTAATCTTTTTCGGAAATTAAATAAATAACGGTATTGCCAATGATACTCCTATTAGCACCCATCAAGATACCATTCAAGCTTGCCATTTGGATAAGGCTTATTTCTCCCATATTGTCTGCTTTTATTTTCTCAGGATAAAAATCATAACCTTTAGAAACATATCCTTCTTTCTGAAAAAAGATATACCCGCTCCTGCCTTGTTTACTTACCTTGGTAAGTACAAATTCGCCCTGCGCGTCAGTCTTAGCAACATCTTCACCTGAATTTATCGAAACCTCGACATTAGACAATGCCTTCTTTGATATTTCATCCACCACTCGCCCCGCCAACTTACCGCTAGCGGATTTTAATCTTATCTCGGCAGCCCCGGTTCCCCTGCTTAAATCAACTTCTTGATTAAGCCTCTCGTATCCGGTAGCTTCCACCATAAGAGAATAAGACATCGGATATAACGTAGCGAATACGCGAGCGCCACCTGCATCAGTCTTTCCTTCCTCTGCCCGATACACCTGCTGTTTTTCATTGCTAAATTTATTAGACCTGACGAAAATCATACAATCAGGCACTGGCGCCCCGGTAACGGCATCAACTACTTTTACAGTCAAAATGTTGTTCCCCGAAGGAGCATAATTTGTTGTATCATTCAAGGTCTGCACACCCAACTCTCGCGGCGTTTCCAATTGCTTATAAATATCCAACTTTTCTTCTGCATGAACAATTGTAACGATCCCCGCGAACATCACGAACAAACCCATAAATACCTTAACTGATCTACGCATAGCCGCTCCTTTCGTGATAATTAAACTGCCGAATCCTAATAAAACATTTTCATTTAATTATACCAATTTTATTTAAAAATAGTAACTAATTTAATAAAAATTTTAAGTATTGCAAAATGGGGGTCTGCCTCCGAATAGCTACAATGACAAACTTCTATATTCTCAACTGCGCTTATTTAATGAAGATAATGCCGATTCACCACTAAAAATCATTGCACCGAATACTGCTTTAATAAAATCTGTAATCCGTGACGACAGATAAAATAAGCCGCAATGAAATCCAGGATACTAAGAGAAACAACCAATAAATTTTCTTTTAAAGCGACTCTTAAGCCTTTTCTTTTCATGGACAAATTAAGCCTGATCAAGCAACTAATGCTTATAATAACGCAGATAACTCCGCCAATGATAGTCAGCAAACCAGCATCTTTCAGCGCATTCCATCTGGTCTTTAACCATAAGAAATATATGCCAGTGCCCAGGATCAGCGGAATTAAAACTAAGACAAGCGATATTTTATAAAGCCTATCTTTCATTATTTATCCCCTTTCGCCGTCAAAAATCACTTAGCTGTTGCCTGCTCTTTACTTTTTTCCTGCCAGGCCTTCCACTTCTCCTGATCTTCTCCGAATTTCTCTCCGGTAACGGATGACAGTGAATCACTCGCCGCTTTACGCACTTCCGCAGAAGTATCGACAAGTGCTCCAATATAAGCATCGATAATCTTTGGCCTATAGGTTGTATAGGCTAATTCGCTCAGTGATTGAATAGCGAAAAATCGGATATCCGGATCTTTGTTTTGCAGGGCTCTCAAAAGTGTCGGAATAATCGGCTCTCCCATGTTCGCTATACCGCCAAAAATAGCAACCGGTACTTTCTGAAGTGATAATGCCGCATCCAAACGCGTCAAACCATCGGCATTTTTCGCGTCCAATTCCTGGGCCACTTCTTTAACCTTTCCCTCATCCACGTTTTTAGCCTGCTGAGCCGCAAATTTCAACAAATCTAAAACAACACTCTCATCCCCCATTCCGCACAAAGCTTCAACAGCCCAGGTACTGACAGAAGGATCATCATCGCCAAGTAATTTGTAAATTCCCGGAATCACGGACTTATCTTTAATTTCACTCAGAGAGATCAAAATTGTATGCAGCACAAAATCTCTCCTAATACCCGATATTCCTGATACCCGCACTATTTCCATCTTTTTCAAAAGAGCCGGTACAATATTCTTTCCTATCGAAACAAACGCAAAAATAAGATTGTTTCTTACTTCCGGGCTGGTATCTTTTAACATCTCAATAAGCGGATCAATCACCTCATCTCCGCCAATAGCCCTGAGCCCTTCAACCGCATTAGCCCGCACTCTGTAATCTTCGTCCTGCAGAGCACTTACCAAAGCCGAAAAAGCAGCTTTATCAACCATACTTGCTAAAGCCCAAGATGCTGAAGTACGAATATCCGCATTACGGTCTTTTAATGCCTCAGTAAGCAAAGGTATCTGAACAACCTCCTTTTTCTCCCCAAGCTCACGGATCTGTTTCTTGCGCCTGTCTATTTCTGCCGCTTTTTGCGGATCCTGGCTCTCTTTCCACCACTCCCGCCATTTAGCTGCATCTGTTCCGAAATCTCTTTTGGTTAATTCCTTTAGTAATGGGGCAATGTGCGGATTTAGCTGTTTTGAATCAGGATCATTCTTATTCGACTCTTCCAAAATCCTGATCAACGGTTCCACGGATCTGGGATCTTTCAGTTTATCAAGAGCGAGAATAATAGAATTACGTATCCCGTTATTGTCATCATCAAGATGTGAGATCAGCGGCTCAACACAGCGGGGATCACCAATATTCTCCAGGGCGTATATTACCTGCTCTTGGGTCTCTGTATTTTTGATCCCGGGGTCGTTCAAAACTTCCACCAAGACATCAATTGCGCGGGCGTCTTTCTTTTGCCCAAGTTTGACTATTGCAGTGCGACGATCCCCCTGAGATCCGGGCCTTGCCTCTTTAATCAATTGTTCAAGATCGTCATTTACGGTTATCTCGGTAACTTGCTTATCTGAAGTTTGGGCAGCGGATACTTCTGCGCGAGCAAATCTATTCAAACTAAAAAGGATAAAAATTGCAAAAACCGATGAAAAACAAACATTATGCATTTTTCTCATTTATCGTTTATCTTTTCCAAGATTATTTTTCATCTGATCAACGACACTTTGATATTCAGGATAAAATTTATTTAATTGATTAATCGGCATTCTTATTGCAAAGTGGATAAATAGGGAGAAAAGTAAAAGCGAAGCTGCTATAACAAAATAAATTTTATTCAGCAAGAGCTTATTTTTAATAATAAATGGCACTACTATCAAACCTATAATAAACACTACTGTTATTGGAAACAAAAAAATAAAATTCATTCTGACAAATTGTCCGACATTAATAGAAATTTTAGTTAACAATGGCAGCGGCGCGCCCAATTCGAGATATAGTCGAACATACCTTGGAACAATTATCATCAAGGTATACAAGTTGAGTACGATTAATAGAAACAGCGATACAGATAATAAAGCCAGCGCCTTAGCTTCCTTCCCCATCTCCCCCCCCGATAATCCTTTCGTACTTATCTATTTGCCCCTCTTAGATTCCGCTTTCTCTACTTTTTCATTTTTCTCAGCCTTTTCTTGCATCTGTTTTGACTTAAGAGGCTTGCAGATCCCACAAGGCAAAGATGTTTTCTTAATCCTGCTGCCTTTTTCACCCGATTAACGATGATGTATTAAGTCAGACAAAAATGACCGGCACACTTTGACAAACTTAACGACATCTTGCAAATTTCTTATATTAATTAATTTGTCTTTCGCTCGAGGTAAATAATAATTAAAAAATTTTATGGAAAAATCCGCATAGCTCCCAAAATAACAATATCTGCATAAAATGTCCGAAGATTCGTCACTTAGGCCTCTTTTAATTTTCAAAAATTCTGGGCTATTGAATAAATAACCATACTCTACTAAGTTTAAATTTCCTAGTATGTGTTTTAAACCAAAATCCATACAACACAGGACCACATCACCATTCGGTAACAGTCCGAAATAATCAAACTTTCTTGCGCATCTGATCTCTCCCCTTTTCCTATTTGGCAAGAGCATCTCCGTATTATTTAAATTGGCAGCTCGCGTATACAAAGGTTGAACAGAGATCTTGCTTCCTATCTTTAATCTTACAGATAATGGAGCCATTCCAAAATGAGAATGATACGTCACATTTATATTACTTTTGGATATTGCCTCTACTACCTCCAGATATTTATCATCAATCTTGATATTTTCCGTCTTCTCTTCACAAGGCAGGTGTATACTAAAACATTTATAAGAACATGTTTTTAGCAAATCAACATCTGACAAATTCATGTTTACCAACGTAGTATATACTTCAATTTCATGACCCTTCTTATATGCATATAAAACCATCTTGGTACATTCTGAATTCAACCACGGTTCACACATTCCGCTAAAACGGATAGGTACCTCTGCGGGTATTTTATCTAAATATTTTTTAAACATCTCTAAGCTCATCTCTAGTAAAGGTTCCCCGCCCTGAGCAGCGGGACTAAGCTGGCTTAACATCTTACTGCGCGTTCTATAAGCTCTCAAAAACGTTTCTTGAGGACAATAGACACATGCGTTGATACATCCGATTTTCGTAGTTATTTCTATCCCCGTCATATTAACTTTAATAATCCCTCAATTCTACTCTAAGCTTAATTTTCAGCGAGTTAAAGAAACTATAAAAAATACCTTAAAATCTAATTATACTCAATAAGTTACAACTAGGCAACCCTTAAGACATTTCTCAACTAAACAGTTGTTGAACGTAATCATAATGAAAAATTGGCATCCAATAAAGATCTCCGGAAAACCACAATACTGTAACAGGGCGGCGTTAGACAATCTGGGCGCGAAGCTGGTGGAAGACTTCTTCCATCTGGCCGGAATAGGAAGCGCGGATTTTCAGCAGTTGAGCGGCCACCTTTTTATATAAAAGAGAGGAGTCCATATCATCAAGTCGTTGATAGATGCCCAGCCGTCTTCCCAATGTGAAATGAATGCGGTCTTCTTCC
>Ga0182021_10005717_pt1 | contig 14765 bp, 11 predicted proteins | sample 612E3MmetaG_FD_120493 | JGI IMG/M metagenome (GOLD analysis project Ga0182021, IMG submission 120493) | Permafrost microbial communities from Stordalen Mire, Sweden - 612E3M metaG (Illumina Assembly) | ecosystem: Environmental > Terrestrial > Soil > Wetlands > Permafrost | place: Sweden... | reverse complement strand
AATCAAATTGCGGATTTCCAGCATCTCGCGCGGATAATTCGAACAGCCCACCAGAACAACGTGCGGCTCATTCTGTTCATCCCACCCTACCATGCCAAGCTCCTTGAGATTATCAAGGGTGTGGGCCTGTGGCCAAGCTTCGAGAATTGGAAACGCGCGCTCGTTCGCGTCGTCGACGAGCGGACGCGCGAGCTTGCTGAGCCGGCGTGCAACGTCGATTTGGTCGATTTTTCGGGCTATAATTCCTACACTATGGAACCTGTCCCCGTTAACGGCGATTTGCGCGCGCAGACGCGCTGGTATTGGGAGCCGGGCCACTATAAGGCGGCGCTCGGGGATGTCGTGTTGAGGCGTCTCGTCGGCGGCAGTCGAGGCTTCGGACAGGAATTGACGCCGGACACGGTCGAAGCGACGTTGGCGCGCGAGCGCGACGCCGCGCCGGCATCGTCTCAACGAGCGGCCGATAATCCCGGACGCGCTCCGCCGGACGCGCGCCGAGAACGATGAAACGAACGATGGCAGCGACTAGGCCCGAAGAGCTTACCTGCGTTCTGGAGCCCGTCGAGCCGCTCAATCAGCTCGAAAACCTGTGGCGTCAAATGGACGTCCGCGGCGAATATTCGTTTTTCCTAACCTGGCCGTGGATTGGAACCTGGTTGCGGACTCTTCCATCCACGTCGCACCTGCAAATCATCAAGGCGCTGCGCGGTCCCGAGCTTGTTGGCTTGGCGATATCGAGCATCAGAGAAGGCAGAATCTGGGGTGTTGTTCCCATCAGGCAGGCATTCTTCAACTGCGTCGGCGACCGTGCCTTCGACTGCATCACGATTGAACATAACGGATTCGCTTCAATCCTGAAAAACAGCGACGAACTGTGGAGGGCTTTTTTCCGCGCGTTCGACATGCGCACACATGGGGTCGACGAAATCGTCTTTCCGAGCGCGCGGGCGCATGTGGACGGCGAGGCGCGGCGCGCGGGATTGTTATATGAGCAGAGAACAACGCCGGCTTTTCGCACGTCGCTAACGGAAGTTGCCGCGGCGGGCGGAATTCAGAATCTGCTGAGCAGAAACGCTCGACAGCAACTGCGCCGGAGTCTGCGGGAATTCGAAAGGATGGGGCCCATTGTCGTCGATGCCGCGGGCGATCGGGAGATGGCGCTCGCCTATTTTACCGCATTGAAGGAGCTGCATATCGCTTCCTGGACGCGGCGCGGAAAGCCTCATGCGTTTCGTTACCTCTTCTTCGAGGCATTCCATCGCGAACTGATCGACGGCGGATTCGATGCGGGCGCCGTCGAGCTTTTGCGCGTGGCGGCGGGTCCGCACGTGCTCGGTTATCTCTATAATTTCAAGTGTCGCGACAACGTATTCGCCTATCAAAGTGGGTTCGGTGACTTCGATGCGCGGCTAAGGCCGGGTTATGTGTGCCACGCGCTTGCCATCGACCGTCATGCCGAAGCGGGCGATCTGTCATATGATTTCCTCGCGGGACGCAATCGGCTTAAGGAAACGTTCGCGACCGCCGCGTACGCGATGAAATGGCAGCGCATCCGCCGTCCGACGCCGTTCTTGCGGGGCGAGGCGCTCGTGCGGTCCGCGGCGCGCGGGATAGCCTCCCGTTTGTCGGGCGGGCTCGGAGATTCAGACCACTCCTAGGGACCTCAGGAAGGTTTCACCTCCGGGCAACGCTTCGATCCGCTTCCTGCCATACGCGTACACCAGCGTGATTTTGTCGTCGGTAGGCAGAGTGTAAATCAGGATCAGCGTCAAAACGATCGCGAAGCCGCCGGCAACGCCCATCAATTCCAGCATCGAGTTCATGGCGCGCAGTGGAACCAATATGCTGACTGGTGCCGAAAGCAGAAGCGCGAGCAACAGGGGCTGGCCGACCGCTCGGTAATACGTCCATAGCGACAATCCGATGGTGCGGCAGACATAGGCCGGCAATATCATCGCCTTCACCACGATCATCGGAATGGCCGTACCGATCGCGGCTCCGATAATGCCGAAGTACGGAACCAGGATCACGGTCAGGATCAGGTTGATAATGACCTCGATGCCGTTCAATTTCGCGTCGAACTGATGCTTGTAGATCACGCGCAACACGTCGCGGGAGGGGCTCTGCAGCAGCGCGAAGAACATCGCCACGATGAGGATGCTGAGCGCGTAATAGGAATCGTGGAATCCATGTCCCAGCCACAGGCGAAGGAACGAGCGGCCAAATACGATGGCGGTCGCTGCGAAGATGCAACAGACCACGGACCCAAAACGCGAGATCGTCAGGAATTTCTCGCGAAGCTTCTCGTCTTCTCCCCGCGTGAAATGCATGGAATAGACCGGCTGCGACACCGAGGAGACTCGAAGAACCAGCGCCTCGAAATAGTCGGTGAGTCTTATGGCTACAGAATAATGCGTAACCGCGGCAATGCCAGCGAGTGCGGCGATGAGGAGGTTATGTATTCTGTAGCGCGCCGCATCGGTGACCTTGACGACGAAAACATATTTGCTGAAGGCGATAAGTTCCTTCAACGTCTTCCATCTGACCGACGAGCGGTGAAATCCAATGCCGGGCAAGTGGCGCCTCATCATCAAGCCCAGCAGCGATCTCTCGACCACCGAAGCGGCAAAAACGCCGAGAGCCAAGCCGATGAGTCCATAGCCTAAAAAGACAACCGCAACCGTCAGGCCCGTTCGCACGATCGTGGCCGTGACCTGCGCGATCGTCACTACGTCCGATCGGAACGCCGCCGCCAACGCGCCTTGCATGACCGAAAAAGGAAAAAGCCACGCAAGGTTCAATCCTGAAATCAAAATCGCCAATTCGAATTCGTGCAGTTCATAGCTGTCGTGTAGCCAAAGCGGCGTCGCGAGCGACAGCATCGCGATGACGAAGAACACCACGGCGCCCACGACCACGAATATCGAGATAGACGTGCTGTAAATCGAATTTCCGGCTTCCTGGTCGTTGCGGGCGATCGTGTTCGCCATGAATCGCTCTGTTGTCGTCATCAGGCCGACATCGAACAAGCCAAGCTGGCCGACGATCGTGCCAATGAGCGCCCACAGCCCATATCCGCGCTCGCCAAGCGAGTGGATGAGAAGCGGCATGATGAAAAAACTGGAAAGTAGATTGCAGGCGAACGCCACAATCTGCAGAACCGATCCGCGCAACATCAGCGCCCCCGGTTTTCCCTGCTTGCGCATCGAATTCGGGGAAACCCCGTCGGCGACGGGCGCCTCGTCCGGCCGCGGGGGTGGGGCGTTGCCATTTTTCGATGACATTCGGCGAAACTCTTTCTGAAGATGATGTACGCGAGATGAATCCGGCGGCGAAGTTGGGCCGAAAAAACGCAAACCCCTTGTACCGAATACCTATTCCGGATCAATTGTATACATGGGCATAATCGTCGGAAATGAGCAATTAGAGATACCTGATTAATGGCTCTGTAACGCGTATCCGCTAGCTTCAAGACCAATAGGGGTTTTGGAGAAGGTCATGATCACTCATCGTCCGATGAAACTATTCGTCTTCGCCGCATGTCTGCTCGCCGGCAGCGCGATGCAGGGTTTTGCGGCGGATTCGGACAACACTACGAACCCGCAGGCCGTCCAACCGACGAGCATGGATAGCACACAGGTGCAGTCGGCTACACCCGACCAGCCGGCGACCTCGAACAGACTGACCTATATGAGGACCGCGGAATTCACGCCTCAGGCCGCCCGCCAAGCGGGTGATGGCCGTGACGCCTTGCATACCGACCGCCGTTGGCCGCAGCTCGAGAGCTGCATCAATGCGACGAACACGCCTGAAGCCTTCAATTCCTGCCTCGCGAATGCACTCCTGCAGGACAGCACCGGAGCGGCCGCGTCTCTGCTCGGCAGGTAGAAGCCTCTCGCTGGGGCAGTTATGGCCGCGGTTGCAATATACGGGGGATGCCTTATTAGCTCCCCCGTCGGCACTGGTCATCGCGCCAGAATACTCTGCCAGAATCTGCGCTAGTTGGAGCGCTGAGCCGACGAGCGGTTCACGGAACCATTGGCGATGTTCGGATTGATTTCGCGCAAGCGCATTAAGCCGGCGGCCGTACCGGAAGGTTGCCGCGTTTATGCGATCGGTGACATCCACGGGCGGAGCGATCTGCTGGACCGTTTGCTCGGGCTGATCCGCAAGGATGCCGCGGGCTTTTGCGGCGTCGTAACGCTCGTCTTCATCGGCGATTACGTGGACCGCGGCCGCGACTCCAAGGGCGTCATCGACATCCTGCTGGAAGTGCGCACGGAATTCGCGACACACTTCCTCTGCGGCAACCACGACCGGGCGATGTTGAACTTCCTGGCGGATCCCGGCACCTATCCAGGGTGGAGGAATATCGGCGGCGCCGATACGTTGCTGAGCTATGGCGTTGCACCGCCGGATGCCGAGGACGGCAACGCGCTGCGGCAAGCGCGCGACAAGTTTCTTCGTGCCGTCCCCGGTCCACATATGGGCATCCTCAACACGCTCGAGATGTCGGTCGAGATCGGCGACTATTATTTCGTTCACGCCGGCGTTCGTCCTGGCGTTCCGCTGGACGGACAAACTTTCATGGATATGATGTGGATCAGGGATGAATTCCTGAACAGCGACGCCGACTTCGGCAAAATCATCGTGCATGGACATTCGCCGCTGCGTAAGCCGGTTCGCAAATCCAACCGGCTCTCGATCGACACTGGCGCCTATTCGACGGGCAAGTTGACCGCGGCCGTGCTCGAAGGCACGCAATGCAAATTCCTACAGCCGTAAGTTCCGCAACGGCATTAAGACTATGAGCGCATTCGCGTAGCGGTAACGAGGCTGTGCCGGTATCTTGGCATTGCGCTCGGCGGCGGAGCCGTGGACGCCAGTTTCTTTCTGCGGAGTTCGGTTGAATGACCGGGAATATTTGGCCGTTGTTCTGGATCGAGCCTGTCGGCCCGTTTGGCCTATTTGCGACGGATATTGGCCGTTTTGGCAGCCTTCTGGCCCTGTGTGTCATGGCAAACGTAGTGCTGTGGGTTGTCCAGGTCGTGCTCATCGGCCGGCAAGAGCGCAGGATGGCGCGCCACATGGAAGATGTCGCGCATTCCGTTCGCCGGATGGCCAAGATGGTCGCCGAAATCCGATCTGCGCAGCAGAACATATCGGCTACAATCCTAAAGTTGACGCCGAAGTCAGCCTTTGAAGACGAAACGCGTACGAAGACTACCGAAACGAACCTATCCGACATACGCGAGGGGCTGCGGCAGTTGCGCGCCGAGATGTCCACGGAACCGGTTGCCGCTTCCGCTGAGCCGCCGTCCAATGACAGCAGCATGGATGCGTCGCAGGCCGCCGAGTGACGCCGCAGTTGCCTATGCCGCGGCGACTGTGTTGAATCCGCGATATTACTTCGTCTCCGGGATACATCGATGTGCGGCATAGTCGGTATTTTTGATCTTGCCGGCCTCAATGAGGTCGATTCTTCGTTGGTCCGGCGCATGAGCGACGCTATCGCGCATCGCGGCCCGGACGGTGACGGCATCCATGTCGAGCCCGGCGTGGGTTTTGGGCATCGCCGCCTCGCCATCATCGACGTTTCCGGCGGCCAGCAGCCAATGTTCAACAAGGACGGCAGCATCGCCATCGTCTACAATGGCGAAATCTACAATTATCAGGAATTGATTGCAGAGCTCACCGCACTGGGCTGCGTCTTCCACACGCATTGCGACACAGAAGTGGTGATTCATGCCTGGGACAAATGGGGCCCCGATTGCGTCAAGCGGTTCCGCGGGATGTTCGCCTTTGCGGTCCATGACCGGCGGCGGGGGTGTCTGTTCATCGGTCGCGACCGGCTCGGGAAGAAACCGCTGTATTACGCGATCGTAAAAGGCCGCTATTTCCTGTTTGCATCCGAGATGAAGGCGCTTCTCGTCCACCCGCTGATCGAACGCAATCTCGACCCGGTCGCAGCGGACGACTACTTTGCCTTCGGTTACGTTCCCGATCCGGCCACGATTTACGCGGGCATCAAAAAATTGCCGCCGGCGCACACGATGGTGATCAGGCGCGGCGCACTGGTACCGAAACCCGATTGCTATTGGCGGCTTGCTTTCGGTTCGCGCCCGATTTCCGAAGCAGACGCAGCGGATTTCCTGATCGCGAAGTTGAGGGAGACAACGCGCATCCGCCTGATGTCCGAGGTTCCGCTCGGCGCGTTTCTGTCCGGCGGCGTGGATTCAAGTGGCATAGTCGCGATGATGGCGGGCGAGCTCGATACGCCGGCCAAGACGTTTGCGATCGGCTTTGGCGAGGGGGGAACCGACGAACTCGTTCATGCGCGCCGTGTTGCCGATCGCTACAAAACAGATCATCGCGAAGAACAGGTCAACGTTGATCCGCTGGGCTCCTACAGGGCGCAAGCGGCCATATTCGACGAGCCTTTTGCCGACAGCTCCTCGATCCCGACGTTGCGCGTTTGCCAGTTGGCGCGCCGACATGTCGCGGTCGCATTGTCGGGCGACGCGGGCGACGAAGTGTTCGCAGGCTATCGCCGTTACCGGATGTTTGCCGAGACCGAGAAATGGCGCAATCGCTTGCCCGAAGCGTTCCGCAGGCCGGTCTTCGGGATGCTCGGCGACGTCTACCCCAAGCTCGACTGGGCACCGCAATGGTTGCGCGGCAAGAGCACGTTCCAGGAATTGGCCAGCGAAAGCGCGGTCGGATACTACCGCACCGTCTGCAAGATTTCAGACTCACTGCGCGACGAGCTCTACGCTCCGAAGATGCGCCGCGCGATCGGCGGACATTGTCCCTCGGCGCTAATCGCCTCGGCGATGGAGGAGGCGGATATCGACGATCCGATCGCTCGCGCTCAATACGCGGACATCATGACGTATCTTCCCGGCGATATCCTGACCAAGGTCGATCGCTGCAGTATGGCGACATCTCTCGAAGTGCGCGTTCCGATGCTCGATCACGAGTTCGTGGAATGGGCCGCGCAGCTTCCGCGGTCGCTTTGCCTGGACGGCGGCGAGGGAAAGAAGATCCTAAAGCGCGCCCTGGAGCCCTATGTTCCCCAGGAGAATCTCTATCGCAAGAAGCAGGGCTTCGCGACATCTCTGGCGTCCCATTTTAGCGGCGCTGGCGCTGCGCGCGTCAGGAAAGCGCTGCTGGGTGAGGCGATGATGGATTGCGGACTGCTCGATCGCGATACGATTTCAACGATGATCGACGCGCACGAGTCTGGATCACGCGATTACAGTCAGCCGCTTTGGACCCTGCTGATGTTTGAAGGCTTCCTCAGCGAAGTGCATTACGCAGGCGCCGGCGCTTCGCGTGCGCTCGCCTACGCCGGCGAATGATTTCAAGAACTCGTGCCTAGCCCACCCCAGGGGCTGTGCTGTCGCGCGCAACGCTCTTGGCGGTGGCCGGTTCCGCCATGGGCGGGTTTTGCTCCGGCGAAATGCTCCACGTGTCGGTGCTTCGGCCCACGAGATCGAACAGAGCGCGGTTATGCGGCGCGAAATATTCACGCAAGCGCGCCACGCACTTGTCCGAGGGCCTGATTTCAGGTTGCTCCGGCATGAAGCGGTCGACCGCCGAGATCAAGCGACTAAGCGCGGGCACGTAGTAATTCATGATTAGCGCCGTCCGCGAATGCATGCGTTTGTTCTCGGGCCACAGGCGCCGCTTGAGCGGTGCGCCGGCAGACCGTCCGAGGAAACGCATGACGCCTTCCAACGCGGCCTGGGGCGCGCCGACGATGTCGTCCTCGAAAAACATGACGTGGATCTGTTCGCGCGGATACATTTTGAGATAACGCTCGAGTTGAAGAGCATAAAGTCCCTGGCTGATAAGCCCGTAGCGGTCGTCGTCTATGTCATATGCCTGAGCGACGATCTCGTCTGCATTGACATAGGGCGACAGATTGCGGCCCCGTATTTGATGGTTCAGCGCCGAAATCACACGATCGACCGGGTCGCGAAATATGACTATCAACCTCGCCGACGGCAAAAGGTCGTGCATGCGCTGAGGAATATTCTGCGGTCCCGCAGCAATCGGGCGGGCTGCCCAGAGATATCCCGGGGTCTTCTCGCCGGCGAGTTCGTCCACGCCGGTGTTGGCGAAATGGGAGGCGTACCAGTCGACGCCGAGGCGGTAATTTTCCTCGTGGTCGAAATAGTGAATCTCTAGTGGGCGCGACAGGAATACGCCCGTTTGTTCGTCGAGCCGCTTTCCGAGCCAAGTCGTGCCCGCTTTCTCGGCTCCGATAATAATGAAATCCGGCAATCTTTGTTTCTTGGTACTCAACCTCGCACTCCACGAACTGCACTAGGCAAACCCATATGACCAAAACGATACGGTGAGATTTCGTTCAACATATCACTTGACCATGCCGCTGCGGTTTCGTTTTGCTCGCTCGAGAATATCCATAACGGTAGCAGGCTGTCCGCCCATTTCACCGAAAAAAAACTCGTAAAACCTCTCAAGCCAATCTAGCAGACGATCGCGATCTGTCACGGTTCTGACATAGGGGGTGGCGCCGGGAACCAAGGATGGCGTGTGATAAGATAGCGTAAACACCTTGGTTCCTCTTTGACTAAGGGCGTGGACCAGCCGTCGCGCGTCGGCAAAGGTCGTGCCTTCCGGCGTGAGTCGAATTCGTTCGACAAAGCCCGTGCGTGCCGCAAGGGAACGTGCCAACCCAAAACGCTCGGGCATCATCGATATTGCCCGTGCCAGCCGCTTGTTCCGTTCCGCAATAAGGCCGACATATCCCGAACTAATGGGTAGCTCAAGTAGTGTTTGGCCGCGATCGACCCAGTAGGGAACCGGCGGAAAATCGAAGAATTCGGGGCCGCGCTCATGCGTATAGGTGTGTTCCGGCACGACGCTGCTGTCCACGCGATAGCCAAAGCGTTGCAGGATCGCCGCCGTTCTTGGGCCCACGCCGTAACGCCCGGCGCGGTATGATTGCGGTCGAACGCCGAAGCGCTTCGTAATTGCCTCGGTCAGCGTACGAATTTTGTTGTATTCCAGCCGCAAAGGCAGATTCCCAGCAAAGCTGTTCTCCGCATGGATCGATTCCTCAAAGGGCGGGTTGACCCACGGGTGCAGCTGTGCCGCGATTTCGCATTTGCCGTCCTGCAAATATTCCACCAGCGGCCGGTAACCATCCTCTTGGTTCAGGATGGGATAGGTCACAAAATACGACGGAATGATCCCAAACCGTTCGAAAACCCTGTGCGCCAGATGTTGCAATCGCATGGACTGCACGTCGCGTGTATCGCGCGACAGCGGACTCGACCAGTCAAACGATTCTTCAGCATCGACGGTCGTGGCCAGCAGCAACGGGCCACTTATGACAACCTTGGCGGGGCTGTGGAAACTTCGGTCCACCAGTGAGGTCTTAGCCATAAGGGCCACGAGTTCGGTCTCTTTGTTAATGCCTTCTTCGAAAGGACCGGCATCCCGATGCACAGGCCCACTCGCCACTCCGGAGGAGGGCTTCCCGGTCAAATTGTCCGCATTGTTACTCGCCATTTGAATTGGCTTGTCCCAACCCCTGCTTCGTTTTGCCTATCGAACAGGCACCGTCCGACAGCCAGAACGCATTCTACCCATGAATCACAAACCAGAAACTCACTTGGCCGCCTATTCCGCAGAACACGCGAGATTCTGGTGCCCTTAATCGGGAAGGGCGACGCGCCAGGTGGGGTCTTTCCGGTCTCTGGTTATGTCCGCCTGCGGAGCGTGGTCCTCGATCCACAGATAAGCCCTTCGTGCCTTGTCCGAACCCGTCACTCTGACAATTCCCGCCAAAACGCCCTTGGCGGCCTGCAAATACTCATTGTACGTTTCCTTTGGCCAGGCGTCTCCGCCGCCCGAAAAACCGCCTTGTGCCGTGACTTTGCTGATCTCAGCCCAAGTCTGGTAAGCATTTTTGATTTGGTCGGGCGCTTTGTAAATTTTCATGCGGTAGGCCGCACCATCATATGGTGAATACCCGCGCGAGCCGGCAAGGAACCGACCGGCTAGAAAGTTCGTCTCCCATTTCAGCACTTCGACGGCTTGGACGTCGCCGCGCTTGGCGGCAAGGATCATGGCGTAAGCAACAAAGTCCTGCTGCCAGGGCGACATTTCGCCCTTGAAGCCGCTAAAGCCGTTGCCGGGAACCCAACCCGCAGCTTCGCCTTCATGCAATCCGGAAATTTCCTTGAGCAGATAGTCGAGATTGTTCTTCTGAACCCGGCGGAAATACGTCTTCAGCGGATCGTTGTCGGGGATAATCCACGCCGCGTTGATGATCGTGCGAAACGCCCATGCCTGGGCGCGCCCCTGGTTGTCGGGAAAGAAGACGATGCCCTTGTCCAATAGCCTGTATCGCGCATCCCAGCCGACGACGTTCCAGGTCGCCTGCGCTTCCAGTTCGTCGAGATAGTAGCGTTCGCCGGTCATGATATAGGGCACGAACGTCAGATCCGGTTCATGGGCCGCGTCCAGATAAAAGCAACTGCAATCCTTGGTATAAGGCTTTACTTGCTGCGTTAGGGGGCGGAGTCCTTCTCGCGCCGCCCGCTCGTCCGTCCAGAGCGTTGGATATCGCGTCGCGGTGAGATAGCCGCTGCGCGGCTCGAAAAAGTGCCAGGGAATGCTTCCAGCGGCGTCGGCCTGGGCTAGTGCAAAAGCCTGCGCGTTTTCGTCTTGCGTCAGAAGCCAGATGGTGTTGGTTTGCGTCGTCGGGCCGATCTCGTTTCGTCCGCCCGTCATTCCCATGTACCAGGCGATCCCCGCGTTCTCGAGAATCCCGAAGCCTTCGCCTTCCATCTGGCGTTTATTGCGCAGGATGAGACCGCGATCGACGCCGGCGGAGAGGTCGTAGTCGAGAATCGCGTTGCTGCGCTCGACGGCTGCGATATCGTGGACGACGAGAACGGCATCGTGCCCGCTTCGCCCGACAAGCTTGTGCCAGCTCGTATATTGCTGCTGGGCGATGTCCTGCTGGGCAAACACGATCTTGCCGTTGCTCGTTATCTTCGCATCGTAAACGAGCGGCCCGCCCACGGGCTGCAGGACATAGTCGTTCTTGAGCGCGACGTCGGTTAGCACTGTGCCGTCGGCATAGGCGCGTACGTCGAATGTGACGTGTAGGGAGCCCGTTACCGGCTTATCGACACGCACCTCGACGGCTTGAGGGCCACGCAACCAATAGGAAACGGATTTGCCGTTCAGGGTTTCTGTCAGCAGTCTGCCAGCATCCAGGTGATAAGTCTGTCCGCCGTGCACGGCGATGTCGATGGCCAAGTCACTACCTTGAGCTGGGGCCAAACTTGCCTCGCCTTCGGTTGGCCGAACTGCCTGAGACAACATGACAGGAACGCGAGCGCCACCGGAGATCTCGGGCACGATCAGAGTGACGATCCCCATCCTGACGGAACCGTCAGGATTAGTCGTCTTCGCGTCCAATTGCGCGGGGATTTCCTTGCCGCCGATCTTTGCGATGAGGCTTGCACCACTGCGGATTTTTCCGGCCACGAACACTTCGCCGAACGTCACGGGTTGATTGTGAAGGACGCTTCTCGAAGTGTTTCTCAAGATCAAGCCCACAATGTCGTCGGCTGTCTGAGGCTGTGGCGTGGTTGGGGCGAAGACGAGATCTCCGCCAACCATTTGCGCACGCGCCTGTGGGCTGGATTGCACGGCAATCGCCAGGGCCAGACCTATGATCGGCAGAATCTGCCGTTTGTGCATCGCATTCACCTCTCAACTGCAGACCAATGATTAGCACTGTGCAGGACGAAGCAATATCACCAAGCGGGTTTACCATTCCGTTGGCGTCGTGCCATATCGAGCTTTCCCTACGGGAATGGATCGGCGCCATTCCATCGGCGAAGGCGTTCGCGGGCCATGCGTGCCGCTATTGCCGCCCCCGCCATTGCGCCGCGCAAGGTATTCGGATTGGCCGCCTCGATGCCCCAACGTTCGCGCCGCTGCGACAGCCACAATTTCTTGTAGCCGTCGTCGCCCCGGCCGAAATCGATCTCCGAGGGTTTGTCGTCCGAAAGCACGGCGCGCGCCATTTCCATGGTCAGCAACGTTCCCGGCGAATACCGTTCCCATTTTTCGTCATAGGCGAGCTTGAAAATCGTTGCGCGCCGCCGCCAGACCAACCAGAACTGCGCCGCAATCGGTTGATCGCCGCACATGAGAACACCAGTGCGCAAGGCGCCGAGCGCGGCTGCCGTTCGCATCAGGGCTGGCATGAAATTCGGGAACGGCTCTGCCGTTTTCCAGCTCCGTCGATAGACGTCGTTGTAATAGGATATGAACTGCTCGAGTTCGCCATTGATGCGGAACGTGGGTTGGGCGTCCTTTTCTAAGGCTTTCATTTTTCGCTGCCAGGTGTTCCTGAGGATCGATGGCCGGCGCTCCAAATAGGCATCAAAGCCGCTGCCCCCGACGTTTTCGTACCAATTGCCCCAGCAGCAATAGGCTCTGGCGAGAAAGCGAGCATCACGCAATCCGGACAACGTCGCGGCAAAGGCGGGCGAAACGGGATCGAAGCCAGTCCATAAAACAGTCGCGACGTGCGCTTCGCGCACAACTGCCGCGACGAGTGTGCGGACTGACCCGGTGTCGTTACGCGTTGCATAAAGCGCGCCCGACTCGCATGTGTAGGGCGTCGTGCAAAGCATGAGGTTGTCGGGACGTATAACCAATCGGCAGGTCACAAGCCCCGCCCGGCAGGCATCGTCAACATACAGCCGCACGTTCGAGCCGGGCGTCTGCCCGCAGCGGGCAGCGACGTCGTACCATTCCGCAAGATTGAAGTAGCTCTCTTCTCCAGCCGCGGCGAACAACGATTGTACTGCCGTAGGAAGATTTCGAAAATCGGGGGCATCGAAAATGTTCATGAAGGCGCGTTGCCCGGCTTGCGCAACTGCTTTTCGGGAGCCTGCGCAGTCTCCTTAAGCGAAAGGCATCGCGCGCCGAGCGCGAGGACTCGCTCGGCGTTTTTTTGCCAGCTGAATCCCGGATGGTCGATGGCGTAACGCGCGCCGGCGCCCAGGGCGCTTCGCAAGCCGGAATCTTTCACCAACCGGTCGAGAGCCTGAACCATCGTTTCGCGGCGGTCCGGATCGAACAGCAGCGCCGAGACGCCGTCCACCAGCACTTCTTTGATATTTGGCTGATCGGGCGCGACGATCGCCTTTCCCGACACCATGTATTCGAAGAGCTTTAGAGGCGATGCATAGTCGACGCACTTCGGTTGCAGGGCGATATCGAAGGCCGCCGTCATAGCGGAGATCTCGTTCCGTCCGGCAAGACCCGCAAATGTCACGCGATGTGTCACGCCAAGGCGCGCCGCCTGCGATTCCAGATCAGGCCGCGCCGGACCTTCGCCGACAAGCAGAAGATGAACGTTTGCAGGCGTCGAAGGATCGGCAAGCCAGTCCACGATCGAATCCAGCCCATGCCAGTCACGCATAAAGCCCGAGAAACCGAGCACCGTCTTGCCGCTCAGTCCCAGCGCCGCTTTTGCGTCGGCGGCGGAAAGCTGGTTCTTGAAACGCCGCAGATCGACTCCATTGGGAACGACGATGATTCTCTCGGACGGCACGCCGCTCTCGCGGATGATGTCGGCAAGGACCTGCGTCACGGGAAGCACGAAATCGGCGCTGCGCCAGGTCCAGCGTTCCAGGCGGTGGGCGAGGCGTGCGAGGGTAAGTCCGCCATGCGCGGCGCGCTCCATCGCTAGCGGTGCGTTCACTTCCAGAAGCACGGTGGTTCCGCGCCGGCGCTTCAACCAGATTCCGGCAAGCATGTGCAAGTTATAGCGCTCGTAGACAAGGTCGGGCTGAACGGTGCGAAAGGCGCGTGATAGCCGCAAATAGGCGGGAATGTTGTAGCCGAGCTCCAGCACTTCGTAGAGCGCGCCTGGAATGAACGCCTTCAACTTGCCCAGCAATTTGGGATCATGTCCGAATTCAGCGCGCGCGAAGCTTTCGGGGCCGCACAACGTCACCTCGGCGCCGCAGTTACGCAGGGCGGCGACCAGTTCCTCCAAGTGGACGGCTTGGCCGTCCTTGGATCGAATTCGGTGATGGTAGAGGATTTTCATGACAATGCTGCGGACACCCGGCTCCGTGTGGAGTCTATAAGCAAAAGCATAACGGAAAAATCAATGAAGGCAGGCAGCTGCGTCTAAGGAAAGAAATTGACGGTGCGGATCATTGGCCGGCGCGGCGCTCGTCGATAATCTGCCGGAAAAGCCGGATTTGCCCTTGGGTGGTCGCATCCCAGCTGTACTGCTCAGCATAACGGCGCGTCTCGGCGCGGTCGGGATAGCGCGAGAACAGCGCTTTGACGCCTTCCGCGACACCCACGGCCGTTCGCTCGCGCATCAAAATGCCCGATTCCGGGCGCGAAACGACTTCGGGGTTGCCCCAGATATTCGACGCCACAACGGGTGTGCCGCAAGCCATGGCCTCCAGCAACACATTAGGCCAACCTTCACGGCTCGATGCGAGGACCAGGGCGTCGGCTGCGGCGTAGACGGGTTGCAGTTCCTTGTGGGGAACGCCTTCCAGAAAGCGGACGCGATCTCGGACGCCGAGCCGGGTGGCGAGGGCTTCAAGGCGGCTACGTTCTGGTCCAGTACCTGCGATCAGCAATTCGCAATCCGCCAACTCCACCATGGCCGAAACCGCAAGATCATGCCCCTTGCGCTCGATCAGATGGCCGACGGAAAGCAGCGTACGCTT
>Ga0182021_10005716_pt1 | contig 14765 bp, 11 predicted proteins | sample 612E3MmetaG_FD_120493 | JGI IMG/M metagenome (GOLD analysis project Ga0182021, IMG submission 120493) | Permafrost microbial communities from Stordalen Mire, Sweden - 612E3M metaG (Illumina Assembly) | ecosystem: Environmental > Terrestrial > Soil > Wetlands > Permafrost | place: Sweden... | reverse complement strand
TGCTCACATTCATACCCATTAAAATTCCATCTTTATTGAAATAACAAAGACCATCACCATTAACAATTTTTTCTGCTGCCTGATTGACAAACCATTGTGGTGCCGTGGCGCCGATCCAGGTATAAAACTGATGGGCTGGTCTAATATCGAGTCGTGCGGTAAGTCGGGTAAGGGGAGAAGCATCCGGTTGGGAAAACATGTTTACAAGGCATAGTGTGTCCGCTTTTTGCGCAAGAGATTTCACATGGGAATCTGTTTCTGCCCCTAGTACTGCCTCTTCAATGAGATTGAAGGGTGTCTTGATATCAGCAGGATCGCTTGATCTATGTGTGCACTGCCCAATACCGATAATGACTGGTCTCTTTGTATGAGGATATGAAGTCATGGTACCTCACCGGTTGCTTTTTAGTGTTATAGATATTGTACGCCCATCAAAGCGCTGTCTGAACTGCTTCTTCACAATTATAACGCGGTTTCCATCCAGTAGCCTTCATTTTTTCATTGCTGATTTTGAAATCCAGACGTGCCGAATCTAACCAGGAGGGATGCTCCATAGATCCAAAATACTTCCAGCGCAGAAGCATCACCAGGCGCGCCAGAGAGATGGGTATGGTGGGAACGCGTTTCTTGCCGATAAGTTCAAAAAATTTGTGCATCCCGATCACGTCATTGGGAACGATGTTGTAAGCACCTGGCATGTCATTGCGAATGGCAAGAGCAAAGGCTGCCGCCATGTCATCCTCATGGACGAACTGAGCGTTCATCACATGACCTGGAAAGTTGGCGGCATTCTTGCGCCAGCCTCCCACAGTGCTCAGGTTGCGCCGGCCAATGACGTAGCTTGGCCGGAAAAATGTTAGTAGAATACTGCTTGACCTGAATATGTCATTGAGCGCACTTTCGATTAACGCCTTACTATCCCAATAATAGAAGCCCGAATCGCCCCGGCCCAGGGGAAAATCTTCAGTCACATCCATCTGTCCATGAATGCTCCGGGTATCATATGCGGCCTGACTACTGATTTGAAGGAATTTATTCACCCCGCTTGCCAGCGCTGCTTTAGCCACATTGCGCGCACCATTGATATTTATGTCATCCCTTTCAGATTCCGGCATGCGTGACGGCCATAAGACAATGAATGCAGTGTTAATCACAACATCATGACCGGCTATGATTTTCGCAAGATCAGTAGCACGAATATCCCTTTCTAAATATTGGACCTTGGAGGGCAGGATAAACCTTGGTTGAGAGATATCGATACCGGTAATACGATCCACCTCAGGCATCAGTGCCAATTGTTCGGTAAGTACACGCCCCAGGTATCCGCTGATCCCTGTCAGTAATATACGCACACCCATCGCCAGATCCTCCCCCCTTATGACCTTTTCAATGCCGCCAACTTACGAACGATATAGTTGGCAAAGCCGAGCGTAGATGCCGGAAATGTTCTCGTCATGAAATCAAACAATCGTGCATCGGGCCCTACTATGATTCGAATCTTATCTTTCTTTATCCCTGATATAATGATTCGGGCGGCTTTATCAGCCGTGGTCATCGCATTATTTTCGAATGCAGCGATAAATTCCTGCTTATCATTACAGGGATTGGCATGTTTGTAATAGCGGGCATTCCTGGCAATATTGGTCTTGATGCCGCCGGGATGCACAACGCTTGCCTTGACGGATGTTCCCCGCAACTCCTGGGCGAGCGTTTCAGTGAAACCCCTGATGGCAAACTTCGTTGCATTATAAGCACACCCGTAAGGCATGGGCGTTATGCCGTTTATACTGGATACATTAACAATATGGCCCTCCGGCCTTTCTTTGATGTAAGGCAGAAAAGCCTTTGTTCCATATACTACCCCCCAGAAATTAATGCCCATAATCCATTGAAAATTGTCATACGTAGTGTCTTCGACCGTATCAGCCAGTACAACACCTGCGTTGTTGATGACCATATCCACACGACCGTGCTTCTCAACAACTTCGCTTGCATAACGATACATTTGTTCACGATCAGACACATCCACAATATGTGCCGACACCTTCATGTTTTTCCCGATAAGCTGTTGGGTGTCCTTCAGGTTTTTCTCATTAATATCAGAAATCGCCAGATGGCATTCTTCCTCCGCCAAACGAATCGCCAATGCCCGTCCGATACCCGAACCAGCGCCGGTAATAGCCGTAACTTTACCCTTTAGTGTTTTCAATGCCCCTCTCCTTTTATCTTGCCGGGGACACCCGGCATTCAGCACATCTTTTTTAAGAAATATCCTCTCTCAGCCAAGACATCCATTGCCTTTATGGCACGGCTCATGGATGTAAAAGCCATAACGCCATTCTGATATAACGTCAGTGCAATTTCATTGGTGAAGGGTCCATAGGCAACGAAGACAATAAAAGGTTTTGTTGTTCGTCTACGGTGGGATATTAAAATTTCAATCAATCCTGACCTGTCTATCTTTGGAGGAGAGAAAAAGACTTGACAGAAAATCAGCCCGATCAATGGATCCTCATCCAGAACATTCAACGCATACTCTATGGTGGTGTTATCCGAGGAGGCCGTTAAGTCGATGGGATTGTTAACTGATGCGAAGGAAGGTGCCTTTTCTTTGATTCGAGATGCAGTTTCTTCAGCGAGCCTGCCTACCTTTAAGTATTTTGTCTGAGAAATTAAATCCAGTGTGATAATGCCGTATCCGCCTGCATTGGTAATAATGGCTGTCCGCGGATTATCGGCAGCAGGTTCGCGGGCAAGTATTTTCGAGTAATCCGTCAGTTGTTCCTCATTGTCCGCCAGGTGAATGCCGAATTGCTTTGACGCTCCGAAAAATACTTCAGCGGGGCATGCCATTTTCCCTGTGTGGGATGCAATGGCCTTCATCGCAGCATCCGATCTGCCTGCCTTTAAGACAATGACCGGTTTTCCAGGCGTTAAACTCCTGCATATATCCAGAAAACCGCGACCGTCCTGGAACGTCTCAATATAGACAGCGATGCTCTTCGTCTTCGCATCACGGGCAAAGTACTTCAGCAGTTCATTCTCACCGATATCTATCCTGTTGCCAAGACCGATGAATGCCCGAAGCCCCCATCCGATAACTCCGGAAACACCCGTCGCTTCCACACCTACAGAACCGCTCTGGCTGATCATGGTCACATCCCCTGGAGCGGCAAACATCCTGTCTCCATGTTCAACAAAGATGGTGTCCAGGCCCGTACCGGGAATGAAGACACCCAAGGTGTTCGGTCCGAGAATCCTCGTTCCTGTCGATAACACGCTTTCTTTCAGCACCGCCTCTCGAAGAACACCCTCTTCGTCTGATTCCGAAAAGCCGCTGGACAGGATAATGAGTGTCTTGAATTTCTTGTCGGCACAGGTTTTTGCAACATCCACAGCTTTCTTCGCATTGAGTGCGATAATGGCAAGATCCAGGTTATCGGGAATATCCGACAGATCGGGGAATGCCTTCTTCCCCATGATTTCCGCTTCGTGGTAGCTCACCAGGTAAAGCTGCCCCTGCCAGTTGAGGACATTTTGCACAATCGTATTTCCAATTTTCCCCTCCATGCCGGAGGCGCCTATGATGGCAATGGATTTTGGAAAACAAAGTGCTTCAATGTCTCTCATCGTTTTATCCTTACAAGTCGCTCCCCGGTAGGGAATAACCTTCCGGAAATTCTGTGAGTTCAATCATGACTCCGAAAAATGACTTGGGATGAACGAAGCCGGTTTTGACGCCAAGCACTTCGACAGGCTTTTCATCAATCAGCCTGCAGCCCATATTTTTCAGTCCGTTGAGCCTGCCTGCAACGCCGTCCACTGCGAAGGCGATGTGATGAAGCCCCTCGCCGCGGTTCTGAATAAATTTACCAACGGGACCTTCTTCCATGGTTGGTTCCATAAGCTCGAAGTCCACGTCTGCAACACGGACCATCCTGAATTTCATCCCCGAAAATGGATCTTCCATGACCTCACCCGGTTTCCCTCCAAAGCAATTGCACAGAAGGTCCGTTGCTTTTTCAAGATCCTTTACCGCGATTCCTATCCCGACTATTTTTTTTAGTTTTTCCAATGCGATCATCCTCCGCAAATGTTGAGAAAGCATTTCATTTTGATAAAATGACAACGGTACAATTTTTCGTATCACCCGCCTTATCGCCTCCCATGCAATGGGCAAGGCCTACTCTGGCATTTTCCACCTGCCGCTGACCGGCTTCACCGCGAAGCTGTGTCACGACCTCACCAATCTGTGCAAGACCTGTGGCTCCCAGCGGGTGTCCACGGCTGAGCAAGCCGCCGGATGTATTTACAGGGGTCTTTCCACCCAGCTCGGCATCCCCTTCCATGACAAATCTGCCCCCTTCACCCTCCGCACACAGCCCAAGCGCTTCATAATGCATGATCTCAGAAATGGCGAAGGCATCGTGGCATTCAACAATATCAAGGTCCCCCGGTCCCAGACCGGCCTTGTCATAGGCAAGCCTGCAGGCCCGGTAGTCAGTTTCCCATCTTACAATGTCCTGGGGATTTTCATAATTTCCGGAGCAGAGAATGGATGCACCAACCTTGATGGATCGTCCGATATTTTTTGCAGCAGAGGGAGAACAGACGACTGCGGCGGCGGCCCCATCCGCTATGGGACAGCACATGAGCTTGGTCAATGGATCAACAATCATGGTTGATGCCAGGACTTCCGGGATTGTTGTCGGCTTCCGATACAGGGCCATGGGATTGGACATTGCATGACGGCGGTTTTTGACTGAAACCTCTGCCAACTGTTCGCGAGTGGTGCCGAATTCCACCATATGGCGCACGGCACGCAGGGCAAAACTGGCTGGGGCTGACAATCCCATCAACGTATCCAGCTCGGTTTTCCCGGAGTGAAGAAGCCCAAGTTCCAGGACCCACATTTTCTCGGCACCCACAACGAGAACTACTTCCGCCTGACCGGCGGCCACCATGTTGCAGGCCAGGTAGAATGCAGTGGAACTGGAGGCGCAAGCGTTTTCAACATTCACAACAGGAACACGGTTGATCCCCACTTCCCAGAAGACGTTCTGGCCTATGGTGGCGTCTCCGAAAAGATAGCAGCCCAGGACATTGGAAAAAAAACATGCATCCACCTGGGACGGTTTGACTCCCGCATCCGCAAGGGCCGAGTGTGCCGCCTCTGTGGCCAGGCTGATAAGGCTTCTTTCAAAATGTTTACCAAAAGGGGTGACACCTATCCCTGCAACCATCGCTGAAGACATATACCGCTCCTTTCAAATAGGGGCTGGAATTTTTTCTACCGGCCAAAGGTTAACCGGCATCAAATTTTATTCAGAGGCGTAAAGTAGGGCCTCAGGCAGAGATTGCCGTTCACGTCATTTCCAATTTGCCCTACCCTGAGACGGACCGGTGCTCCCACACAAAGATTATCTATAGCCTCTGGATCAAGCAGACAAAAGATGCGCAAGCCTGAACCGGCAAGATCGACATACCCTACGCCGTATGGCTCCGGCAATCCCATTGGAGCTTTGGTCCTTATGACTGTGAAACTATAGACCGTCCCTTCGGAACTGAGTGCCACCTGCTCCACCGATCCGAGACATTTGGTACAGTACGGGGGTCTTGGAAAATAATGCCGCTTGCACATTGGGCAGAATCCACCAAGCAACTCAGGGGGATTCGCTTCATAGGGAGGCGGTGTGACTATCCCTGGATATACAGGCGGTATGTCGGCAATGGACTGGGAACTCATATTTTACCTCTCATTCGGCAGTTTATCGCTTCAGTTTGTACCCGGCCTTCTCACGATCCCAGGTATCAGGTGTCACACCTTGATCCCTCAGAACATTCTTCTGCACTCTAAGGGTATGGGTTTTAGGCAGTTGAGGCAGTATGCGTACATACCGGGGGATCATGAAGTACGCCATTTTCTCCTGGCAAAAGTCAATGAGCGCTTCGGGTTCAAGCGCGGCGCCTGGTTTCAGCGTGATGCACACCATGACTTCGTCTTCCGATAATTCCGATTTCGCTGCGATGGCTGCTGATTCCATGATGGCAGGATGTTCATTGATGATCTTTTCAACCTCATAGGAGCTGATGTTTTCGCCGCGCCTCCGTAATGCATCCTTCTTGCGATCTACAAAATAATAATATCCTTCCTCGTCTCTTGTAAGATAATCACCGGTATGAAACCAGCAGTCGCGCCAAGCCTCCACTGTCTTTTCCGGCATTTTATAATATTCAAGGAGCATCGCATAGGGTTCCTGGGTGCGAATCAGCAGTTCCCCCGGCACGTTATTTTCTACCTCCATTCCATTGTCATCAACGATCTTCACTTCATAGCCGGGTGCCACTTTGCCGACTGAACCCTTCCTGCGTTCGGATAGACGACTCCCCAGCGGCAGGCCGATCTCGCTCATCCCGTATCCTTCGAGAATTTTCAGGTTGAAGCGCTGTTCCACGAGATCAAACACCTCTGCGGAGCATCCACCTCCCACAAGGATCCGCAGGGGATTATCAGCATCGCTGGATTCCGGAGGAAGAGCGAGCAGAAACGGCAGGATGATTCCGATGTAATTAAAGGCGGTGCATCCATACTTCTTCACATCGGGCCAGAATCCGGTGAGCGAGAAGCGCTCTGCCAGGACCACGCGGCCACCGCTCATAAGAGCCGGCATGGTTGAAAGGAGCTGGGCGTTGCCATGGAATAAAGGAAGTGCGTTGTAAAGCCTGTCGCTATCCGTATATTCAGCCCCCAGTGTGACCATTTCGCCCATGCACAAGGCATAGTTATGAGGCATATATGACCCTTTGGAAGGTCCGGTGGTACCGGATGTAAACATTATAATGAATGGATCGGACCATATCACCTCCGGCTCTTCAAACTTTCCGTCATTGTCGATGACGGTGCGCCAATCCATAACCGGTTTGCCCAAAGACGGGATCGCTGTATCTGTATCGTTGAGAATAACCAGCTTTTCCACTTTGGACAAATCTTTCAAGACGGGCTCAACACGGTCAAGGAATTGCGCTTCCATGACGATGAGACGGCAATCCGCGTGATCCACCATGTAAATGAGCACATCGCCACGATGTGCGATGTTAATGGGAACTTCCACGGCGCCGAGTTTGCACAGGCCAAACCAAAGGAAAAGAAACTCAGGCCGGTTATTCATGATGATGCCCACCTTGTCTCCCTTGCCGACTCCGAGAGCCTGGAGTCCTGCCGCCACCCTGTCCGACTCCCTGTCCAAATCCAAATAGCCAAACGTTTCGTCCCTGAAACAGAAAAACTCCCTGTTGCCGAACTGCTCAACCTTTTTTTTCAGTTCTCTCTGAATTACTCTTTCATGTGCAATGTCCGTAGCTGCCATGGATGATCCTCCTGTTGATTGCGTTTATCACATTCCTCCTGGCCTGCTCGGGTGGGGATAGGGTCCGTAGAATCTCAGTGCGGCGGGCGAGGGCTTGAGCTTCATCCATTCCTGTTCAAACTCCGTATACGATTTCCCATTCTTTTTCCTTTCAGCTCTTGCCGCATCTCTAGCTTCCTGTGTCTGCTCTTCGTCCAGGCGAAGCGTGTCCTCGTCATATACGATTTTATAAATGTTGTGGGCTGCCCACGGTGCAACCATGCCTTCATGAAGATCTTTAAGAATGGCGTGGGGATCTCTCTCCAACGCATCTCCGTATCCGGCGCCGCCGCCTGTGGGTGCATAGAAGGTGTCGCCTCCAAACAGGAATGTCAGGGGCATGGCGATGTTGAAAAAGATTTTGATGCCCTGTTCCTGGTTATGCTCGTCATAGACCTGATCGAGATTAACCGGGATCGAGGGATTGGATGCAGCAAGAATATCTTTCATATTGCTGCCTTGCACGGTCTGAATGAAAACCGTTGGCACAGCGTAACCGCCGAAGGTGCCCATGGTTGCCGGAAACCTGCTGCCGCCTCCCAGGCTTCCCAGTGCAAGAAACGGCATATGATGAATCATCAGACTGAAGCCGACACCTGCGCCGCCCCTGAACTTGCCATGCCCGTAAGAGTTCTTAAAGTAGTTGCGAAACAGGTAGACGAAGGGACGATCCAGCTCCGTTGTCTCGACATCGGAACAATCGCTCATCGTCGCGAAGAAGGAACCGGCACAGTTTACCCCATCCATATCGGGACGGGCTCCACATCCGGTGGCATTGAGTTCGGGGGTGAGGTCCGCAATGGGATCTCCCCACTGATTGATCCCTCCGAAGTACGGAACACCGAAGCCCTGGTACCATGACGCAACCGCCCGCAGCGGGTCGAGATGGTAGGTCATCCGGGCGCCGCAGAGAAACATTCCGTGCGCAAAGCAGACCTGGACGCCGGGTGCCATGGCAGTCGGTGTTTCACCCTGGGCGTTTATGATAGAGTTTGGAGGAAACTCCCAGTCCAGGACATCCAGAAGGCCATTGTTTGCAGGAAGGTCGTGCATGAACCAACCGCAGAAATAAACCATGGCCAGGCCGATAATACCCTGGAAGTAGGTATTTATCGGCTTGTCGGGAATCATCGGTGAGGTGTCTTCAAACGTCAGCTTGATTCTGTCCCCTTTTTTAATCAGCGTGATACCTATTTTTACAAGACCCTCTTCATCTCCCGCGACATCAATGAAGCGCGGCTGCCGATAAACGCCATCGTTGAGAAGGTTGACCCTTTGATGGGCCGCCTCGGATGAGACTTGAAGGATGCGTCTCAATGCCCCTACAAAAAATTCATAGCCCTTCTGCTGGATGAAGTCGGTTATGCGCCGCTGGGCTATGCGGGAGGCCGCCAACCGGGCCTTGATGTCCAGTATCATGGTCCGCGGATCGCGGTTCATGTTCGAAAACATCGCGAGGATATCTTCCTTCAATGCATAATTTTCGCCGATTTTCATCGGAGGCACAAGAAGCCCTTCATCATACTTCGACTTTGAGCCAATCGGGAGCCCTCCCGGTTCACGGCTTCCATTTTCGCCGGTATGAACCACGGCTCCAATAAAGCAGGCAAGGCGGCTCTTATGAAATACCGGAACGCACAATCCCATGTCTGCGCCATGCACTCCGCAGTAGAAAGGATCGTTGAAGAAGAAGGAGTCGCCCTCCTTTACACCCACCGTCGGTTCATTGAGCCAGTGTTTGATAATATACTTCACGGGAATCTGGCCAAGAACCGCATGAAACCAGATGCCTGTTGCGACCACGGCCAGATCACCCTGGGCAGTATATATGGCAAAGGCTACGTCACCCCAGCGCATACCGGTGGAAGCGCCCAGTTTCATGGTCGTTTCCTTTCCCTCAAGAGCAATCATATTCATCTTGTGGACGAAAATTTCAAAATCGACGTCCTCGATTTTCGACTGAACTTCTTTTTCCAGGTCAGTCATAGGCTCCGGTTTAAGCCTCTGTACGACTTCAAGGTCTCTCTCGTATACGGTACCGCTCATAGTTCATCCCTCCGTTTGCTCTAAAACGCCGTTGCGATAGGTATCCAATGTCAGTCGCCATCGTGGTTCAATTACATAGGTCGTATCCCTGGCTTCAATCAGGGCCGGACCGGTGATGATATTACCCGGCTCTAAAGCAGCCAGGTCGAAAACCGGCGTATCCTTAAAGTCGCCGAGAACCGCCCAATAGGCACGGCGCATACCACGGTGCGCATTATCTGCGATAACCACCTGTTTTTTTCCAGCCCGCTTCATTTTAAGTGGGGGTCTTGGCACAGACGCTGTAAGATAAAAGTTTTCGACATTGATTCCACCCTGGGGGAAAGTGGCTTCGGGAGAATAGGTCGTCGAGTACTGCAGGGTGAATCGGTCACAGATATCCTTGAAGTCCCGGGGCTGCTGAACAAACAGGTGCGGCGAAATAATTTTTGTGAGGTTGTATTGCATGCCGAACCTCATATCAAGCTCCAGCATGAATTCGATTTCTTTTTCATCATATCCTTCCAGGGCGAGGTCCCGGACGGCCAGATCTTTCAGTTGGTTCACCACGGCGTTAAAGCCGCTGATGTCCTCCGAGTAGGTCTGTGTAGCCCATTGGAAGATTTTCATCGTTCTGGACCTGTCCCAAACCTGCTGGATATTTACCGTCGATGCCCCGAATGCTCCGAATACGGGAGAATGCGGCGATAGAATAACTTTTTTTACGCCCACGTAGGGAGAAAATCCGCAGGCATGCGTGGGGCCTGCTCCGCCACAGGCAAAAATGACAAAATCACGCGGGTCATGTCCCTTGAGGGCAACTTCATTGAAGACTTCCTGTCCCATCTTCGCGTCCACGATGCGCTTGATGCGGGCGGCAGCCTCAACCGCGCTGATGCCCAGCGGTTTTGCCACTTTCTTCTCTATTGCCCTTGCACTCAGATCGGGATCGAGGAGTATCTTTCCTCCAAGATAATTGTCAGGGTTCAAATAACCGAGGACCAAATCTGCATCGGTTACTGTCGGCTCTTCTCCTCCCTGGTCATAACAAGCCGGTCCGGGCATGGAGCCTGCGGATTGCGGCCCTACTTCCAGGGCATTCCCCATTACATGATTGACCCAGGCGATTGAACCGCCGCCCGCTCCAATGGATTTGACTTCAATTGCCGGAATATTCGTGCGCCATCTGTCGATTACCGGAATGAAATTATAGGTCTGAAGGCGCCCCTCCGTGACAACTCCAATATCGAACGATGTGCCGCCCATGTCGGTAAAGATGATGTTTTTAAAGCCATACGTTTTGCCGACCGTGGCCGTGCCATGCAGGCCCGCCACTGGCCCTGCGTTGTGGGTAAGCACGGCACGGGTCCTGGATACTTTCTTCATGCCTCCCGTATTGTGCACCAGGATAAGCGGGCGCTTATATCCCCCTGCACGCAATTCGGTTACCAGCTTGTTGATGGCTGTTGCCATAACACCATGGATATATGCGTTTACAATGGTTGTGATAAAGCGGGTGTACTCGCCGGCCTTGGGAGACACCTCGCAGGAAAGGGTCACCGGCATGGATCCCAGGTAGTCTTCCGGGTACTCCTCCTCGATGATTTCCCTGATCATCCGCTCATGGGCCGGGTTCAGGAATGACCACAACAGGCACACGACGAAACCCATTGCACCCCGATCTACCAGCATCTGTAGCTTTTCGAATACCTCCTCCCGTTTCAGAGGCGATATAATCTGCCCCATGGAATCGATTCTCTCGCGCACGCCGACCACCATGTCCCGGGGGATGAGGGGCTGCGGCTTCTGGATGCGGGCCATATCCTTATTCAGGGCAGCGGGCATTCCATCCGCCCAGCTCCGGGCTCTCCCCAGATAGATCGTATCTTCGAATCCCGCTGTTGTAATCAGGCCCAGTTTTGGGCCGGTCCTTTCAATCAGGGCATTGGTCCCCACGGTCGTGCAGTACCTGACCGCCTCAGTCCGGGACAGCAACTCATCGCCCGGAATGCCGTAGATCTGCGACAGCTCCCGGATACCCTTCATGAAGCCCACCGAAAGGTCATAGTGCGTTGTCGGTGTTTTCGTGACCCTGAACTGGCCCCGATGATCCGTGGAGTAAAAGTCGGTAAAGGTGCCACCGATATCGACATTGATGCTTAAACTCATCCTGCCCCTCCTCACTGCCGTGTTTACAGGCGTGTGTTTTTAATCTCCTTGACCAGTTGATGAACCGTTTCAAGATGGGTACTGGCGGCCAGAGGCCCGTAGCTTGTATAGAAACCCTGCTTGCCTTTTTTTAGATGAAAATCTATCCCCTGTTGAATGATTTCCCTGGCTTTATCGATATCATCGACCGGTACACTCAGTGCAATGCCTGAAGCGTTCATATTCAAGTCCCATAAAGCCGATGGGAGTGGTAGCTCTCCATTGGCAGAAGGGCCTGGAATGTTCAAGTTCATCTTCATTGCGGAAAACGCTGCCAATGTATTCGGGGCATAACCCTCAATGTACAGGGCGGGTACAATGTTGTAGTAGGAAGCCTCATTCTTCAATGTATTGTATGCGCGTATAAAAGTCGGTGCAGGCGCAGCCAGCGCAAGGGGCTTTTCTTCCATGTACAGCAGGATATCCGGTTTGCATTGGCAGAACATTTCCGTAATCCTTGCGACAATCTGCTTTGCCTCGTTGATGCGGTTCACATAATCGTTCATGCCGAAGAGCTGGTATGCCAGTGTGATGGGACCGGTCATGGCGGCTATGCAGACCCGCTGGTTATGGCATACCTGGAATAGCCGTCTGGCTGTCTCTATAACAGTCTTAAGCCGGACGTTGTCTTCGGGTGTCGGATTCAATGCTCCTGGGGGAGCCGTGATGCGGGGCTGATCATTGTCCCAGGTTATTTCGCTGCCGCATGCTTCCGCCATAATGCTGAAATCAAATCCCGCCACTACACCATCCAAATCAAAAAGATCCGCCGTCTTCATGAGGCTGTTGGCCCATTGCGTCGGATCCATGCACATTTCCCTGTAAGATAATCCACCAACTTTGGCCGCCAGGTCACCAATCAGGGGCATGAACATGAACCGGGGCAAGCGGTCGTTCTTGATGAATTTGCTGAAAAGGCTGCTACCGGTTTCCATCGTCTGTCGCCCCGTACCGAAGTTTTAAAGAATCAATATCCAATTCGATTTCATGGGTAATGGGGTGGCCGGGTGGAAGATACTCGTTCTCGATCATCACCCCGCAATTCGGGCAGTAAAACTCGATCAACCGGCAATAGTCGGGGTCGGGGCAGAAGCTGTAGATCTGTCCCTCGTTCAGGGGAGGATGGACTTCCTGCAGAGGCCGTTCGGCAACGATGCATCCCTTCTTATAGTTTTCCCTGGCTCCGATAAGGGGCGTACTGCATCTCTGACAGCACCATTGCTCGGTCTTCAGATCAATCTCCAGATATTCTGTAATCCTTACCCGTTTGGTCATGACATGTCCTCCAGAAACATATTGTTGTATTCGTCCACCGTCATATTCCATCCCATCGGAATAAGGGTCGTGGTCTGATCGGATTCGATCAGCATCGGTCCCTTGCCCCGATGTCCGTGAGTCAATCTCATCCTATCGTAGATAGGGATATCCTTGAATCCTGACTCATTGTCGAGAAAGACGCTTCTTTTTCCTTTAAGAGCCATTTCAATACCATCCGGGCCGGAAGGCAGCTTGAAAAACTTGTGATGCGATACTTCCGCCTGTGCCTGCAGACTCACCATGGTCAGAGTGACCATGCCTGCCGATAATCCTGCATCGGCAAAAGCACTGGCAGCCTGCTGCGATGCTTTTGCGATTTTCAGCGGATCTTCATGGAAGTCCAGGTCTACAGGTAGCTTGATTTCCATACCGTCATCACCCCTTCTTCCATAAACCTCAAGCTTGAGGGCAACCCTGTCGATCGGAAAACCTTCACCTCGCATGTCACGTTCAGCCTCTCCGCACATGGCCGCCACAAACCCGGCAAGAACTTTGAGATCATATTCCTCATGAAGAGGCATGTTCACTCGCCTGTAATAAACATGGCCAACGTCCATGCTGGAGGAAGAGAATGCCGAGAACACTGCGGAATACGGAGTAATAACGATTTTCCTGAGTCCGGCAAGCTTTGCAACGTGGCAGCAATGCGCAGGTCCGGCACCTCCGTATACGACAAGAAGCGGATTTTCATCCGTCCAGACCGTCTTGCGGATTTTAGCGATTTCATGACCCATCGCTTCATCGATCTTATTTCTGACGGCCAGTGCTGCCTCCTCCACGGATGTTCTAAGCTGTTTGGCTATTTTGCCTTCCACTGCTGTTTTCGCTTCATCCAGGTTGAGTTTCATGGCACCACCCAGAAAATATTCCGGGTCAAGAATGCCCAGGATAAGGTCAGCGTCCGTAACAGTGGGCTCGGTTCCTCCCAGGTCGAAACAGACCGGGCCGGGAAGCGCTCCCGCCGACTGGGGCCCCACCCGCAGTTTCCCTTTATGGATTGCTGCGATGGAACCGCCCCCTGCACCGATAGCCCGTATGGAGAACATGGGAATATTGATTGGAAACCCCTCGATATCGGGAGCCAAAGTGAAGCTTGCCTGTCCATGTCTAATGTATCCAATGTCAAGAGAGGTTCCACCCATATCCACCGAAATAAGATTGTCGGTTTTGTAAAGACGACCGATGAGCTGTGAACCCAGTAATCCTGCTGTAGGGCCGGAATTCAGGGTATTGATGGCTCTTGTTTTGGATACCCTGGCCACCGTACCGTTGTTGTGCACGATAAACAGGTTTTTGCGGTATAAACGCTGGCGCAAATCATCTCCCGCCTTATACAGCAATCGAACCAGTTTAGCGTGGATATAGGCATTGAGCACTGCCGCATTGATGCGCTCTTTTTCTCCGGAGCGACTTGATATGTCGCAGGATAGGAATACCGGGAGCGATCCAAGATAATCATTCGGATACTCGCGCTTGATAACCTGGCGCACCAGCCGTTCGTTTGCCGGATTGAATTCCGAATTCGCGAATGCGACAACCAGACACTGCGCCCCCCTATCAATCAATAATTGCGCGCTTTTCAGGGCAACCTGTTCATCGGGCGCCTTGAGGACATCTCCCGATGGCGCGACACTTTCTTCGATGCCTGACACCATATCCTTCTGCAGAAGGGCCTCTGTGCCGTCACTGACCATCGCCGGGGCAAGATGTTCCCGGCCTGCAGTGACAAGCAGACCGATTTTGCTGCCGTCGCGCTGGATGATAGTATTGGTGCCGATAGTGTTGGAAAAGCGGATCACATCCGTATTA
>Ga0182021_10005715_pt1 | contig 14766 bp, 16 predicted proteins | sample 612E3MmetaG_FD_120493 | JGI IMG/M metagenome (GOLD analysis project Ga0182021, IMG submission 120493) | Permafrost microbial communities from Stordalen Mire, Sweden - 612E3M metaG (Illumina Assembly) | ecosystem: Environmental > Terrestrial > Soil > Wetlands > Permafrost | place: Sweden... | reverse complement strand
GGTCGTCGGTGTCAACGGTGTGGGGAAGACGACCACCATCGGCAAGCTCGCCGCGCGCGGCCGGCGCGAAGGCCGTCGGGTTCTGCTGTGCGCGGCCGACACGTTCCGCGCTGCTGCGGCCGAGCAGCTGGGCATTTGGGCAGAGCGCACAGCGTCGGGCTTTCACCAGGGCCAGGCCGGCGGTGATCCTTCGGCGGTGTTGACCGATGCCCTGCGGCACGCGCGTGCCCATGGCCATGATGAGGTCCTCGTGGACACGGCGGGACGCCTGCACACCAAAGGCAACCTCATGGCCGAGCTCTCGAAGATGGCACGTGTCGCGGCCAAGGAGGTGCCGAATGCGCCGCACGAAACGCTGCTGGTCTTGGACGCGACGGTTGGTTCGAATGGGCTGGCGCAGGCCCGCGAGTTTGCCCAGGCAGTACCGCTGACAGGCCTTGTATTGAGCAAGCTGGACGGCACAGCCAAAGGCGGAATCGTCGTAGCCACCGTGCAGGCGCTGCGCATACCTGTGGAGTATGTCGGCGTGGGGGAGTCGGTGGACGACCTCCTACCGTTCGACGCCGACGCCTTCGCCGCCTCTCTGATTGGTGACTGACGTGCGCGCGCGCGACACCGTACGAGACGAGGACGAGCGCTGGATGCGGCGGGCCTTGGCCTTGGCTGCGCGGGCGGCGGGTGAGACCAATCCCAACCCGCTCGTCGGCTGCGTGATCGTCAAGTCGGGCCGCGTCGTCGCCCAGGGTTTTCACGCGCGCGCCGGCTCGCCGCACGCCGAGCTGATCGCGCTCGAGCGCGCCGGTGATCGCGCTCGCGGCGCCACGCTCTACGTCAACCTCGAGCCCTGCACGCACCAGGGCCGCACGCCGCCATGTGCACCGCGCGTCGCGGCGGCCGGGCTGCGTCGTGTCGTTGTGGCCCTACGCGACCCCAATCCGCTTGTCGGCGGTCGCGGGCTGGCGCTCCTGCGTCGGAACGGGCTCGCGCTTACCATCGGCGTCCTGGCGGCGGAAGCGGCGCAGCTCAACGAGCGCTTTCTGTTGCCGTTTAGTCGCCGCCGCCCGTTTGTGCTTCTCAAGGCGGCGCTCACCCTTGACGGCAAGATCGCCACAGCCAGCGGCGACTCGAAGTGGATCACTGGCCCAGCCGCGCGCGCTCAGGCCAGAGGCTTGCGCCGGTTGCAGGACGCCGTTCTCGTCGGCATTGGGACCGTGCTTGCGGACGATCCGCTGCTGCTGCCGCAGCCCGGGCTCAGGCGGCCCTTCTACCGCGTGGTGCTTGACTCGCGTTTCCGAATCCCGCTCGCAAGCCGCCTCGTCCAGAGCGCGCGACGTACGCCGCTGATCGTCGTGGGGCGCAACGTCAACGCCGCCAAGCGCCGGGCGCTTCTGGCCGCGGGCGTCAGCGTACTGGTCCAGGGCGGCGCGTCACGACGGGTGCGCCTGCCGTGGCTGATGAGTGAGCTGTTGCGGCAGGGAATCCGCAGTCTGATGGTCGAAGGTGGTTCGGAAGTGCTGGGGGCGTTCCTGGCGGCCCGCCTCTTTGACCAGGTCGCGCTCTTCCGCGCGCCTCTGCTGTTGGGTGGCCAGGACGCCCGTTCCGCCTTCGGCGGCAAGAGCCCTGGCCAGATCGGCGCGGCCCTCGCGCTTTCGCGTCTGCCGTCGTCGTTTGCTCCAGCTCGGCTCGGACGAAGCGAGGAACAGTTCGAGCTCTGGCGTCCCTGCTTCTTGCCGGGCACGAGGCTGGGGCGGCCGCGTAGCGCGCGCTCCCGGCGCCTGTCATAATCAATCGCTGGCCGGTCGCGCCCCGACTTAGAGGCGCGCTGCTGCGGCCGATCGTAACGGCATCATGTTCACTGGCATCATCGAAGAGACCGGTAGTGTCGTCCGCGCCAGCCAGCGCAACGACATCTTGACGGTACGTATCGCCGCCGAGACGACGCTGGCCGGGCTGGCGATCGGCGGCTCGATTGCTGTGAACGGCTGTTGCCTGACCGTCGTGCGCTGCGACTCCGAGGGTTTCGAGTGCGACATGATGGGCGAGACTTTGGCGCGCACGGGCTTTCGAGAGCGACTGCAGCCAGGCGCCAAGGTCAATCTTGAGCGGCCGATGCGCGCGGACGGCCGCTTCGACGGTCACATCGTGCAGGGGCACGTCGACGGCGTCGGCCGTGTGAGTGCGATTCGGCGCCTGACGGAGTCGGCCGAGATCGACGTCGAGGTCCCCAGCGCGCTTGAGCGCTATTTGGTCGAGAAGGGCTCGGTCGCGGTGGACGGCATTTCGCTCACGATCGCCCGTCTCGAACCCGGCTACTTCACCGTGGCACTCATTCCGCACACCCTCGACGTCACGAACCTGGGCACGGCGCAGGTCGGCGACAGAGTGAACCTCGAAGCCGACGTGGTGGCCAAGCACGTCGAGCGCCTGCTCAACTGGCGGGAGCCCTGAGCGCGCGAGCTATGCCTTTCAGCACCATCCCAGAGGCCATCACAGAGCTCCGCGCCGGGCGGATGATCGTCGTTGTCGACGACGAGGATCGCGAGAACGAAGGCGACCTGACGATCGCTGCTGAGAAGGTCACGCCCGAGACAATCAACTTCATGGCGCGCTTCGGCCGCGGGCTGATCTGCCTGCCGATGACGGGCGAGCGACTCGACGAGCTGCGCGTGCCGCTCATGGTGCATGACGACGAGAACAGCGCGCGCTTCGGCACCGCCTTCTGCGTGCCGATCGAGGCCAAACAGGGCACGACCACGGGCATCTCGGCGGCCGACCGGGCACGAACGGTCTTGGCGGCCATCGACCCCAAGACGCGGCCCGGGGATCTGGCGCGGCCCGGACACATGTTCCCGTTGCGGGCGGTCCCTGGCGGCGTCCTCGTGCGTGCAGGGCAGACAGAAGCGGCCGTTGACCTGGCACGCATGGCAGGTCTGACACCTGCCGGAGTCATCTGCGAAGTCATGGACGACGACGGCACCATGGCCCGGCTGGCGCGTCTCGAGCGCTTTTGCCGCGAGCACGGCCTCAAGCTGATCACCATCCGCGACCTGATCCAGCACCGCATGCGCCACGAGCGGCTGGTGCGCAGGATCGCGGAGGCCAACCTGCCGACACGCTACGGCGACTTCCGCATCCACGCCTTTGAAAGCCTGATCGACCACGACCACCACGTGGCGCTGGTCATGGGTCAGCTCGATCCGGAGGAGCCGGTGCTGGTTAGGGTCCATTCGCAGTGCCTGACCGGGGACATCTTCGCATCGGCGCGCTGCGATTGTGGGGAACAACTCGATCACGCCCTGGAGCGCATCCGGCGCGAGGGCCGTGGCGTGCTGCTCTACCTGCGCCAAGAAGGTCGCGGTATCGGCCTAGGTCACAAGATCATGGCCTATCAGCTCCAGGATCAGGGCAAGGACACCGTTGAAGCCAACGAGGCCTTGGGCTTCAAGGCCGACCAGCGCGACTACGGCATCGGCGCGCAAATCCTGGCCGAGCTGGGGGTGCGCCAGATCCGCCTGATGACGAACAACCCGAGGAAGTTCGTCGGCCTCGAAGGGTACGGCCTGCGCCTCGTCGAGATGATCCCGATCGAGATGCCCGTCTCCGATAGCAATCGGCGCTATCTGAGAACGAAGAAAGAGAAGCTCGGCCACCTGCTGCGCAAGGTCTAGCAGCGGCGCACGGAGGCGACGCCTTGATCCAGCAGTTCCTGAAGCAGCTCGCGCTGTTCAAGGACCTCGAAGACGACGACCTTGCACAGCTTCTGATGGTTGGGCTGGTGAGGCGCTACCGCGAAGGCAGCATGATCCTGACCGAGGGTGTGCCTGGTCTGCGCCTGCACGTGATCCGCCGCGGCCAGGTGCGCATCAGCAAGATGATTCCGAAGGTCGGCGAGGAGGCCCTACTGATCCTTGGCCCGGGCGATTTCTTCGGTGAGGTCGAGTTCCTGGACGGCGCGCCGGCCTCTGCCAACGCAATCGCGCACACGGCGTGCGAGGTCTTCTCCATACCGCATGCAGAGCTCAAGGCGATGATGCACAGCCGACCCGAGCTGACCGCCCGGTTCTTGTGGGCTTTCGGCACCACGCTGGCCATGCGCCTGAGGGAGACCAATCGCAAGCTGGCGACATTTCTGGCCCTGGCGCACGAAGACTGACGAGTGGGTTGGGGCACGGAAACCGGCTAACTCCCGGGTTCGTCAAGGGTTAGGTTTGACAACCGTGCACTGCACGACGTAACATTCAGAGTTTCGCCGCTCCGCCGTTGGAGTGGGCTTAGCCGTGTGTCGCCACGGCGCAAGAGGCAGGTCCAGGTGTTCGAGGCGCTCAGCGAAAAGCTGCAGCAGGTCTTCCACTCGCTCCGGAGTCACGGCACGCTCTCGGAACAGGAAGTCGAGAGCGGTCTGCGCGAGGTGCGCCTGGCTCTGTTGGAGGCCGACGTCCACTTCCAGGTCGTCAAGGATTTCCTGGAGCGCGTCCGAGCGCGAGCAACTGGACAGGACATCCTGCGCAGCCTGACGCCGGCTCAGGGCGTGCTGCGCGTCGTGCGCGACGAGATGGTGGCGATGCTCGGAGGCGGAGCGCCTGCGCGACTGAACAGCGCCTCGCGTCCGCCATGCGTGGTGTTTCTCGTTGGGCTGCAGGGCTCAGGCAAGACCACGACTGCGGCCAAGCTTGGTGCGTGGCTGGCGCGCGGCGGGCACCATCCCTTGTTGGTGTCGACCGACACACGACGCCCGGCGGCGCGGGAACAGCTGCTGCAGCTGGGCGCCAAGGCGCAGGTCAAGGTGCACCATCCGCAGGATGCGACCACGCCTCAGGAGCTACTACGCTCGGCGCTGGCTGAGGCCCACGCGACTGGCCACGACCATCTGCTCGTGGACACCGCAGGTCGACTGCACGTCGACGACGAGCTGATGGCCGAGCTGGAAGATCTGCGCGCGATCGCCCAGCCACAAGAGACACTGTTCGTCGGCGACGCGATGACCGGCCAGGACGCTGTGCGCAGCGCCACCGAGTTTCGCCGCCGGACGCAGGTCAGCGGCATCGTACTCACCAAGCTAGATGGCGACGCGCGTGGTGGCGCAGCGCTCTCGATCGCCGCCGTGGCCGGCGTGCCCATCAAGTTCGCCGGCGTCGGTGAGCGCATCGAGGACCTCGAGCCGTTCCAGGCCGAGCGCATGATCTCGCGCATCCTCGGCATGGGCGACGTGCTCTCGCTGATCGAGCACGCCGAGGCGACCTTCGACCGCGAAAAGGCCGAGGATCTGGCGCGGAAGCTCAGGCGCAGCGAGTTCTCGCTGGAGGATTACCGCGAGCAACTGGCACAGATCAAGCGCATGGGCCCGCTCGATAAGGTGCTGTCGATGATTCCAGGCCTGGGCGCCGCAAAGGGCCTCGATGCCGACGCCGGCGAGCGCGAGCTCCGGCGCGCCGCGGCCATTCTGGACTCGATGACCGTGGCGGAGCGACGCGATCCGGCGCTCCTAAACGGCAGCCGCCGCAAGCGCATCGCGCGCGGCAGCGGGACGCGAGTCGAAGACGTGAATCGGTTACTCAAGCAGTTCGTGCAGACCCGCCAGCTAATGAAGGGCATGGGTGGCGGCGCGCAAGCCATGCGGCGCATGGCGGCGCGCCTTCGCCCGTTTCACTGAGGTAGAGAGCATGTTGTCCATTCGATTGCGACGTGTGGGGTCGACCAAGAAGCCCCACTACCGTGTGGTCGTGGCCGATTCGCGCTTCAGTCGCGACGGCCGCTTTGTCGAGGTGCTCGGCCACTATCATCCGCGCTCGTCACCGGCGATGGTGAAGATCGATAGCGAACGCGCCCGCCACTGGATCGAAAAGGGCGCGCGGCCGACGGATACAGTGCGCAGCCTGCTCGCAAAAGCCCAGACCCAGTAGCGCTCGTCGAGGCGACCGATGCAACAGATCACGGACGTACTGGCGGCGCTGATGCGCGGTCTGGTGGACCGGCCGGAGGCCGTCCGTGTGCACGAACGCCGCAGCGCCGACGAAACGATCCTGGAGCTGGACGTGGATCCGCGGGATCGTGGTCGTGTTATTGGCCGCGGCGGCGAGACGATCCAGGCCGTACGCCGGCTGCTCGGGGCTTTGGCGCGCAAGCGCGGAGAGCGCTGCCGTGTCGAGGTGAGCGAGTGATGGCCGCTTTGGCCTTCAGCGACCTGATGGTCATCGGCCGCTTCGCGCGACCTCAGGGTCGGCACGGCGAGCTCGTCACAGAGCCGCTCTCCGATCGTCCGGAACGTTTTACGACGCTCGGACGCGTCTTCGTCGAGTCTCCGGACGGCGCAGCTCACGAGGAGCGCGTCACGGCTGCATGGCCACACAAGGGCCGCTACGTGCTCAAGCTCGCTGGCGTGGACTCTATCGAAGCGGCCGAACGCCTGCGCGGGCTGAGAATCGCCCTCTCCGAGGCCGAGATTCCGCCGCTGCCCTCAGGTTCCTACTATCACCACCAGCTTCGCGGGCTGCATGTGTTCAACGAAGGCGGGGCCGAGCTGGGAGTGGTCGCAGACCTCTTGGAGACCGGCGCCGCATTGGTCTTGGTCGTGCGCGGAACGGACGGCGAGACAGAGCGGTTAGTGCCGTTCGCCGAGCCGTTCATCGTGGCCGTAGAGCCAGAGCAAGGTCGTTTGGTCGTGCACATGCTGGAGACCGTCAATGCTGGCAGTTGATGTGGTCACGATCTTCCCGGCCATGGTGCATGCGGCGGTGTCCGACGGCATCGTGGCGCGCGCAGTGGAGAAAGGCCTGGCAAGGATCGACGTCCACGACCTACGCGACCACACGGACGACCGCCACCGCAGCGTCGACGACGCGCCATTTGGCGGCGGTCCGGGCATGGTCATGAAGGCCGAGCCGTTCTTGCGTGCCGTCGAGGGTTTGCTCCCCGATGGCAGGGGACCACGTGACGCGGTGGTGCTGCTTTCGCCGAGAGGCCGCGCCTTTCGACAGAGCGTCGCGGAGGAGTTCACGACGCTCGAGCACCTGGTGCTGCTGTGCGGCCGCTACGAAGGCGTCGACGAGCGCGTGCGCCTGGCGCTGGACGCGGACGAGGTGAGCGTGGGCGATTTCGTTCTCACCGGAGGCGAGGCCGCGGCCCTCTGCGTGATCGAGGCAACGCTCAGGCTCATGCCGGGCGCTCTGGGCGACAGCGAGTCCGCGCTTGAGGACTCCTTCGTTCACGGCCTGCTGGACTTTCCTCATTTCACACGACCGGCGCTGCTGCGTGGCCTGGCAGTGCCCGAGGTGCTGCTCTCGGGCGATCACGGCCGCGTGCGGCGCTGGCGGCGCAAGGCCGCGCTGGCAGCGACACGCGTGCGAAGGCCCGACCTGCTGGCGCGGGCGCCTTTGGGACCTGAGGATCAAGCGCTGCTCCGAGAGATCGAGACAGAACAGGACACGACGGTATCTACTGCGACGCAGGCTCCGCGCGACGCCCTCGACCGACAGGCGGCGGTCCCAGGCAGCGTGGTGGCGCAGCAGCGCAGATAAGCGGACGAGGATGCAACGATGAATGCGATTGACCGAGTCGAAGCTCAGCATACAAAGGCCCAGCTCCCGCAGTTGACGGCGGGGGACACCGTGCGCGTTCATGTGCGCGTCAAGGAGACGAGCATCAAGGAAGACCCGCGCGCCGGCAAGACCAAGATCAAGGAGACCGAGCGCGAGCGCGTGCAGGTCTTCGAAGGCGTCGTCATCGCGCTGCGCGGCTCAGGCACGCGCAGCACCATCACCGTCAGAAAGGTGACGTTCGGCGAGGGCGTCGAGCGTATCTTCCCGGTGCATGCGCGTACGGTCGAGAAGATCGAGGTCGTGCGACGGGCGCGCGTTCGTCGCGCGAAGCTGTACTATCTACGCGACCTGAAGGGCCGCGCCGGCCGCATGCGCGAGAGGCGCGAGGACGGCCGCGAGTAGCTGTATCGGGCGTGGGCCGCTGCAGGTGAGTCCCATCTGCGCGGCTCACCGCGTGCCGGGGGAGCCCTGCGCGTGAACCAGCCGAGGCTGAGTGTGTCGCGGTCGCATGCCGGCAGCCAGACCCGAGCACCGCTACGGGTGCCCAACGGGACTGCGTTGGCTTGTACACTCGCGCTCGAGGCCGAGGCGCAGCAGGCGGGCTACCGAACCATTGCCGGCATCGACGAGGTGGGGCGCGGCGCTCTGTGCGGCCCGGTCTTGGCGGCGGCTGTCGTGCTGGCCGAGGCCGCCGACGTCGACGGAGTCAACGACTCCAAACAGTTGACGGCCAAGCGACGCGAGCTGCTTTCCGAAAGAATCCGCCGCACGAGTCGGGCTTGGGCCGTTGGCTCGGCCGATGCTCGGGAGGTCGACCTGCTCGGCATCGTCGCAGCCACCCATGAGGCCATGCGGCGAGCCGTGGCCGGCCTGGGCCTGTCGCCGGATCTGCTTCTGGTGGACGGCTTTGCCGTCGCCGGGCTTCCCCTTCCCCAGTGGCCGATCATAAAGGGCGATGCCCGCTCATGCTCGATCGCAGCCGCCTCGATCGTGGCCAAGGTCAGCCGTGACGCACTCATGCGCGACCTCGACGCCACATATCCCGGTTATGGGTTAGCGCGCAACAAGGGCTACGGTAGCCAGCTGCACCGTGATGCGCTTGGGCGACTAGGCCTGAGTCCGATTCATCGAAGGTCCTTCTGCCGGCAGCTACCGCTCTTCGCCGCCGAACGCGCGCCAAGAGACGCCTGCCCTCCGCCGAAGGACGAGTTGCGCTAGATTAGTAGTCGAGCGACACTCGACCCGCAGGCAGAGGCGCGACCACAGTGGCCAGGATCAACCCGGTCAAAACGAAGCAGGAAGCTGAGAAGCTCGAGAAGTCTGGCCGGCTCGAGCAGGCCATCGCGCTCTATCGTCAGATCACGGACGATAACCCGCTGGACTGGAACACCGTCAACAAGATTGGCGACCTCTACGCCAAGCTCAACCGTAACCGCGAGGCAGCCGCCGAGTACGCCAAGGTCGCGGATTACTACGCCAAGGACGGGTTCCTCCTCAAAGCGATCGCGATCTGGAAGAAGATCAACAAACTAGACGGCACGGCCATCGAGCCCTACGTCAACCTGGCCGAGCTGTACGCCAAGCAGGGCCTCATGATGGAGGCCAAGGGCCAGTACCAGATCATCGTCGACGAGTACGTGCGCCGGGGCCGGCTGCGCGACGCGGGCGAGATCTTGCGGCGCATGGCGGACATCGATCCGGGCGATCTGAAGATACGGAGCAAGCTGGCCGATCTCTACACACGCGAGGGCAACTCAGCCAAGGCGGTCGAGGAGCACATCGCCATCGCGGACGAGCTGAACAAGAAGGGTCACTTGGCCGAGGCGCTGCAGGTCCTCGAAAAGGGCCTCAAGCTCGGGCCGCAGAATCCGCGGCTCAGGGCCGAGCTCGCTCGTATCCACCTGCTGCAAAAGAACTACGACAAGGCCGTTCATTTCCTCGAGGAGGCGATCCAGGGCTCGCCTAACGACGTGCCGCTGCTTAGCCGCCTGGGAGAAGCGTATCTGGGCGCCAAGAAGGTCGACGAGGCGCAGACCATCTTCCGGCGCCTGATCGCGCTCAATCCTTCGGACCAGGAAGCGCGCGTCCAAATGGGGCGGCTGCATCTGGTCCAGGGTCAGTTCGACCAGGCGTTTGATGAGCTTCAGTACGTCGTCGAAAACCTGCTCGCGCAGCGCGAAGGCGATCGCGCCGTGGCCCTGCTCCAGCAGATCGTCCAGCGCAACCCCAACCATATCAAGACGCTCGTCAGACTGGCCGAGGTCTACCGGGCGATCGGCAAGGACGGCCTGGTTCCGACGGCCCTTTCACAGCTCACCGAGGCGTACATAAAGGAAGGGCAGCTCGATCAGGCCGCGACGATACTCGAGACCCTGACGTCGCTGGAACCGCAGAACCAGCAGCACCGCAACAAGCTTGCTTTCGTGCGGGAGAGATTGGCGGGCGGCCGCGCGCCCGCGCGCCCAGCCGCGACAGCAGCGCCTGCCAAGCCCTCCTTCGAGATCGAGGAAGAGGAGGAGTTCGACCTCGACCAGCCGGTACCGTTCGGCACCACCGTGCTGCATTCCCCTGCCGCACCGGGCGCGAAGCGCCCCCCGGCGCCTGGCCCCAAGACGCCCGTGCCCCGGCCTCCTGCCATCGAGGCCTCTGGGCCGCTCACGCCGGAGGACCGCGAATTCGTCGACGAGCACCTGGCAGAGGGGCGCGTCTTTCGGAAGTACGGTCTGACAGACAGGGCCTTTGACCAGTTTGAGGCGATCGTCGCACGTTTCCCGGATCACATTGAGGCGCGCCGCGAGCTGCTGGATCTATACAAGGAAAGAGGACCGTCGGAAAGGGCCGTCGAGCACTGCCTGGCGCTGGCCGAGGCGTACCGGCTCAAAGGCGATGCGACGGCGGCTGAGGCGTGCGCGGCGGAGGCCAAGACCCTGCAGGCGGGTGCTGCTCCGGCCCCGGCGGCCGACCAGCGGGCTATCAGCGCGCCCACGCACGCTCGTCGCGCGCCGAGCCTGGCGCCTGCGCCGCCTGTGGTTGAGAAGCACGAGGAAATCCCTATCGATGTCGAGGCCCTTTCCTTCTCGGACGAGTCGGCCGGCCCGGCAGACTCGGTTCTCGCCGGACTTGATGTGGGCGACGAGCACGAGGCGCTGCCAGACCACTTCGTCGATGTAGAGGCCCCCAACCCAAACTCTGACTCCGAGGAGTTCGACCTCTCGGCCCCTGGCGGCCTCGAGCCACTGCCCGCTCCTTCGTCACCACCTTCTCTCGGCATGCTCTCCCGCGCAGAGGAGCTGGATCTCGCGGTGCCGGTGGAAGAGGATCTGGAGATCCCGCTGCCCAGCGCTGGGTCAGCGGCCTTTCCGGCTGAATCCATAGCAGACGACGACCTGCTGGGCGCCTTGGCAGCCCCCGAGCCTCCTCCTCCGGCCCCTGCCAGAGCGCGGGCCGCCCAGACTGCGCCGCCGTCCTTGGCTCCGTCCCGCCCGCCCGCGGCGAGACCGCCGGCTGCCGCCGCGGTCCCTGCCGACCTGGAGCGCGCGCTCGCCAATGTTGATCAGTCGCTCGCCTTTGGCTTCATCGAGGACGCCAAAGAGGCGTTGCACACAGTCGGTGCGCGCTACCCGGGGCATCCGGCGATCCTTGCCAAGATCGAACAGCTCGGCCCAGACCTCGAAACGGGCGAAGAACCTGGTGAGGAGTCGGCGGTGGATCTTTCGTCGCTGGCAGCGCCACCCGGGCCTCTTGATGCGTTCGGCGAACTGGGGTTTCCGGACCCGGTGCCCGTCTCTTCACATGCGGCCCCTTCCGGATCCGAACCGTTCGATCTTGGCAGCGAGATCGAAGACCTGTTCGGCGCTCAGTCCACGGTCCAGGAGTCCCAAGCCGAGACCACAGGGGCCGAGCTGGGCGACCCAGGTCTCGTGCAGATCTTCGAGGAGTTCAGAAGGGGCGTCGACCAGCAGCTCGGGAGCGAAGACTACGACACGCGCTACAACCTCGGCATTGCCTACAAGGAGATGGGCCTGATCGACGAAGCGGTCGCCGAGTTCCAGCTCGCAGCCAAGGACCCGCAGCGGCTGCTCGAATGCAGCAGCATGCTGGGGCTCTGCTTCATGGAGAAGGGCATGCCGAAGCTCGCGGTCAAGTGGTTCGAAAAGGGCCTCAAGGCACCGGGGCGGCTCATCGAGGAATACAACGGCCTGCGCTACGACCTGGCAGCGGCTCACGAGGCTGCTGGCGAGGCAGACGCGGCGCTGAGTGTCTACTCGGAGCTGTACGGGCATGACGCATCCTTCCGGGATGTGGCCGTGAAGGTGCGCGATCTCAAGTCCAGGCGGGGTCGCTGACATGGGGCTTGCCGCGCGGCGCCTGTCGCTAGCCCAGCCTTTGCGCGGCCGCCACGCCGAGCGCCGGTGACGACACTCCTCTCTGTGAGCAGCGCGCTGCTGATGGGATTCGTGTTGGTCGTCTGTCCGTGGACGAGCCTCTGGGACACGAATCAGATCCTGCAATTTCACCCGCTGCTGCACAGTGTCCTCTTGAGTCCTTACTTGCGTGGAGCGGTCAGCGGCCTCGGTCTGGTCAACCTTCTTCTCGCGGCACTCGAAGTGCATGCCTATCTGCGCGGCACAGTCGCCCGGCTCTCGTCTTGAAGTCACGCTGATCACCGACCGCCTGCGATCGCAGGATCGGCTGCTGGCGATCGCGTCCGAGGCGATCGATGCCGGAGTGGACTTCGTGCAGGTGCGCGAGAAGGACCTCGACTCGCGGGCGCTTTTGGCGCTCGTCCGCGAGCTGCGCAAGGCGATCGGAGGACGCAGCACACGTCTGCTGGTCAACGGCCGGCCCGACGCAGCAGTGGTCGGCGGCGCGCACGGTGTGCAGTTGCCCGAGACGGGCCTGGACGTGGCGGCCGTCCGGTCCGGATTCCCCGACCTGCTGATCGGCGCCTCGTGTCACTCTCTCGATGCGGCCCTGCGCGCCGAGCAGAACGGGGCCGATTTCGTCGTCTTTGGGCCGGTGTTCGCGACGCCCGGCAAGGAGGCGCGTGCGACCGGCTTGGACGGACTGGCGATCGTCGCGCAGCGGCTGCGCATTCCCGTGCACGCGGTCGGCGGCATCGACGCCGCGTGTGCCAATGCGGTGGCTGCGGCCGGCGCGCGCGGTTCGGCAGCGATCCGCCTGTTCATCGACACCCCTGCCGGACAGCTGGCGCGCGTGCTACGGCAGATGCACGACTCTGGCGGACGCCCCCGGGTCGTGAGGTGAGCGTGGAGCCTGTTAGCGAGGACGTCGATCGGATACACGCCGAGATCGTTCAGGCCGGCGAGAGCGCGGCAGCGGTCGCGACGCTCATGGCTGGCCGGGAACCGCCGGACAACGTCATGCTGGCCCTGCTGCGGCGCGCTCTGCCCAAGAGGTTTCTCGAGTATGTCGCGCGCACTGAGCCCTGGGCCAGCCGGACGCTCGTGTTGACGGCAGTGGTCACGAACCCACGCGTCGACACGGCGCTGTCGCTGCGCTTGTTGCCGCAACTTCCCTGGCGCGCCTTGGCGACGGTCTCTGCCACGCCATGGGTCAACGGCGTGGTCAAGGTGCGTGCCGACGCCCTGCTGACCGAGATGCTGACAGATCTCAAGCTCGGCGAGCGCATCGCGCTCGGCCGGATCGCCGGCCGGTCTATCGCCGCGCGCCTGCTCGCTGATCGAGACGCCAAGGTCCTCGATGCAACACTCGCAAACCCGCGCCTGCTGCCGGACGACTTGTTGCGCGCAATCAACGGCGCCGCCCCGCCGCGCCTCTTGCTCGAAGCGATCTCCGCGTCCCCGCGCTGGAGGGAGCTCTACGCCGTGCGGCTGGCTCTGGTCCTGCAGCCGCGCACCCCTCTCGCGTTGGCGCTTGCGCACCTGAGCGCACTCACGCCGCGCGACCTCGCCCGTGTCGCTGCCAGCGGGAGCCTGACCCCGCTCGTTTGCGCCGCCGCCCAGCGGGTTCTCACGGATCGCCAGCGATAGTTGCCCCCGCAGCAGGGCGCTCACACCGCGCTCACACGACGGTCATGCCGTCGTCTCGCCACTCCTCTAGCCTCGAAAGCGATGGCGCACCGGTAGCCTGAGGCCGGTCACGGCAATGTCGTCAGCATATCGCTCTCGCGCCACTGCCTCAGCCTACTAATTGAGGTGGGTTTGAGGCGCACCGCAGTCGCGATGCGCCGAGGAGAGAGGCGGCCATGCGGTGTGACTTGCACGTGCATTCGACGCGGTCGGGCCGAGTGGACCTCCCGCTGCTGTCTCACCTCGGCAACGAGTGTTATTCCACGCCGCAGGCGATCTACGACCGCTGCCACAACGTCGGCATGGATCTCGTCACGATCACCGACCACGACACCGTGGAGGGTGCGCTCGAAATAGCCGGACTGCCCGGCGTCTTCATCAGCGAAGAGGTCACGCTGCATCTGCCGGGCGAGCGCCGGTTGCATGTCGGCGTGCTGGACATCGACTCGCAACAGCATGCGCGCCTGACTGCACTGCGGCAGGACGCCGAGGCCTTCTTCGCCTACTGCGCTGAGCAGCGCCTCCCTGTGTGTGTCAATCATCCGTTCTCCGCTTCGGCAGGACCAAGACAGCTGAGCGACCTCGACCTGGCCTTTCGGCACGCCACGCTCGTCGAGACGCAGAACGGAATGCTGCCGGACCGGACGAACAGCTACGCCGCATGGGCGGCGGAGGCGGCAGGGCTCAGGGGCGTTGGTGGCAGCGACGCGCACACGCTGACGTCGATCGGCCACGCCCACACCGAAGTGCCCGGCGCTCGCTCCCAAAGTGAGTTCGTCGAGAGCCTGAGATGCGGTTGGACGCTGCCGCGCGGGCGAGGCGGATCGTACGCTCGCTTCACCGCGGACATCGTGCGCGTCCTTGCGCTGGCGTGTGAAGCGAACCTTGGCGAGGCGCGCCGCAGCCTTCCAGCGGCTGGCCGGGCTGCAGCGCTGCTCAGCCTGTTGCCTGCGCTTCCGTTGCTGCCGCTGATCTCCGCCTTTCAGTACGGTCGCGACCGTATCTTCGCCGCAGCGCACTTTGGCCGCTTCCGGGCGGCCTGCGGCACCGGCCTGCAGCCGCGTCGTCCACGAGTCGGAGGGATCGTCGGTGCCGGTGCCCCTGCGGGCGCAATGGGGTGACACATGAATACTGTGTTGGCGTATGTGACCGATTCGGACCTGCGCGTCGCGCGCCGC
>Ga0182021_10005714_pt1 | contig 14769 bp, 13 predicted proteins | sample 612E3MmetaG_FD_120493 | JGI IMG/M metagenome (GOLD analysis project Ga0182021, IMG submission 120493) | Permafrost microbial communities from Stordalen Mire, Sweden - 612E3M metaG (Illumina Assembly) | ecosystem: Environmental > Terrestrial > Soil > Wetlands > Permafrost | place: Sweden... | reverse complement strand
GGACGTCACTCAGCGACTGAGCGTGAGCATGTCGTCGGGAAAGGCAACGTCGGTCGTTAGGTACGTTCTTCTGTAGCGATCCGCGCGACCTTCTGTAGCGATCCGCGCGGCGGACCGCCTAGCGAGCCGATACCTGCTGGATCATCTCGTGCAGCTGGGGACCCACCTGGGGAACTTTCGCGTGACGTCTTTCTGACATCACTCCAACGAACGACAGCGAGCTACAGCGGGAGCCGCTTGAAGATGGTTCGAGGGATGTGGCGGAGGATGAGCATGACGAACTCGAAGGCCGGCGGGGCCCAGACGATCTCCCGACCGGACTTCGCGGCCTTGACGACGAGCTGCGCGACGAGCTCCTTGTCGACGGTGAGCGGCGCTTCCTTGAGGTGGGCGCTCATGCGGGTACGGACCATGCCGGGGCGTACGACGAGGACCTTGACCCCGTACGGCTCGAGGGCCTGTCCGAGGTTGAGGTAGAAGCCATCGAGGCCGGCCTTCGTCGATCCGTACACGAAGTTGGAGCGGCGTACGCGCTGGCCCGCGGCGGAGGACATCACGACGATCTGGCCGTGGCCCTGGGCCTTCATCTTCTGGCCGAGCAGGACGCCGATGCTCACGGCGCCGGTGTAGTTCACGCCGACGTAGTCGACGATGCTCGCCTGGTCCTGCCAGAGCTTCTCGGGATCACCGAGGAGGCCCCAGGCCACGATGGCCAGGTCGACATCGCCCCACGACCACGCCTCGTCGATGACGGCAGGGTGGGTCGGGAAGTCGAGCGCGTCGAAGTCGATCCCCTCGACGCTTGTCGCACCGGCGGCCACGAGCTCGGCGGCGGCCTGGTCGCGTTCCTGCCTGCCGGGGAGACCGGCGAGGATGACCCGCGCGGGCGCGGCGGACAGATACTCGTGGACGATTGCGAGACCGATCTCGCTGGTCCCGCCGAGCAGCAGGATGGTCTGGGGGTTACCCGTGGCGTTGATCACAGCAGCTCCAGTCGTCGTGCCAGGTCCGAAGCGAACACGCCGTCAGGGTCCACCCGACGACGGACGGCGATCCATTCGTCGAGGCGCGGGTACATCGCGTGGAAGGTGGCTGCGGTGGTCCGTGAGTCCTTCGCCACGTACAGTCGCCCGCCGAACTCCAGCACCTGCTTGTCGATGCGCGCGAGGAACGGCGCGAGGCCCTCGCGGATCGGGAAGTCGACGCAGACGTTCCAACCCGCCATCGGGTACGACAGGGGCGCCCGGTTGCCCTCGCCGAACAGCTTGAACACGTTGAGGAACGAATAGTGCCCGGACCGCTGGATGTCGCGGACGATCGAGACGAACGCGTCGCGGGCCTGCGTCGGGACGACGAACTGGTACTGGAGGAACCCGTCCGATCCGTACGCCCTGTTCCACTCGCCGATGAGGTCCAGCGGATGGTAGAAGCCGGTGAGGCTCTGGATCTTGTTGGTGTAGGTACCGCTCTTCGCGTACCAGATGCTCCCCAGCGCCGAGAACGTCAGCTTGTTCGCCAATCCGTTCGGGAAGACGTCGGGCAGGGTGACAAGGGGTTCCGCGTCGAACCGCAGAGGATCGTGCTGGAGCTTCGGCGGGAGCTGGTCCAGCCGCGCGATGGCGCCTCGCGAGATCGCCGCGCGGCCCAGCGTCGGCGGTGCGGAGATGGCGTCGAACCAGGCCGAGCTGTACGGGTAGTGCGCCTCGGACCCGTCCGTGTGCGCCTCGATGGTCTCCTCGAGGGAATGCGTGATGAGGCCGTCCGCCACGAAGTAAGCGGTCTCCACCCGGTCGAGACCAAGCGTGACCCGCAGGATGATGCCGGTCAGACCGGCGCCACCCACGGTCGCCCAGAAGATCGAGCCGTCCGGATCGTCGGGAGTCCCCTCGGGGGCGAGGTCCAAGACCCGGCCGTCGGCGATGAGCAGCTGCATCGCCTCCACGTGGTTCCCGAAGCTGCCCGAGCTGTGGTGGTTCTTGCCGTGGACGTCGCACGCGATCGCTCCGCCGACCGTCACCTGGCGCGTGCCGGGCAGGACGGGGATCCACAGGCCGTGAGGAAGTACGACGTGGAGCAGTGCATCCAGCGAGACGCCCGCATCGACGTCGACCGTCGCCGTGGCGGAGTTGACCCCGTACACACGGTTGAGGCTCGTCATGTCGATGACCATGCCGCCGGCGTTCTGGGCGATGTCGCCGTAGCTGCGACCGAGCCCCCTGGCGACGACACCCCTGGCCAGCGGGCCGGACGTCGCCGCGGCCGCCGTCGTGACCGCGTCGATGACGACCTCAGGCGCAGCCGGCCTGAGGACATGGGCAAGTGTGGGGGCGGTCCGCCCCCAACCGGAGAGGTTCTCTTGGGTCGTGGCGCTCATCACCACCACTCTACGGGTGCCGGGTCCTGCCCAGGGCAGCCGACCCCTAGGCTCTCGTTTCGTGTCATCGAGTCCCCGGTCCTGGCGAGGCAGCCTCCTGCTGCTCATCGCGGCGATGATCTGGGGGTCCGCGTTCGTCGCTCAGCGGTTCGGGGCCGAGCACATGGCCTTCGCGTCGTTCACCGCGGTACGGCACGCGCTGGGTGCACTGGTCCTGCTTGTCGTGGTCGCGGTCTTCGACAGGTCCGCGCGCCGCACCCGTACAGAGCGTGCGGCCCGCTGGCGCGAGGTGTTCCTTCCCGGGCTCGGCGTCGGGGTGGCGCTCAGCGGCGGCTCGCTGCTGCAGCAAGCCGGCCTGCAGACCACGACGGCAGGGAACGCCGGCTTCATCACCGGCCTGTACATGGTCTTCATCCCCATCGTGGGCTGGCTCGTGTTCCGCCAGCGGGCCAGCCGCTGGACCTGGCTCGGTGCGGCCCTCGGGCTCTGCGGCCTCTACCTGCTGAGTGTTCGCAGCGGCTTCACCGTCAACGTCGGTGACCTGCTCGTCCTCGGCTGCGCGGTCTTCTGGACCGGCCACATCCTGGCACTCGAGCGACTTGGCGCCCTCGACCCGTTCCGCCTCTGCGTCGTGCAGTTCGCCACGTGCGCGGTGATCAGCCTCGTGTTCGCGGTCGCCTTCGAGCCGACGCCGTTGAGCGGGATCGCGCAGACGCTCGGCCCCCTTGCGTACGCCGCCTTCCTGTCGACCGGTGTCGGGTTCACGCTGCAGGTTGTGGGGCAGCGCGACGCTCCCGCAAGTCACGCGGCGCTCATCATGGCGCTCGAAGCGGTGTTCGCGGCGATCGGCGGCGCTCTCGTCCTCGGTGAGCGCATGGATCTCCGGGGGCTCATCGGCGCCGGGCTGATGCTCGCCGCGGTGATCGTCGCGCAGCTCGGCCTGATCTTCACCTCCCACCCTGCAGTGGAGCCCCTCCCGCACGTCCCGGAGCCCTGACGAGGCGCTAGCGTCAGGACCATGGAAGTCCTGATGCTCGGTACGGGGTCCTCCGACGGCTGGCCGAATCCCTGGTGCGCCAAGCCGTGCTGTACGTCATTGGTCGAGGCCGGTCTGGTCCGTTCGCAGACCTCGGCGCTCATCGACCGCGTCCTGCTCGTCGATCCCGGCGCCGAGGCGCCGCGCCAGGCGATGCGGTCGAACATCTCACTCGCGGGCGTGCGGTACGTGCTCGTCAGCCACGTCCATCCCGACCACCTCGACCCGGCCTTCCTGTTGTACAGGTCGTGGGTCACCACCGAGCCGCTCACGGTCGTCGGCCCGAAGCCGGTCATCGACGCCTGCAGGCCATGGGTGCGAGGCGGGAACGTCACGTTCGTCACGATCACCGCCGGTCGTGACGTCGTGCTCGGCCCCTATCGCGTACGGGCGTTGCCTGCGAACCACGACGCTCACGGGGAAGCATGTCTGTACGCGATCGCCGGGCCTGACGCCACGGTCTTGTGGGGTACGGACACGGGCCCCTGGGCGCCGGGTGTGCAACGCATGCTGGCCGGGACGACGTTCGACCTCGTGCTGCTCGAGGAGACATTCGGCGACACAGCCGAGCCGACCGGCGGCCACCTCAACCTGCAGACGTTCACCGCGGCGGTGGGCCAGCTTCGTGAATGGGGAAGCGCGACGCAGTCGACTGACATCGTCGCGATCCACCTCAGCCATCACAATCCCCCACCAGAGCAGCTTTATCTGCGATTGCGTGACGTGGGCGCTCGTGCGGTCCCCGACGGGACGCCCATCATCGCGGGCGGCGTTCGGAGCACCCTGACGCTCTGACGCGAGTCTTTGCCGATTGATCCCATCTTGACGTGTGCCGGTACTAGGGTCACCTCGACGCCACCTAACCCTGACCCGGCGTCGTGAGGAGACACATATGGCCACCGACTGGGCGGCAGACGTCAAGAAGTACGATCCCAAGGCCGATGACGATGCCATCGCAGGCATCGTGCGCCACTGTGGCATCGCCCTTCACAAGGTCGATTCCTCGCTGGTCTCGTACAGCGATCCGGAGGAGCTCAAGCGCGTCCGTGAGGGCTTCATCAAGAAGAAGCTCGCCATCACGGACTCCGACACCGACATCGATGCGGCCCTCGCCAGCGTGGGCGAGACCCTCAAGGGCGTGAACCGCAAGAACCGCGTCACGGTCTACTACCTGCTTGCCAAGCACTACAACAAGCTGAGCCTGTTCAAGAAGGCCTGATCTTCACGCAGTGGCAACGGCCGGCCGGGTTCTCCCGGTCGGTCGTTGGCGTTGCTGCCTCAGTCGTCCTCGAGTCCGTAGAAGAGCCGGTCGACGACGTTGCGCGCGCGCCGTGCCGTACGTCCCCAGTCGTCGAGCAGGTGCGAGGAGCCCTCGCGTCCGTACCCCAGCGCCTGTGCGACCTGTGCGTTCTCCCTGGCATCGGTGGGGATCGTGTCCGACGCCTTGCCACGTACGAGCATGGCGGTGTTGCGGATCCTGCCCGCGAACTCCCACGCCGCCTCGAGCGCCGCTGCGTCGCCCGTCTCGAGTAGGCCGGCAGCCACCGCCGCGCGGAGGGCTTCCATCGTGCGCGGGGTCCTCATCGTCGGCACCTCATGGGCGTACTGGAGCTGCAGCAGCTGGACCGTCCATTCGACATCCGACAACCCACCGGGGCCCAGCTTGACGTGACGTTTCGGGTCGACGCCTCGCGGCATCCGCTCCGTCTCGACCCTCGCCTTGAGCCGCCGGATCTCGTGCACCTGCTGCAGCGACAAGCCGCCGCTCGGGTAGCGGACCGGGTCGACGATCTCGATGAAGCGACGGCCCAGCTCCTCGTCGCCGGTGCCCGCATCGGCGCGCAGCATCGCCTGCGCCTCCCAGGTCGCCGACCACCGTTCGTAGTACCGGCGGTAGGCGGACAGCGTCCGTACGAGCGGACCTTCTTTGCCCTCCGGCCGCAGGTCGGCGTCGAACCGCAGCGCAGCGTCCTCGCCACCCAGCTTCAGCAGCGCCCGCAGCCTGGTCGCAATCGCGATCGCCCGCTTCATCCGGTCCGGGTCGTCGGTGTCGTCGATCACGAACATGCCGTCCACATCCGATGAGTACGACATCTCGCTGGCCCCCCAGCTGCCGCACGCGATCACGGCGATCTCTGGCGGGTCGTCCACCTCGCGCCGAGCGATCTCCAGGACCGCACCGACGGTCGCGTCGACTATGTCTGTGAGGCCTCGGCCGACCACCTCGCGCGACGCGTGCCCGAGCAGATCCGACATCGCCAGCCTCAGCAGCTCGCGCCGCCGGATCGCCTGTACGGCCTCGACGGCCCACTCCGTATCGGGGTACCGGCCGGCAGCGGCCGTCATCGCCTCGCGTATCTCCTCGAGGCTCCTCGGCACGATGAGCTCGTCGCTGCTGAGCAGTTCGACCTGCTGTGGGACGCGGCGCAGCAGCGTCACGGCCAGGCGCGACGTCGACAGGATCAGGGCCATCCGTTCGGCCATCGCGTTCTCGTCGCGCAAGGCCCGCAGGTACCACGGGGTCTCGCCGAGCGCCTCCGACACCTGGCGGAACGCGAGCAGTCCGGCATCCGGGTTGGGCCCCGCGGCGAACCACCCGAGCATCGCGGGAAGCAGCTGCCGCTGGATCTCGGCGTGCCGGGACATCCCGGCGGAGAGCGCCCCGATGTGGCGCAGGGCCGCCTCCGCGTCGGCGTAGCCGAGGGCCGACAGCCGAGTCTTGGCCGCATCCGTCGTGAGCCGTACAGCCTCCGATGGGATCCGCGCCACCGCCTCGAGGAGCGGCGAGTAGAACACGCGCAGGTGGAGCCGCGTGACCGTACGTGTGCTGGCGCGCCAGTCCTCGACGACCTCGTTCGGCTCGGTGCGCCCGATCGCGCGGGCCAAGCGTCGCAGCCCTGCCTCATCGTCGGGGACGAGGTGGGTCCGCCGCATCTTGTGCAGCTGCGCCCGGTGCTCCAGGAGGCGCTGGAACCGGTACGCCTCGGCCAGGCGGGCCCCGTCCCTGCGGCCCACATAGCCGTGGTCGACCAGCGCGGCCAACGCCGGCAAGGTGGCGCGAATCCGGAGCCGGTCGTCAGCGCGCCCATGGACCAGTTGCAGCAACTGGACGGTGAACTCCGTGTCGCGCAGTCCGCCCGCGCCAAGCTTGATCTCGCGGTCGGCCTCCTTGGCCGGGATCAGCGAGATCACCCGCGCACGCATCGCCTGGGTCTCGAGGACGAACCCCTCGCGCTCCCCCACCGCCCACACGAGCGGCTCGATGAGATCGCAGAACTCCTGCCCCAGCTCCAGGTCGCCGGCCATGGGCCGCGCCTTGAGCATCGCCTGGAACTCCCAGTTCTTGGCCCACTTCTCGTAGTACGCCCGCATGCTCGCCAGCGTTCGTACCAGCGGGCCGGCCTTGCCCTCGGGCCGCAGCGCTGCGTCCACGGACCACAACGACCCTGCGCTGGTGTTGTCGGCGCACGCCCGCGTCGCGGCGGCGGCCAGCCTGGTGCCGATGTCGACGGCCTCCCCCGGAGTGCACAGGGGCTCGCCGGCCGAGTCCAGCGCGGGCTCCGCCACGTACAGGACGTCCACGTCGGAGATGTAGTTGAGCTCCTGCGCACCGGTCTTGCCGAGCGCGATGACGGCGAACCGTACGCGCTCGTGGCCGGTCACGCTCATGCGCGCGATGGCCACCGCCGCCTGCAGCGCGGCGTCGGCCAGGTCGGCGAGCTCCCCGGCGATGTCGTCGAGCAGCGCCAGCGGATCCTCGGCGGTGAGGTCCCGGGCGGCGATCCGGATGAGCTCGCGCCGGTACGCGTACCGCAGCTCGTCAGCCGGACGTACAGCCTCGGCACTCACGGCGTCGAGGAGTGCGGCCGCGATGCCGGACGCCGGACGCCGGGACGGATCGGCAGCGAGTGCCTCGAGATCCTGCGGGCGTCGTACGAGCTCGCGCGCGAGCTCCGAGGAACCACCCAGCACGGCCAGTGCCCGCCGGGCGAACCGCTGATCGCCGACCAGCGCGTGTACGAGTGACGGATCGTTGCCCACGAGCTCGACGAACGTCGCGAGCGCGAGGTCCGGCTCCAGCGTCCGGGACGCCTCGTCGACGAGGAAGGCCACGTCGTCCTCGGGGTGGTCGCTCAGCGCCTCGATCGCCCGTACAGCGCGGGCAGGATCGGCGAACCCCTTCCGGACAAGGTCTCCCTCACTGGTCACCAGCCTCACGAAGGCAGGATAGAGGCTCCATCATGCGACGAGCCGTGCAGGAGTAACGCAGCCGAAACACAGACGCGGCAATATGTGCATCATGGACAAGCAGACTGAGTTCGTCTTGCGCTCGATGGAAGAGCGCGACGTCCGATTCGTCCGGCTGTGGTTCACCGACGTCCTCGGATATCTCAAGTCTGTCGCGATCTCTCCTGCCGAAGTCGAGGGCGCCTTCGCGGAGGGAGTCGGGTTCGACGGCTCGGCCATCGAGGGGTTCGCCCGCCGTTACGAGGCGGACATGGTGGCCCACCCGGATCCTTCGACGTTCCAGATCCTTCCGTGGCGCGACCACGCGCAGCCGACGGCTCGCATGTTCTGCGACATCAGCCTCCCCGACGGCTCTCCGTCGTACGCGGACCCCCGGTACGTGCTCAAGCGCGCGCTGCGCAAGGCCGGCGACAAGGGCTTCACGTTCTACACGCACCCCGAGGTCGAGTTCTACCTCTTCGAGCCCCCGACCGATTTCACCAAACCGCCGAAACCTCTCGACACCGGCGGCTACTTCGACCACACGACGCTCGGCGAGGGCAGCGACTTCCGTCGTCGCACCATCACGATGCTCGAGGAAATGGGCATCTCGGTCGAGTTCAGCCACCACGAAGGCGGCCCCGGTCAGCACGAGATCGACCTGCGCTACGCGGATGCGCTGTCGATGGCCGACAACATCATGACGTTCCGCGTGGTCGTCAAGGAGGTCGCGGCCTCCCAGGGGATCCATGCCTCGTTCATGCCGAAGCCGCTGGCCGATGCGCCGGGGTCGGCCATGCACACCCACGTCTCGCTGTTCGAAGGCGACCGGAACGCGTTCTTCGACGCCTCCGCCGAGTACCACCTCTCCGACGTGGCGCGGAAGTTCGTCGCCGGCGTGCTGTACCACGCGGCTGAGATCACCGCGGTGACCAACCAGTGGGTCAACTCGTACGCACGGTTCGCCTATGGCGCCGAGGCTCCCTCGTACATCTGCTGGGGTCGCAACAACCGCTCCGCCATGGTGCGCGTACCGGCGCTGAAGCCCACCAAGGGCACGTCGGCACGCGTCGAGGTGCGCACGCTCGACTCGGCCTGCAACCCGTACCTCGCATACGCGCTGATCCTCGCCGCCGGTCTCGACGGCATCGAGCAGGGCATCGAGCTGCCTCCGGGCGCCGAGGACGACGTCTGGGAGCTCACCGAGTCCGAGCGCCGCGCGATGGGCATCAAGCCCTTGCCGAAGAACCTCGACGAGGCCGTACGGGTGATGGAGCGCTCAGAGCTCGTCGCCGAGACGCTCGGCGAGCACGTCTTCGACTACTTCCTGCGCAACAAGCGCGAGGAGTTCGAGTCGTTCCGCCGCCAGGTGACGCCGTGGGAGCTGCAGCACCTGCTGCCGCAGCTCTGAGGCGTCAGCCGAACGGGAACACGTCGGACAGGTCGGCGTGAACGCCGCTGATCCGTACACGTCCTGCCACGGCCTGCGCCCACGTGACGTCTCCCGTTGCGAGCCGTAGGAACGTCAGTGCGTCGGTCTCGATGACGCTCGGCGGCGTACCCCGGGTGTGCGTCGGCCCCTGACCGTGACCGACCTGCACGGCGGCGTACGGAGGGATGCGGACCTCGACCGTACGACCCGGCCGTGATGTGGCCAGCCGTTGCGCGAGCATTCGCGTCGCGAGGGCAACCAGGTCAGGGGCCATCGTCAGCGACGCCTGCTCTCCCGCCACGATCAACCTGGCCAGTCCGAGTTCCGAAGGCTCAGCGCGAAGCTCGACCCCCGCGCCCGCCAACGTCGCCTGTGCACGGACCAGAGCCTCTTCGAGCTCGCGGCGACGACGATCGGCGACGGTCATGCGGGCACGCTAGCCCACCTCGACGGAGTCAGCCGTTGAAGGGCCCCCAGCCGCCCTCGGGCTCTCCGTTCTCGTCGAGGTCGTTGAAGCGCGGGTCGTGGTCGAACTCCTTGTTCCGCGCGGCGACCTTCGCGAGTGCCTGTGAGGCCTCCGCCTGTGTCGCGTACGGGCCGAGCCGTTCTTCGCTCCGGCACCCCTCGTACGGCTCGACCGCATGGTGCGTGAGACACCAGTACCACTCGCCAGCCGCCATGATGTCCTCCTCGCGGTGGGTAGGATGCGCCTTCGTGAGTCGTGTCGAACCCTACCCCGTGTCCCCCGTCCGTACCGTCCCGTCGTCGATCCAGCGACCGGAGTACGTGGGCAAGGAAGCGCCCAAGCGCTACACCGGATCGCACGTGCAGACGGCCGAGACGATCGAGAAGATGCGGGTCGCGGGCAGGATCGCCGCCCAGGCATTGGCCGAGGCGGCAGGGCACATCGCGCCCGGCGTCACGACCGACGAGCTCGACCGGGTGGCGCACGAGTTCATGTGCGACCACGGCGCGTACCCGTCCACCCTCGGCTACCGCGGCTATCCCAAGTCGATCTGTACGTCGGTGAACGAGGTCATCTGCCACGGCATCCCCGACGCGCGCCCGCTGGAGGACGGGGACCTCGTGAAGATCGACATCACGGCCTTCAAGGACGGTGTGCACGGCGACAACTGCGGCACGTTCGGCTGCGGCGAGCTCGACGACGCGTCGCGGCGGCTGATGGAACGTACGAAGACGGCGATGGAGCGAGCCATCAAGGCGGTCGCACCAGGGCGCGAGATCAACGTCATCGGGCGGGTCATCGAGTCGTACGCGTCGCGGTTCGGCTACGGCGTCGTCCGCGACTACACCGGCCACGGCGTACACACCGCGTTCCACTCGGGCCTGACGATCCTCCACTACGACGAGCCGCGGCTGAACACCCTCATGGTGCCGGGGATGACGTTCACCATCGAACCCATGCTCACCCTCGGCGACCACAACAGCCACATCTGGGACGACGACTGGACCGTCGTCACCAACGACTCCTCCCGCGTCGCCCAGTTCGAGCAGACCCTCGTCGTCACCGACACCGGCGCCGAGGTACTGACGGTCCCCTGAGGCCAACCGGCACGCTTGACGAGCAGCCAGGCGTTCAACCCCCGAAGTTCCGCTGATGATTCGGCGCCCTCGGGCCACTCGGCCGTCGGTTGCCGAAGGCGCCCTCCTACCCTTCGTAGGGAGGCCGCTCACAGTCGAGGGGTCGCGACACGCCGACAGGACTCCGAGCGAACCACAGTCACTGGCCCCTCGACTCGGGTCGAGCGAGATGTCGTGGCAGATCCGGAGTTGAGGGGTCGCGACACGCCGACAGGTGGCGATTCTCGACCGCAGTTGCTGACTCTTCGACCTGTCGCCGCCCTCCGGTGTCAAGCCCTGTGCTGGCTGGACGCCAGAGGGGTACGTCGAGAAGTCACGCTCACCCTCACCCAGAACACGGAATCCGTACGTCTTGGCGCACGTCTGGGCTCTCGGCATCGTCACCCGACCGCGCCGGGCCATAGACTTGCCCGCGGACGAGTCGGCCGGGTGACCGCGGCCCCGCAAGGGTCGAGGAAAGTCCGGACTCCACAGAGCAGGGCGGTGGGTAACACCCACCCGGAGTGATCCGCGGGACAGTGCCACAGAGAACAGACCGCCCAGTCGAGAGGCTGGGTCAGGGTGAAACGGTGGTGTAAGAGACCACCAGCACCCCAGGTGACTGGGGTGGCTCGGTAAACCCCGCCCGGAGCAAGACCAAAAGGGCCTTCGGGCCTGTGACGGCGCATGAGGGCTGCTCGCCCGAGTCGTCAGGTAGGTCGCACGCGCTTGCGCGAAGGCCGTTGGCAACAGCGGTCGCAGATGGATGGCCACCCGCCCCTCCGGGGCGACAGAATCCGGCTTATAGGCCGGCTCGTCCCCCTAAGCCTGCTCTGACTAGGGCAGATAGTGCCCCTCGTGGAGTGAAATCCCACTGGGAGTCCGCAGAATCATCCATATAGTCCGACTCGTCCCTCAACCCTGCTCTGACTAGGGGAGATAGTGCCTGTCGTGGGTCGGAATCCGCGTGGGAGTCCGCGGAATCAAGAGACCCGATCCCCCGTTCTACGGGGAGTCGACGATGTCGCCGAACAACCGGCACGCTCGCGCAATGATGCCCCGGTCCTCAGGGCTGAGTCGTTGCAGCTGCGTGTCCAGCCAGGCGTTGCGCTGGTTGCGGGTGACGATGGCGAGTTCTGCGCCCTCGGGAGTGGTACTGAACCGTACTTTCCGGCGGTCGTTCGGATCGGGAGTACGGATCGCATAGCCGGCCGCGGTGAGCCGGTTGACGCTCTGACTCATCGATGCGGGAGCGACCTGACCGACGTCGCTGAGCTCGGTGAGTGTGTGCGGTCCGTTCTTGTGTAGGAACGTGAGGACCTCCAAGGCTGTGTCTCCGAGGGTGCCCTCTGCCCGTTCGCTTCGGAACCGGCGGTAGAGCCGCCCCACCGTCGACCGCAGTTGACCGCTGAGGTTGTTCGCTTCCGAGCTGTCGATGAGCCCGCTGCTTGCATCCTTCTCCATGGGTCATTAGTATACCTAAATACGTCCTTTAGTATACCTAAGCACTGAATAGAGCCCGGGCCCTGCGGGTCTGAATCGGAGCGATATGACATCGCCAAACCACACTGGCGGATCGACCCTGACGGGGAAGCCGTTCACGTGGCGGTTCACCACGCCGCTGTTCATCGGGGCCGCACTGAACGCGGTCAACAGCTCCATGATCGCCACGGCGCTGGTGCCGGTCGCGGTCGGCCTGCACGTCTCGGTCGGACAGACGGCGTCGCTGGTGACCGCGCTGTATCTGGCCAGTGCGATCGCACAGCCCACGGCCGGGAAGATCGCTGAGGTCTTCGGCGCCCGCCGGGTCTTCCTGATCGGCATCGTGCTGGTCCTGCTGGGCGGTGTCGTTGGTGGGGTGTCCCAGAACCTGCTGATGCTGCTGATGGCGCGGGTCCTGATCGGGTTGGGCAGCTCGTGTGCCTACCCGACGGCGATGATGCTCATTCAGCGTCGAGCCACGTGGGCGGGGATGGAGAAGCCACCCGGCGCGGTGCTCGGTGGCCTGCAGATTGCCGGCCTGGCGACCGCCGCTCTCGGCCTGCCTGTCGGCGGGATCCTGGTGCAGGCGCTCGGATGGCGGTCGGTGTTCTTCGTCAATGTTCCTGTGGCGCTGGTCGCCCTTGCCGCGGCGTTGATCTGGATTCCCCGCGACCCCGCACAGCGTGGGCCGCGCAACGCTGGCGAGGTCGTCTCTCGTATCGACCTGACAGGCATCATCGGCTTCGCCGTCGCGATGACTGCGCTGCTCGCGTTCCTGTTCGCGATTCCCCACCCGAACTGGGTCATCGCGGCAGCGGCCGTGGTGCTGTTCGCCTCGCTGGTTCTGTGGGAGCTGCGGGCCAAGCACCCGTTCGTCGACGTTCGGCTGCTCGTGCGCAACGCGGCGTTGACCCGCACCTACCTGCGGTTCGCCCTGGTCGGCCTGTGCGTCTACATCGTTCTCTACGGCATCACCCAGTGGCTGGAAGCCGCACGCGGGATGCCCGCCCTGACAGCAGGACTGCTCCTGCTGCCCACCAGCCTGATCTCCGGCATCGTCGTCGTCCCCATCTCACGGCGCAACCTGATCCGCGGACCCATCATCGCCGCCGCCGTCGCCAGCCTGGTCGGGTCCGTCGGCGTACTGCTCCTGAACTCGCACACGAGCATCGTCTGGATCGTCGCGATCACCCTGCTGTTCGGTGTCGCGCTCGGCGCCGGCGCCAGCGGGAACCAGATCGCCCTCTATACCCAGGCACCCCCCGACCAGCTCGGCGTCGCAGCCGGACTGTTCCGCACCTTCGGATACATCGGCTCGATCGCCTCATCCGCCATCACAGGCATCGTCTTCCACAGCCAGGTCAGTGACACCGGCGTCCACACGATCGCGCTCATCATGATCAGCGTCAGCGCCGCAGCACTCGCACTGTCAGTCTTCGACCGAGCACTCCGAAACCCCAGACAAGCCACCACCCAGCATGACGAGAAGGAACCACACCATGCCTAACCCCATCGGTCGCGCTCTTCGCAACCACCGCGCCGGACACCAGACCCTGGTCTGGGCCCGCCCCGACCTGCAGGCACCCGAGAACTTCACGCTCAGCAGCCCCGCCTTCGACCACGGGACGCCCATCCCCGAACACCACCGCGGCCGACTCTTCCGTCCAAACATCTCCCCCGCCCTCGCCTGGACACCACCCCCAACCGGAACCGCGGAACTCGTCCTGATCGTGCAAGATCCTGACGTTCCTGGCCGGCAGCCTGCGACCCATGCCCTCAGCGTCGGCATCGATCCCTCACTGGGCGGCATCCCAGAGAACGCCCTCACCCATCCCAGCCCGATCCCCGGACTCACCCACGGCAAAGGCCCTCTCGGACACCTCGGCTGGGCCGGCCCCGCGCCCATCCCGTCCCACGGCCCCCACTCCTACGTCTTTCAGCTCTTTGCCCTCGACCACCACCCTGAGCTACCCACCAGCTTCAGCCTCACCGACGCACTCACGACCATGACCGGACACGTCATCGGACGCGCTCGCCTCGACGGCACCTACGAAATCCGGTAACGCCGCCAGCGGCGGGTGCAGGACGTAGTGCAAGCGCGAGGCCGATGCTCGTTCGGCCAAAGCGCCAGACGTGGTCTGGGTCCCGGACTGCCGGGTTCAGCTCAAGGCTGCGGACGCGCGACTGGCCTGGGAGTCCGTAGGGAGTCCGCAGAATCTCCAGCAGATCCCAACAACCCCAACCAACGCAACCGTAAAACCCCTAGTCAGTTTTACTTTGCCAACATGGCCAACATGCCCGGCTCCCTGCTCGCAAGGCACAGCACAGTGTCCGGCTTATAGGCCGACTCGTCCCCAAACCTGTTCTGACTAGGGAATATAGTGACTTTCGTGGGTCGGAACCCGCTTGGGAGTCCGCAACAAATCTGCGACACGCACTCCGGGTTGCCCGAAGGACCGGATCGATCGCATCCACGTGCGTTTCGTCGTATGGTCGGCGAACTCGATCATCGCGAGTAGGAGATCGTGAACTGGTCAGGCTGGTCCAGCACCCGTTGTTTGCGCGCCAATCAGACTCACTGAACTTGCGCCAGGCTGCCTCAAGGCGTGGGCTGAACAATGGGAGCCGCGGCCTCGC
>Ga0182021_10005713_pt1 | contig 14770 bp, 10 predicted proteins | sample 612E3MmetaG_FD_120493 | JGI IMG/M metagenome (GOLD analysis project Ga0182021, IMG submission 120493) | Permafrost microbial communities from Stordalen Mire, Sweden - 612E3M metaG (Illumina Assembly) | ecosystem: Environmental > Terrestrial > Soil > Wetlands > Permafrost | place: Sweden... | reverse complement strand
GCGGCGAAGCCGTGGGGGCAGGTGGCAGGGTGGGCAGGTCCGAGTGCCCGAAGGGCCTTGTCGGCCGGATGCTGAGGGACATCACAATCGGCGCTCCTGTCGACGTGCAACCGAAACTTGTCTCATCTTCTTTGAAGTGGAGCCATATAGGGGTCTAGTTCACCGGGAGTATTCAGCTCTGCCCGTCCTTGAGTCGATAGAGAACCTGCCCGGCCTCCTCCACGACCAGTGTGTCTTCATCCTCTTTCCAGCGCGCGATGTCGATCGCGTTCACATCGCGCCAGGCGAGGTTGATCGCGTCGCATTTCGCCTTGGGAATGCTGGTGGCCAGGCTCACGGTGATACGAGGATACTCGACGCCGTTCTCGAATTTGCCGATGCCCTTGACGTTGGTCGAGTGCGCCAGGATCAGCTTCGATTCCGCGGCAAAGCGCTCCCACTGCTTCACGAAGTAGTCGAGCACGTGGTAGCCGATGCGCTCGATCTGCTTGCCGTGCATGAACGACACGGCCTTGACGTGCGGCCCATGGATGACCAACTCGCCGCCCTCGGCCACGATCGGCTCCAGCTTGTACATGGCCTTGCCCGCGACCCACACCTCCTCATAGATGGAAGGAGTCAGGCCGAGCACGCGCCGGACAGGCTTGTCCAGGTACTTGATGTGCAACTGGGCTGAATAGTCGGCGGCGCGCGACCAGGATTCTTCGGGCTCCCCGGCGAACAGGCAGGCAAGCTGATGATGGTCGTCGACCACAAAGGCGAAACAGGTCCGCGGCGTAGACAGGAATTTGACAGCGCGATTGATGACCCGGCGGGTGGGCGTGTCCTTGACCCCGTTGACCACCGGGTTGGTGATCACTGCGGCCAGCCAGTGGAACTTCTCCACCACGTCGAGCCCCGCAATGCCCGGAAAAAAGTACTTGTTGCCGCCGGCAAAACCCATGGCTTCGTGGGGCACGACAGGTGACACGATGAGAATGTGGTCGTACTCGGTGGCCTTGCGGTTGATGGTGACCGGGATGTCGCGGGAAAACAGCCCATTGGTGAGCTGCGCGACCTCTTCACCCGGCAGCGTGCCCAGCGAGATCAGCTCGTCCCGCTTGTGGTGCTCGTGGTTGAACAGGCGCACCTTCGGATACTTCTGCGCGTGTTCCGAGGGTGTCAGTCCGATATGCCGGTAGAGGCGATCCGGCTCCATGGACGCGTGGGTGCCGGTGGCCACCATGTAGTCCAGCACGCTGACGCGGGATTGCAGCAGATCGCTCAACACATGAAAGAAGAGGTCGATGGGCGCGTGCCGCGTGTGATCGGGGATGAGCACGAGCACGCGCTTCCCGTCGAGCGGAAGGTCGGTCAGCGCCGCCTCGCAGATGTCCTTCACATCTTTCGGGGTGAGCCTCTTGTCCATCGAACCATGACCGAAAAGCGTCTTCATGTCTCGGCTCTCCTAGCATAGCAACATTGCCAGGCCTACGTCGTCCAGTGCGTGTGGAACTTCCCTTCCTTGTCGACGCGCTGGTAGGTGTGCGCGCCAAAGTAGTCGCGCTGGGCCTGCAGTAGATTCGCCGGAAGAACCGCCGAACGGTAGCCGTCGTAGTAGGCCAGCGCACTCATGAAGGCGGGAATTGCGATCCCGTTCTCCGCCGCCAGGGAGACCACCTTGCGCCAGTCTTGCTGGTAGGACGCGAGCACACCCGCGAAATAGGGATCGAGCAGGAGATTGGCCAGGGCCGGGTTTTTGGCATAGGCGTCCTTGATCCGGCCCAGGAACTGCGCGCGAATGATGCACCCGGCACGCCACAGGGAGGAGATGACGCCGAATTGCAGGTCCCAGTGGTGCTCCAGGTCAGCCGCGCGCAGAAGCTGGAAGCCCTGCGCATAGGAGCAGATCTTCGAGCTGAACAGCGCCTTCCTTATCATCTCGATGAAGCCGGCCTTGTCGCCGCTGAACTTCGGCGTCGGTCCCGAAAGCACGGACGAGGCTGCCACGCGTTCCTTCTTGACCGCGCTGAGGGTGCGGGCAAACACGGCGTCGGCGATCGTGGGGGCCGGGGCACCCAGGTCCAGGGCCACCTGGCTGGTCCACTTGCCGGTGCCCTTCTGCTCGGCGGTGTCCAGGATGATCTGCACCATGGGCTTGCCGGTCTCCGGATCCTTCGTGGCCAGGATCTCGGAGGTGATGCCCACCAGGTAGCTGCTCAGCTCTCCCTTGTTCCATTCGGCAAACACGCGACTCATCTCGTCCGCCGACATACCCAGCAGCCTCTCCATGATGAAGTAGGCCTCGCAGATCATCTGCATATCGCCGTATTCGATCCCGTTGTGCACCATTTTGACGAAGTGGCCCGCGCCGCCGCTGCCGATCCACTCGCAGCAGGGAGCGCCATCCTCGGCCTTGGCCGCGATGGCTTGCAGGATCGGCTTGACCAGGGGCCAGGCTTCCGGGTTGCCGCCGGGCATGATGGACGGCCCTCGCAAGGCGCCCTCTTCGCCACCGCTGACTCCGGTGCCGATGTAATAGATTCCGGTGCCCTGCAACTCCTTGATTCGCCGATCGGTGTCGGAAAAGAAGGTATTGCCGCCATCGATCATGAGATCGCCTGCCTTGAGGTGGGGGCGCAGATCGGCGATCACGGCGTCGACCGGCTTGCCGGCCGGAACCATGATCAGCACCCGTCGTGGCGTGTCCAGGTTCGCGGCGAACTCGGCCACCGTCCGCGCTGCCACCACTTGCTTGCCCTTGGTTCTGGCGACGAAGTTGTCGACCTTCTTGGGGTCGAGATCGAAGCCGACCACCGAGAACCCGCGGCTTTCGATGTTGAGAGCGAGGTTTTCCCCCATCACGCCCAGCCCCACGATGCCGAAACTTTGCTTTGCCATGATCGCTCCTTCAGTCAATGAGATGGTGCCAGCCGCAATCTACACACCACTGTAGGCCGAAAATCCCCCATCAATCGGCAACACGATTCCGGTCACAAACTTCGATGCCGGCGACAGCAGCCACAGCACGGCGCCCACCAGGTCCTCGGGCGTGCCGAATCTCGCCATCGGCGTGTGGTCCATGATCTTGTGGCCGCGAGCGGTGAGCGCCCCGGTTTCCTTATCGGTGAGCAGGAAGCGGTTCTGCTCGGTGAGGAAGAATCCAGGAGCGATGGCGTTCACCCGAATGTTGGGCGAGTACTCCTGGGCCAGGTGCACGGCCAGCCACTGGGTGAAGTTGCTCACCGCAGCCTTGGCCGCGGAATAGGCCGGAATCCTGGTGAGCGGCCGGAATGCGTTCATCGACGATACGTTGAGAATCACGCCTTCCTTTTGCTTCACCATGCAACGACCGAAGGCCTGGCTGGGCAAGATCGTGCCTTGCAGGTTCAGGCTGGAGACGAACTGGATGGCTTCGGCCGGTATGTCGAAGAAGGATTGCTCGGGGTTGGTGGTGGCCTTGGGGTTGTTCCCACCGGCGCCATTGATCAAACCGTCGATCTTGCCGTATTCCGCGATGACCTTGTCAGCCGCCTGCTGAACCGCCGCCTTGTCGAGCACATCGATGAAGGCGGCCTTGTGGGATCCTTTGGTGCCTTTCAGCGTGGCGAGCACCTTCTCAGCGAAACCCACATCCCGATCCAGCACGACCACGTTGGCATTGCAGCCTGCCAAGCCCCGGGCCATCTCACCGCACAAGACTCCGCCGCCACCTGTGATCGCGATCGTCTTTCCGGAAAAGTCGTAGGCGCTGATGAAGCTTTTGGGGTCCATTGTGGCTCCTGTTCACGGGTCTGTGGGAGGGCACGCGCAAGCGCCCAGGCTGAGGGAAACCCTATCGCCGCTCCGGCGCAGGCGCCAGGAGGAATTCGCTCGTCGGCCTGTCACGTCAGCCGGCGGTTCCGAGGAAGAGCGGCTCGATATGTCGCTTGAGGATGTTCTCCGAGACGTGGGATTCGATGCTGCTGCGATTGGACCCGAGCAGGGCCAGGTATTGCGACCGCTTCTCGGCTGCAAGCTTGAAGCTGATGTGCACCATCTGGCGGAAGTGGATGTTGAAGCGCTTGCAAGCCTGGTTGTGCTCGAGTGTCTCCACGTATTCCTGGGCGCTGAAGGAATCCACCTGGTCGGGCGTGGGAAGCGCCTTGCGGTCGATGGCAATGACCGTGAGATAGGGCTTGGCCATCTCGTCGTAGCGGCCGCAGGCATCGCGGTACAGCGCCTTCACGAAGGCCAGACCTTCTCCCCCTGCCGCGGCAAGCCCGATGACTTCTTCCAGCCAGGTCGTCCCCGCGGTTTTCAGATGAATGCCCGCGTCAGCCTCCTCGATCGCCCGGTGGACGATCGGATACAGGGAGAACTTGTCGCTGCCCGAGTGAATGCTCAGCTTGAGCGAGGCGGGCAGCCCGAAGGTCTGCTTGGCAAACGCCAGGACCGCGAGATCCTCCTCAAATTCTCGGGTGAACTGCTTGATGTCGCCCACGTAGTCGATCCCTTTGAGGAACTCGCCGGTGAACTTGGGCGCCACGGTCGCCACCGGAATCTGCTCGCGAGCCAAGGCCGCCAGGATGAAGAACAGCTCGGCGGGCGTCTGCGGGCTGTTGGCTTCGTCGAAGGACACCTCGGTGACGAAAGTGCCTTCACCCTTTTTCTCGGCAATGTGCCGGTAAACCCGGCCCGCTTCTTCGACGGCAAAAAGGTACTTCGACGCGATCTGGTTCAGGGCCGCCGGACTGACCGTCACCGGTTCGGCAATACCCGGAATGCGCAGCGCACCCGAGAAGCGCTGCATGTCCGCGGTGTACTTGGCTATCGATGAATCCGCCGCCGACTTGCCGATCGAGTCCGCCACATCGATGGTGAAGAAGTCACTCGCCGCGAGAAACTTGTCCACCGTGGCCAGGCCGATGTGATCCGCGTCGACGAAGTAGGGGCCGGTCCACTGGCAAGCCTTGACTGCAGCATCGGCCTCGGCGCGCACGTCCTCAGGTCGGGTCCCGATCAAGGAGTGCTCGCGGTTCGACTTGTTCCAGACCGGCGTGATGGTGACGCCCCGATCCTTGGCAGCCTGGAAGGCCCGCAACTGAGCAGCCCCTTCTAGGCCGAAGCGATCGCCAATACCTACGGAGTACTTTGAGATACTTTTCGTCATGGGCATATAGGGGAGCTGATCCCTCTCCTTTGGGTCATGGCAGGCGAGGATGTCCGATAACCTTCTTCGCGTCAACCACGGGAGATCCTTGGAACACTGCCTCGCGAAACCTTCCGACGCTGCCTACTTGCATCTCAGTGTCACCAGTCCTTTGCCCGCACCTGCTACCGCCCGTAGCCCATCGTGCACGCACTGACACGGGTCCGCCGTGTAGCTGTAGCCGAGCGCCTCCGGGTAGGTCGCGGTCGTAGTCCAGTCAGTTGCGTTGACTGTGCCGGTGCTGCCCGCGTCCCAGGTGATGCCGAACTTGTTGCCGGCCGCCACGTCGGCTGCGGTTGCGAGGTTGTTGTTGCGCAGGTCCCAGTAGCCGATGGCCGAGCTATCGCGCGCAGTCACCGGATTGAGCACAGTCTCGAAGTAGTTGGCCTCAATCAGCGAGTACCCACCCATGCGGACGTTGATGCCGGAAACCACGACCTTATAGAGATAGTTGTTGAGCATGTGCGAGTAGCCGTGGCGCTGCAGCGGCGTGCGCGAGCCAACGTTCTCGAACAGGTTGTGGTGGAAGGTCACGTGCCGGACGGCAGAGTCGTCGTCAGTGTAGCCGTTCAGAGAGACCTTGTGATGGTCGTGCATGTAGTTGTACGAGATGGTGACGTTGTCGGCTCCCTTCTTGATGTCGATCATGCCATCGAAAGCCGTGTCACCCGCGCCCGGGCAGTCCGCCATCGAGCTGAACAGCTCGTTGTGATCGATCCAGATGTCGGTCGGAATACCGCCACTCATGCCTTCCAATGAAATCATGTCGGAATCGCCGCCACCCGGCGTCAGTCCGATGGTCATGTTGCGAATTATGATGTTGCTGGAAGACGAGGCGATGTGGATGCCGAAATTGGCGGCAGAGCCATCCGCGCCCACAATAGTAATGTTACTCTTGTTCTTGATTTCCAGAGTTTGCGCCGCCAAGGTGTGTTGGACGCACGGATCCGCGATACTGCCGAAGTTGAACTTGCCCGTGTACTTGAGCACCAGGCCGCCGGTTCCAGAGTAGCCGTCGATAGCTGCCTGCGCGGCCGCCATGTCGGCGACATTGACAGCGGTAGCGTTGCCACCGCCGGTCGTGCCCCTGCCATAGCCGAGTGGGCTGGTTTCCGGGGTGCCGGTGCCTGCCGCAGAACCGGCGGCTCCCCCGTTTCCGCCGCCACCAGTGCCGGAACCACCCGCGCCGGAGCCACCCATCGCAGTGCTGCCGCCCGCCGCCGTCGTCCCAGCCGTGGTCTTGGTGCCCCCGGTCGCGCCCCCACTAGCCGTGCTCCCGCCTGTCGTCCGTCCAGCTGCGCCCCCGCTGGCCGTGCCCCCGCCTGCGGTCCCGCCGGCTGCGCCCCCACCGGCCGTGTTTCCTCCTGTGGTCCCCCCACCGACCGTCGTGCCACCCACTCCGGTAGCGCCTCCAGTGGTTCGGGTTCCGCCGGTGGCCTGGGTTCCGCCGGTGGCCTGGGTCCCGCCTGTCACCTTGGTCCCGCCGGTCACCGCCGCGCCACCCGTTCCAGCAGCGCCGCCGGCCGCCTGGGTGCCGCCGGTCGATGTGGAGCCTGCACCTGAGATCGCGCCGCCAGCGGTGGTCAACCCACCGGCAGTGCCCCCATCGGAGAGAGTTCCGCCAATCGGCTTCGTCCCGCCTGAAGAGGCACTGCCACCCACTCCCACGATACCGCCCATTCCCGCGATCCCTCCGGATCCCACAACACCGCCGGTCTGCAGCGCAGATGTGCCCGCTGCCCCGCCTGCCACCGTTGGAGCATCAGCATTGCCGTTGGAGGCATCGGGGTGGCTCGCGGGCGCGCCTGATCCGCTGCTGCAGTGACACACGAGAAGCCAGCACAGGCACGGGAGAAGCTTGAGGATCTTGAACATTGGAACTCCTGGCCTTCTCGTCGGTAGATGTTGAGTCTACTTGACCTCCCAGTTGGTGCCCGATGCAGGCGTTTCTTTCGCCCACCAAGATCGTCGGAGGCAGAGCCTGACCTGTCAGGAGAAGAGAGCCTGCTCAACGCAGTGGACCATCTCGCTGGCCGAAGAAGTCCCGGAAACCGGGCACTAAGCATAGGTGACGCCCAGCATGCACGCGACCACCGATTCGTGCAGCGTGTCTCGCGCTCACTGACGACAGGAGAATGACGATGAAGCGCAGCCTTGTTTCTGGATTTGGATTGGGCGTCTTGCTCACGCTCGGCCTGGTAACTCAAGGCTGCAGCAACGACTCTGGAAACGGCGGCGCCGGGGGCAAGGGCGGTACGACGGCCGGCAGCAGCACGACCACGCCGGCGGGTGGGACGGCCAGCCCTTCAGGCGGGACGACTCCAGTAGGCGGCACGGCCGCGGCGACAGGCGGGACCAAGGCTGCGTCCACGGCCACTCCATCGGGCGGGACCACTCCAGCCAGCACGACCGCGCCGTCGGGCGGGACCACGGCTGCATCCACGGCCACGATGACTCCATCGGGCGGCACGACTTCGGCAGGCGGGACGACCAGGGCGTCGGGCGGGACGTCGTCCGCGACCGCGGGCACGACGGTCGGGACAGGTGGCACTACCAGCTCGACGAGCGCGACAGGTGGGTCGACGAGTGCGCCGGGCGGGACGACTGTTCCGACGGGCGGCAGCACCGCCAGGACCGGCGGGACGACCAGCGCAACAGGCGGATCGGCAAACGTCGGTGGATCGACGTCCACGGCGGGCGGCGCGAGGACCGCGGGTTCGACGACTGCGGGCGGTTCGACTGCCACGGGTGGGGCGACCCGGACGGGTGGGAGCACGGCCGCAGGAGGATCCCCGGCAGGTGGAGCAACCAGTTCCGGTGGTTGCGACATCTGGGTGGCGTCCGATGGAAACGATTCAAATCCTGGTACGCAGGCCTCGCCGGTCGCGACGCTCGCGCACGGCTATGATCTCTTGTGTCCGCCCGGCACCGGCGTCGCCAACGGCGCGGTCTGTGCGGGCAGCCTTTCAACCATGTGCGTGAAGGCGGGAACCTACCAACTCACAACCAGATTCCAGACCAAGAAGACCAGGATGGGGACGGCGTCCAGAATCATCACGATTCAGGCTGACCCGGCCGCGACAAGCAAACCCTTGCTCGATTTCTCAACCCAGCCCCAGGTCAAGACCTGCGATCCGGGCGGAACCATGAGCAAAAGCACCATCGTGAATGCCGACGGCACCCTGGGAGCCGATCAAACCAATCATGGTGGCGTCGATCTGTCGGCCGATTACTACGTATTCAAGGGTTTCGAGGTCAAGAATGCCAATGGATGGGGCATCAGCGTGCAGGGCCAGCACATCGTCGTTCAGGACTGCGACGTCCACAACAACGGGGACTGTGGAATCAGCATTCGCGCTGGCTCGGGCTACGCCAACAGCGGCATGAACAACACGATTCTCAACTGCGACTCGCACCAGAACGCCGACACACCTTGCAATGGCGCCAATGCGGACGGTTTCTGCGCCAAGGAGAATTCAGCCACGGCCGGATCCGGGAACGTCTTTGACGGCTGCCGATCTTGGGACAATGCCGACGACGGATTTGACCTCTATGGCTGGACGTCGCCGGTCACAGTGAAGAATTCCTGGGCGTTCAACATGGGGAACTCGACGGCAGGATCGGGCAGCAATGGCAATGGTTTCAAGATGGGTGGCAACAAGGTATCGGCGGCGCATGTCATGTCCAATGACTTTGGATTCGACAACAATCAGAACAAGGGCGGTTCTCATATCTCCGACTGGGCCTTCACCAACAACTCCGACCCGGCCGCCATGACGTGTGACAAGTGCGGGGCGTGGAACAATACAAACTCGAACGGCGGGGATTTTCAGGGCATCACGGTTCAGAATCGCGTGACCGCCTCTGCCACGTCAGCGAAGGCAGCCGCAGCCAAGCGCAACGCCGACGGCAGTTTGCCCGACATAACCACGCTCTAGTGTGAGACCTGCCCTCCTGGCCCCTCTCGTGCAGGGGCGACCTGCGGTCGCCCTGTGGGCGTGCCTCGACGGGCCGGTAGGTCCCCGCCAAATCTCGCGGATGAAGGGGTCGATGCCAGTGCGGGGCAGGAGCGGGCGCGCGACGGGCGACCGCAGGCGCGCGACGGGCGACCGCAGGTCGCCCCTACACAAGAGGCGATGCGGGTGGGACGCCTACTTTCGAATCCCGCTTCGCCTGGTGTCCCTTCCTTCCAACGCTCACATGCGATAGCCTCATGCAGCCATGAAGACCTTCCTCGACGATAGTTTCCTGCTGGAAAACAAGACAGCCGAGCGCCTGTTCCACGAGTACGCCAAGGATCAGCCGATCATCGACTACCACTGCCACCTGCCTCCCGATCAAGTGGCCGACAACCACAAGTTCGGGTCGCTCACCCAGATCTGGCTGAATGGCGACCACTACAAGTGGCGGGCGATGCGTTCGAACGGCGTGTCCGAGCGCTATTGCACCGGCGATGCCTCCGACTGGGAGAAGTTCGAGATGTGGGCCCGTACGGTGCCGTACACCCTGCGCAACCCGCTGTACCACTGGACCCACATGGAGCTGGCGAACCCTTTTGGCGTCAAGGGCAAGCTGCTCGATCCGTCGACCGCACAAGAGATCTACGATCGCTGCAACAGCAAGCTCGCGCAAGGCGACTTTTCAACCCAGGGCCTGCTCAAGCACTTCAAGGTCATGGTGGTCTGTACGACCGACGATCCGGTGGATTCGCTGGCGGCACATCAGAAGCACGGCAAGAACGCGGGCGCAGCCACCAAGCTGTTGCCCACCTGGCGACCGGACAAGGCCCTGGCCGTGGCTGACCTGGAAGGCTGGAACCTCTGGGTGGAGAAGCTGCAGGATGTTTCAGGCGCGGACATTGGCTCATTCGATGACTTTCTGGCCGCGATCGAGAAGCGGCATGCCTTCTTCCACCAGATCGGTTGCCGAGTCAGCGACCACGGCTTCGAGAAGATTCTGTCCGAACCCCACACCGCCAAGCAGATCGAGGACATTTTCGCCAAGGCGCGGGCCAAGCGGGCGCTCTCGCCGCTCGAGCGGGACCAGTTTTGCTCGGCCATGATGTACGAGCTCGCCCTCATGGATCATGCGAGCGGCTGGGCGCAGCAGTTCCACCTGGGGGCCATGCGCAACAACAGCACGCGCGCGATGCGCAGCTTGGGCCCCGACACCGGTTTCGATTCCATTGGCGATTACCCGCAGGCCTCTGGCCTCAGCCGCCTGCTCGACCGCCTGGATTCCACCAACCAGCTTTGCAAGACGATTCTCTACAATCTCAATCCGGCCGACAACGAAGTCATGGCGACCATGGTGGGCAATTTCCAGGATGGGTCGTGCCCAGGCAAGATCCAGTTTGGCGCGGCCTGGTGGTTTCTGGATCAGAAGGACGGCATGGAGCGCCAGTTGAACGCGCTCTCCGCGCTCGGCCTGCTCTCGCGTTTCGTGGGTATGCTGACCGACTCGCGTAGCTTCGTGTCGTATTCGCGCCACGAGTACTTTCGCCGCTTGCTGTGCAATCTACTGGGCAGCGATGTGGAAAAGGGGCTCATTCCAACCGACATGGAAGTGCTGGGTAACATGGTGCGGGACATCTGCTTCCGCAACGCCCGCGACTACTTTGGCTTCTTCGCCAAAGGCCCGTAGCAATTAGTGAGCGGTGCTGACCGCGGCCCCTGCGCCCGTGTTCTGGTACTCGTAGAGGCGGTTTCCGCTGGCGCTGAATGCGCGGCTGCTGGTCGCAGCGGCGGCCCATGGGGCGGCAATCTTGATGTGGCCGCCGATCTCGGTGTTGCGAATGACCGTTTGCCCATTTGGTGCCGTGCCCGAGCTGTCGTCCCACGCCCGGCCCAGGTACGCGGTTCCGGTCGGCATTCCCGAGTCTCCCGCAATCTTGCTATTGATGATGAGGAAGCCAAATGGATTCGGCGTTTCGGTGCTGGGCGCGATATGCGTGCTGTTGGTCTTGCGCCCGCTTACATAGGTGATGGTGCAGCCGTCGAATACCGCAGTTCCGCGGCCAAAGATGAAATCCGTGTCGCCTTCGATATAGCTGTTCTTGAAGTATGAACGGGCTACCGCAGCCGCAGTGGACGATTTGACCTGCAGGGTATCCTGATTGCCGATGAAACGAACGTTCTGGAACACCTCTTGATCGCCCTGAACCGTCAGCGCCACGGCCTGGATGTTCGACGTCAGGGTGCCTTCGGCGAAATCATTGGCGATGGTCAGGTTTTGCGCCTGGAAGCGCGGTGAGGAGACGAAGAAGGTGCTGCTTCCGCTGGTCCCGTAGGTGGCTGATGAGCCGGGGGATGCACAGGCATTGATCTTGGTGCTGTCCACGGGCTTGCCGTTGTAGTTGTCGAATGCGATGGTGACCTTGGCCGCGTCAGTGTCCGCACCATAGAGGGTGATGGGCACAGTCCCCTTTACGCAGACGAGTTCGCGGTAGGTACCAGGCTGGACCAGAATGTAGACGCGCGAACTGTTCCCCAAACTGTTGGCTGCGGTGATTGCGTCTTGCACGGTTGTGTGGGTGCCGCTTCCATCCGCCGCGACAGTGAAGGCTGGTGCGTAGGTGCTGGCAGCGGGAAGTCCAGACGAAGGGTCCCAGTCGTCACGGACCAACGCCCCGATGGTACCGGCCTGGGCCAGATAGTTCTGGATGGTGAAGCAAGCGGCCGAAGCGTCCGTGAGCAAGGGCCTCGTGTCCGAGCCCGTGTACTCTGCCGTGCAGGTCGCGGCAGGCGAAGTGCCGCCGCCAGTTGCGGTTGCACCGCCAGTGGCGGTGGTGCCTCCGGTCGTGCGGCCAGTTACAATTGTACCGCCAGCAGCCGTGGTTCCGCCGGTCGTCCTGCCAGTCGCGCCGCCAGCAACCGTGTTTCCGCCAGTTGTGCGGCCACCAGTTGCGGCTGTGCCGCCAGCGGCCGTGTTTCCGCCAGTTGCCGTCGTGCTACTGGTCAATGAGGTTCCGCCGGTGGTGCCTCCAGCGGCCACGGATCCGCCGGTCGGTGTCGTGCTGCCGCCCGTGTCACCGGCCGTGTTTCCACCGGTCGTGCTGCCGCCCGTTCCGCCGGCCGTGTTTCCGCCGATCGTGCCGCCGGCTGCGGTCGTCCCCACCGTCGTGGCTGTCCCGCCGGTCGTCGAGTTTCCACCGGTCGCGGTGCTTCCGCCGGTCGCAACTGAACCTCCTGAGCTCATCGAGCCTCCAACGCCGGTGTTCCCACCCGCGCCCGAAAGTGGCCCACCGTTCGACGATGTACAGGCGGATAGATCCAGACAGAATGCGATGACAGCGAGGACCGAGGGCGGCTTCATGACAGATTCCTTCTTCGGACGTGGGCGGACTGTCCCTATTGGTGCCCCGAGCGAGCGCACTATTCGCCCAGAAGGGGATGACGCGCTTCGATTGCCCGGTCGCCGCGGACGCTACTGCGAGTAGACGCGGACGTAGTCAAGCACCATGTCCATCGGAAAGCCGCCGGCGTCGTCGATAGCGCCACCCATGGTGCCCCCGATGGCGACGTCCAATATCAGGTAGTACGTCCCGGTGAAGAAGGGCGAACTCGCGGCGAAATTGGAGCGCGCCACCTGCGCGTCGTCAATGAAGAAGACCATGTGATCCGAATACCATTCGAGCGCATACACGTGGAAATCGGATGACAACGTCGTGGCATTGGGAAAGGGGACTTGCTGTTTGACATCGCTGGACGCCCCCGAATAGGTCGAGCAATACAGCCAGGACTTGTCCTGCCCCCATTGCTCCATCATTCCGATCTCGCCACACTGGGGCCAATTGCCCGTGGTCCCCATGAGCAAAATGGCCGGGAAGGATCCCTGTCCGGCGGGAAGCTTGGCGCGCACCTCGATGCGGCCAAAGCTGAACTGGAATTTCCCGTCGCTCTGCAGCCGTGCAGAGGTGTACGGGTAGACGGCGCCGTTGCTGTTCCAGTAGTCGTGAAGGCCGCGCAGCACCAGGTGGCCCTGGCCGTCGTGGAAAACGTTCTGCGGCCGCGCCGTGTACTTCTGCTGTTCGCCGTTCACCGTGTACGGCTCCGAGGTAGCAATGTTCCACTTCGTCGTGTCAGCGCCCGAGTTGGCGCCGAGATTGAACTCGTCCGACCAGACGAGGTGCCAGCTCGGGCCGGTGCTCGAGTCAACCGCTGCGTCCCTGCGAGAAACACCGTCACCGGTCGCACCGTCGTTCGAACCTGGCCCAGCGTCGCGGCCTGACGTGCCGGCGCTGGCCGAGTTGCCGCCTGAGCCGGCTGCTGCGTCTATGCCCGAGTTGCCGCCTGAACCGGCTGCTGCGTCGGTGCCCGAGTTGCCGCCTGAGCCGGCTGCTGCGTCTATGCCCGAGTTGCCGCCTGAACCGGCTGCCGCGTCGGTGCCCGAGTTGCCGCCTGAGCCGGCTGCCGCGTCGGTGCCCGAAGTACCGCCGCTGGTCGAGGTGCCGGCTGAGCCGGTTGCCGCGTCGGTGCCTGAGTTGCCGCCTGAGCCGGCTGCCGCGTCGGTACCCGACGTGCCGGCGCTGGCCGAGGTGCCGCTTGAGCCGGCTGCCGCGGTGGCACCGGAAGCGCCGCCACCGGCCGAAGCGCTACCTGAGGCGGTACCTGCGGCGCTGGCCAGCGCCCCAGAATTGCCTGATGCGCCCCCAGACGCAACACCTGAGCCAGAGCCCCCACCGCTGGCCGCGGACCCGCCGGCAGGGCTCACGGCGCCGCCTGCGCCGGTGGGGGATACGGCTGGTGTCTGGACGCCTTGTTCCTCCATCGTGCAGCCCCACAAGGCTCCCAACGCCAGCAACACCGTTAGTCTTCTCCGGAAGACGCGCTCGATCAGCCTGGCGCGAGTCATGTTGCCACTCCCATTGCTACCGGGGCGGATCATGAACATTGGAGGATGAGTATAGCCGAAGCGAAGGCACCTCGATCCTTTCCGATGTCGTGCTTTTCCCTGCGAGACGCGAGCGAGTCCGAACGTGGACAGCGAGCGAAATTGACGTCGGCCGCGAGCGCGTGGCTCAGGCCCCGAGGTGGCGTCCACGCCCGGCAGGTGCTGCTCGACAGCGGGGGCCGAGCGCCTGCTCGAAGGGCGCACCGCGCTGTGGGCTGCACAGCCTTTTGGACACTCTGAGATGCACGAGGACGGAAACGAAAGAATCACCCAACCCCTTGACCGAAAGGAGGTTTCCGCTTAAACCAAGTCCCCTCTGCGGGCGTAACTCAGTGGTAGAGTGTCACCTTGCCAAGGTGAACGTCGAGGGTTCAAGTCCCTTCGCCCGCTCAGATTTTGATGGGAACCCTGGAAGGGTTCCCAAACCCTCCCGCGCTCTCCCGCGCTCTGGCTACGTCGGGCAAAGCCCGTCTTCGCCAACGCGAACGCGCCCCGGCAATCCCCAGCTGCGGCTCAAGCTTTTCACGTTGCAACTGCAACCGGTCGGAAATCGCAAAGGAATCTGGGGGGGCGGCGGGCGCGCTCAAAGGTAACTGGCAGACCGTGCAGCTCAGGCTGCGGTTGGCTTTCATGCGCGCCTCACGCGCACGAGTACGCGCGGCCGCAAGGTTGACGGGGATCTGTGCCCCGCGTTCGAAGTACATCTCG
>Ga0182021_10005712_pt1 | contig 14771 bp, 10 predicted proteins | sample 612E3MmetaG_FD_120493 | JGI IMG/M metagenome (GOLD analysis project Ga0182021, IMG submission 120493) | Permafrost microbial communities from Stordalen Mire, Sweden - 612E3M metaG (Illumina Assembly) | ecosystem: Environmental > Terrestrial > Soil > Wetlands > Permafrost | place: Sweden... | reverse complement strand
CCCTCGCGGTCAGAGGGATGCGCGCGCGGCTGATTCAGTAGTCGCGCGATCGCCGCGTGCGTCGTCTTGCCGGCTGACGCGTCGCGCTCTACCCCGCGAAACGGTCGAGGCGCTTGCGGGCGAGGAACGCGAGCAATGCGCCGAAGAACAGCAATGCCGCGATCAGTAGGAAGTATTGGTGGTGGGGCATGGCGCCATAGAATCGGCCCAGGGCCCCGGAACCGTAGCTACCGACCGCCGTGGCGCTGAACCAGACGCCCATCATCAGGCCGCGAATTCGGTACGGCGCCACCTTGGAGACGAGCGAGAGGCCCATCGGCGAGACCAGGATCTCTCCGAGCGAGATCAGGAAGTACGACGAGATGAGCCATAGCGGCGACATGACGTTCTGATCGCGATTCCCGCCCGCCAGTCCGGCCGCGACCATCACCACCAGCGACAGGCCGGCGATGCTGAGCCCTGCGAAGATCTTGGCCGCGCTCGACGGCTCGCGCCCGCTCTTCCGCATGTGGCTGAGAGCGGCCAGCAGCAGCGGCGTCAGGACCAAGATGAAGACCGGGTCGAATGCCTGGTACGTCTCGGGCCTCAGCAGTCTGTAGGCGACCGTCGAGCGCTGGGCGAACAGCGTCAGGACGAAACCGTTCTGATAGAACCCGATCCAGAAGAAGATGGCGATCGCGAAGAGGGCGATGAGCGTGAGGATGCGCTGTCGGTCCTCTGCGTGGGCAGAGGCCGCGTGCACGTCCTCCGGCGCTGGCACGAGCGAGAGTCCGCCGCCGGCTGCGGGAGCCAAATGCCGCCGGCCCCAATGGAAGATGACCATCGAGAGCACCATCCCGCCCGCGGCCGCGGCAAAGGAGAGGTTGTAGCTATCGAAGCGGCTGCGCACCCAGGTCGCTGCCAGGGGACCGAGCGCGCCACCGAGATTGATGCCCATGTAGAAGATGTTGAACGCGGCATCCTTGAGCGGACTGCCCAGCGGGTAGAGGCTGCCGACCACGACCGAGATGTTCACTTTGAAGAGACCCGTGCCGACAGCCACAAGGACCAACCCGAGATAGAACGGTTCGATCCACCCGCGTGACGAGACCGCCAGGGCCACGTAGCCCACGGCCATCATGACCGACCCGAGGCGAATGGTGGCCCGCTGCCCGAGGAAGCGATCGCCCAGCCACCCGCCCAGGATCGGGACGAAGTACACGACGCCCAGAAACCAGCCGTAGAACTCCGCCTTGCGCGCGTCGCCCCAGCCCAGCTTCTCGTCCATGTAGAGGACGTAGATCGCCATCATGGTGTAGAAGCCGAAACGCTCCCACATCTCGGTGAAGAACAGGACGATGAGTCCTCGGGGATGCTGGCCCAGCATGGGCTCCTTCGCAGAGTTCCTACGCGCCGGTCGTCTCGCGTTCGCGGATGACGAGCAGGCGCTTCATCAGGCCCGCGAAGTCCGCCTTCGCGCCCGCAACGCCTCCGAAGTTGTCGTGCAGCTCGCGGTAGAGGGCGTACAGCTCGTTGTAGACCTTCTGCGCCGCAGCGTTGGGCACGAACTTCCTGTCAGTGAGGGCCGTCATCTTCCGCTGGGCCGCCTCGAAGCTCTCGTAGCCCCCTGCGGCAGCGCCTGCTGCCACGGCCGCAGAGATCGACGCGCCGAGCGCCGGCGTCTGCGGCGAGCCCGCGATCAACATCGGATGGCCGAGGACATCGGCGTAGATCTGCATGAAGAGATCGTTCTTCTCCGCGATGCCGCCGCAGCACACGACGCGTTCGACCGGCACGCCATATTCCATCATGCGCTCGACGATCGCGCGCGCGCCAAAGGCCGTTGCCTCGATCAGCGCACGGTAGACCTCGGCGCGGGTGGTGCGGAGCGTCTGACCGACCAGCAGTCCAGTCAACAGCGGATCGACGAGGATGGTGCGATTGCCGTTGTTCCAGTCCAGCGCCAGCAGGCCCGACTGCCCTGGCCGCAGCCGCGCCGCCTCGGTCGAGAGCGCGGCGTGCAGCGCCTCACTGCCCTCGCACACCTGCTCCACCCACCACTTCAGGATATCGCCCACCGCGGACTGTCCGGCCTCGATGCCGTAGTAGCCCGGCATGACCGAGCCATTGACGATCCCGCAGATGCCAGGCACGTCGCGCATCTTCTGCTTGGCCGAGGCGATGGCGACGTCGCAGGTGGAGGTGCCGATGATCTTGACGAGCGTCCCGCTCTCGATGCCTGCACCGACGGCGCCGTAGTGCGCGTCAAAGCCGCCCATGGCGACGACGATGCCCTCGCGCAGGCCCAGCTTCTTCGCCCAGGCCGTCGTCAGCCGGCCAGCCGGACGGTCAGGCGCGTACGCCTTGTCAAAGAGTCGATCGCGCAACTCCGCCAGCTTTGGGTCTAGGCGCGCGAGGAAGTCCCTCGATGGCAGACCGCCCCAGACGTCCGAGTACATGGCCTTGTGGCCGGCGGCGCAGATGCAGCGCTGGATGTCGCGCGGGTTCTCGATACCGGAGAGCAGCGCAGGGATGAAGTCCGCCAGCTCCACCCAGCTCGCCGCTGCCGCGAAGACATCGGGCGCCGTCTTCAGGCAATGCCAGACCTTTGACCAGAACCACTCGGAGGAATACACGCCGCCGATCGGGGCCAGATATTGCGGCGCGTGATCGCGCGCGATGCGCGTGATCGCTGCCGCCTCCTCGGCCCCAGTGTGGTCCTTCCAGAGCCAGGCCTGCGCCGCCAGGGTGCGCCTCCACTTCGGGTCGAGTGCCAGTGGCTGATTGCGCGCGTCGACAGGGATTGGCGTCGATCCGGTCGTGTCCGCGCCAATACCGATGACCTGCTCGCGTGCGAACCCGGCGACGCGCTCAGCCTCGCCGAGAGCACCCCGCACCGAGGCCTCGAGACCGTCGACGTAGTCGGCAGGACTCTGCCGGGCGAGGTGCGGGTCTTTGGGATCCAGCAGGATGCCCTGCTCTCCGGACGGATAGTCGAAGACCTTTGTCCCGACCGTGCGGCCGTCCGCGCAATCAACCACGACCGCGCGAACAGAGTTCGTGCCGTAGTCCACGCCGATCACGTACGCTGTCTTCGCCATCGACTTCGCTCCTCGGTGCTTTCCGTCGGCTCGTGCGCGATCACATTCTCACGCAGTCGGAGGCTTTCACCAAGTGGCGCCGCAGGGGCGGGTTTCAAACTCGCCCCCACTGCGCGAGAATGTTGCACATGAAGAATCTCCCGCGCGATCTCGAAATCTGGTTCGTGACCGGCAGTCAACACCTGTACGGGCCCGCGGCGCTGAAGCAGGTCGCTGCCAACTCGCAGAAGCTGGTCGAGGGTCTGAACGCCTCCGGCAAGCTGCCGCTCAAAGTCGCGTTCAAGCCCATCGTCACCACGCCGGAAGAGATCTGCAACCTGCTCGGAAGCGCTGGCAGCGACGCGGGCTGCGCCGGCCTGATCCTCTGGATGCACACCTTCTCGCCCTCGAAGATGTGGATCCGCGGCCTGGCCGCGGTGCGCAAGCCGATGCTGCATCTGCACACGCAGTTCAATCGCGACCTGCCGTGGGCCACGATCGACATGGACTTCATGAACCTCAACCAGGCCGCGCACGGCGACCGCGAGCACGGCTTCATCCACACGCGCATGCGCCTCGAGCGCAAGGTGGTGGTGGGCCACTGGCAGGATCCCGAGGTGCTCGAGCGCGTGGCGGCCTGGATGCGCGCTGCCCGCGCCTGGGCCGACTGGCAGGGCGCCAGCTTCGTGCGCTTCGGCGACAACATGCGCTACGTGGCAGTGACCGAGGGCGACAAGGTCGCGGCTGAGATCCAGTTCGGCTACGGCGTCAACTATCACGGCATCGGCGATCTGGTGGCCGAGGTCGACGCGGTCGGCGATCGCGATGCCGAGAAGCTCTGCGCCGAGTACGACGAGCTCTACGCGGTCGCGGCCGAGGTTCGCAAGGGCGGCGCGCGTCGCGCCGAGTTGGTCTACGCTGCGAAGATCGAGCTGGGCCTGCGCGCGTTCCTCGATAAAGGCGGCTTCAAGGGCTTCACGACCACGTTCGAGGACCTGCACGGCCTCAAGCAGCTCCCTGGCCTGGCCGTGCAGCGGCTGATGGCGGACGGCTACGGCTTCGGCGCCGAGGGCGACTGGAAGACGTGCGCCCTGGTGCGCGCGATGAAGGCCATGGCCTGCGATCTCCCGGGCGGCGTGACTTTCATGGAGGACTACACCTACCACCTCGACCCCAAGCAGCCGCTCGTGCTGGGCGCGCACATGCTCGAGGTCTGCCCGTCAATCGCCGCGGGTAAGCCTGCGCTCGAGATCCACCCGCTCGGCATCGGCGGCAAGGACGCACCCGCGCGTCTGATCTTCACGGCCAAGGCCGGCGCAGCGCTCAACGCCTCGATGATCGACCTCGGGAATCGCTTCCGCTTGGTCGTCAACGAGATCGAGGTCGTCGCACCGCCCGAGCCGCTGCCCAAGCTGCCGGTGGCCAGCGCCGTGTGGCGCTGCCTGCCGGACTTCAAGACGGCCGCGGCCGCCTGGATCCTGGCCGGCGGCGCCCATCACTCGGGCTACTCAAACGCGCTCACCCGCGAGCACATCGAGGACTTCGCGAGCATGGCCGGCGTCGAGATGGTCACGATCGGCAAGGACACGCGCCTGAGCGATCTCAAACAGGAGCTGCGCTGGAGCGAGGTCTACTACCACCTCGCGCAGGGCATCGGGCGGTAAGGGCGCACGGTCGTGCGCCCCGTACGCATGCCGCCCTAGGGTACAACTTCGTACGTCCTGCTCACGGTCAGGTCCTTCTTCGCGACTCGGTCCGACACGACCACTCTGACCTGGTACGTTCCTGGCTCGACGCTGCTCAGTGGTACTGGTCCCAGTGAAGGGGCGAGATCCGCCGTGTCGCTCGTCATTTCGTTGCTCGCGGTCAGGACCTTGCCGCCCTTTAGGACCTCGAAGCGAGCAGCGACCGAGGCCTTGTGCGTGGTCGGATCGAGCTCCGCGTTGTAGCCCAGGCACAGGAACTGCACGCTCTCGCGCTTCCTAAAGACGTTGCCGAAGCGCGGCACCAGGCGCACGCCTTCCATCACGAAGTCGGCCAGCGGATCCTGCGCGTCCTCTTGCCCGGCCGTTTCAATATCGGCCAGGACCTGGAGATCCGCGAGCTGCAGGCCGGGGGAGGTGTAGTCAGGCAGGCTGAGCGGCATCTCGCTCACGGCTCCCTTGTCGCCGGCTGGGTCAGCAACCGCGACCCGCAGAGTGTAGGATCCCGGAACGGCAGCGGTCGAATAGGAGATCACGACGCGCCCGTCAGCGTCCGCCGCTTCCGCGCGTTGGCCGTCCGTCTCGCGCACGACATGCCCATCGGCTCCCACGAGCTGTGTGGCGACCAGCAGCGCGTACTTCTTCTTTCCGCCTCCTTCGGTGGCCGTGAGGCCCGCCACCGGGACGCGCAGCAGACCGGCGGCGTACGTGCCGACGTTCTTGCCCAACGGCGTGCGCATCACGAGCTTGGGCTCGTATTCGAAAGAGAAATCCCGGCGCGGAGTGACGAAGAGCATCTGTGCGGGAGTTCGCCGACGTTTCAAGAGATCGTTCAGGCTCACGAGGCGCCCGTCCGATCCCATCTCGGGCTTGACGTCGGGCGTGGTGATGCGGTCGCTGGCGAGCTGCGCGAGCTGCCGATTGAGCGTCGTGCCCGCGGGATACTCGCAGCGGCCGTCGAACGGGATCATGAATTGCCCTCCCGCAAACGTGAGACCCGGTCGGTCTTTGTACGTCCAGTTCTCGGGCGTGCGCCCGAGCATCCCCAGGGCGTCGACGCCGCGACCGGGCTCGGCTGGCTCCGTTACAGGGGTCACCTTGTCAGGCGGGCCGAGCAGGAGGTAGACGCGGGCGCATCCGGTCGACGCGCCCGAGGCGCCGGCAACGGAGAACTTCTTGTCCGCTTCCTCGGCCGAACGCAGAAAGCGCTCCTTGAACTCGTTGGCAGGCGCTACCGGGCCCTGAGGGTTGCGCCGTGCCCAGAAGATGACCTGAAACTCGGCCCGGTCGGCCTTCGGGATCTTCTTGTAGGTCGTCTGCTCATCCGACTGGATGAGGGCGCTGACCTGCGCCAGCCACTTCTTGTCGTTGCCATCCAGCTTGTCGTCGGCCAGGGCCAACGGCGCGGATGCCGCCAGAATCAGCGCAACAAGGGATGACAGTCCAACTGGTCTCATCATGACTCTCCTTTGAGGCAAGAGCCGACATTGTAGACGCGAATCCCCGCTATCGCCAGGGTGCTACGCCGAGTGGGTCGACGCACCCGAGACAACGCGATCCCGGCTACCCCGGCGAATTGCACGGCCGCAGGGGGTTCGCTATCCTGACGTCGGTCCGGCCAGGCGCCGGAGAGGACGATGATGACGCAGGCCGCAGGGCACTCCACGACCACGCGGGACGACGATTCTCCGACTCACGAGCGTTTCATGCGCCTGGCGCTGGAAGAGGCGCGCAATGCTCTGCACATCGGCGAAGTCCCTGTGGGAGCGGTGCTCGTCGCCGAACGCGAGGTGGTGGCCACCGGCTTCAATCAGCCCATCCACTGCGTGGACCCGACAGCGCATGCGGAAATCGTCGCCCTGCGCCGAGCCAGCAAGGCCATCGGCAACTATCGCCTGAGCGGTACCACGCTCTACGTCACGGCCGAGCCCTGTCTCATGTGCGTTGGTGCCCTGGTGCACGCACGCGTCGCGCGCGTCGTGTACGGTGTCCCTGAGCCAAAGTGCGGCGCCGTGCGATCGCTCATGACCGTCAGCGATCTGCCCCTCAATCACACCTTTGACGTGACCGTGGGCGTGCTCGAGGCCGACTGTCGCAAGCTGCTCCAGGACTTCTTCAAGTTCCGCCGCGAGCAAGTCTGAGCTCGCGCCAGCCGCTTGGCTTGCGCCGAGAAACGGCGTCGCGATAACATGCGAAGGTTTCGCTTGCGCCACCGTGGAGAGGTACGCAAGTGGTTGAAGCGGCCGGTCTCGAAAACCGGTATGCCCGTAAGGGCATCGTGGGTTCGAATCCCACCCTCTCCGCCACGCGTGCAAGCGAGACAGCGGACGGTTGACCTGTGGAGAGATGCGAGAGCCCGGCTGATTCGGCGTGACTGGAAATCACGTGTGGGGGAAACTCCACCGGGGGTTCGAATCCCCCTCTCTCCGCCACCCACTTCTTGCGGCGCAGTAGCGCGGCCCACTACCTGCCGTCGCCGTTCTAGGCTACTCTTATCGGTCCGGGCCGGTCGCACGTGGGCCCCGGTCCCGCGCAACGCGAGCCGCCGAACCCCGCCAGACCCGGAAGGGAGCAACGGTTAGGCGATCCTCGAGTGTGCCGCGGGGTCGCCGGGGTTCACGTGGGACCGACCCGGAGCATCACTGAGATCTTCCATGTCCTATCTGGTCCTGGCGCGCAAGTGGCGGCCGAAGAGCTTCGACGAGCTCGTCGGTCAGGCCACAGTCGTCCGCACGCTCAAGAATGCCATCGCCTCAGGGCGCATCGGCCACGCGTTCCTCTTCTCGGGAGCGCGTGGCGTCGGCAAGACCACCACCGCGCGACTGCTGGCACGGGCGCTCAACTGCGGAAAGACCGACGGACCGACGCCCGATGCCTGCGGCGAGTGCCCGTCGTGCACGGAGATCGCGGCCGGCACCTCGCTCGACGTGCAGGAGATCGACGGCGCCACGCACAACGGCGTCGAGCAGGTGCGCGAGCTCAGGGACAGCGCGCGCTACAACCCGGCCCGCGATCGCTTCAAGATCTGGATCATCGACGAAGTGCACATGCTGTCGACCGGGGCGTTCAACGCGCTGCTCAAGACGCTCGAGGAGCCGCCGCCGCGGGTCAAGTTCATCTTCGCGACGACCGAGTACCACAAGATTCCTGACACGATCCTGTCGCGCTGCCAGCAGTACGACTTCCGCCTGATCCCCACGCGCGAGATTCTGGAACACCTGCGCACGGTGGCCCGAGGCGAGGGCGTCAAGGTCACAGACGAGTCGCTCGCGCGCATTGCCCGCGCCGCCGAGGGAAGCGTGCGCGACGGGCTCTCGCTCTTGGATCAGATCCTCTCCTTCAGCGGAGAGGAGATCCGCGACGAGGACGTCCAGGCCCTGCTGGGCCTGATCGACCGCGAGCTGCTGCTGTCCGGCGCGCGCGCCCTGGCCGAGGGCGACAGCCTGGCGCTAGTCGATCTAGTCGAACGCCTCTCGGAGTACGGGGCTGACTACCGGCACTTCGTGCGCGAGCTGATACTGCATCTGCGCGAGATCCTGCTCGTCAAGATCGCGCCGCCCGAGAGCCGGCTGCTGGTGACCCTCCTGCCGGAGGATCGCGCGCGCCTGGCGCCTTTGGCGCAGGCCTTGTCGGAGGAGGATCTGCTGCGCTTCCTCGACATCCTCTCCAAAACCGAGAGCGACCTGCGCTGGGCTCAGGACCCGCGCATCAGCCTCGAGCTGGCGCTGATCAAGCTCGCCCACCTGCGCCGCTTGATGCCATTCGCCGAGCTGCTCGCGCGCGTCGAGCAGCTTGAGCTCGGCACGGCGCCTGTCGCGCTACCGCCGACAACGACGGCCAGCCGCAGCCAGGGCGCGACGACACCAGCGCGCGTGGCGTCTGTCGTTGCCGGGGTGGCGTCGCGCGGCGATTCGGAAGCGTCCAGCGCGAACGACGCGACGCCTGTCGGCACCTCTTCCGCCGATGCGTTGCTGGCGCAGCTCATGGAGCTGGCCGCCGCGCGCCCATCGCTCGTCCAGCCCTTGCGTGGCGCCGAGGCGCACCTCGACGGGCAGACCCTGGTCCTAGCTGTGCACGCCGACTTCGTGGCCTTTGCCGAGATGCACGCCGATGAATACCGCGACCTGGCGCGCAAGGCCCTCAAACGCGCCGTGCAGGTGCGCGTCGTGGCGCGTGGCGGCGAGGCCGAGAGCGGTGAGACCGCAGTCAACGAAGAAGAGGCGCGCCGCGCCAAGCGCCAAGCCGAGGCTGCGCAGGAGCCCGCGGTGCAAGAAGCGCTCGACCTCTTCGGCGGCCGCATCGTGGACGTGCGCGAGAATGAACCGAGCCGCTAGAGCGGCAGGAGGAGCCTCGTGAATCCCTTCGGTGACCCACGCAAGATGATGAAGCAGGTGCAGCAGATGCAGGAGCGGATGCAGCAAGAGATCGCCGCCCTGCGCGTCGAGGCCGCCGCAGGCGGTGGCATGGTCAAGGTCGTGATGACCGGCGAGAAGGCGCTCGCGAGCTTGACGATCGACCCTGAGGCTGTCAACAAAGACGATGTCGAGATGCTGCAGGACCTGGTGCTGGCCGCAGTGAACGAAGCCAACCGCAAAGTCGATGAGCAGGTCCAGGCCAAGATGGGCGCCCTCACCGGCGGGCTCAAGATCCCGGGCCTCATCTAGCGCAGCGGCGCGGCGCCCCTACGTGCCTTCGCTGATACGCTGCAGCGCGTCACGCGCCTGCTGCGCGATCAGCGGCTCGGAATCTGAAGCGAGACGATCAAGCGGCACCGTGCCGCCGGCCACGGAGACGTTTCCCAGCGCCACCGCTACATTGCGCAGCAAGCCACGGCGCTTGGCGCGCACGATGGCGCTGCGTCGAAAACGCTGTCGGAACGCCTGCACATCGAGCCCCGCGAGCTCCGCGAGCGCTGGCGCGAAGAGGCCCGGTCGCGGCTCGAATGAGGACGGGCCGCGGTGGCGGCGGCGCCGGTTCCACGGGCAGACGTCCTGACAGACGTCGCAGCCGAAGACGTGCCTCCCAAGCGCCTGGCGGAATGGCTCCGGGATCGCGCCGCGTTGCTCGATCGTCAGGTAGCTGATGCAGCGCCGCGCGTCGAGCACGTACGGGGCGACGAGTGCCCGCGTGGGACAGGCGTCCAAGCAGGCCGTGCAGCGTCCGCAGCGACCGGGCAAGGGCGTGTCAGGAGTGAGATGGAGATCGGTGACGATCTCGCCTAGGAACAGCCAAGAGCCGTGCTCTAGGTCGATGACACAGCCGTTCTTGCCCCAGAAACCCACGCCGGCAGCGACGGCGTAGGCACGCTCGACGATGGGGCCGGTGTCGACGTAGGCGCGCGACTCGTGCGGGCCCAGCTCCGCGAGCAGGCTCGCGCGCAGTCGCCTGAGCCGCACGCCGACCACCTCGTGATAATCGTCGCCCCAGGCATAGCGCGAGATCCAGCCACGGTCGAGCGGCGCGGCCGTGGAGTACGGCGGCGACGAGTCGTACTCAAGCGCAACGCAGATCACCGAGCGGGCCCAGGGGAAGGCGACGCGCAGGTCGCGACGCCTCTCGACTTGCCCGGCGAGGTAGGCCATCTCCCCTGAATAGCCAGCGGCGATCCAATCGCCGAAGTGCGACAGACTGTCGGGCGGTTCGGCGCTGGCGATGCCGACAAGATCGAATCCGGCGGCGAGCGCGAGCGCCTTGACATGCGCCGCACGCTCATCATGCGCTGCCAGGCGCGTGTCGGCCGGCATGCGCGCAGTATAGCCCGCTCCTTGACGCGCCCATCCCCGATTTGGATGATTCGTCTCGCGCGTGCCGGCTGGGGCGACCGTGGCGCAATACTGGCGCATTTGTGCCCGGCCAAGGTATGCACTAAAGTGGGATTGTCAGCGGTGTGCTGTTCCCGGAGCCTTTCTTGTGCCTGTCGCGGCGATGCGAGCGCTGCCCCGGCTCGCTGCTCACCCGTCGGTGCAACCCGAGAGATGGCCGCTGACTTGCCGAGCCGACTGGAATGCGGGGCGCCAAGAGAGGGTTGCACATGGGACGCAAGCTGTACGTGGGGAACCTCCCCTTCACTACGAGCGACGAAGCGCTCACCGAGTTGTTCGCGCAGATCGGGCAGGTCGAGAGCGCGCGCGTCGTGCGCGACCAGGGCACGGGACAGGCTCGCGGATTCGCGTTCGTCGAGATGGCCACTGACGAGGACGCGCAGAAAGCCATCGCGCAGTTGAATCAGAAACAGGTCGAGGGCCGAGCCATCGTCGTCAACGAGGCGCGCCCGAAGACGGAGGGCGGCGGCGGCGGACGGGGCGGATTCGGCGGCGGCCCGCCCCGGGGCGGCCGTGGCGGACGCGGCGGTTTTGGCGGAGGCGGGAGCGGGAGCGGCGGCGGACGCGGCCGCTGGTAGGTTCACAACCGTTGCCGGCGTGAGTCGCGTGCATCATGAGAGGCATGACGACTCCCGCCGGCACACCGCCATCGTAGCCGAACGGCCTCGCACCGTTGGCGCTACTCGATGCCTTCATAGCAGCCGTCATTAGGGCGACCCTGCCGATGCAGAAGCCTCTGCATCGCCTCGCCGCGGTGCCCATCGCGAGCAACTCGCGACCTCCAACGTGACAGGTCGGCTGGACTGGAAGTTCCTCCTGTCCCCCAGCTCCGTCGAGGTAGACTGTCGTTGAAGTAGCTCACGCGGAGGAATGGCATGCCCTGTCACGACACGTCTCGCCCTCGTTTCCAACTCCTGTTGGGATCGCTCTTGGCATTTGCGCTGACCGCGCCAGCCCTGGCGCAAAACGCGCCCTATCTCGATCCAAGTCTGCCGGTCGAGCAGCGCGTCAACGACCTCGTTGCACGCATGACGCTGGAAGAGAAGGTCTCGCAGATGCGCGACCATGCCGCAGCCATTCCTCGGCTCGCGATACCCAACTACGACTGGTGGAACGAAGGCCTGCACGGCGTCGCCTTCGGCGGATACGCCACCAACTTCCCACAGGTGATCGGCATGGCCGCCACCTGGGACACCGATCTCGTGCACCAGATGGCCGAGATCATCTCCACCGAGGCGCGCGCCAAGTACCACCAGGCCATGCGCGAAGACCAACACGAGAGGTTCTTCGGGCTCACCTTCTGGGCGCCCAACGTCAACATCTTCCGCGACCCGCGCTGGGGCCGGGGCCAGGAGACCTACGGCGAAGATCCGTTCCTCACCGCACGCATGGCCGTCGCCTTCGTCAGCGGCATGCAGGGCAATGACCCGAAATATCTCAAGGTCGTTTCCACGCCCAAGCACTTCGCTGTCCATAGCGGTCCGGAGCCGCTCCGCCACGGCTTCGACGTGAAGGTCTCCCCTCATGATCTCGAAGACACCTACCTTCCAGCATTCCGCGCCGCTGTCACCGAGGCCCACGCGCAGTCGGTGATGTGCGCCTACAACGCCGTCGACGGCTTCCCTGCCTGCGCCAGCTCGATGCTGCTGCAGGACCACCTGCGCGACGGCTGGCGCTTTGACGGATACGTCGTCTCCGACTGCGCCGCGGTCGCCGACATTGCGAACGGGCACAAGTTCGCGCCGGACTTCGCGCACGCCGCCGCCGTGGCCGTCAAGGCCGGCACGGATCTCGAATGTCAATACGGGCAGGCAACGGCCTATGACGCCCTGCCCGACTCACTCAAGCAGGGCCTGGCCACCGAGGCCGATCTCGACCGGGCCGTGAAGCGGCTGTTCACAGCGCGCTTCCGCCTGGGCATGTTCGATCCGCCGCAATCGTATGCCTATGGCCGCACTCCGCTCTCCGAGGTGAACTCGGCCGAGCACCGGAAGCTGGCCCTACGGGCCGCGCGCGAGGCGATCGTGTTGCTGAAGAACGATGGCGGATTCCTTCCGCTCTCGCAGAGCACTCGCAGAATTGCCGTCATCGGACCCACCGCGGAGCTGGTGCAGTCGCTCCAGGGCAACTACAACGGCACGCCGCCCGAGCCGGTCTCTCCCATCGGCGGCATCGAGCGCCGCTTCAAGGACGCGAAGATCCTCTACGCGCAAGGATCTGGTCTCGCCGGGGGATTCGCCGTACCCGTCGCGCGCACCGCGCTTCGCACGGCTGACGGCGGAGAAGGGCTGACGGGAGAGTACTTCAGCACGCCCGACTTCAGCGGCAAGCCCGCCGCGGTGCGCGTGGATCGCACCGTGAACTTCAATTGGGACAAGGCCGTCCCTGTGTCCGGGCTTCAGCGCAACGACTTCTCCGTCCGCTGGACCGGCACCTTCACTCCTCCTGCGCCGGGCGACTACAAGCTCGGTGCGCGGGTCGCCTCCTGCTATGCCTGCGAGAGCCACGAGCGGTTTCGCCTGTACGTCGATGGGAAGCTCATCGCCGACGCAACGCAACCGGAGACGACGGAAGACTCGCTTCACTTCGACAACACCCGGCCGCATTCGATTCGTCTCGAGTACATGCACGGCACGGCCGCGGCTGGCATTGACCTCACCTGGCAGCCCCCCGCTGCTGCGCTGCTCCACGAGGCCGTCGCAACCGCGAACGAGGCCGATGTGGTGATCGCGCTCGTGGGTCTGTCCCCGCAACTCGAAGGGGAAGAAATGCCCATCGAGCTCGAAGGCTTCAAGGGCGGCGACCGCACCGACATCCGCCTCCCCAGGGTCCAGCGCGATTTGCTACGGGCGCTCGCGGCCACTGGCAGGCCGCTGGTCATCGTGCTCACCAGCGGCAGTGCGCTGGCCGTCCCTGATGAGCACCAGTACGCCAGCGCCATCCTCGAAGCCTGGTATCCCGGCGAAGAAGGCGGCACAGCCATAGCCGAAACACTCGCGGGCGACAACAATCCCGCCGGGCGGCTGCCGCTCACCTTCTACGCTTCCGTCGACCAGCTGCCTCCTTTCGAGGCGTACTCGATGGCCAACCGCACCTACCGCTACTTCACCGGAAAGCCGCTCTACGGCTTCGGCTATGGACTGAGCTATTCGCGGTTCCAGTACAGCAATCCGAGACTGTCGAGCCAGTCAGTGCGGGCGGGCGAGCCAGTCACCGTCGAGGTTGACGTGACCAACGTCAGTAACCGAGCCGGTGACGAGGTCGTTCAACTCTATCTCACCCAACCGAAGGCCACGCTCACGCCGCGGCGCACCCTCGGCGGATTCGCGCGCGTTCACGTCGAGCCAGGCAAGACCGCGCACGCCGCGATCCAACTCGATCCTCGGACACTGGGCCAGGTCAACGAGAAAGGCGAACGGGTCGTCTTGCCAGGGACGTACAGTGTTGCCGTCGGCGGCGCGCAACCCGCCGAATCCCCCGGCGCGGTGACCGCCACTTTCAACGTCACGGGATCGCAAACCCTGCCTCGCTGACATTTCAGGGGTCGTCCTCGTTGATGCTTGCACCTCCGGCCCCGCAGGCGTAGCGTGGAATGAGATTCGACCCTGGGAGCCTGGCGACCACGTTCTCGAACAAGGCCGCGATCCTGCACAATCCCGATTCCCGATGTAGGCACGGCGCGCCGTGCCCCGGGAGGGCGGCGGCCACAGCCGGACCCCGCCCGGCAGCCCGGCCATGTACGCTTCGCGCGTGTTCAGGCGGACGCGACACCGCCGACGGTCAGTGCGGCTGCGGGGGTTCGACTATGCCTCCCCGGGCGCCTATTTCGTGACGATTTGCACGTGGGACCGGGCCTGCCTGTTCGGCGAGATCGTCAACGACGTGATGCGCACCAGCGCGGAAGGCGAGATCGCACGCGCCTGTTGGCTGGCGATTCCCGACCATTTTGCCAACGTCCAGCGGGACGCGTGGGCCCTGATGCCGAACCACGTGCACGGGGTCATCCGCCTGATCGATCGCACGTCCATCGTAGGGGCACGGCATGCCGTGGCCCCTACACACCGACGGACGTTTCGGGCAAGTGGTCGGTTCCATCCCCACGATCGTGCGGTCATTCAAATCCGCCGTAACCTGCCGCATCAACGAACTGCGCGGTACACCGGGCGCAGTCGTCTGGCAGCGCGGGT
>Ga0182021_10005711_pt1 | contig 14773 bp, 11 predicted proteins | sample 612E3MmetaG_FD_120493 | JGI IMG/M metagenome (GOLD analysis project Ga0182021, IMG submission 120493) | Permafrost microbial communities from Stordalen Mire, Sweden - 612E3M metaG (Illumina Assembly) | ecosystem: Environmental > Terrestrial > Soil > Wetlands > Permafrost | place: Sweden... | reverse complement strand
GACCTTGTGCACCCGTTCTTCGGCCAGGTGGCGAAGGGCATTTCCAACGGGTTGCGCAAGAAGGGGTACAGCCTGGTGCTGTCTTCTTCCGAGGACGACCCCGAACTGGAGCGGCAGGAGATCGAACAGCTTCTGGCGCGGCGCGTGGACGTGCTGATTGTGGCATCCACGCAATCCACGGTGGAGACCTTCCGCCGCCTGGAAGAGCAGAAGGTTCCGTATGTGCTGATCGACCGCAGGTTCGACGGCCTGGCGGCGAACTTCGTCGGCGTGGACGACGCGGCGGTGGGCGAACTGGCGACGGCGCACCTGATCGCCGCCGGGTGCCGGCGCATCGCCCACATCGGCGGACCAAACGTGAGTACCGCGCTGGGCCGCCTGGAGGGCTACCGGCGCGCGCTCGGGGCGGGGGGCATGCAGGCGGCGCCCGAATATATCGAGATGCGGGAGCACGGGGACGACGCCGGTGAGGCCAGCGGCTATGACGCGATGCGGCGCATTCTGGCGCTGGCGCCGCCGCCGGACGGCGTGTTCTGCTACAACGACCCCACCGCCATGGGCGCCATGAAGGCCGTGCTGGAAGGCGGCCTGCGCATCCCCGAAGACGTGGCCATCGCCGGCTGCGGCAATGTGGCGTACGCCGATTTTCTGCGCGTTCCGCTGACCAGCGTGGACCAGCAGAGCGGCGCCATCGGGGAACGCACCGCCCGCATGGCGCTGGGACTGCTCGAAAGCGGGCCGGCCGCCCGGCACAAGACGGTGCTGCTGGAGCCCAAACTGGTGGTGCGGGCCTCCACGCTGCGGCCACGGCCGGAGTCCCGGAAGTAAAGGGCTGGCGAAGAGCCGGGTTCCAGGCCAACGCTCATGGCGTATTCTCCAGGAAACCGCGCGGCCTCGCCCGAACCAAGAGCGTCCCCATGGACGGGGACGCGGCAGGCTGGAGTGCCTAATGCCACATACTTTTCGCAAAACCGGGCGAGTTGCATTAGTTGTGGGGCAGGATGGTATCCTGCGCGCCGGTTGTCAACCGGCGCCTGCTGGCCTGTATACGGTGTGTTCGGGCGGGTTATCAACCCGCCGCAGGTTGCCAACCTGCCCCACAGATTCTGCCGGACTCGCGTTCGGGTGAAAAGTATGCGGCATTGGGCACTCCTGCCTGCGCCACGGCACACGAGCTCGCTTTAGAGGTCGAGCACGGCCTCGATCAGCCTGGGTCCGGGCTCCCGCATGGCCGCCCCGAATGCGCGGATGAATTCGTCCGCCGTGGCGGCGCGCTCCGCCTGGACGCCGAAACCTCCGGCCAGTTTGATCCAGTCCGGCTCCGGGTGCGCCAGGTCGATCATCCGGTCGGCGCGCGGCCCCACCGTGCCGGCTCCGGTCCGCCGCATCTCGATATCGAGGATACGGTAACGGCGGTTCGCCAAAATGACAGTGGTGACGTCCAGCCGCTCACGCGCCATGGTCCAGAGCGATTGCAGGGTGTACATGGCGCTGCCGTCGGCTTCGAGCGCCACCACCTTGCGGCCGGGGCAGGCCAGCGCGGCGCCCAGCGCCACCGGCAATCCCTGGCCGATAGCGCCGCCCGTCACCGGCAGATGATCGTGACTTGGAGCGGCGGCCAGGTGCGGCCAGATCTGCTCGTTCGACGAAACCGTCTCATCGGAAAAAATAACCCCCTCGGGCACCAGCGCGCTGACGGCCCTGCCGACCGCAGCGGCGGTGAGAGGCTCGCCGCTGGGCAGAGTGGGCCGCGGCGGAACCGGAGCGGCACTGTCCGCCGGCGGCGCGCCCAACTCCTGGGCCAGCCACTCGAGGGCGCCCACGCCGTCCTGATCCTCGGACGCCAGCATGTCGAAGGCGCAACCCTCCGGCGCCAGCAAGCTTCTCACTCCGGGATAGCCGAAGAACGAGACGGGCGGCCGGGCTTCGACGAGCACCAGCCGCTCCAATCCGGCGAGCAGCGCCTGTGCCGGCTCGGGGAAGTAAGGAATGCGCTCGACGGCGGGGATGTTACCCCCGCGAGCCATCCTGGCGGCGTACCGGTCGGCGAAGACTCTGACACCGGTGGCGGCGCGCAGGCGCTCGGCCGCGCCAAGGCCGCCGGCCTGCAGCGCGGAACCGCTGAGGAGCAGTCCGATCGCCCCACCGGAGCGTAGCGCGCGGGCGATGTCGCGGACCCGCTCGCCGGCCGGCAGGGGCCGCCCAGGCCGTGGCGCCGGGCAGCCAGGCTCGCCGGCCTCGCTCCAGGAGAAGTCGGCGGGCACAATCAGACTGGCCACCTTTCCGGGCGGTCCGAGGGCGGCCGCCACCGCGGCCGAAGCCGCTTCGCCCATGTCGATGGCGCGCCCCAGCGTCCGGACCCAGCCCGACACGGGGCGCGCGAAAGCCTCCGTGTCGGCGGTCAGCGGAGCGTCGTGGCCCCGATGCCCGGTGGAATGCTCGCCGACAATGTTGACCACCGGCGAGCGCGCCTTGCGCGCGTTGTGGAAGTTCGCCAGCGCGTTGGCGAGGCCAGGTCCGAGGTGCAGCAGGGTGGCCGCCGGCTTTCCGGTCATGCGGGCATATCCGTCCGCCGCGCCTGAACAGACGCCTTCGAACAGGCCCAGGACGCCGCGCATGCGCGGCACGCGGTCGAGCGCCGAGACGAACTGCATCTCGGACGTTCCCGGATTCATCAGGCACAGATCCACGTCGTTGGCCAACAGGGTTCTGAGGAGACACTCGGCGCCGTTCATGTCAGGTCTTTTCATCACAGCACATGGCGCCGCCTCTCCGCTGGGGCGTGCGCGGCGGAGCGAGGCCGGGCGGGAATGCGGGCGCGGTACTGGCGCGAACTATTTTCGCAACAGCGAGTCCACGAATTCGGTGACCCACTTCTCCGTTTCGGGGGTCATGAAGCGCCGGTCTCCGTGCCCCACATCCGGCAGCAGATGCAGATCCGCCTTGACGCCGGCGGCGCGGAGAGCGTCGTACAGGCGCTGGCTCTGGCTGTGCGGCACCTGGCAGTCGGCTGTGCCGTGCAGAATCAAGAATGGTGGGGCCTTCCCGCTAACGTATGTAATCGGGTTGCTCGCCTTCGCCCGCTCCGGACAGTCGCCCGGGGTGCATCCCAGCAGTTGCGACTCCGGCGAATTGGGGTCGCGGTGTACCAGCGGCGTCTGGCAGGAACTGGCGCGGTCGTCCATGGCGAGAAAGTCGGTGGGCCCGAAGAAATCGATCACGCCCTGCACGCGGCTCGACTGCTTGGGATTGCCCAGCGTGCCCTCCAGTTCCGCCACGCCCCCACTGGTCCCCAGCATGGTCGCCTGGTATCCGCCAGCCGATTCACCCGCCACCACGATCCGGTCCGCTTTGAGGTTATACCGCGCCGCGTTCGCGCGCAGCCAGCGCACGGCGGCCTTGGTGTCGTGAACCAGTGCGGGGAATTTCGCCGTGCCGCTCAGCCGGTAGTCGATGCTGGCCACTGCATAGCCGCGCTGTACCTGGTTGAGGATGGGCTTGTACCAGATGCCGCTCTTGTCTCCCGCGCGGAACGCCCCGCCGTGAATCCACACAATCAGCGGGAAAGATCCGCCGGTTTCCGGCACGTAGAGGTCCAGCAACAGGGGGCCGCTTTCCGGGCGCGCGTACTCCAGGTTGCGCAGCGCCTTGAGCTGCGGCGCCTGGGCTGCCGCCGCCATCACTGCCGCACAGCCTATAAGAGCGATTCGAAATGTCGTATGTCTCATCCTGACCTCCACGGTAAGTTTCGTTAGCGCCCCTGCGATTGAACTCGCGTGCCCGGTGGAGGAAAGTTCCTCGCGGCATCGTCAAGCACGAGGACCCAATCGTTGCCGCGTCCACTGGATGGCGGCGTGAATGCCCGGGACTCTGTCTTCGAAAAATCCTCGATATGTACCGAGGTGCCTAGCCGTGGATCGTACCAATAGGCCCTAATCATACTTCCCGATAACTTCTCATAAATGCGGTCAACCATCCGTATTCTCAACTTAGCACCGGAAGCGGTATAAACAAACGCATAACTCCCATCGGATGCCCGGCACGCCTGTATGCGGTCCGTTGTGCCCATGGGGTCGTTAACAAGCAGCCATTGATCCGGAATCCGCACCAGCATCGGCCTCGACTCGATCAAAGCCCGCAGGTGCCGCATCTGCGAGCCAGCGGGCATTTGCAGTGCTTCTTTCCACGGCATCCCTGGGCCCCTGGCCGGCCCTCCTTCGTCCTGTATGCCTTCGCCGCCTCTCGCCGCGCCTCTGCCGGCGCCCCGGCTTGTCTCACCTCCGCCGGCCCGCGGACCCGGGCCGGTGGCGCGGCTGGCCGCGCCGAACAACCCGTTCGCCCCATATGTGTACCCGGCGGCCCCGGCGAAAACGCCGCAATACGCGATCCGGCGGACGTCGTGAGGCTCGATTTTGTTGGGCGGCGCCATGGCGTCGGCGATTCCCTCGTACCCTCCCTCGCCATCGACCACCGGCTTCGCGGGAATCCGGTCGTAGTCCGCCGCCACCAGGTCGTAGTTCCGGTTGAGACTCGTGTGGCCGGTTTGAAGCATGTTGAAGTCCAGCCAGGCGTCGTTGTGGAACCACTGGGATGAGCTGCGCGGCGATTTTGGATGGTAAGTCTTCAGGTGTGTCCCTCCATCGCCCTCGGAGATGCCGGCGGCCATCGCCCGCCATATGTCCTCGGTGCCGGATGCGAACCAGTCTCCGCCCAGAATCCAGATGATGGGTTTGTCGCGGTACCGGCGGCCGAGGAATCTGCCGTAAGTGTACGCGCCCGACTTATCCACCACCGACGGCCCTTCGGCTCGGATTGCCGATCGGATGCTGGTCCCGAAGCTCGGGTTCTGTAGCAGCGAACGGTCCTGCTGAACATACTCTTTCGACCATATCGGAACCATGCCGATGTAAAGCCCGAGCGATTCGGCTTTGTCCACCACATAGTCCACGTGCCGAAAGTAGGCCTCGTTGGGGCGAGAGGGATCGCCGTCCACGAAGACCGTCTCGCCGTAAGCATTCGGCCTGTTCAGGCCGCCCCAGAAAGTGGCCACGGCCTGGATGACGGTGAACTTCTTTGCCGCACGGTCTCTCAAATAGAGATCGGCATCTTCACGGCTGAGGTGGAACAGGCCCCATTCCGTATCCCCCAAATAGAAGAACGGCGAGCCATCCGCCTTGACGAAGAATCTTCCATTCTCCGAGACACGCAGCCGCGGCAGCGACGCTGCCTGCGCGAAAAAGGCACCGCACGCCAGAACGGCGGCGATAGACCAAGTCAGGGCGCTCTTGCACGAGTTCATCATGACCAACACTCTCCGGGGTGCGTCTCGCCAGAACCAAAACCGCTTGGACCTTCTGGCCACGGCCGATTATACCCCCCGGCGGCGGTTCGATGCCTCGCCGGGCTTATCGGTACCGGTACAGCTTCACGCGCTGGATTGCGTGTTCGCCGAACGCAAGGCGTACCACGCTGCCGGACTGGCCGGCGGGTGGGTCGGAGGAAAAAACGGAATCGTCGCCCCCCAGGAAATGCGTCGCCACCCACTTGCCGTTGTTGTCGAACCGGCCCGCTTCCTGCCCGGCCAGACCGGCAATCGGCGGCCCCGGCGTGTTGGGCGTGAAAGTGACGAGCAGATTGTTGCCGGCGAGCAGGTACTCATCCGGGCCGGCCGCCATGAATAGGCCGTAGCCTATGATGTCGGGAACCAGAGTCTGCGCGCCGCGACCGTGCGGCAACTCCACGTTCAAGATGTAGTTCCCCAGTTTCACCTTTTCGTTCGGTCGCTGCTTGTCCAACGCGACTCCCGCAATTGTGCCGCTGCTCTGGTGCTCCAGGATCTGGGGAGCGATTTGGGAAAGGGTCAGGAACGCCTGTGAAAGCGCCTTGGCTTCATATTCGGGAGGTATCGGCGGGAGTGGCGCGGTAGAGCCGGGCCCGCCAAACCCCACCAGCCGCGACGGCGAATCCATGCCAGGCGGAGTCACCGCCGCCGGCAAATTGATGCCCGTCCTGGTGAACCACTCCAGCAAGCCGTCGTTGCCCATCCCGGAATAACCGATGGCGCGCTGCTGGCCGATGGCATAGAAGGCATGGGCGGCGCCCATGTCGCCGTCCGACGCTTCGACGGTGAAGAACGGTTTGCCCGAGCGGGCATAGCGTGTGGTCAACTCGACGATGTGATCCGCGGCGCCCTGGCGCCCCATGTAAGCATCGGGGCAGTACATGTCCACCAGCGGAGCGCCCGCTCCCCATATGTCGTGCACGTGGTCGAACGCCTCGCCACGCGGGCCCTTCCCCCAGCCCTCGGTTCCCCACTGATTGACGAACATCGGGACCGGGTATTCCTTCTTGCCGGACTCCGTAACGTGGTTGATATACCGCGCGTAGCTCCAGGCCATGAAGATCTCGTCCGCCTGCGGGTTCTTACCGAATACCTCCTCCCACGTCCCGGAGGTCTTGAAGCCGGCCGCTTCCCAGACTTTGCGTAGATCCGGATGCAACTCCTCTTTGCGCTTCCGGAGGTAGTCCATCAGCTCGGCAGGGACGGGCGCCGCGAATGCTTGGTTGGCCAGCGGAGACCGGTCCCGCGAGTCGCCGAAGGTGCCGATTTCGTTCTCCACCTGCACCAGGATCACGCGGTGCGACCGGTCCACCTCGCGGACATGGCGCATCAGGGCCGCAAACGCGCGGGCATCCGCTTCCCAGTTGTTCTCGCTGAAGGCGGTGAGGGCTTCGACGGTTTTGCCCTCGCCGATCTGCGCGCGCGGGAAGCGATCCTGGCCGGCCTTCACCCAGGCCGGCGCGAAGCTGGAGACGCCGTTTTTCCAGCTTCCGAACCACACCAGGACCGTGCGCTGGCCGATCTGCCTGGCGTCCTCGATCGCCGCATCCACGATCCGGAAGTCGTACTTGCCCTGCTCGGGCTCGATCCAGTTCCACCCCACGGCGATGGCGGCGGTGTTCTGGTGCGTGGTGGCCAGCACCGACAACACGTACCGCAGGTACACCAGGTTGGATGGCGCGCTGGTTGGCGGTTCCGCGCCAAGAATGAGGAAAGGCTTCCCATCGACAATCAACTGGGTGGCCAGGCCGCGCTTCTCCAGATGGGGAATGGCCGGATCCGCGGGCCTGGTCTGCGCATACGCCGCGGCGATTGCCAGGGCGCAGACCACGGCGCCGCCGGTTCGAATCGTAAGGTTCATGACGTTGCTCCTGTTGCCATCCTGGTTGGACCGGCGCGCTACTTCTGCTTCTTAAGCTGCTCCTTCATGTTGTCGTCGTATTCCTTCTTCAACGCCGGATCGTGCAGGCTGCCGCTGCCGTACACGTCGGTAGACTTGAACTGGCCCGTCTTGAACTTGCTCTTGACCCAGTCGTCGTGGATGCGCGTCGTCTTGGCGGCCTCGATCAGCCGCTCGACCGCCTGCGGCGGAATGAAGTTCACGCCCTCCCGATCGCCAAAGACAAGGTCGCCCGGCATGACTGTCGCCTTGCCGATGCGCACGGGAACATTGATGCCCGTCGTCATATGCCTGGCGACGGCCCCAGGCACCGCACCGCGGAAATATCCGGGCATGTCAAACTCGGCGATACCCTCGATATCGCGGACGGCGCCGTCGATGACGAAGCCGGTTCCCGTCTTCGTCCAGATGTAGAAAGCCAGGTTGTCGCCGACGATGCCGCCCAGGTCGAGATTGCCGCCGGCGTCTACCACAATCACATCGCCAGGTTGCAGCATATCCAGGGCGGACTGGTGACTGAGCGAGACCACGTTCCCTTTCTGCTTCCATTCCGCCTGGTCCACGTTGAAGATCTCAAGCCGTGTCGGCATCAATTGCAGCGTGAACGCACGCCCGATCAGCTTCTTCCCCGGGTGGAGGATTTGCCAGCCGTCCGTGTAGGTGACTGCCGGCCCGCTACCGAAAAGACGGGGCACGCTTTCGCCGACTGGCTGGCCGGCGCTCATCAGTTCCTCCGAGGACATGTCCTTGAATCGCTCCAGCAGCGCGTCCGGAATCTTGGGCCGGCCGTCGGGGAACCGGCCGAAGGGATTCGGGGAGGTGTACTTGATCAGTTCCTCGCGGGTCAGGCTGTTGATCTGCCCCCGCGCGTCCACCGCCGCAAACAGCGCCAGCAGAGAGACAGCGGCAAACGCCGATATCGATATTCTCATGTCATTCTCCTAATTTCCAGGCCGGAGTTTCCATTCAGGCTCGGGCTTCCAGCGAGTATACACCCACTCCGGCCGGATCGTCCGCCGGTCCCATGCCTCAGCGTCGAATTCAGCAAACCACGCCCGAAATGCTTCCCCGATGGCCGTTTCATAGCGCCCTTGCCGGATTTCTGGGGCTATGGGCTGTCGACAGGAATTGGTAAACCCTGGGCGACCAGGGAGAAGCGATCTCCCGAGATAGCGACTCGCAACGCCGACGGTCAAGGTCCGAGACGGCGAAAACACGGTCCAGTGGAAGTGGCAATGCCGTCACACGTCCGCCTCGATGGCGTACTATTGGGCTGATGCCCATGAAGGTACGCGAGGTGATTCGTTTGCTTGAAAAGCACGGATGGGCGGAGATGCGATCAAGGGGCAGCCATCGGCACTTTAAACATCCCGACGAAGCATTCGTGATCACGGTGCCCGGTAACGACGGCAAGGAACTCGCGCCGGGCACGCTAAACGTTATACTCAAAAAGGCAGGGCTGAAATGATCGCGAAACGGTATCCCGTAGTCATCGAGCAAACTGGGACTGGCTACTCCGCTTATTCGCCGGATGTTCTGGGATGCGTGGCCGTTGGTGACAGCGAGGCAGAGACGCGCCGGAACTTTCAGGATGCTCTGATTGCGCACTTCGAGGCCATGCGTGAAGTGGGAGAGCCGATACCGGAGCCGCATACTTCCGTTGATTACGTGGAAGTGGCCGCATAATAGCAAGTTTTCAAGTTAAGGGCTCGATCCTAGCATCCCGAACCGCGGTGGACGACGCAAGTTGGTGAGTCGGCGACTACATGTCAACTTGGATTTCTGGACCGGCGTTTGACCCTTAACGCTCGAATGCCCGCCACTTTCCGAGTGCCCGACCATCCGGCCGGAACGCAAAGGAATCCTGCCAGTTCCCCCGCTCCCTGGTCCACGGCATGTATGAAGGCCGCCGAGCGGCACCCGGGCGCGGAAGGACGGGTTTCGAGACGGCTATGCACTCTTGTCAGGGGTCTTAGCGTACAGGATTTACGCAGTGGTCCTACGCGGCCGCATACCTTCCTGACCTATAATGAACCTGGACATCTAAATTCCGTTACCGCCTGGAATGTTGTTCTCCAAATCTTTGGTGGCCAACGAAATCTGCTTCTGGGTCCGAGACTGCGGACTTCTACCTGCTCCCGAAGCGTAACCATGCTCGCTTCCCAAAGGTTCACCGTGCGTTATGCCTGTACTTTCTTCCTCATCTCACTCGCCGCCACTGCCCAGGTGCGTACCCTTCAAGACGGCACACCCGTGCGTCTTCGTCTCAGTCGAAACGTCTCTTCTTCCACCGCGCACGTCCAAGAAACGGTGGATTTCGAAGTCACCGAACCCGTCATCGACCAGAATTACGTGGTCATCCCGAAAGGTGCCGTCGCCCTCGGCCGCGTGAGCAAGGTGCAAGCCAAGCGCCGCTTTGGACGGGCCGGCGCCCTCGAACTCAGCATCGATTCCGTGCGCCTCACCGATGGACAGACTATCCCCCTGCGCGCCACCCGCGAAAAAGGAGAAGGCGACATGAGCGGCCCCCGTGTAGCCGCCACTATCGCAGCCTCCCCCGTGTTGGTGTGGGTGAAAGGCAAGGACGTGACCTTCGACAAAGGTACTGAAACCACCGCCTATGTCAGGGGCGACGCCCGCCTCGCTGAATTCCGTCCGAATTCCCCCGCTGCTCCCGATACCTCAGCCGATCGCAGGAGTTCGCCCGGCGTTGTGCTCACCAACGCCGACATCGTCCAAATGCAGAAAGCCGGACTTTCCGAAGAGATCCTTTTGAGCAAGATCGCCGGCTCCACAGCCAACTTCGACATCGGCACCCAGGACCTGATCCGGTTGAAGGAAGCCGGCGTGAAGGACAATATCATCAACGCCATGGTTCAGAAATCCGGTAACCGCTAACCGCTAACCGCTAACCTGTGAGTACCTCAATGGCGCTAACCGCGCCTGCCAAGCCTCGCCGGTCAAGAGAGCGTGTCGTGGTGGGCGGGGTTCCGCGATACCGCCTGCCAGCGCCAAGGCTACCGATATCAGGTCTTAACGCCTTGCTTCCATTCCGGATTAGGGTGTGAGACCGGCATCAAGGGTGTATTTGATCCCGGATACTTGAAGGGATTCTCCAACGTACGCGGCCGACTTTATCGAAGACTTGCACCGTGAGTTCCGCCTCGCGATCTGCTGGCCCGAATAGGGGTGCGCCGGCCTCGGTCCGAAGCGGGAAGATCATCCAGAATACATCGTATGCGTAGTCCCTCCGCGCGGCTCCGGCAAGCGCAGGAATGCCTCGAAGGTTTGGGCTGTTTCTGCCCCAAACGTTACGCGCCGGCTCGGCACCTGCGCCTACCGGCCCGAGCTTTGCCCGCCAGTCGCTAGGGATCACACCGGAGCCTTCCCGACCGTGAAGTTCAATCATCAATACAGTGTCGCCTGCCCGTTCCGCATCTGCGACCAGCTTGCGAGTGTCCGCATCGGACAGGCCATGGGTAATTTGCTGGAGGCGGGCAACGGCGCGAATGACGTCTGGCGTCATCCAGGTGGCGCGCAGTTTGTAGTTGTAGCTGCGATCGGTGGAGATTACCCTCAGATCTAGACTGCCGCCCACCTGGCCGCCAATACGCTGAGCATTTGCGATGGCCGCTGCCTGCTTCGCAGTCAATTTGAGATAGTCATCTTCCGCGCCGAGGAGGCCTCCTGTGAGCAGCAGAAACATCAGAACGTGTCTCATTTCGCTGGTCGTTCCAGAACCGTGACTACCTCGGCACCGCCCATTTTAGTTTTGCCGATGGCCACGCCGCGGAATACGAAGCCTTCATCGCCAGCCTGCTGCAATTCCTTTTGCATTGTGCCCGTACGGGAGGTGGCCAGAAGTTTGTATTCGATCCGAACAGCGGGGGTCGCCGGATCCCGCTCCAGAATCACCGAGACTTCATGGCCTCCAAATGCGGATTCGAAAACAGTCACGCCGCAGTAGACAAATCCCTCATCTCCGGCCTGCTGTAGTTCCTTCTGCATAGTACCGGTGCGCGACGTAGCCAGGAGTTTGTATTTGCGGCTTGTGGGACCTGTGGCCGAAGTGTTCTTCTTCATTATGACCAGCACCTCTTTCCCGCCAAACGCGGTCTGACCGCCCATCACGCCTCCGAAAACGAACCCGGCATCCGCAGCTTCGTTCATTTCTTTTTCCATGGTCCCGGTTCGGGACGTCGCCAGCACGCGATAGCCGTAACGCATCGGGGCTTCCTGTGCAGCGAGAGGCAGGCTGCACAGCATGCAAAGCAAGAGTGCGAAGGATCCATTTCGGTTGGAAATCATAGTTGTGCTCTACTATCACACGATTTCGCGACGGATGTACTCCTTCGCGGCATGAAGCGCTCAGCGCTCTGTTGCGGCAACCTGACCTGAAAGCTGCCTTCAGCGGCCCGAACGAATGGCTACCGATATTTGCCGATATCGCTCCTCAGGAGGCCGGCGTCACGACGGCCTGACTGGTTCATTCGACGGTTTGGCGACACACCCATGTGGAACGCTGAACCGGTAGCGGCAATTCGAGGACCGCGGACGCACTTTCCGACAACGCCGTCTTTCGGCCAGTATTATCACCAGGCCAACAGTTGGCGTGCCGTTGAATCGCGGTAGCATTAAATCGGACATGATAATCGGAAATACGAGCAAGCCTCAAACGCTCGCGCATTTGCCGCTTGTATCAGGGGCAGCAGAACAGATAATCATTGTGCACTGTAGTTGAAACCGAGGGATGACGGTCTTTGAATTGGATCTGTTGCTGTGCAAAGAGATCACTTGTTGATTCAGGTTGTCGGCGTCGCGCTACTGGCGGCGACTGGTGCGGCCGGGGCCGATGAGGTGTATCGGCTAGTCTCGGATGCCAGGTACGCTCGGGCGGGGGCGGATGGCAGCGTTTTCGTGCTGGCCGGAAAACGAGAGCCGACTCCGGGAGCATGGATCCAGGACTGCGAAGGGTTGGCGGACTCTCTGACGCGGGTGGATGGCAAGACAGGGGTGGTGCTGTGGTCGACATGCCTGCCCTTTCGGGCGGAGAACGTGGCAGTGGACGCAGGCGGCGCGGTGACGATTGCCGGGGCGGTTACGGGTGCCCGAGCCACACCTGGCGCTTTTTCTTCCCCCGGGGGCGATGAGATTGCTGTGGTCCGGCTCAATCCGGCTGGAACGGCTGCGGATTGGATCGCAACCGTCGCGGGGAATCTGTCTTATCCCTACGCGGGCGCGACGACTTGGACCGCGATCGGCCCTGATGGTTCCGTCTATGGGGCGGCAACCGTCACGACAGAGAATCTGCCCGTGACAGACGGCGCGCTACGCGGCGAGAGGCCATCGTACTTTTCGGCGTATTTCTTCCGGCTGAGTGCGGACGGATCGAAACTGTTGTATGCCACCTACATAAACGACGGGAACGAGTGCTTTGCGTCGGACCTTGCCGTGGATGGCGCGGGCAATGTCTTCGTGGGTGGCGCGTGCGATTCGTTCTGGCTCGATGGCAGGCCGTCGATGGCAACGCCGGGGAGCTTTACTACGGCTCGCGATATGTGGGTGGCTTCGGCGTGGGTGGCACGATTCGATCCGGCTACTTCCGCCTTCCGCTACGTCTGTGTGTTCGAACAACTGGCGGAATTGAGGGTCGCACTTGCTTCGGCGGGGCGAGGGCGGGTGGCGATATCGGGCATGGGACTTCACGGCGTTTTAACCCCAACAGCGGGTGCGTTCTTTGCCGACCGGGGCGCGCAGGCTGGAGACAGAGAGTCATTTGTGGTGGTACTGAACCCGGAGGGCTCAGCCGCGGAGGTAGTCGCGAGTTACGGCCTTGGCTCAGTGCGGGCGCTGGAATCAGACGCGAACGGAAACCTGATCGTGGCGGGTGAGAGGTCCATCGTAGCGACGACAGCGAATGCGTGGCGGATTGTCGGCGGCGCCGACGATGACACGGGGTTCGTTTTAAAACTGAGCGCCGACGGCAGCCAGGTAGTCTATGCAACGGGGATAGGATGCCGCTCCTGCGCCATGCAGAGCGTCACGCAAGCCGGTAACACGCTTTGGATCGCGGAGGCCGATGGGTCGGGGAAACTGACCTTCGCGGCGGCGCAACCGGTTACGTTAGAGCGCCCGGAAAATAGCGTGCTGCGGGCTGTACCCGACAACTGGGCGGAGACCGTGGCGTTCGACGGCGTGACGCTCTCATGGGATACCCGGGACCCGGCGGTGCGGTCGGCGGAGATCCGGCTCGGGGCTGCCGACGGTCCGTTGGTGGCTCGGGGGACGACGGGCGCAATTGCGTTGAATCCGGAGACGGCAACCTACTATTTCTTGGACACGACGAGTGGACGGCGGGTGCTTGGAGTTGAGACGTTCACGCGCTACACGCCATTGAGCGGAATTCCCGTGGACCGCGGATACGGGCTGACGTTGAATCCGAATCCCGTACTGTCGTGTCGCGAGGCGCCCCTCACCGGGACGCAAACCAGGATCAGCGGCTATCTCAACAGTTCGGACCTCATGCAGGTGCGGGTGGGTGCTCCCGACGGTCCGGTGGTTACAGCGGGGTGGGGACCGACCCTTGACACAACAACCCGGGACTGGGTGCGAAACGGTCTCACTTTCTTTCTTGTCAGAGCTGCCGACAACCAGGTTTACGGATCGGTGCGTGCCTACCTGCTACCAAACCGGTCTTGCACGTCGGATGCCCCGCTGGAGCCGATGATCCTGGCGACAAGGGATTGCGTGCAGAAGGACCGCTTCACGCTGGCGTGGTACGCGGCTCCGGTCGAGATTCGGGACGTTGATGCGGCGGGGCCGAAGGCGGGACTCTTTACGTCGAATGTGGGGTTATTTGATGTGACCGCAACGACCGTAAAGACGTACTGGCTGATGTCGTGGCAGGACGGCGGGTGGAAACCGATTGCGAGCACGGTGGCTGATCCGGGGGCTGCCTGCGGGCAAGGAGTTGTGCCTTGATGCTCTTTTTGCTGTTAAGTGGATCGGAAACTGGCTTTCCTGCCACTCGGAGGCAAAACGCGCGTAGCTGACATTTGCCAGCCACAGCGCGATAGATCCTCGCTGACGCGTTAGCGTTTACGATACCTGTCGCGAATCCCCATCGCATCGGTAAACGCCCGGCAAGTCGCCACCTGGGAAACTGAGCCGATCCCTGCCGTGACCCCGCCGGTCCCGTCCTTTTGGTCTGCCGGCGCCAGCCAGGCACAACCGCTCGGTCGCCGTGAACTTGCCTCTCAACGTCGAGCTTGCATCCCTCAAACTGCAACCGAATCCGGAGCCCGTCACGCGAACATTTCAGAATTTTGGCCCCATATCCTCAACCACTTGCCGCCATTCACCCCCGATTCCCCCCATCCGCCCCTCTATCCTCAAGGTGGGGCAGGCGCTTCCGCCTGCCAATCCGAGCCAAGCTCGGACCCCCCTGGAGCCACCCATGTCCACTCTCCGTCAAATAGAATCAAGCCGAAGCCGCCCCCGCCCCCGCCGTCGAACCTCCCGATCCCCCGTCG
>Ga0182021_10005710_pt1 | contig 14774 bp, 9 predicted proteins | sample 612E3MmetaG_FD_120493 | JGI IMG/M metagenome (GOLD analysis project Ga0182021, IMG submission 120493) | Permafrost microbial communities from Stordalen Mire, Sweden - 612E3M metaG (Illumina Assembly) | ecosystem: Environmental > Terrestrial > Soil > Wetlands > Permafrost | place: Sweden... | reverse complement strand
TTGCTGATGTAAATCCACTGTTTCCATCAATATATATGGTACCGTGTGCGGTCTGAGCAGCTATCACGGCATTACTCCCAACAACGAAGAATGCACCAGATACAAGCAGCATTACGACTATCAGCACTGGCACAAAAATATTCGTTCTCTTTTTCATCGATATGGTCCTGCCCTTGAATCGTCGTCTCAGATGAGCTATTGGTTATATACCTCGACTTACGGCTTAATGATTTGCCAACCTTTCTGGGCCTGCCGTTCAGAACATCGAATACATCAACATCGCTTCCTGAATGTTGTCTTCTTCGAACCAGTACCCTGACGCCTTGATTCTGTAGCACTTTGTCCCGTTCATCAGTCGTGATCATATTTCGGGAAGACGGTGACGATAACTCTTATTTTTCCTTCGTAATCCTCACCGTTCGTTGCATCATTTATGAATATGATAAATATGAAATGAAAAGACTTTATAATGTGCTCATTTATATATAAAATTGAAAGGGTTTGAAATCTCAGGACCCGTTCCTGAGAATTTTTCCGTGACCATCTGGATGAGCGGAGAATCGTATACCGACGCCCGCACTCATTTCTTCTCAGTTTTCACATTAGACTGAATCTATGAATCAGTTCGAATTGACATACCCGCACTACCGTTCGGGGGTTATATCTAACTTGGAAAAATGATACCTTTTTCTAATGACATACGATACATCGTAATGACCAACTCCTTTCCCTTTGTCCGTTCAGGTCGGTTCCTGGTCCTTGCCCCCCCAAGGTCCCCTACACAAAACCGAAGAGATTCAAAAATATTGTTTTAGAACGTTGAGTTGGTTTAACACGATTGATTTTCAATACATCAAAACGATTTCATATGTTAATTGTCCCGCCCAAAGCTTCGATAATGTTACAGAATAGCCAATTATGGAATGCATATCATGATTATTAAATATGTTACTTTAGAGTGGTTATATTTTAACATTTATTAACCTTAATATCGTTTCTGATAATCATTAAGTAGTGTATAAGTGTAAGCATAATCTGCTTTCCTAGGAGGAGGGCGGGGGATTGATAACAACGAAACTATTGAAATTCTCGCCATTGGTGGCCATTATTGTCGCCCTGGCGGTATGTGGAACGTTAGTGGGGGCAACAGTTCTGTTGACCTCGAACACAGCAACAAGCACCGGCACTGTGATATCGAGCGATTCGAACGGTTTCACAGTAAGTGTAGGGCAGCCATCTGTCTTAACCTCAACCGCAGCATATGCTACAGACACTAGTGGTGTAAACTATGCAATTACATCGTGGGTTCCAGAGAATCTACAAAATGTCGTTGCCACGATCACCGTATTGAACGAAGGGGGACATGCCATGGCGTATACCGACACGGTAGTGGCCATTATGGGTTACGCATATGGGACGAATGCTGGTTACACAGCTAACTCGGTTTCGTACACCGTACCACTGGGCAATGTGAACCTAGGTTCGCAAGCCTGGACTCTGAATATTGTGTACAATGTTCCAGGCACATATGATGTTTCGGTCTCTCTAACCGGGACAGCATTATAATCTTCCAAATCTTTTACCCAATGTTGAAGGGGCCCTTCACGAGTAAGGACTCCCTTGACACCTATTTTTCGATTTCTTACTTTTCTGCTCTATTTCGTTTAACAATATTCCTGATTTAGTATTATGACCACATTATACCCAAACGTTAAACATTGAAACGGCAGTCTTTGTAATGGGGAGTATCTATGAAGTGTCCGAATTGCGGATTCGAAAATTCTGAAAGCTCAAGGTTCTGTAAGACCTGTGGAACTAATCTTAGACCGTCTGCACCGTACCAATCCCCACCACCTCAGATCACCTCTCAGCCCGTAGTGTATGCACCACAGCCAATTCAACCATCACCGCCCCAATCGAGTCAAGATGCTCCTAAGAAGAAACACATCACGCGAAGGGTCTTTGTTATCGCTATTGTAATCGTTATAATTATCTTGGCTATCTTAGCGGTTTCTTGGACAGTCCCAATGCAATCAGCCTCGATAGTCGTTACGATTCAATCTAGCCACATACTCAACGCTGTCAATTACGATCTCTATCTTAATGGTGTCAGCGTGGCGACGGGAAGTATTGCGGCAGGTTCGTCGGTCAGCCAAGTCCTTACATCACAATTTACGATCTGGCAATCGGGAAATTATAACGTGGTTGTTTTGGCCACCTCTACTGGCGGGGGTTTGGGGGCAACCAGTGACCAACAAACGATAACACTCTCTAGCGGCGGCTCATATCCAATAACATTGAATGTCTAGTCGTAACCAGCGAGGCAGATTGGATGAATAAAGATGGAAAAAGCGCTCTCATTATTTTCGGTCTATTGATGATAGTGATAGGAGGAGCCATAACAGCAAGTATGGGTTTTGATGCCTATTGGCACATCCTGTCTCAATCATACACATATCAACTAAATGGCATTGGCGAAGTCGGGATCATAGTTGCGATACTCGGCGTCATTATGCTCATAGTTGGAATAGTGGCTGAAGTCAAGCCTGACACACCGTACACATACGGTCCACCACCGCCGGTCTATTATTCCTACCAGCAGCCCCAACCTATTCAAACAACATGTCCGGTGTGTGGTCAAATCTTTCAAGCGGGGTTTTTGAGCTGTCCTCGTTGTGGTACAAAACTTAAGACATATTGTATTAGTTGTGGCCAAATGGTTGACACGAGGGCGACAATCTGTCCTTATTGTAACTCGGCAATGGAAAAATGAGAAGTGGTTGCAGGGCCTTTCACACTATTTTTCTAGCTTCCGAGCGATTGCGGTTGCCCTGATAAGGGGCACTTGAGCCTCAAGCATGTCTGGTTCGTTGTAACAAATCTCCCCGGGCCCATTGACATCGAATATTTTTTTCATATTATGTGAAAAATTCATTAATTAAAATATTTTCAATTCCAAAGGGACTTCTTCCGATATTATCTATATATTACGAAGCCTCAGAAATCTGTCATTTCTATATTCCTTAATTTGTACGATGGCTAGAACTTCATTCAGGGGTTTTGTCGAACCTTCATTCCACCATCAGCCGTTCCTTCACCTTCCCATACACTTTGAATAGCTCATCGCCCTCCGCATTCTGCTTAAGGTAGTGCAGGGTGCCTTTGCTGAATCCCCTCTTCTTCCATTCGGCATAGGACATATCCTTGATCTTCCCCCTCATGTCCGATGAATCATCTCGCTTGAGGTTAGGAACAGGGTCTGCAAGGTCTAGCGACTTCCTTATACACGGATCCCGCAGAAATCTAATAAAAATATTACCTTAATGGCTCTTGATGTCCATCCTCGATCGGAAGAACCTCTCCGTCTCTTTATCCATGAAATGGACGTAACATCCTTTCATTCCTCTTGTCAATAAAACTCTGTACGTGTTCTTGACCAGGTTGACGAATTGCTCCTTCGATCTCTTGACCGTAGAATCCTCGGAGCTTTCCTTATGACCTACCCAATTATTTTTATCTGGGTCATATCGAAGATCGGGCCCGAAAATTACTCCGATATAATCGAATTCGAATCCTTGGGCCGTATAGACACAACCCACCTGCCCAATGCCGTTCGGATCGTAGGCCCACAACGATGCAGATGGAATGCCTTTAGCCAGTTTCTTTGCATCGTGTTTGGCATCCCAAGGACGCCTGAAATCACCGATCACGACGTCGTCCAACAGATAGCCGTTCTCGTCCGGATAGGACCATGGCCAACAGAATCCCGCTGTGACACGCCCGGTGTGACCTTCCTTGACCTTCTCCAGGATTATCTCCTCAAGATGCTGAGGGGTATCGACGATCTGGAAATCGAACTGTTCGTTCCCTTCCCAAAGGATGTTCGCTGTACGTTTGATTCCAAGCGTATTGTTGATCCAATTCACGAATGCATCTGAACCGGAACAACGGAACTGAGCCTCCAGCTCGTATTCGAAGAGAGTGCAGTTGTGTCTCAAGGCAGCGTCTTTGATATAAGAGACCGAACCGATCTCGTCTGGCCTGACAATTTGGTCATCGTCAATGAAAAAGACCGACACCTTGGCAGCTCTGATCAGCTCATCAATCTGAGGTTGGACAGATCTCAGATCCTTCCTGGTATATCGGCTGTTGCTCGTCTTTCTAATGCGATGCGCTTCATCGGAGATAATCACATCAACTGAGTTCGGTTCGGCTTGCCCGTAACTGTTGAAATATTTGAACTGGATACTTCCGCGAGTGCCAATTATCTTACGTAGCGTTTCGGTGAATGCCTTCGATCCCGTGGCGTAATGGGCGTTATAGTTTTCTCTTGAAAGATCTGCCATCAAATTAATGGCAATGACCGATTTCCCAGTCCCTGGACCACCCCGGATAATCAAAGCGCACTTCTGTTTGTCGTGGAATCCTTTCCTCGCCTCATTCAGCACCTTGTCATAGACCACAAGCTGTTCGTCGAGCAGAACGTATTCGTGAATTCCTTTTATGACGCTGCCAACGTGCTCCATCAGCTTCTTGCTGGGTCGATATTTGCTCTCCTCGACCCGTTTCAACACGGAAAGACCGTCTCCATTTGTCAATCTGTTAGTCAAGAAGGTTTTCAGTTTGGCGACATCGTCTTCGGTGAAGACCGGGCAATTCTCTATGAGCTTCCGGTATTTTTCTGCGAACAGTGCGTCCTCTGGGACGAATCGATAATTATGAAGGTAAGAGCACGCGCTGAGGTTGATCGGGCTAGTCCCGTCATAAAAGGCAGTGTGGGTGTCCTGAAGGTAGCCCTTATATTGTCCGACCTGAGCGGCGGGGTGAAGAACTTCTCGATAACCACCTCCGACATAGGTTATTACCTCATTTTCGCCCTCGGCAACTTGGCATTTCTCCCATTGTTTCAACTCAATGATGATAGCGTTGTCAATGGCATGGCTGTCCTTTCCGCAGATCAGGAAGTCCAGTCGTTTCGAGGTCAACGGTAATTGATATTCCAGCAACACTCCGTGATCGTTCAATAGTGAGCTCATTAGGACCAGGGACATTGCCCTCAAGGAGTTTCTCCAGGACATCACTTCCGAAGGAGAGGGATTGGATCTGAAATAATCAAAGAAGGTCGCCTTCATCTTCTCCGCTATCTGGTTCTGGGTGGTGTCCTCAATGAACTGCTCAGAACTTCCAGAGTATAGGCGCATATCCGAACAATGAACTGGAGTTCGGCAAGCTATAGTTATGGGTAATGGTCTGCATATGAGAACGGTGTTTGGAAGTTTCGGAATGATGGCGTAAACGAACCCAGAGTTCCAATAAACATACGCTTCAAGCATATCTCATGTGTCCGAGGTTCTCGCTACTGAAGGACATGGTGGTATCTATGATGGGCGTCGATCTGACCGGGTTATCGATCTACAACGGATTCCCAAGTGGACAGGAGTTCTGAGAGTAAGAGTTATTGATAAGGTTCCCGATTATAAAGACCAAAATCAATGCCGGCACACTCAAGTCCTGTGAAGTGGTTATTCTCCCACACGGTGACACACCATGGGAAGAGAAGAAAAGATGGCCGAGATACGGTCCAATTTTTCCAAGAAGTCCAAAGAATACGACGCCCATGTGAGAAAGGTCATTCCCCGTTATGAGGAGATGCTGGATGCCCTGATCTCATGCATCGATAGACCATATCAAAGTAAATTCAGGGCGATCGACCTCGGCTGCGGGACCGGGGCGGTCTCAGAAAGGTTGATGGTTGCGTTCCCTGAAACCGAGCTGACCTGCCTGGACATGACCGAGGAAATGATGAACGTCGCCAAGCAAAGGCTGAGCGCCCATAAGACTGTGAGGTATGTTCTCTCAGACCTTTACCATTTTGACTTCGACGGCCATTACGACGTCATTATCTCGTCGCTTGCTCTGCACCATATCGTCACCGACCAGGACAAGAAGATGATCTACCGCCGGATCTTCGATTCGCTCGCGCATGGCGGGTCGTTCTATAATGCGGACCTCGTCCTTGGTTCGGACGACCGCATCCAAGATATTTACATGAAGCAGTGGAAGGAGTTCATGTACCGAAGCTTTCCAAGAGAGGATGTCGATAAGGTGCAGGTCCCCCGCTATGAGCATGAGGATTCACCGGCCAAGCTGATCGATCATCTGCACTGGCTTGAGGAAGCGGGTTTCAGGAACGTGGACGTGATCTGGAAGTACTACAACTTCACCGTCTACGGCGGCAAGAAATGAAATGGTCATACTGTGATCGATAGAAGAGAATGAACATGAACATCGCGGTGATAGGAGTTGGCGGGGTCGGGGGCTATTTTGGGGGCAAGCTCACCAAATTGCTAAGGGACGACCTAGACCTGAACATTTACTTCATTGCCCGGGGCAAACATCTGGTGGAGATCAGAAAGAATGGCCTGCTCCTAGATACCGATGAACACCAAATAATATGTAAGCCGACGCTTGCGACCGATGACATCTCGGAATTGCCAGCCCTGGACCTGTGCCTCATCGCCGTGAAGAGCTACGACCTGGAAGACGTACTCATCCGACTAAAGCCAAAGATAACTGATTCGACCATGATACTGCCGCTTTTGAACGGCGTAGATATCTATGAAAGAATAAGGTCGATCATCGAAAACGGGCACGTCTTTCCATCCAGTGTCTATGTGGGAACGCACATCGAAAAGCCAGGCAAGGTGACCCAGCGGGGAGGGGTCTGCACCATCGTGTTCGGGAAAGACCCAAGAAATGAGAATGGCATCACTGTTCTAACGGACACATTGCAACGGGCCAACATCCGATTTAGCTTATCGGAAAATCCTTACGTCGAGATATGGGGAAAATTCATCTTCATTGCCGCTTTCGGCCTGGTCACGGCTAGTTACGACAAGACGATCGGCGAGGTGTTGGAATCCGAGGAACTGTCCAGCTACGTTAAGAATATAATGAAAGAGATAGTTGATATCGCCAACGCAAAACGCATACCTTTGCCCCCGTCGATTATCGATGAATCCTTTACCAAGGCCAGAAGTTTTCCTTTCGGAACTAAAACATCATTTCAGAGGGATTATGAGATTCCAGGCAAAAAGGATGAAAGGGACCTTTTCGGTGGTGCGATCATCAGAATGGGAGAACAGCTTGGAATAAATACTGAAACCACCGAAATGATCTATGAATATCTACAGAAAGGGAAGGCAACCTATTGATTCTGCCATGAGCATTAATATCGTGGTGAATGAGAATCCCATCTGAGAGTTCATGTTTACTGAGCCTAATCCGCCAAAATTCTTGAGATTATTGAGTGGTTACCTGGATAAATTAGGGTTCAATCCTGAACCACGTACACTTACATGAGGACAGCTTATCCATTAGACCATCCAGCCTCGGGATCAAAGCCCTCTCTTGCCTTTTCGTTTCCTTACAACAATTAATGTTACTGTCAGAACCACGATGATAGCAATTATTGTGAAAACGATCGGGCCACTATCTGGGACTGATGTATTGGCCTGAATGCTCAACAGACCTAGATCGTCGGTCAGACCGGCGGCAGTAGAGACGCTCTGCATAATGGTCTGGTATCCGTCCTTCTCCACTATTAGATTGTATGTTCCTGAGGTTACGTTGCTGAAAAAGAAGTAGCCAGTGGCATTGGTCATGGTCCTCATGCCGTTGCTCAAAATTATCTTGGCATCGGCGATCGGGTTCCCTGATGCATCTTTGATCACGCCCTCGATCACCCCCTCATCCTTCATTGTTATAAATGACCATGAGAACTCGACGGAATTTCCGGCCAGGTCCTTACCCTTCACATTGACAAAATAGGTCATGTTATATGCCAACGAGGGTGAAATGAAGCATGTCGAGTTGTTTCTCCAAGATAAGGACTCGATGACGCCATTGATCTTGATGCTTGTAGTGCTTTCGTTCATCGCCTCGGAGAAGGTGACGTTGATCACTGGACTTGTCGAAATACCACGGCCTATCGGAGAATAGACCAATATCGCCAGGGATATGTTGGCGACCGGAACCACCGTTACTGTGGTGGTCTCCGTTCCATTACCGACTGCGTTATGCGCTGCCAACCAGATCCTGTATGATTGTCCATTGGTTAGACCAGTGATCGTCGCATTAATGGAGGAAATGTGCTTTACGTCTACCCCGTCCTGGTAGATAATATAGTAATCCAGCGAAGCGCCGCCATTGCCCTCTGGTGCGGTCCAGTTGAGAGTGACCTGAGAATCGCCAACATCAGCGGTCAGTCCGGTCGGGACGTCAGGAACTGTGGCCGGTGTGACATTGATGAATGATGTTGCGATGCCAATGCCTGCGGCGTTATGTGCTGCCACCGAGAAGCCATATGACTGTCCGTTTGTCAGTCCTGTGAATATGGTCGAATTGGATGTAACGTGCCTCACATCCAATGCATTCTCGAATACAACGTAATAGTCAATTGGTAATTCTCCGTTGTTCGATGGTGTGGTCCATGATAGCGATACTGACCTGTTTCCCGCAACAGAAACGAGATCCTGAGGTGCAGATGGAGCTGTCGGCATCTTCTCACTAACATGGTTCGAGTCAGGTCCGACGCCATTGGAATTATGCGCAGCAATCTCGAAGGTATATGTTTGACCGCTTGTCAGTCCTGTGATTGTAACTGAAGTTGCAATCACATGCCGCACATCCACTCCATCTTCGTAAACAACATAGTAGTCGATCGGGGCCTCACCGTTGTTCAAGGGAATGGCCCAGGTCAGATTGACATATCCTATTCCTAACATTGCCATGAGATTGCGCGCAGCTGATGGAACGGGGAAAATCTCCTCGGTCGGTATTCCCTGCCAGTACGGGGTGCTGAATCCGGTCGATCTCGAATAATAGAAAATGATGAGGCCAGCATTGCCCTGGATCCAAGAACTGCCACAGGTCGGCGCACTTCCGTTGAACACAATCCTTGTGAGCGCAGGACATGCCCCCAACGCGCTTTCGCCGATGTGGCTGATGCTGATCGGTATCGTCACGGAGGTCAGCAAGGCGCAACCCTCGAACGCATGGTCGCCGATGCTGGTGACACCATCAGGGATGACAAATGACCCTATCTTACCCCCAGGGCAGTCTATGATAGTGGTCATGGCCTTGTTGTAAAGCAGACCATCGACACTGGTGAAGAAGAGGTTGTTCGGATCCACACCTATCGAGGTTAGGGCGGAGCATTCCGAGAATGGTGCGATGCCCAGGCTGGTGACGCTAGTGGGAACCATTATGGATGTTAAATGGGCACACCATATGAACGCATAGTCCCCGATGGTAGATACTTTGCTGGGAATCACGATTGAATCCAATTGGGAGCACCATACGAATGCGTAACTGCCTATGCTTGTGACATTCTTACTCATCGTGATCGAAGTCAAAGATGAGCAACCATTGAACGCAGAATTACCTATTATTGTTACGTTATTGCTCATTACCACTGAGGTCAGATGGGAGCAATCATCGAAAGCTGAATCACCGATGCATGTGACGCTGTTTGGAACTACAAATGCCCCTGACTTGCCCCAAGGACATTCTATCAAAGTTGTTATGGTCTTATTGCATAACACCCCGTCGACGCTTGTGAAGAATAGATTGTTTGGATCCACACTTATCGATGTCAAGGAGGAGCACCCCCAAAACGGCACACCACCAATGCTAGCGACCTTGCCAGGTACTATTAGCCCAGTCAAAGACGAGCAATCAAAGAACGCATTGTCGCCAATATTGGTGAGATTGCTTGAAATTGATATCGATTTGAGAGAGGAACACCATCCAAAGGCAAAATTGCCGATGCTGGTGACATTATCGCCCATCATTACTGAAGTAAGAGACCAGCAATTCTCAAATCCGTATCTTTCGATGCTCGTAACGTTATTCGGAATCGTTATTGAGGTTAGTGAACTGCAATATCCGAATTCATCATAACCGATGTGAGTGACATTGCTGGGAAGATTCAATGATATCAATGAAGAGCAGTCATAGAACGCATAATCCCCGATGAGCGTATCGTCATTACTGATTGTGACCGATTTTAAGGCGGTGCAGTAGTAGAATGACCCGTTGCCAATGTTTGTGACTGTATCCGGGATCACGATCGACGTAAGGCTTCCGCAGTTCTGGAACGAATAGTTTCCTAAACAGGTCACCGGCACATTCTCGATCAGCGACGGGATTATCACGTCCCCACCGGCACCATTGTAGCTCAGTATCTGGACCTCTACACCGTTATTCGAATACTGGAAGTCAGATGCGGCCGAGATCATACTGCAGTGAAGTCCCGCCCACCAACCTTCATTGAATCCGGTCGCCCCTTCCTGATAATAGAATGTCAAGCCGGGACTGCAGCCATGGATCCAGCTAGACCAAAAAGATGGTGCGTTGCCGTAGAACGTCATCGACGTGAGGTTCGTGCAATAACCAAAGCAATATTCCCATAACATGGTTACTCCAGAACCCAATGTCACGGACTTCAGATTTGTACAATAGCTGAAAGTCGAGTTCAGGATCGTAGTGACCCCATCCGGTACAGTGATTTGGGTCAGTGAACTGCAACATGAGAAGGCGAAATACCCGATGCTGGTGACCTTGTCGGGGATCGTGAATGAGGTCAAAGCGGAACAGAAACCAAAAGCATCAACACCAATGCTGGTGACGCCACTGCCACCGGTTACCGAGCTCAGTTTTGAACATCCAAAGAAAGCGTAATCATCGATGGAAACGACGCTGACCGGGATATTGACCGTTAACTTGCCGCCCGGACACTGGATCAAGTCAATCATGGTCTTGTTATACAACACGCCATCGACGCTGGTATAGTTCGGATTGCTAGCGCTGACATCGATTGTCGACATGGCATCGCAATTCCTGAATGCACAAGGGCCGATGTGGGTCACGTTCTCGGGAATGGTCACGGATGTCAAGGAATTGCAGTCAGCAAACGCAAAACCGCTTATCTCTTTTACCGGGTATCCACCCAGGGTGGAAGGGATAGAAATCGCTCCTCCAGTTCCTTGGTAATGCACTATGGTGGCAACTAAAGGTGCGCCGCCGACGTCATAGGTATAATCACCTTCCTGATCTGCTTCCACATTATTCGTCAGAAGAATGACGAAGCCTGTTAGGAACAGCGATAGGATTAGCCAACAGATAACCAGCAAATGTACCCTCTTCCCCATCTAAGCCTTCCCCCGGATTATAGTAAATTAGCCAATTTTGTATTCTTGAGTAATGACTTAATTGTTTGCAAAACGTTTCATTATTGAATTAATGGTTCTTTCAAACTTAAAACGGAATTGATTTCGTTAAGAGAACTGATTTGATAAGCCTTGAAATTTCCGAGGGAGGCGGAAAATGTACCAATCTCCTCGATCCTCCACTCGTCCTTGGTGTTAGGGATTCCCTCAGTTAATGGTCTTGTCCATGTTCGTATCCCTTGAATTTATCCTAAGATTATCTTTTAATGATCTGGATGATTTTAGGGTTCAAATCCCAAACCTCGCGCACTCTGATCGGAATAGTGCACTTTGTTAAGATGTCCCCCACTAGTGGTTTACCGGGATGACAATTTCCCTCGATCATGCTGTCAATGGATGTCCCTGTTTAGGCGAGGAGCACTCCCCTATCGACTGTTCGTTTTCTGAGTTGATCTCCTTCAGATTTATTTCTTGGTCCTACTATAGCTACCGGTTATCGTTCCAGTACCTGTGACCGATATGGTGGTCACACCATTTTGGGTGGTCGTGATGCCGACCGAATTCGTACCACTCGTTGAGGAGAGTGTGTACTTGTATGTGCTACCGACCAATGGCGAGAGGTATTGGAAGGTATGATGGCTGTTCTGATCACACCATAGCGTAACGGGGAAGTTTGATTGTACATAGGAGGTACCATCTATCTTGAGGACCGCCCCGGTGAAATCGGTGCCTATTCCGGATTTGCTGAATGTCACCTTGTACTGGGTTATCCAGTTCCAGGTCAAGCTGGAAGGGGCCGTGATGGTGAAGGTGACACTGTTGCTCGATCCGGTTCCAGGTACGCTGCCGGTACCGCTGCTCCATCCTGTGCACCGGTATTGGGTCCCGACCGACCGGCCCGTAGTGCTCGCAACGCTCTCCGTTACCAATGTGCCGGAGTTGAACCATGTGCCGCTTGCCGGGGTGGGCCTGCCATGGGCGGAAACCACAGACAACTGATACTGATGGGCCCAGGAGGCGGTCTCGGCTATGGGTCCGTTCATTGTTATCGATCGGATGTTGGTCTTACCGGTGTAACTGCCGCTTCCTGACCCGACCCAACCATTCCACACATACCTCTCGCCAATTACGGTTGAAGGGGCGGTGGCCGAGATGGACACCTTTGAACCGGCACTGTACCAAGATCCGGTCGCAGGACCGACGGTACCGAAGCTCGTTACCATGGTGAGCTGGTATAGGTGAGTCCAGGAAGCAGTCTCCTTGATCGGTCCATTCATGGTGATCAGATTGGTGGCCGAGTTGCTCGTGCCGGTGTAGCTACCGGTTCCCGACCCGGTCCAACTGTTCCATGTGAATTTCTCCCCTGCTCCCGCCCGGGGGGCAGCGGCCGTGATCGTCACTTGAGAACCAGCATTGTACCAGTGAGTGCCCAGGCCCGGCGTGGTGGTGCCAAGGTTTGTGGTCATGGTCAGCAGGTATTGGGTCACATAGGTGCCTGTATCCGTTCCGGGGGACGATATTGGAGAGCTAAGTCCGGAACTCCCGGTCATGACGAACTGCCTACCTGAATTTACCCCAATAATCGAGGACCATGTGAAAGTGCTTCCCGCATTGACCCAAATTCCGCTCGGCAGGGCACTATAAGCAAAGGTCTTAGATCCCAGGGTCAGGACCGTGTTGACGCCTGCCGCGCTGCCTAGACCGCTCTGCTTGAAGGTGACCTGATATTGATGGGTCCAGGACGCGGTCTCGGTTATCGGCCCATTCATGGTCACCGTGGCCGGATTGCCCGTGCTCGAGTAACTGCCAGTCCCCTTTCCTGTCCAGCTGTTCCAAACATATCGCTCACCCGTTACCGTGGAGGGAGCGACGGAGGATATAACCACGCTCGTCCCCGCCACATACCAGCTGCCGCTCAGAGGAGCGGTCGTGCCTTCTGTGTCCACCATCGTGAGCTGATATTGGGTCTGGTAAGTGGCTGAGTAGGTCCCTGCGGACGTGATGGGCGAGTTGCCTGAGCTGCCGGCCTGGGCGAACCGCTCGCCAAGGACGCCTGCGACCAGCGAGGACCAGCTGAAAGTAGTGCCGCTGTTGACCCATACTCCCATTGGGAGAGCGTTGTAGACATAGCTCGTTGAGCCCAGAATGAGGATAGAGTTGCCCCTGGCATCGCTGCTGATACCTGTCTGAGCGAAGGTAACCTGGAACTGCGTCTGCCAATTGGCGGTGGCGGTCATCGGACCATTCATGGTGATGCCGTTGCTCGTAAGCCCGATGCCAGAGGCGTCCTCGCCCCAAGCGGTGAAGACGTACTGAACGCCTGTTGTTCCAGCGGCCGTTCCGTCTGGAATGCTAGCATAGGCCGTCGAACCGGCATTGTACCAGCCAGATCCACCCGGCGTGTCATGAGCAGAGCTCACGGTGAGATAGTACTGGTGCGTCCAAGAAGCGGTCTCGGTTATCGGAGCATTCATCGTCACACTGGCAGCGTTGCTGGTTCCAGTGTAGCTGATAGTTCCGGTCCCGGACCAGCCGTTGAATAGGTACTGCTCGCCACTGACCACTGAGGGAGCCAGCGAGGAGATGCTGACGACCGTCCCAGCTGAATACCAGTTGCCGGTGACCGGGGTGGTAGTGCCTATCGAGTCAACCATCGTCAGCTGATACTGCGCCTGCCAATCGGCGGTAGCGGTCATCGGACCGTTCATCAGAATGTCGTTTGAAGGCGAACCAGAACCCGAAGCATCCCCGGTCCAGCCAACGAAGACATACTGAGTGCCAGCTGAACCTGAAACCTTAAGAGGAGTGATCGTTGCCTGAGCATTCGAACCGGCAACATACCAACCAGATCCACTTGGTGAGCCGTGAGGGGAGCTCACCGTTAGATAGTACTGGTGTGTCCAAGAAGCGGTCTCGGTGACCGGTCCGTTCATCGTCACACTGGCGATGTTATCGGTGCCAGTGTAACTGATAGTGCCGATGCCGGTCCAGCCGTTCCAGACATATCCTTCGCCCACACCAGGAATGGGCGAGGAGGTGGTCAGACTTACAACAGAACCTGCACCGTACCATGAACTGCCCCCGCTCGGATCGGTGGTGCCGAAGTTGGTGGCCGTGGTCAGTTGGTATTGGTGAATCCAGGAAGCGGTCTCCGTTACTGGACCGTTCATGACAACGATGGCAGAGTTGCTAGTTCCTGTATAGCTGCCGGTTCCCATACCCGTCCATCCATTGAAGATATACTGTTCACCGGCCGTTACGGAAGGGGCCATGGAGGATATGTCCACGACCGACCCAGCTGCGTACCAAGAACCAGTGGAAGGAGAGGCACTGCCAACCGTATCCACTAGTGTGAGCTGGTATTGGACCGGTACATCGATGACCGAGCCCATGGTCAATCCATTCCATGAATTACCTGGGTGGGGGAAGTTGGAGCCGTAGTAGGCGTGTCCCAGTATTCCCGCGTTGGCGCCATTGATCCAGTTCGGACCGACGCTGGCCGGTGCCGTCAGACCGAGGAAGGTGATGGAGGTCAGGGCGGTG
>Ga0182021_10005709_pt1 | contig 14775 bp, 12 predicted proteins | sample 612E3MmetaG_FD_120493 | JGI IMG/M metagenome (GOLD analysis project Ga0182021, IMG submission 120493) | Permafrost microbial communities from Stordalen Mire, Sweden - 612E3M metaG (Illumina Assembly) | ecosystem: Environmental > Terrestrial > Soil > Wetlands > Permafrost | place: Sweden... | reverse complement strand
GGTTTTAATGCCGCTTCCCCTTATTGTGGGACCGACGGCTCCGAGGAATGAAGCCTTGCCCTTCGGCAGGATTCCCCTCCCCTGGGTCTTAGCCTTAAGGGCGGAGTCCTTGTAAAAGACCGAGCGAAGGTTCTCCATTTTCTCCCTGACGATGCTTAGGTCATCGACGTAAGCCTTAGCGAGGCTCTCGTCGATGTCCTTCCTGCACCCGCCGATCATGTTGGTTTCGAGGTGGATGCGGTGGCCGTTCGTCTTCTCATTAAGGGTTAGAATGACCTCGCGGTCCCGCCAGATCTGCATGAATAGGCTCTCGAAGCCGATCGCGTCGGCGAAAAGGCCTAGCCATAGCATGTGACTCTGGAGGCGCTGTAGCTCGCTCCAAGCGACGCGTATGTACTTGGCGCGCGCTGGGACCTCCGTGTCCGTCATCTTCTCGATCGCTTCGCTGTAGGTCATGCCGTGGATGTAGTTGCAGATGCCGCAGACGCGTTCACATAGATAGATATTCCTCTTGTAGTCGTTCAACTCGCAGCCACGCTCGATTCCGCGGTGAACGTAGCCTAGGTTGGGTACGACGTCGATTATCTTGTCCTCGTCGACTATGAAGCGGAGGTGTACGGGTTCGGGTAGCACCGGGTGCTGGGGCCCGAAGGGTATTACTGTGTACTTGTTCTGGGACATCTTTGCATCACTCATTCCAGTCACACTTCCAGCAGCGCCTCGCCTCGCGAAGCGCCTCGTCCTCGTTGTAGCCGAGCTCGACCTCGCCGAAGCCCATTATGCGCTCCTCGGCGTTCAGTTCGCGGCAGGTGACCATCTCCTGGAACCTGATCTCGTCGATGTTCGGTGGGCGGCCGACGAACTCGTCTGCCTCGAGGTCTGGCAGCGGGAGACCCTTGCCTCCGAAGCTCACATCTATGCTGTGGGCGGCCTTCCTACCGTCCCTCAGGGCCTCAATGACGCTGCTGGGACCGTATACGCTATCACCACCAGCGTAGACGCCGGGGAGGCTCGTCTGCATCGTCTCCTCATTAATGACTATCCGACCCTGCCTGTTGACCTCAACCCCGAAGTCAGCGGGCACAACGACCGATTGACCGATCGCCTTAACGATTGTATCGACCTCGACCGTATACTCGCTCCCCTTTATCGGGACTGGCCTGCGCCTGCCCGAGTCATCAGGTGCTCCAAGCTCCATCTGCTGGAGGGTGAGCTTCAGTGGCTTACCCGGCTCGATCTTCACCGGTGCTGTAAGGTACTCGAAGCTAATGCCCTCCTGTAGTGCCCCATGGATCTCGTGAGGCGAGGCGGGCATCTCTTTCTCAGTACGCCTGTAGTACATGACCACCTTGCTGGTGCCGAGGCGCTTCGCGACACGCGCGGCGTCTATCGAGCTGTTGCCACCGCCGATGATGGCGACGCGGCCGCCGACGGATGGGGTCTTGTCATGGATGTTGACCTGGCTGAGGAGCTCGCGGAAGTCCATGACCCCCTCGTTGTCCTCGCCGTCGACCCCCAGCTTGTAGCTGTCTACCGCCCCGATGGCGACGAAGACAGCGTCGTGGTCCTTCTTCAGGGTCTTGAGGTTCTTGACCTCCTTCTTCGTCTTGAGGGTGACACCGGCCTCGCCTAGGCGTGCCTGTATCTCCTCCTCAAGAAGGCCCTTGGGGAGTCTGTATTTGGGTATTCCCCAGAGCATAGCGCCACCGCATCTGTCGTCCCTCTCGTAGAGGGCGACCTCGTGGCCGAGTAGGCCGAGGAAGTAGGCGCATCCGACGCCTGCAGGTCCCCCGCCGACGACGGCAACCTTTTTACCGGTGGACTTCGCCACCCTCATCTTCCTCCTGAGGCTCGGCATCGAGTCAGCGGTGTATCTCTTTATGAGTCTGATCTGTATTGGCTCGTCATTGCGCTCCTGGCGGCAGCCCTCCTGGCAGGGAGCGAAGCATACCCTCCCGAGTATCGCGGGGAGGGGCGCCCTCTCGCAGACGGTGCTGTAGGCGCCCTGCGGGTCACCTGTGGCGACCTGCCTGATGTACTTAGGCGCGTTAACCATACCAGGGCACTGCTCGCGGCAGCGGCCGTAGAACCTCTTGATGAAAGGCACGGGACCCACCGCTGGCTTTACTAGTGTGGTGTCGTCAGCGCCATCGATTGTGAGGAGCTTACCGCCGAAGTCTACACTGATGTTTGAGACCTGTATCTTGAAGAGGTCCTGTAGCTCGTTCTCGAAGAGGAGGGCAGAGGGATAAATGCTGGTGATGCTCGGCATCGCCTCCTTCCGAGGGGTCTTCACGTGGAGGTTGATCACGTCCATGCCCTTCGCGAAGTTGTAGACGAACTCCATCTCCTTTCCGTGGTCTAGGGCCGTGATGGTTATCAGGCGGGCGCCCTGAGCCTTCAGCTCGCCCAGCCTGTTGAACATCTCCGACTTCTCGGCTGAAATGTCCTCTGTCTTTGACTTTAGCTCGAATTGCTGTACCGTCATCTTAGTCCACCTTCTCTCCCTCGCTCACCTTCTGGAGCTTCTGTAGTGCGAGCACGACCCCGTCCACGATGGACTCTGGGCGAGCTGCGCAGCCGGGGACGTAGACGTCCACGGGGATTACATTGTCGACGCCCCCGAGGGTGTTGGGGCAATTGTGGAATATCGCGCCGCTGCATGCGCACTCGCCAATGGCGATGACAGCCTTCGGCTGGGGCATCTGGTCGTAGAGGTTCTTCAGCACGTGCTGGTTGCGCTTGTTGGCGGGCCCCGTCACGAGGAGGACGTCCGCCTGCTTCGGATCGCCTATGTTGACGATGCCGAAGCGCTCAACGTCGAATTTAGGCGTCAGAGCGGCGAGTATCTCGATGTCGCAGCCGTTGCAGCTGCCGCAGTCGAAATGCATGACCCATGGTGACTTGAGCCGTGCCTTAGTCATTGTCTTCATGATAATATCACCACACGGGCGATGAGCCCAACGATGTTCGCGATTATCAGAAGGAAGCCCACGACCCACGTGGTCTTCAGCATGGTCTTCCAGTCGAGCCTCGGGTAGCTGTTGTCGATGACGAGGACGACGAAGAAGAGGGCGAAGGCTATAATCGCCCCGAAGACTATCCATGGGACCGTTAGAGCGCCGAGGACCAGATCCTTTGCCCAGAATAGGCTCGCGAAGCCTACGAGCAGCGCGACCTTTGTCCAGTGGCCCAGCTCTATGAGCGCGAGTGTGTAGCCGCTGAACTCGGTGTAGACTCCCCTTACGAGCTCCTGGTGGGCGTGGCCCGAGCCGGAGACGTCGAAGGGGGACTTCTTCATGTCGATTATAAATACAGGGATGAGGGCGAGGAAGGTCAGAGGCAAGATTGTTAGCAGAGGCTCGGTGACGTCGAAAATGGAGCTGATCATGAAGCTACCGGAGACGAAGAAGATGCTGATAGCGGCGAGTAGCAGGACGGGCTCGTAGCTGAGCATACCGAGCAGCTCGCGGCGTGCGCCAATGTTGCTGTATGGGGACTTGGAGTTGAATGCGGCCACTATCAGACAGAGGTCGGCTATCGCCATAGTGAAGACGAGTAGAAGCATGTCCTGCCCGAAGGCTAGGAAGGCAAAGGCCGCGACGCTGAAGCCGAAGTATCCGAAGGCCAGTATCGGCTGGAAGCTGCTGGCGATGAAGGGTTCCTTGCCCCAGAGCTTTATCGCGTCGTAGAAGGGCTGCAATATCGGCGGGCCAATGCGGCTCTGCATTCTAGCGGTTATCCTCCGGTCTATGCCCATTAGCAGGCCGCCGATTATTGGGGCCAGTATGACTAGGACCACCGGGACGTACGTGTTAAGGTTAAGGAAGTCTACCATGTCAAAGCACCACCGTTATGAACATTATCATGACGAGTATCGCACCCGCCACGGCTCCGTATGCCAACACGATCGATTGGCTGAACTCGTTCTCCATGAATAGGGCGGAGACCTCCATCGGGACCTGCGTGTCCGCTGTCGTCTCGAAGGCGTCCGGGTCCGCGACGTTCTCGCCGCTGACATACGGGGACTTCACTACGCCGCCCTTCTTCGTCGCGATCATCCATCCCATCACGAAGATGGCGATTGCGCCTAACCAGAAGGGGTAGGTGAGGAAGGTGCCGATGCCGGAGTTGAAGCTGAAGGTCCCCGTACTCACGGACGCGAACCAGCCGGCGGGGAGTGCTGGTAGCACCAGGGCGCCGATCATCATAGATGCGCCGGCCCCCATCACTATGCCTATGGTGAGCAAGGACAGCAGGGATATCGAGTAGGGCAGCGGGAGCTGCTCCTCGCCGAGCTTCTTCCCAGACTGAGGGAGCACAAGCATGTGCCCCAGCCACTTTGCGTAGTAGAGGGTAGTCGCTGCGCTACCGATGAGTACAAGTGAGATTATTATGAGGAAGCCTAGGGTTGATGACGATATTATCGCGTCTATGGCTATCCACTTGCCCAGCAGCATCCCGAAGGGTGGAAGGAACATGCTCAGCATTCCGACAATCATGATGGTCGTCGTGGTCGGGAGCTTGGCGAGTAGACCCTCCCAGTCCTCGATCAAGCGCGAGTGTACGCGGTTCTCAACAACACCCGCGCATAGGAAGAGGAGGCCCTTGGAGACGGAGTGGAAGATGAGTAGCGTAAGAGCTGCGACATAGCCGAGTGGGTTCTGGAAGGAGCTGATGCCAACGCAGAGGATGATGAGGCCGAGGTTTCCGATCGTCGAGTAGGCGAGTATCCCCTTGGATACCCTTTCGTTGAGGGCGAGGACCGCGGTTATCATGAACGTGAAGGCACCGACTAGTGCTACCGCGTAACTCAGAGCGGTATTGTTGAATGCGGGGGCGAACCTCAGGATAAGGAAGATACCCGCGTTGACCATCGTGCTAGAATGTAGTAGCGCGGAGACTGGGGTCGGCGCGACCATTGCGCCCTGAAGCCATTTGTTGAACGGAAACTGGGCGGACTTTGTTAAGGCCGCGAAGACGAGTGCAGAGAAGAGGAGTAGTAGTGGGCGGCTAAGGTTCGAGGTTACCAGCGCCTCGATTGAGAGGGTGCCCACGAAGTAGAAGGCCAAGTATATCGCTGCGACGAACCCGACACCACCGAGGAGGTTCATCCAGAGGGCGGTAAGCGCATTCTTAACAGCGATCTCGGTGTCGTCGTGCCTGATCAGTTCGTAGCTGCAGAGGGTCGTTACCTCCCAGAAGAAGTATACCCAGTACAAACTGTTGCTGAAGACTAAACCGGCCATAGCGCCGAGGAGGACAAGCATGAAGAAGAAGAAGCGAGGCTGCTTGCTCTTCTCGATGTTCAGGTGATGCTCATGCTCATCCATGTAGCTGAGTGCATATACAACTATGAGAGAGCCCACGATGCTAATAATGAGGCTCATAACAAGAGAAAGCTGGTTTACGACGATCATCGGCTCCACGGCCATTCCGCCCAGGCCGAACTCAAAGTAAGCCACCGGGACTAGCTGCAAGGCAGCGAGCCCGATGACCAGCCAATTATTATTCTTCACACCAGCATAGAGGAAGTAGACGAGGAGAGCAAGGTCGAGCACGAGGACCACGCTTTCGAAGATGGGCGCTGGCTCGTAGGTGAAGCCACCCCCCTGGAATAGCAGCAGGGATGAACCAATGAGTACAACGGCGGTCAGCCCGACGAGGATTCGTCTGGCCGCCTTATTGTTTAAGGCATAACATAGGAGACCCGCTAATGGCGGGAAACCAACCGTCAGGGCTATGAGAGCATCTCCATTCATGAGTTCTCACACAACGTTTGTACAGAAAACGGCGGGATAGATGCCATAGATTCAGCGCAAAGGTAAGTATATACCTCCGCCAAAACTGTACATACCATCCCCTACGTTTCAAAATAAAGAGATTTAAATGTATCGTTAAAAAAAGACATATTATTAATAAAGACATGCCTTCAAAATGACAAAAGATAGAATTACTTTATGCCTCAAACGGCATTTGTCAATTTATTAGAAATATTTTTCGTACAAATTCGTTTATTTAACTTAATTTTATCGGTCAAAATCTGTAAAATTGGTAAATACTATAAATAAAATAAATATAGAATATATATGGATGTAAATATGGATAGCAATATATACCGGATAGTTGGAGTTTATGGGAGGCACGAAAATTGGATAAGTACATTGAGAGTGTCTACAACGGCATTGTTGAGAAGGATCCCCTCCAGAAGGAGTTCCACCAGGCCGCATATGAGGTTCTAACCACGATCGAGCCCGCGATCAAGAAGTTCCCCCAGTACAAGGAGAACAAGATTCTTGAGCGCCTAGTAGAGCCCGAGAGATTGGTTCAGTTCCGCGTACCCTGGAAGGACAAGAGTGGAGAGCTCCAGCTCAACCGCGGCTATAGGATACAGTTCAACTCCGCAATCGGACCATACAAGGGCGGTTTCAGGTTCCACCCCACAGTCAACCTAGGTGTCTTAAAGTTCCTCGGCTTCGAGCAGATCTTGAAGAACAGCCTCACCACCCTGCCAATGGGCGGCGCGAAGGGCGGTTCCGACTTCGACCCCAAGGGCAAGACCGACGCTGAGGTCGAGAGCTTCTGCATAAGCTTCATGATGGAGATCTACAGGCACATCGGCCAGTTCACGGACGTCCCCGCGGGCGACATCGGTGTGGGCGGACGAGAAATCGGCTACATGTATGGTGCATACCGCAAGATCACCAACCAGCATGGTGTTGGCGTGCTCACCGGCAAAGGCATCCCCTTCGGTGGCAGCCTCATCAGGCCAGAGGCCACTGGATATGGCGCGGTCTACTTCGCCGAGGAGATGCTGAAGACCAAGAAGGACTCCTTCAAGGGTAAGGACGTCCTCATCAGCGGCTCGGGCAACGTCGCCCAGTACGCCGCCGAGAAGGTCATGCAGCTCGGAGGCAAGGTAGTCACCCTCAGCGACTCCGACGGCACCGTCTACATGCCCAAGGGCCTAACAAAGGACCAGTGGGACTACATGATGGAGCTGAAGAACGTCAAGAGGGGACGCATCGCCGAGATGGCAGAGAAGTTCAAGGGCATCGAGTATAAGAAGGGCAGCAAGCCATGGGAGTTCAAGGGCCAGGTAGCTGTACCATCCGCGACCCAGAACGAGCTGCTCGGCAAGGATGCTGAGAAGCTCGTCGCTGACGGAATTCTAGCCGTCACTGAGGGCGCGAACATGCCCTGCGACCTGAAGGCGATCGATATCTTCCAGAAGGCGAAGGTCCTGTACGCACCCGGAAAAGCTAGCAACGCAGGTGGCGTAGCCACGAGCGGCCTCGAGATGTCACAGAACAGCCAGCGCTTCTTCTGGACACGCGAGGAGGTCGACGAGAAGCTCCACAGTATCATGGTAGGCATCCATAAGAACGCCTACGACACTGCGAAGCTCTTCGGCCAGCCCGGCAACTACGTCATGGGCGCAAACATCGCAGGCTTCCTCAAGGTAGCAGACGCGATGGTCGCCCAGGGTTACTACGCGTAAACTCTTCGTTTTTTCTTTTTTTCTCATTCAACGTGGGATTCTTTTTACCCGCATCGTTTTTTCCCTTTAACTTGGGATGTCAGTTAAGATAGTTACTATAATTACAACATGTACAGGTTTTTATAGTATTGACCCCAAGTACTGTGATCCCTTCATGTACGGTATAGTGCGGAAGGAGAAGCTTGCATCGAACATCAAGCTCTTTGAGGTCAACGCGCCCGCGATTGCCTCCAAGTCGAGGCCGGGGCAGTTCGTTATTCTGCGAGTCCACGAGCGGGGTGAGAGGTTCCCGATAACGATAGCTGACGCCAGTCCCGAGAAAGGCACCGTGAGCATCATCTTTGCAGAGGTGGGCAAGTCATCGACCCAGCTTGGGAAGCTGGAGGTCGGGGATGGCATACTGAACTTCTCCGGTCCGCTGGGTAATGCGACTAAGATCCAGAAATACGGTGAGGTCCTCTGCGTCGGTGGCGGCGTGATGGCCGGCGCTCTTCTATACCAGGTGAAGGCGCTGAAGAAGGTGGGAAACCGCATAACCACGATCCTCGGGGCGAGGAGCAAGGAACATTTGATCCTCGTAGATGAACTGAAGAAAGAGAGCGACGAGTTCCACATCGCTACGGACGACGGCTCGGATGGCCACGAGGGCATAGCCTTCCTCTCGGAGATGCTGAAGGAGAAGAAGTTCGCACAGGTTATCACCATCGGGCCGACGAGCATGCAGATGGTCGTCTCCGAGATGACGAGGCCATACAGTATACCTACGACGGTGAACCTGTTCCCTATAATGGTGGATGGCACGGGCATGTGTGGCGCCTGCCGCGTGACCGTCGGTGGAGAGACAAAGTTCGCCTGCGTGAACGGCCCAGACTTCGACGGCCACAAGGTAAACTACGACGAGCTGATCAGCCGAATGAGGTTCTACAATCCCAACGAGAAGATCGCTATGGTCGTATTCGACGGAGGCGAATGACATGGCACACAGGAACCCCCAGATGGAGATGCCTAAGCAGGTGGTAGAGCAGAGGGTACACAACTTTGACGAGGTCGCTTTAGGCTATATTGAAGAACTAGCGCTCATGGAAGCGGGGAGGTGCCTAAACTGCCCCAAGCCACAGTGCAAGAAGGGGTGCCCGGTCGAGGTCCCCATTCCAGAATTCATCCAACTAATAAAGGAGCACAAGTTCGCCGAGGCAGCTAAAAAGCTTAAGGAGAAGAACGCGCTGCCGGCGGTCTGTGGCAGGGTCTGCCCGCAGGAGGAGCAGTGCCAAAAGTTCTGCGTCCTCGGTGTTAGGGGAGACCCCGTCGGGATTGGGCGCCTCGAGAGGTACGCCTCGGACTGGGAGAGGCTTAACACGAAGCTAAAGCCCCAGGCAATTACCCAGAATATGGGTAAAGTCGCGGTCGTGGGCTCGGGCCCAGCCGGGTTGACCGTGGCTGCTGACCTTGCCAAGATGGGGCACAGGGTCACAATCTTCGAGTCTCTGCACACGGCTGGGGGCGTGTTGATGTATGGCATCCCTCAGTTCAGGCTCCCGAAGGAGATAGTCCAGACTGAGGTCGAGTACGTGAAGAGCCTCGGCGTCGAGCTGCGTCTGGACTCCACAGTGGGTTTGCTATCCACGATTCAGGAACTGATGACCGGGGGCTATGACGCCGTCTTCATAGGTTCGGGTGCCGGGCTTCCCAATTTCCTGCACGTTCCGGGGGAGAACCTCAAGGGCATTTATTCCGCGAATGAGTTCCTCATCCGCACGAACCTGATGAAGGCGTACAAGTTCCCCGAGTACGACACGCCGATAAGGGTGGGAAAGAGAGTCGGGGTCGTCGGGGCCGGCAATGTCGCTATGGACTCCGCCCGATGCGCACTTAGGCTAGGCGCTGAGAGGGTCTATATAATCTACCGTCGCAGCAGAGACGAGATGCCAGCGAGGGCAGAGGAGGCCGAGAACGCCGAGGAGGAGGGAATAGAGTTCAACCTCCTCACAAACCCAATACGCTTCATCGGAAACAACCGCGGCTTCCTGGAGAAGGTCGAGTGCGTGAAGCAGCGCCTCAGCGAGCCGGACCAGTCGGGTAGGCGGAGGCCAGAGCCAATCGAGGGCAGCAACTTCACTATCGACATCGACACCGCGGTCATAGCCATCGGGCAATCGCCAAACCCCATCATCCAGCAGACAACCGAAGGCCTCCAAACGACACGCCACGGGACGATAGTAGTCAACGAAGAGACAATGCAGACAGCCCTCCCCGGTGTCTACGCAGGGGGCGACGTTGTAAGTGGGGCAGCCACGGTCATCAGTGCTATGGGGGCGGGCAAGAAGGCCGCGAAGGCGATACATGCATACATAATTGCCAAGGCCGCGAAAACAGATTAACCCCGCCCTTTCCTATTAATTCACGCCGTTTCGACGGGCTGATAGCTTAAATATTTAGTCTCTTTATTAGTATTGATCACATATGGAAAAAGCTCTGATTCTGCTAAAGGTCGAGTGCCTCGGCGAGGACTGCATAGAGGAGGTATTGAACAGGGTCAAGCAGAGGTCGGAGGTTAAGGAGGCGGGGATGACCTTCGGTGAGTACGACGTCTATCTTATCGCAGAGGTCACCAAGTCCCTTGAGATGACTAAACTAGTCATGGAGCTTCGCGGCTACCCTTCCGTCGTCTCGACGACAACCCTCCTGATCGTCGGCTAAGCCGTGATAACCTTCTAAACTACCAATTTTCAAACCATTTTTTCGGCCTAGAAAAATCTAACATATTCCCCTAGGTTTTCCTCGCAAACAGGGCATCTTATTGATTCCTGACCCTCAACGAGGCTATTCAAAGCAGAAGTGATCCGGCGGTTATCTATCTTGAGGTGCTGCGCATTTTCGGGTAATTCATCGAGACGTTCTACACGCCATCGTAACACGCAGTCTTCGCCTGAAATTGAGACATCGCAGATTATCGCGACGCCTCTCGATGGAATTAAAAAGATGTGTCTCTCGGGGATTGGCATGACGTTCGTCATGTAGTCGACGTAGTTCTCCGCGGGGAACGACTCGAAGCGGGCCTCGCGCCTAGTGTAATATACGGTCTCTGCCATTCCGACGTACTCGAGGCATTACTTGGGCTAGATTATAATAAGCATTGAATTCTGGGAAAAATAAAGCGCTCTAAGAAGAGTTACGCTTGGGGTATCACGTTGCAAGTGATCGTCGACTTGATGCCATCGGTTTCTCGTATCTTCGTCACGGCCGCCCTCATCTCCTCACGCGTGTTCAAATTGATAGTCGCGAAGAGGTCGTAGGGCCCGTAGAGCAGGTGGGCTGATGCGACGCCTGGGATCTTGCGGATCTTATCTAGAGTCTCAGACTTGAAAGACGGCGCTAGAATAACTAGGATGAGTGCCTGTTCCATGACGATCGTAGAAGTAATTGATCACATGTGATTTAAATTTATCCAACTAACGGGAATGCTCAAAATAGTAGATGATTGTCCGAGAATATGATCGATAAATCGTATATCTCAAGAGATTATATCTTAATAGATAGGATGTGTCGATTTACTATGCTCGAACAAGCATTTATATTAATTACAGTATATATTCTAATGATCAAACTTGCAGAGGGCACTAATCTTAGTGAAGTCGAAGTCGCAAGCCGATACGAACCTGTTTAAGAAGATTAAGGGATACCCAGGAGTCACGGAGGCGAACATGATCTATGGGCCCTATGACATCTATTCGGTATGTGAGGACCCGAGCAACATGGGGATAAAGAAGACGGTCATGGAGATAAGGAATCTCCCCGGCGTCGTATCGACGATGACTTGCCTCATCTCTGAGTAGTTTTTTTAAAAAAGAGATCAGTCGTGGCTTAGTATCTCGACCTTCTTGTTCGCGTAATTCATCTTCTTGATACGTTCCGTGAAGTCATTAAACATAGTTATCAGCCACGTCGGCATGCAGGCGCTAGTGAAGATGGTCTCGAGCCGTTCCCCGCCGACGCCGAGGACGTCTAGGGTCTTCTTCATGACGTCGACGCGGTCCATGGCCTCGAGGTTGCCAGTGAGGTAGTTGCACTGGGTGGGAAGGCAGCCGCTTATTATCACCCCGTCTGCGCCGTTCCTGAAGGCTGTGAGGACGTGCAGTGCGTCGATCCTGCCTGTGCATGGAACCCTGATTATCCTGATGTTGTCTGGGTACTCCATTCCCATGTTGCCCGCGGCGTCCGCGGCGGCGTAGCTGCACCACTGGCAGGCGAAGGCGACGATGACGGGTTCGTCCTTCTTCTCCTCGCTAAGCCACTTCGGGGTGAGGATCGCCTTGATCTTCGGGATAAGCTGGTCGTCCTTGTAGTGGCGCAGCTGCATCGCGGAGACGGGGCAGACTGCGCTACATATCCCGCAGCCCTCACATGCCGCCTCGATCACCTTGGGCTCCCCGAAGGCGCTCCACTCGATAGCGCTGAAGGGGCAGATACTCGCGCATGCGCCGCATCCGACACATTTCTCCTTGTCCACCCAAGCCTTCGCGAGATCGATCTCCATCTCCCCGCGCATCAACATCGAGGCCACGCGTCCTGTGGCGCCTAGTGCCTGGGTCATGCTTTCCTGAATGTCCTTGGGTCCGTGCGCTGTACCCGCAATGAAGATGCCCTCAACGGCGGTGTCGAGTGGCTCCAGCTTCGGGCCGCGCTCCGCGAAGAAGCCGTCAGCAGAAACCGCGACGCCCAACTTCTGAGCTAGCTCTAGAGCCCCCTTTGAGGGCTCCAGCCCCGTGGAGAGGACGAGTAGGTCCACGTATAGGGGGACCATCTCACCATACTCGTCCTTAACGTCGACGTGTATGGAGCCATCGGGCATCGTTGTGACGCCCTCAACCTCTCCCCTTAGTAGGCGGACGCCCTGATTCTGAGCCCTGTAATAGTAGTCCTCGTAGTGCTTTCCTGTGAGGCGTATGTCCTTGTGTATGATAGCGAGCCCCGCCTCGGGGTACCTCCCCATTATCTCGGTGGCGTGCTTTACCGCGATTCCACAGCATATTTTGCTGCAATACTCATGGGTCTTCAGATCGCGTGAGCCTACGCACTGGATCATTGCTATGCGCTTGGGCTCCTGCCCGTCGCCGGGGCGTATCACCCGTCCCTCCGTCGGCCCTGACTGATCGAGCATCCTCGCCAGTTGTAGTTGGGTGATGACGTTCGGGTTCTCCCCGTAGCCGTGCATCCCCTTGGGGTCGAAGCTCTCGAAGCCCGAGGCCACGACGACTGCGCCGATGTCCACGGTCATCTCCCTTGGTTGCTCCCCGAGATCTATCGCCTTCACTGGGCAGGCTTCGACGCACTTCCCGCATCTTGTGCATGTACCGGGGTCAATTGCGTAGATTCTAGGAAGGGCCTGGTCGCTGAGGATGTAGATGGCCTTCCTTTTATCGAGGCCGAAGTTGAACTCGTTCGGGACCTCGACCGGGCACACGTCAGCGCACTTATCGCAGCCCATGCATAGTTCCGAGTTGACGAAGCGGGGGTTGACCCCTATCTTCGCCTTATAGTTGCCAATGTGACCCGTGAGCGTCTTCAACTCGGCCGAGGTGAGGATGTTGACGTGCTCATGGTTGGCTACGGTGTTCCTGTAGAAGCAGCGCCGGTGGAGGTCGTTCCCGCATGGGGAGACGCACGTACCACAGTCATCGCTTGGGAACACCGAACCGAGCTGCAGGACCTTGCCCCCAAGGAAGGGGGTTTTCTCGATGAGGAACACCTCCATGCCGAGGTCACCGATTCTCTTCGAGGCCTCGACACCCGCGACCCCTCCACCGATGACAAGCACAGACTTCTGTACGGGGAAGCTCTTCTTCTCGATGGGCTCTAGGGTCTTCGCTCGCTCAACGGCGGCCTTTACTAGGAACTTCGCCTTCTCAGTCGCCTTGAGAATCTGCCCCGGGTAAAGGAGGGCGCAGTGCTCGCGTATATTCGCCATCTCGAGCAGGTACTTGTTGAGCCTAGCCCTCTCCATCATCCTCTGGAAAGTTGGTTCGTGGAGCCACGGTGAGCACCCGGCGACGACGACTCTGTTGATTCCGTTCGCCTTGATCGCCTCGATTATCGTCTTCATGCCCGCGTCGCTGCATGCGAAGTCGCTCTCTTCCGCGTAGACGACGCCGGGGAGCTTCGAGGCGTACTCCTTGAGGCTGGTGGTGTCGACGGATTTCGCCACGTTGAGCCCGCATCGGCAGACGAAGACGCCGACCCTCGGCTCCTCTTTGTTGTTGCTCATTTCTTTGCCTCCTCTATCTGTTTAACAAGCCCATCCAGTTCTGTGAGGAACTGTTCGAGCATCGAGCCACAGCTCTTCAGGACCCTTATCGGGGCGTTTCCCTCCCCGTAGAGGCGATCCATGAACCTAAGCTGACCCTCTGCGTGGTCGACGCCCTTCTCGAAGTGGCAGCGGTCTTTTACGCAGCCTATGAGCATAACGCCGTCCGCGCCGTGGTCTAAGGCGCCGACGATGTGGCGTAGGCTGATGGTGCTCATGCATGGGACGTATATGGGTATGAACGACGGACTGTAGCTCGCCCCCCTTACACCCGCGATGTCGAGTAGCCTGTACCCGCAGTCGTTGCAAGCGAAGCCTATGATCTTGGCTGCACCATTTCCACAATCCAGGGCAGCCTTAACCTGCGCGTCTACAAGGTCGAATCCGAAGTTCGGGTTGTCGAGGGCTCGCGTCGGACAGCTTGTTATGCATAGGCCGCAACTTTGGCAGAGGGTCTCGTCGATTCGGACGGGACCTTCATTCGGCATGGTGATGGCTTGATATGGGCAAACCGTCGGGCAGACGCCGCAGCGCCCGCACCTCTCCGAGTCGACCTTAGGGGTCAGGACGGGCTTCATGGCGTCAACCTCCTTCATCAGGTGGAGGCCAGCCATTGCTGCTGCTGCGCTCGCCTGAGAGACGGATTCTGGTATGTCCTTGGGTGAGTGGCACGCCCCCGCGAGGTAGACGCCTGGGAGCTTCGTTATTGTGCTAGCGACCTTAGTGTCCACCTCCTTGTAAAACCCGTCGTTGTCGAGTTCGAGACCGAGCCTCTCAGCTAGGTCGCGTGTGCCTCTGCTTGGCACCATTCCCGTACTAAGAACCACAAGGTCGCTAGGTGTCGATGTTTTCTGCCCCTTCCCATTCGTGTATTCGACGATCAGGCCACCGCCCTCTGCCTGCCTGACGACGTCGAGGTTCCCGTGGACGAAGTTGATGCCGATGGTCTTGACGCGGTTGTAGAACTCCTCGT
>Ga0182021_10005707_pt1 | contig 14776 bp, 11 predicted proteins | sample 612E3MmetaG_FD_120493 | JGI IMG/M metagenome (GOLD analysis project Ga0182021, IMG submission 120493) | Permafrost microbial communities from Stordalen Mire, Sweden - 612E3M metaG (Illumina Assembly) | ecosystem: Environmental > Terrestrial > Soil > Wetlands > Permafrost | place: Sweden... | reverse complement strand
GATCAATCCCAATGCCGCGGAAGATCGCCGGCAGCGAGATGAGAAGGACGCTTCCGTTGAGCCCGGCCATCAGGATGCCGAGCGTTGTGTTCGAAAGCGCGATCCACTTGTAGTCGATGTGGGCAAGCCGGCGCTGCCGAATGGGCGCGGTCATCGGGCGGCCTCCGGTTCGAGGGCAGCCGCTGCGGCGAGCTCAGACTCGTCCTGTGTGTCGGATGCCGCGTTGTCGTCCTGCTCGGGCTGGGTAGCGACGATCCGTTCGAGTAGTTCCGCGAGCGTCGTCTGGTCGGTGGCGTCCAGCGCCAGGATCCCGCGCACTACGTCGCTCTCGGTGAAACGGGTCCGCGCTTCCATCGTTTCCCGCCCGGATTCAGTCAGCCGGACGAGGGTTACACGCCGATCACTCGGGCTCGCGATGCGAGCCACAAGCCCCGCGCGCTCAAGGCGATCTACGAGGTTGGTAACCGTCGAACGGGCCAGACCGAGCTCGGCGCCGTAATGGCTCACGGGCACCTCGCCCATCCGCGCCAGCGTTCGGACCGCATACAGGTCGCCGAGCGAGATTCCGTGACTTGCCGCGAGCTCACGCTGGAGCGGTTCAACGAGGGCAACGGCGCGTACGAAAGCTCGAAGCGTGCGCCGCTGACTTGCGCTCAGGGTCAAAGGAAACGCTCCCACGATACGAATAGTCCGAAGATTGGGAGCATTGTACCAGGAGAGGCTGAGACCTCCAGCTGAGCGCCTTTTACTGCGGTGGGAGAATGTGCGCTGTGCACGCGGAGGGTCAGACACGCGGGCCACACCCCGTCGGCCGGGACCGATTCGAGCCACCGGCGTGCGGGACGGCGTGATCGGGTCCCTTGGTCCCGTCAACATGCTCGACAGAAAGGACCGTCATGGACCTCGCGGCGGTGGCGGAAGACGGCTTCGGCTATGTCGTGAACCGACCCGGCGATGTTCGGGAGGTGTGGCCGGGCTCCATTCTCACTCACAGTCCCAGCCCGTTGCCCGAGTTTGGCTCGGCGAGCCGGATCCGACTCGGCAGCGAAGTCGACGACCCAGTCCGACACGTACGGGCGTGGTTCGCGAGCCGGGATCGGGACCGCTTCGTCTGGAGCCTCGGCCCGAGCACGACTCCCACCGACCTGGCACGGCGCCTCCTCGACCTCGGCGCCGAGCCGAACCCGGCCAAGTCAGAGGTGACGGCGATGGTGCTCGACCGCGAGCCGCCCGAGGCGCCTGGCGACGTCGCGATCCGCCGGGTCGAGACGCTCGAGGACTACGTCGCCCAGTGGGAGATCTTCTTCGTAGCGTTCGAGGTGCCGGAGCCCGAGCGCGAGGCTGTCCGGGCGACGCTCGAGGCTCGCTGGGTCGAGTTGGTCGCCGACGAGACGGGATGGACCTACCTCGCGCTCATCGACGGCGTGCCCGCCGCGCTCGGGCGCGTCAGGAGGACCGAGCCGGGACCGCTGTGGCTGGCCGGCGGAGCGACGCTGCCGTCGGCACGGGGGCGTGGCCTCTATCGCGCCCTCGTTCGAGCTCGCTGGGACGACGCCGTCCGGCTGGGCGCTAGCGCACTCGTCGTCCAGGCGTCAGACATGTCGCGCCCGATTTTGGAACGGCTCGGGTTCCGTGCGACCGGTGCCATCAAGCTGCTGATCGACCGATCGGCCTTCTGAGAACCCGGTGGAAACGGTGCCGCGAACGGATAAACCCGACCAGCTGGGCGACCCCCGTCCGAGACCTGTGTTAGTCCGGCATCGGAAATGGAGCGGGAGACGAGTCTCGAACCCGCGACATTCAGCTTGGACGGATCAGATCACCTGCAGCGATATGTGCGCTAACTTGATCGTGGTCATGGACGCCTCCGGCTCTATGCCACATTCGGGCTTCACGCAACGACCGAGGTTACTCGTCCGCGCAGCATGACGATCCCGAGCCAAACGAACCAGATGATGAGACCCAGTGCATTGACGGCCAACAGGACATCGGAGGCCGTGAATACATAGAGGATGCCTGCCAGACCAACCACCACGCCCAGATAGTTCAGTAGCCTTGGAAGCGCCCTCGCCTGCAAGGCCGCCCAACTCAGCAGCAGAAACCACAAACCGGTAACTATCGTTTCCCCGCCGCCTGCGCCTATACCCCGTTCCACAGTGTCGAGCGTCAACCAGACCGTGGCAGCTTGAGCGGGATTCTGGCCAAAGAGTCTGACGACGGTGTTCAGGTCGTTGATTGAGAGTGTGCCGACCGCAATGACCAGGACGGCCCAGATCAGCGTGAAGATGGTCACTGCCTGAGCCAGCACGGGTGAACCGGCCTTCAATCGCTCGTGGAGCGCCAAGGACAGGAAGATCAGACACACGCCGAAGGCCAACCAGATAATTTGTAGCCACAGGCGCATGGTGGCCTGGTTGTCCGCAAGAAGAGCCACGATCCGGCTTGGATCAGGGTTCTCGGAACCGAAACCTTTGGGTACCAGCAAGGTCGCATACACCACGGCGCCCAAGATGATCGTCGCTGCCCCGATCAGCGCGGCGATGCCGCCCATCGTCTGTGAGTTCTTCATCTTCCTCTCCCACGCTGCCTTTCTAACTTGTTACCAGCGGTGTAGACTTATGCTGTAAGTATTGTACTTACGTCGTAAGCATGTCAAGAGCCGTAGCGTATCCACGACAACCGAGCGCGCCACAGTCCGAGTCGGAGGATGCCGATGCCGAGACGACCGATACCGAGTCCTGAGTCCCGAATCCCGCTCAACAGGGATCGCGTGCTGCGCGCCGCCGTCGCACTCGCCGACGAAGAGGGCATCGAGTCACTGAAGATGCGCAAGCTCGGGCTGAGACTCGGGGTCGAAGCGATGTCGCTGTACAACCACGTGGGCAACAAGGACGACATCCTCGACGGCATGGTCGATCTCGTGGTGAGCGAGATTGATCTCCCTCCCGACGCGGTCGGTTGGAGGGAGGCCATGCGCCGCCGGGCGATCTCGGCACAGGCCGTTTACTCCCGTCACCCGTGGGCGAGCGCTCTGATGGATTCACGAACCACTAGCGGACCTGCGCGGCTGCAGTACTTCGACTGGATACTCGGTACCCTCCGGCAAGCGGGATTCACACATGAAATGACGGCTCGCGCGATTTCGGTCCTCGACAGCTACGTCTATGGTTTCGGTCGACAGCAGCTCAACATGTCTGCGGGACCCGACGTCAAGCCCGAGGAAATCGCGCAGGCCTTCCTGCAAGGGATACCCGCCGATGAGTACCCCCACCTCAGGGAGATGGTCGTCGAGTACGCGATGAAGGCCGGCCACGACGAAACCGCGGACTTCGAATTCGGGCTCAGCCTCATCCTGGATGGGCTCCAAAGACTCCTGGATCCAGTCACGAGCTAAACCAACAGGTCGATGCTTTTCCCCGGGTCATTCGCGGACGAAGCGCCCGTGCTGGCCAGCTATGGGAATGACGGCCCGGCCCCACCTGATGCGGGCGGATTCTGACGAGGGTCGCAACGCCCCATGAGTCTGGGGAGTCGCGATGGGTCGTCGAGGACCGAGCCCGTGAAACCGCCGTTATCCGCACCAAACCGAACCGAACAGCGCGGAAACTGGGGGGTTTGGAGCGGGAGACGGGTCTCGAACCCGCGACATTCAGCTTGGAAGGCCTGAGCGTCTTGGCGCTGTGGCACCCCTCGTGGGACGCCGATCATCTTGTGTCCAGTTATCGTGTCGTCGTTTGTGGCGAGGACGTTGGCCTCGCGGAGGGTCATGGCGAGCGCGTTGTCCCACCATCGGCACCAACTCTGGCCGGGTCGCTCGGACGCCTGCGAGCACAACCAGAAAGGCCGGGGCACGGCGCCGACCTGTCAGCGACTACACGTGCTCGGTGTCGCGCATTTGCTGGACCCGGGGCATGGGGACGAGTAACCTGCCGACATACGGGGAGCTAGGACGCGCGGCCCACACACCGGCCGCCGGGACCGCGCCGAGCCACCGGCGAGACCGACCCGCGAAGACGCGTCCCAGGGGGCGATCGTGAACGGTGAGGCCGAGTCCACCGCTAGCACCCCATCCGAACCCAAGGTGGAGGAGCCCGAGCCGGTTGCCTCGGTCCACGGACGAGTCTGGCGAACCGGCCGTCGAGGCGCTGGTCGGATCGCGGCGCTTGTCCTTGGTCTAGCCACTGCGCTCGTTCTCGCCGTCGGGATCGGCTACACCGCCTACGTCGGCGCCGTCGGGTCCGACCAGCTCGTCCACCCGACCGGCAACGCGGACTGCCGAACGCCGCTCGTCCGTTACGGCTGGGCGTATGAGGCGATCAACTACGACATCGCCGACGATGCGGTCCTTCGGAGCGCCAACCCGGACATGGCGAACTGTTCGAGCCAGGGCGCGACCGCAGGGACGGACGTCGTCGCCAGCGATGGCGTTCAGATCGCCGGCTGGTACATCCCGGCGGCCAGCGGCACCGGCCCCACGGCACCGACCGTGGTGCTCGTCCACGGATTTGCCGCCAACAAGAGCGAGGTGCTGAAGTACGCGGTGCCGTTCCACGCCACGTACAACGTCGTCGCGATCGACCTGCGCGGCGGCGGCCGGAGCTCGAGGGCCGACGTGACGTTCGGACCGCGCGAGAAGCTCGACCTCGAAGCGGTCATCGATTGGCTCGAGCGAACCAAGCATCCGGTCCACATCGCGGTGATGGGCAACTCCATGGGCGGAGGCACCGCGGTGCTCGCGGCCTCCGGCGACCAGCGGATCGAGGCGCTCATCCTCGACTCGACCCATGCTCGTGTCGAGGACATCTTCGGCCGCCGTGCGGAGGTCGATGCCGGCCAGCCGTCCCTTCCAGCCACTCCGGCGGTCCTGTTTGGGATCTGGCTTCGCACGGGGTTGAACCTGATGGACTCCAATCCCGTCAACTTCATTCCGGCACTAGGACACCGACCGCTGCTGTTGATCCACGGAACGGCCGACGTCCACGACCTGCCTTCGCGCAGCGTTGACGCGAACTACAACGCCGCGCTGGCGGCCGGCGTGCCGGTCGAGCTCCACATGTGCGCGGGCGCGACGCACGGGAAAGTCATAGACACCTGCCCGGTCGATTGGGGGCGCTGGAGCGTTGAGTTTCTCAACCTCGCCTTCGCGCAGGCCGACTGAGTGGGCGAAGAGAAGGAAGCACGATGAGCGGGTTCGGCTGGGCCGGCCGGTTGGTGGCGGGGCTGGCTACCATTGTTCTGCTTGGCGGGTGTGGGGCCGGTGCGAAATGGCCGACGCCCACAATCGCCCCGACCGGCTCATCCTGGTTCCACCCGACCGGCTCTATGACCGTGCCTCGTGTCGCTCACACGGCCACCCTGCTCTCCGACGATCGCGTCCTGATCGCCGGAGGCTCCGGCTATGGAGGCAACCTGGTCGCCTCGGCCGAGCTGTACGACCCGGCGACCGGCACGTTCAGCCCAACCGGCTCGATGACTACCGAGCGCGATGACCACACCGCCACTCTGCTCTCGGACGGCCGCGTCCTAATCGTCGGCGGCGAGGGCTACGAGGCCAGCGCATCTGCCGAACTGTACGACCCGAAGTCCGGGACCTTCACCGCGACCGGCTCCCCGGTCACCGCCCGATACACCCACACTGCCACTCTGCTCGCGGACGGCCGCGTCCTGATCGCAGGCGGCTATATCGTCATCGCCGCGAACGCCAGCTCCAGACCCACTGGTGGGCTGGTTCTTGGCTCAGCCGAGCTGTATGACCCGAAGACCGGCAAATTCACCGCGACCGGGCCGATGGCTGCCGAGCGTTTTGGCCACACCGCCACCCTGCTTCCAGACGGCCACGTCCTGATCGCCGGAGGCTCCAAGTACGACCGTTCCAGGGTTCGCCGCGCTGCTTCCGGAGCCGAGCTGTATGACCCGGTGACGGGCGCCTTCTCGAAAACCGGCTCGACAACGGCCGATCGCGTCGGCCATACGGCGACTCTGCTCACCGATGGCCGTGTGTTGATCGCCGGAGGCAACTGGGGGGACGCCTCGGCCGAGGTCTATAGCCCGAAGACCGGAACCTTCACAAGGACCGGCTCGATTACCCACCCCGAATTCCACACGGCTAGTCTGCTCTCCGATGGTCGCGTCCTGATCGTCGGCGGGAGCAGCTACGAGGCCAGCGCCTCCGCCGAACTCTACGACCCGCAGGCCGGGACCGTCACCGCGACCGGCTCCCCGATTACCGCCCGATACTCCCACACGGCCACCCTGCTCTCCGACGGGCGCGTCCTGATCGCCGGAGGCTCCACCTATGGAGGCGACCTGGTCGCCTCGGCCGAGCTGTACTGGCCGTGACGTTTCAAGCCGGTGCCTTTGGTGCTCCGGACGCCCGCGGTTGTTCTCGGCGAGCAGGGCCTGCCGGCCTGCCGGCGGCCGGACGACTTCAATGTCCCGCGCTTGTTGGACAGTTGGTCTGCCGACGACTACACCTATCGACAAGCGGAGGGCTCTGACACGCCGCGCCATCGATGGAGTGCAACGGGCGCAAAGGTTGGTTAGAAACAGGGGCCTGGAGCAGCTCGAAGCGGCTAAGCCCCGTGGAGGTCTGGGATGCAGTCGAAGCTTCGACTCGTTGTCGCTTGCGCGGTGCTTACGCCGCCGCTCGCCTACGTCGCAGTGTGGACCTTCGGTCAGGCGCAGGTGGATTGGCGGTACAAGCTCGCTGGGCTGGCGGATGTCTTCATGGGGCGTCCGGCTCCTGAAATGAGCGTGATCATCGGCTTTGCTCTGACGGCCATCATCGGCGTGGCAGCCCTCGCGACAGGGCTGGTCCGTTGGACGATGACGGCGGCGACGGATCTCGCGGGCCGAGTCCTTGGTTGGAGCTGGTTGCTCCTGCTGATCGCGGGCTGGGGCGGCTACGTCACGGGCGGTGCAACCGTTGTGGCGGCAGGAGGGCCGATCGACGCCCACGCCAACATGCATTGGGAGTTCGGAACACCGCTCAACTCCGCGGCGGACGTCTCCGGCACATGTCGCTCGGTCTTGGGCCAGCCGGAGACCGTCGCCGAAGTCCAGCCTGATGTCCTGGGCTTGCCCGGCATCCATCTGCGCAACGTCGAGTCGGGCGAGCCTGAGTCACGGGTGGGATCCACGCTGGGCGAGGTCGCCGGTTTCTATCCCGAACGCAGCGCCGTCTTCGAGCCGCCGAACGTCCCCGAGCGGCTCAAGCCATACCTCGTGCAGGCAGGGGCGCCCCCGTCGCCGCTTCCGTTCGTGAACGCCTACGACTATCGGGTGACGACGATCAACGATTCACACCTGTCCGGTACCGCCTATCTAACGGGCACCCGCTTCGACCACCCCTATGTCTCCTCGGAGCACTGGGTGGACTTGACGATCCCCAACGATCCGTGGCCCCCAACATACGAGCTGACCGTCACCTGGACCTGCCAGGCAAGCTCGACCTAGCTGCAGTGCGAATTCCCGCGCAAGCGGGCGTCGCCGGGAGAGATCTGGAGCGGGAGACGGGTCTCGAACCCGCGACATTCAGCTTGGAAGGCTGACGCTCTACCGACTGAGCTACTCCCGCCCGAAACTCACGGTTCATTAGGCATACCGCGTGTTTGGCCTAAGGAACCACCATCTAGGTAGGGCCATGGCCTACGATTCAGCCAAACGCCGAATGAGCACCACGCTCCTAGAGTGTATAACTGTAGCGGATTGCGACGATCTCACGCTCAGTGAGGCAATTTCACGCTCAGCGCACAGCGTCTAGTTACACGCTTTCGCTCTTGAGCTCCTGAAGCCGATTTGCTCGAGCCCGGCGGTTGGCGAACCTAACCTGACCGTCAGCGGAGTACCTACGCTGCGGAGATCATCCTGCCCGAGACACGCCGTTGCCATCCTGCGGTAGTCGGCGCTGGTTGGTATATAAGGGGTGAGCGAGGGCTTCGGCTCGCGGCGTCCCGTCCGCATCACAGGCATAGCGCATGGCAGCGAACGACTCCGGCGGCCGCTCATCCGACGGCCCGGATCCCGACACCGGCGGATCGGCCATCGAGCCGCACTTTCGGTTCCTTGCAGAGCACGGCCCGGACGTCTTCTACCGCGTGCGCCTGACCCCCGAGCCCGTCCTCGACTACATCAGCCCAGCCATGACGACGGTCACCGGGTACACCCCCGAAGAGTTGTACGGGGATGCCAGCCTGTGGCCGCGGCTCGTGCATCCTGACGATAGGGCGCTGATCCCTGACGCAGCGGCGCTCGCCGGCCAGTCGGCTCAGGCGATCGCGGCGCCGGTGGTGCTGCGCTGGGTGCGCCGGGACGGAACGATCCGCTGGACCGAGCACCGCAGCATCCCGGTCTACGGTGCCAACGGAGATCTGGTGGCCATCGAGGGAGTGGCGCGCGACGTGAGCGCCGGGGTCGAGGGACGGGAGCGCCTGCGCACGTCGGAGGCGCGCCTGTGGGATCTGCTCTCGAATATCGAGCTCGGCGCGCTGGTCCTCGATCCGCTGGGCAAGGTCGAGTTCATCAATGACTTCCTCCTGACCCTGCTCGGCCGCAGCCGCGAGGAGGTACTCGGAGCCGACTGGATCGACACCGCAGTTCCGAGGCGGGAGCGGCCGGCGCTGCGGGCCGCGTTCGAGGTGGCGATCGCGAGGGGGAGCGGTGCCGGTCAGCGCGAGGACGGCGTGGTGGGCCGCTCCGGCGAGGAGCGCCGCCTCCTCTGGACCAGCGCTATCCAGCAGGACGCCGGCGGAGCCGTCGTCGGCCTGGCCGGCATCGCCCACGATGTGACTGCGCTGCGTCGCGTGGAGGCCGAGCGGGCTCAGTTGGCGGCCGCCATCGAGCAGTCGGCCGAGTCGGTCCTCATTACGGACCGCGACGGGTCCATCATCTACGTGAACCGCGCTTTCGAGCGCCTGTCGGGGTACACCAGCACCGAGGTCCTCGGCCGGGACCCGCGGATCCTCAAGAGCGGCCGGCAATCGGCGACCTTCTACGACGCGATGTGGGCGGCGCTCACCAGCGGGCTGCCCTGGACGGCCGACCTCGTGAACCGCCGCAAGGATGGGTCCCTCTACTACCTTTCCTCGCTCATCTCACCCATCCGCGCGGCGGATGGCACCATCACCGCCTTCGTGGATGTGGGTCGCGACGTCAGCCACGAGCGTGAACTCGAGTCGCAGGCTGAGCGGCTCATCCGCGAGCGTGCCCTGATCACCGACACCCTGCGCAGCTTGCCCGCCGATCGGGACCTCGAGTCGACCGCAGAGCTCTTCTGCCGCCAGGTCGCCAGCCTGACCGATATCGCGGTGGCGGCCCTCATCGGGTTCGAGTCCGAGGACGCGGCGATTCCGCTTGCCTATGTCGCCCCGGATACCGGGGACCCCGGGCTCCTGCGCCACACGCCGGAGCGCAGCCGCTACCTGTACGACCATGCGATGAGAGGACCTTGGGTGGAGGCATGGACGGCCGAGCCGACCCACCCGTATCTCCAAAGCATGGCTCGCGCTGGCGTCCGCGCTCTTGCGTATGCACCGGTTCGCAGCGACAGCCTGCTGATCGGAGTCCTTGCCATCGGGTCTGCGGCCGCTGACGCCGTGGCCCAGCTGTCGGAGCAGCTTGGGGCCCTGGTCGACTTCGCCGATCTGGCCGGTGCCCTGCTCGGCCCTCGGGTGGGGGAACGCTCTGCGGTCCGACAAGTGCGCGCCGAGTTGGAGCAACTCATCGCCGCGCGCGCCTTTAGGCCAGTCTTCCAGCCCATCGTCGACATTCGGCACCGGCGCATCGTGGGGCACGAGGCGCTCACGCGGTTCGCCGACGGTGTCCCACCAGACCTCCACTTTGCGCGCGCGTCGGCGGCAGGCCTAGGTCTCGAGCTCGAACACGCGACCCTCGAGGCGGCCCTGGCTGCGGCGGCCGCCGGCCCGTCAGGCAGCCGGTGGCTCCAAATCAACGTGTCGCCCGAGTTCGTGCTGGAGGGCACGAGGCTCCGCCTCCTCCTGCGCGAGGCCCCTGCCCGGATTGTTCTGGAGATCACCGAGCACGTGGCCGTGGGAGACTACCGGGCATTCCGCGCGGCGATCGCCGCGCTCGAGCGACCTGTCCAGCTGGCCGTCGACGACGCCGGGGCGGGCTTCGCCAGCTTCCGGCATATCCTCGAGCTCGATCCTGCGTTCGTGAAGCTCGATCGTTCTCTCGTCCAGGGGATCGATGGCGATCCGGCGAAGCAGGCGCTCGTGGCGGGGATGAGGCATTTCGCCCGTGCCACCCACCGCCGGCTCATCGCCGAGGGCGTGGAGACCGATGCCGAGGCGGCCACGCTCGCGGCACTGGATGTGCGACTCGCGCAGGGCTATCTGTTCGGTCAACCGGAAGCCCTACCCACCTGATCCCGAGCCGGCGCGCTTGTCGTAGTTACCTCGACCGCCCGTGGGCCACCGCGCTGGGCTCGCGTGCCCAGGGTATCGGGATTGCGCTGCTCGCCGCGGCCGGTGCCCGGAAGCGCAACTAGATGAAGGAGCTGGCCGACGATCTGCCGGAACGTGCGACTGAAGGTCCCCAAGCTGTTGAAGCCGACGTCGAGGCAGATGTCGGTGACGCTGCGATCGGTCTCGCGCAGCAGGAACATCGAGCGCTCGACTCGGCGCCGCTGCAGGTAACGATGCGGCGTCTCCCCGAAGACGGCGCGGAAGGTGCGGATGTCGAAGTCCCAGCCGTAGGCCACGTTGTACCAGCCGATGAACTTGATCCCGAACTTCTCGTTGTACCGCTTCATCTGACCCGCAAAGAGGGTCTTCATGAAGAACTTGAAGATTGGATCGCGACCTCGTCTGACGGAAAAGAACGTGGCAAGGACTGGCACGGACTCCGATTCTCCTCATTCCTGGCGGCGGGTGCTGACTTCCTTGCCCTAGTCAGCGCTCCTGTTCGACAGGCTCCGGCACCAGCGTCCCTGTTCCCGCGGCAGCCGCGGGGGTTGGCGTCACGCTGTGTCTCTGACCACCTTCGATGTCGAGGCTGGGGAGCACTCGGCGCAGCCAACCCGGCAGCCACCAGGCCAGATCGCCCGCGATGGCCATGACAGCCGGCACGATCGTCATGCGGACGACGAACGCGTCGATCAGGACTGCCACCGCAAGCGTGAAGCCGATCTCCTTGACGAGCGGGTTGCCCGAGAGTACGAAGCCGCCGAAGACCCCGATCATGATGAGCGCGGCCGCCGAGACGACCCGCGCGCCGTGAGCGAAGCCGCTCTCGATTGCCGCGTGTGCCTCGGCGCCGGCGGCGTACTCCTCGCGCATCCTGCTCACGAGGAAGACCTCGTAGTCCATGGCCAGGCCGAAGACGATGCCGATGATCACGATGGTCGAGAGCACGATGATCGGGCCGGTCTGCTGGACCCCGAACAGGCTGTCCAGCCAGCCCCACTGGAAGACCGCGACCACCACTCCTAATGTCGCTCCGAGCGACAGAACGAAGCCGAGTGCCGCCTTCACCGGTACCACGATCGAATGGAACACCAGGGTGAGCAGGAGGATGGCGAGGCCCACGACGACGAGCAGGTAGGGGATGAGCGCTCCGCCCATAATGGACGCTGTATCGATGTTGATGGCCGTCTGACCGGTCACCGTGAGCGAGGCGCCTGTACTAGACCGCAGGGTCTGGCCGGCATTCCGGATCGCCGTCACCAGGTCCACCGTGGCCTGACTGCTCGGTCCGCTGGCGGGGATGACCTGGAATAGCGCCGTCTCGCCGGTCGAGTCGTAGAGCGCCTGAGTTGCCACGACCACGCCCGGAAGGTGGCCGATCGTGGCGATCGCCTCTGTGGCGGCGGTCTTAGCGACCGCGCCCGACGGCGCCTCGACGACGACGATGAGCGGGCCGTTGAAGCCGGGCCCGAAGCCCTTGCTTAGAAGCTGGTAGGCCTTGTACTGGGTGCTCGAGGGAGCCGCGGTGCTGTCGTCGGGCAGGCCGAGCTGCAGGCCCAGGACCGGCGTCGCGACGACGAGCAGACTCAGCGCGGCGGCGGCAAGAACCGGGACTCGGTGTGTGGTGATGAAGCGAGCCCAGCGATGGACGATGCCCTTCTCCGAGCCGTTGGCCTCGGCGTCGCGGGCGCCAGGAGCAGGCTGGACGAGCCGGCCGGCGATGCCGAGCAGGGCCGGCAGCAGAGTCAGCGCGACGCAGACCGAAACCGCCACCGTGAACGCGGCGGCGAGGCCAATCTGACCGAGGATCGGGATGCCGACGACCAAGAGCGCGACAAGGGCGACGACGACGGTCGAGCCGGCGAAGAGGACTGCGGACCCCGCGCTGGCAATCGCGCGGCCGGCGGCGTCCGCCGGTTCGCGACCGGTCATGAGTTCATGGCGGTAGCGGGAGACGATGAATAGCGAGTAGTCGATCGCGACGGCCAAGCCCAGCATCATGGCCAGAGTCGAGGTTTGGGGGGTCAGGTCTACGAAGTGGGTCGCGATGGCGATCCCCGAGAGACCGCAGCCGATACCGAAGATCGCGACCATGAGCGGCAGTCCCGCCGCCCAGAGTGAGCCCAGGGTGAGGAAGAGGATCACGGCGGCGATGAGGACGCCGATGAGCATCGTCGGGTCAGAGCTGGGAGCGACCCGGAGTGTGCTGCCACCGATCTCGACGGTCAGGCCGGCCTTGCGGCCGTCGGCGGCGACGTTCTGGAGTGCTGCTCTCGCCGCGTCCGTGACGCTGTTGGAAGCGACCGTGTAGGCGACCTGGATATAGACGATCGTGCCGGTCTGGTTAACCACGTGAGCCTGATACGGATCAACGACCGTGGCCACCTGGGGCGCGGTCTTGATCTCCGCCACGAGCTTCTCGACGGCCGCCAGATTCGCCGCGCTGGTCAGCGTCTGGCCGGCCGGCGCCTCGACGACGATCCGGGCCGTGGCTCCACTCGCAGAGACCTGCGGGAACTTCGCGCTCAGCAGGTCTGCCGCGCGCTGCGACTCGGCACCAGGAACGCTGAAGCTCGGGTCCGTCGAGCGGCCGAGCGCCAGCCCTCCGGCGCCCAGTAGGACTAATGCGACCACCCAAAGGGCGGCCACGACCCAGCGCCTGGTAAAGGAGAAGCGGCCGAGGCGGTAGAGGAACCCTGCCATTGAAGACTCCTGTGTGTGTTGGCGAACGCGGTCATTCGACGGAGAGAGCTGGGGCGGCTGGCCAAAAGGCGGGTTGTCTGAGGCGGAGCCGGGGCTGGTAGGCCTCGGCTGCTCTTCAGCCTGGCTAAGTAAGCGGCCGTTGACATTGCCAAGGTAAGCCTGCTGCCTACCGTTGTCAACAGCTGTATACTTACAGTCCGAGCGAGTGGGTTGATCCCCGAGAGAGTTCGTGCGAGGGTTTGGGCATGGGCGAGGCATCTGAACGAACGAACGGGGAAGAGCGGCCCGTCCGCCGCCGGAACCCGCAGGCGACGCGTGACCGCTTGCTGGCCGCGGCCCGGCGTCGGTTTGCCGGGCTCGGCTACGAACGCACGACGCTGCGGGACGTCGCCGCCGACGCCGATGTCAACGTCGCCCTGATTGCCCGCTACTTCACCTCGAAAGAAGGCCTGTTCGAGGCCTGCCTGAGCGAACCCATGCCGCTCCTCGTGAGCACGCGCACGTCCGAGGGCAGCGGGATCGCAGAGGCGCTGGTCGCCCAGCTTCTGGATCTACCCAAGACCGAAGACGGCCTGCGCAACCCTCTCATGTTGTGGCTTCGTGGATCCGGTGATGAGCATTCAGACGCGCTCCGAACGCGAGCCATCGAGGAGACGGCCGACGCCATTCTCCAGGCGGCCGGCTGCGAGCCTACGACCGAGCATCGGCTTCGCGCCCAATTCGTCATCGCACTGTGCCTGGGCATCGCTACGGTTCGAGCCACGATGGACTTGCAGCCCCTTGCGTCCGCGCCGGCGGACGAGCTTCTGAGACCGCTCGCCGACGTGGTACGGGTCCTGCTTGGGGTCCAGCCGTCCCGCGATGTTCCGCCCCCAGGTGGGGCGAGCTGATTTCATCGAAATCGGCGCACCAGGATCCGGCACTTGGGAACCGCAGCTCAAATCCTCTTGAACCCGAGCGGCGACCCCAAGGGCAGTGGAGAGCGTCTAATTCGCGTTACAGAGCCTGAGTGGGTCGCGCCGATCGTCTGATCGGCGCAGAAGCCGATCTGGCATGGCCAGGTCCGATGGGGTAGATCCCGGTCATCAGGTTGGAATTACCGGGTTCGCCTTCGGGGTGAGGCGGTGCTCCCACGGACCGTCAGCGCGGACTTTATCCAGGCTTGCTCTGTGCTCGAGCCGCCATTTATGAGCCTGTCGAGAAGCATTCTGGCCGCGACGCTGCCCATCTCCTCCGCAGGAAACGCAATGCTCGTAAAGGGTGGCGTCGCGAGCTGACTCGGCATCTCACCCAGCATGGCGACGACGGACAGGTCGTCGGGGATGCGCAGCCCCCGCTCCTGAACCGCTCGGAGAAGTCCGACCACCGCGACCTCCTGTGGCACCACGACGGCGGTGACTTCTGGATACTCGTCCAACATCGTCCGAGCCGCGACCGCCATATCCTCTATCGTCAGACCGCCCAGACACGGCATATGCTCGAGCCCGTGCCGCTGGCAGGCTTGCTCGTAGCCGCTCAGCGCCCACGTGCTGAAGCCGTATTGCCGTCCCCGGATGACCGGATTGAATATGAGCAAGGCGATCGATCGGTGGCCGAGGCCCACGAGATGGTCGATCGCCATCTCGATGGCATGCTCGGTGTCGATGTCG